>Ga0214471_10000857_pt1 | contig 24630 bp, 23 predicted proteins | sample RVTome_5_FD_207665 | JGI IMG/M metagenome (GOLD analysis project Ga0214471, IMG submission 207665) | Soil microbial communities from uranium-contaminated site in the Upper Colorado River Basin, Wyoming, United States - RVT142D155 | ecosystem: Environmental > Terrestrial > Soil > Contaminated >... | reverse complement strand
GGTCTCCTTCGATATACGGCAGGGAGAGTACGTCGTCATCACGGGGGAGTCGGGGGCGGGGAAGAGCACCCTGCTCTCGATCCTCGGGGGGTTGCAGGTCCCCACGGAAGGAGCGGTTCGGATCGGCGGCGCCGATCTCTCCGCGCTCCCGGCGGACGGCCTGGCCGACTTCCGGCGGGGGACGATCGGCTTCGTCTTCCAGGCGTACCACCTCCTTCCGTACCTGACGGCGCGGGAGAACGTGATGGTGCCCATGTCGCCGGAGCGGGTTTCGCCCCGGGAGAAGGTGGAACGGGCAGACGCCCTGCTCGCCTCCGTGGGGCTGGCCGGAAAGGAGGACCGCCTCCCTTCGCAGCTGTCCGGCGGGGAGAGCCAGCGGGTGGCGATCGCGCGGGCGCTGGTCCACGATCCCCCCGTGCTGCTGGCCGACGAGCCGACGGGGAACCTCGACAGCGCGACGGGGGAGCAGATCCTCGACCTTTTCTCCGAATGGCACGGCCGGGGGAAGACGGTCCTGATGGTCACGCACAACAAGGCGAACCTCGCTCGCGCCACTCGGTCCATCCGCCTGCGCGACGGGCGGATCGAGGAGGATCGGTTGTTGCGGTCCTTTCCCGGGGAGATGGTGGCGATCTGAACGCAGGTTTTCAATAAAAGAAAGGACCGGGCGATGGAAGAGGAAAAGGGAATGCAGGAGGTAACGGATATGCAAGCGTCGGCGGAATCGACCTCAACGGGGGATCCGAACACCTCGGAGGGGCGGCACGGTCCGAGCTGGCGGGGATGGGTGCTCTCCATTCTCGCGGCGATCATCCTGTCGGTGACGGCGACGCTGCTTCTCGGAGGATCCGGTTCCTTCCGGCAGGATCGGGCGATCGCGGCGGGATTGGGCGGCTGTGGATCCGGAACCGGAAGCAACTGCTGCCCGACGGCGGATGCGGGAAGGTGAGAGGAAAAAGTTTGATGACATGAGGGAGGCATCCGGCGTCGGAGGTTCGCTCCGGAGAGCACCATGGGGGTGCCCACGATGCGAAGGATGCACCGGAGGAACACCCAGGTGGCTGGATGGAGGATGCGTCGGTACGGGATCGTCTGTGGACTCCCGGCGGAGACGAACGGAATCCTTAGCGGGAACCCTTATTGTTTCCTCAATATTATTCATATTTTATGCGCCGCAGTCCGATAATAAGGGTGATGCGAAATCACCCGGTCGGATTGCGGAAAGGATGATCACGGGATGGAGAGACCTGCGTTGCGGGTGGGGAAAGGCATCATGACACCGGGAAGATTTCTCTTCCTCCTCCTGGCCGCCGTTTTCCCCTTGAAAGCGGTCGCGGAAGAGGTTCCCTTCCCCGTGTCGCGGTATGTCGACGCCGCCCTTGCCGACAATCCGTCGCTCGACGCGATGCGGGAGCGGATCCGGATGAAGGAGAACGCCGCGATCAAGGCCGGGGCGCTCGACGACCCGAAGCTGCGCGTGGGGGTGAACAGCGTTCCGGTGCGCTCCCCGGATTTCCGGGAAGAGGAAATGACCACAAAGGAGATCGGGATCTCCCAGATGTTCCCCTGGCCCGGCATGCGGAAGACAAGGACGGATATCGTACTCCGGGAGAAGGAAGAGACGGAATTCGTCCTCGAAGAGATGCGCAGCATGCTCCGGTCCGAGATCAAGATGACCTACGCGGAGCTGGCATCGGTCCGTAAGCAGATCGAGGCCGTGCGCCGATCCCAGGACGTCCTCAAGGACATCGTGGGGATCACGCAGGAGATCTACGCCGTCGGCAGGGGGAGCCAGCCCGACGTCCTGCGGGGGCAGGTGGAGTTCGGGCGGATGCGGGAGATGCGGATCGATCTGGAGAACCGGGATCGGGTCCTCTCGGTGCGCCTCAACACGCTGGCCGCACTGCCTGCGGACCGGCCGGTTCCCCCGCTGGAGGACCTTCCGGAGATTTCGCTCCCGTACGGACCGGAGGATCTTGCGGGGGTCTACGACGCGGATCGTCCCGCACGAAAAGCCGCGCTTGCCCGGGTCCGCAGGGGCGATGACTCGATACGGATGGCGAAGCTCGCCGGCAAGCCGGAGTTCGACGTCTCCTTCTCCTACATGCAGCGGGACGCCATGCCCGACGGGACGAAGCGCTCCGACATGTTTTCCTCGATGGTGATGATGACCCTGCCGATCTGGCGGGAGGGGAAAATAGACCCGGGGATCCGTGAGATGGAGGCGGAGAAGAGGATGGCCGGGCGGGAGCTCGCGAATCTGGACCTGGAGACCTCCAACTTCATCGGGCGATCGCTCACAACGATGAAGAGCCGGCTCGAGGGAGCGGTTCTCTACCGCACCACGCTCCTTCCGCAGGCGGAGCAGTCGTTCCAGGCGACCGCGGAATCGTACCGCGTGGGGAAGACGGATTTTCCGATGCTCATGGATGCGGTCATGGCGATCCTCTCCTTCCGCCGGGAGTACGCGGCGATGCTGGGGGACCTGCACATGGAGAAAGCGCGCCTCGAGGCGGCGGTGGGCAGGGAACTCGATGGAGCGGCCCCGAATACCGGTGAGAACGAACCGCCGAAAACGAAGATCTCGAACGGAGAGGGTCGATGAGCGACGAGAAGAAGTCGGGGGAACAGGAAACCGGGATGCCCGGGGAAATCGCGGGATCGGCGCCGCCGGAAGGACCCGGAAAGAAGAAACGGCCCCGGATCGTTTATATCGTCGCGGCCGTGCTGGTCCTGGCCGGCGCCGGGGTATTGGCTTTCTTCACGATACCCTCTTTTCACGTCCTGCTGCACATCCACCCGGGGGACAACGCCGCGACGGCCGTCCACGGCGTTTCGGCGAAGTACACCTGCGGCATGCACCCCTTCATCATCTCCGACAAGCCCGGAAATTGCCCCATCTGCGGCATGACGCTCACCAAGATCGAAGATGCCGGCGCGACCACCGCGGCCGGCGGTGGCGCCGCGAAGGGCGAGCGGAAGCTCCTGTTCTACCGCCACCCGATGAATCCGGGTGTCACCTCGCCTGGCCCGGCCAAGGACGAGATGGGCATGGATTACGTTCCGGTGTACGAGGACGAGGCCAAGGGGGGCGGAGCAGACGTCGATCTGCCCGAGGGGTACGCCACCGTCCAGGTGGGCATGGAGAGGGTGCGGATGGCCGGGATCCAGAGCGCGCCCGCGGTGCGCGAGGCGATCAGCCATCCGGTGCGGGCCGTCGGGATCGTCGTGCCCGATGAAAGGCGCGTCCGGCGCATCCAGTCGAAGGTGGAAGGCTGGGTCGAAAAGCTCCACACCAACTTCGTCGGCCAGATGGTGACGAAGGGCCAGCCGCTCCTGGAGATCTACTCCCCGGACCTCGTGGCGACGCAGCGGGAATACCTGCTGGCCAGGGCGGGCGTGGACCGGATGAAGGAGAGCCCGTACGAGGATGCGCGGGAGATGTCTTCGGGGCTCGCCCAGGCGGCCCGGACGCGGCTCGAGCTCTTCGATGTGCCGGAAAGCTCCATCGCGGAGCTGGAGCGCACGGGCAAGGTGCGGCGCACCGTCACGCTGAACGCGCCGGTGTCGGGCTACGTGACGGGCAAGGATGTCTTCGAGGGGACCCGCGTCATGCCGGGGATGGACCTGCTCATCGTGACCGACCTCTCCCGCGTCTGGATCGAGGCCGATCTCTACGAATACGAGGCGCAGGCCGTGCGCGTGGGGCAAACGGCCACGCTCGAGACGGTGGCCGATCCCGGGGCAAAGCTCAAAGGGCGGGTCGCCTTCATCTATCCGACGTTCTCGCCCGAGACCCGCACGCTCAAGGTGCGATTCGACTTCCCCAACCCCGGTCTGCGACTTAAGCCGCAGATGTACGCCAACGTCGCGCTCGACCTGCACAGCGTGACCGGCGTCGTCGTCCCCGACTCGGCGCTGATCGAAACCGGTGTCCGGGTGATCGCGTTCGTGGACTCCGGTACCGGCAGCTTCGAGCCGCGCGAGGTGAAGGTGGGCGTCCGCGGAAGCGGGAAAGCGCAGATTCTCTCCGGCGTGAAGGCGGGGGAAAAAGTCGCAGTAGGCGCCAACTTCCTGCTCGACTCCGAGTCGAAGCTGCGGGCGGCGCTCACGAAGATGACCGGCGGCCCGTCCGCGCCCCCGCCGCCGCAATCGCCACCTCAACCGCAAACGCCACCGCAACCGGAGCCGGCAACGCAACCGCAACAGAAGACGCAGCCGCAGGTCGATCACACTGGCCACGGGGGCGGGCGATGAACCCGCCCGGCGCGGGTTCGCCCGGCGAGCCCGTGAAAGATACCTTCATCCAGCGCATCATCGGGTTCTGCGCGGTCAATCGATACATGACGCTGTTCGGGGTTGCGGCGATGTGCGTCATGGCCGTCTATACCTTCCAGGTGATCCGTCTCGACGCGCTGCCGGACCTGTCGGACACGCAGGTCATCGTCTACTCGAAGTGGGACCGGTCCCCCGACATCATCGAGGACCAGGTGACGTACCCGATCGTGGCGGCGCTGCTGGGCGCCCCCAACGTCAAGGCGATCCGCGGCTTCTCCGACTTCGGCTTCTCGTACGTGTACGTGATCTTCCAGGACGGCACCGACATCTACTGGGCCCGCTCCCGCGTGCTGGAATACCTGTCCAAGATCCAGTCGCGGCTGCCCGAGGGGGTGCAGACCGAGCTGGGACCCGACGCCACGGGTGTGGGCTGGATCTACCAGTACGCGCTGGTCGACAGCGAAGGCACGCATTCGCTCGACCGGCTCCGCTCGTACCAGGACTGGACGCTGCGCTACGCCCTCCAGTCCGTTCCCGGCGTCGCCGAGGTGGCGTCGATCGGCGGTTTCCAGAAGCAGTACCAGGTGACGGTCGACCCGAACAGGCTGGCGTCCTTCGGCATCCCGCTCACCATGGTCACCGAAGCGATCCGGATGTCCAACAACGAGGTGGGCGGACGCCTCATCGAGTTCGCCGGCGCCGAATACATGGTGAGAGGGCGCGGCTACACGAAGAAGCCGTCGGACCTCGAAAACGTGGTGGTGAAGGCGGGCGGCGGCGGCGCTCCCGTTCTTCTGAAGGATATCGGCCATGTGGCGTTCGGACCCGAGATCCGGCGCGGCGTCTCCGACCTCGACGGGCTGGGCGACCACGTGGGCGGCATCGTGGTGATGCGACACGGCGAGAACGCGCTGAACGTCATCGAACGGGTCAAGGCGAGGATGAAGGAGCTGGAACCGTCGATGCCGAAAGGGGTCGAGTTCGTTTCGACCTACGACCGCTCCGACCTGATCCACCGGGCGATCGAAACGCTCAAGCACGAGCTCATCGTCGAGATCGTCATCGTCGCGCTGGTGATCCTCCTTTTCCTGTGGCACGCCCCTTCCGCGCTGGTGCCGATCGTCACGATTCCCGTCTCGGTGCTGCTGTCGTTCATTCCCCTCTACTACATGGGGGTGACGATCAACATCATGAGCATCGCCGGCATCGCCATCTCGATCGGCGTGCTCGTCGACGGGTCGATCGTCGAGGTCGAAAACGCCTACAACAAGATCTACCACTGGGACGCCGGGGGGCGGAAAGGCGACTTCCACGACATACGGCTCGAAGCGCTGAAGGAGGTCGGCCCTTCCGTCTTCTTCTCGCTGCTCGTCATCGCCGTCGCGTTCCTCCCCGTCTTCACGCTGGTCGACCAGGAAGGGCGGCTGTTCAAGCCGCTGGCGTATTCGAAGAACCTCGCGATGGCGCTGGCCGCTCTCCTCGCGATCACGCTCAACCCGGCGCAGCGGATGATGTTCGCCCGGATCGACCCGTACGTCTTCAAGCCGAAGTTCCTCGCGAAACTGGCCACGCACGCGTTCGTCGGCAGATATTATTCCGAAGAGAGACACCCGATCAGCCGCAGGCTGTTCCGCATCTACGAGCCGGCGTGCCGCTTCGTGCTGCGCCGCCCGAAAACGGTCATCGCCGCCGCACTGGTGGCGATGGCGGTGAGCGTTCCCGTCTACTTCAAGCTCGGCAGCGAGTTCATGCCGCCGCTCAACGAAGGCACCATGCTCTACATGCCGACGACGTTGCCGGGGCTTTCCGTCGCGCAGGCGCAGGACCTGATGGTCCGGATGGACAAGCTGCTGAAAAGTTTCCCCGAAGTCGAGCGCGTCTTCGGCAAGGCGGGGCGCGCCGACACGTCCACCGACCCGGCGCCGTTCTCGATGATGGAAACCACGGTGGTGCTGAAAGACCCGTCGCAGTGGAGCGCGAAGGAGCGCTGGTACTCTTCGTGGGCGCCCGATTTCCTGAAGCCGGTGTTCCGGCCCATCTGGCCGGACCGCATCTCGTGGGACGAGCTCGTGACGAAGATGGATGCCGTCGTCCGCTTCCCCGGCGTCACCAACGCCTGGACGATGCCGATCAAGGCGCGCATCGACATGCTGACGACCGGCGTCCGCACGCCGGTCGGCATCAAGGTGTACGGCAGCGATCTCGCCGAGATCCAGCGGATCGGGGAGCACCTGGAGCATGTCATGAAGGACATCCCGGGTACCCGCTCCGTCTTCGCCGAGCGTGTGACCGGCGGCTACTTCGTCGACATCGAGCCGAAGCGCGACCAGCTCGCCCGCTACGGCCTCACGATCGGGAAGCTGCAGGACGTGATCATGAGCGCTATCGGCGGCGAGAACATCACCACGACGATCGAGGGTCGGGAGCGCTACGCCGTGAACCTGCGCTACCCGAGGGAACTGAGGGAAGATCTCGACCGGCTCGGGCGGGTGTTCGTCCCCGTCGGCATGGGAGCGCAGGTGCCGATCGCCCAGCTCGCCGACGTCAAGATGCTGCAGGGGCCGGCGATGATCCGCGACGAGAACGGCTTCCTGGCCGGCTACGTCTACGTCGATATCGCCGGCCGCGACGTGGGCGGTTACGTCGAGGAGGCGAAGAAGGTCGTCGCATCGAAGGTCTCCCTGAAGCCGGGCTACGTGCTGCAGTGGAGCGGCCAGTACGAGAACATGATCCGCGTCCGCGAGCGGCTCAAGCTGGTGATCCCGGTGACGCTGGCGCTGATCTTCATCCTGCTCTACATGAACACGCGGAGCGCGTTCAAGTCGGCGGTCGTCATGCTCGCCGTGCCGTTCTCGGCCATCGGCGCGATCTGGCTCTTCTATATCCTCGGCTATAACGTCTCCATCGCCGCCTGGGTCGGGATGATCGCGCTCATGGGTCTGGATGCCGAAACCGGCGTGTTCATGATGCTGTTTTTGGATCTTTCCTACGACGACGCGAAAAAGAGAGGGCTGCTGCGGAACCTCGGGGAGCTGGACGAGGCCATCATCCACGGCGCCGTGAAGCGGGTTCGACCCAAGATGATGACGGTGGCCGCGGCGTTCATGGGGCTGCTGCCGATCATGTGGTCCACCTCGGCCGGCGCCGACGTCATGAAACGGATCGCCGCCCCGATGATCGGAGGGTTGGTCACATCGTTTATTCTGGAGCTGCTGGTCTATCCGGCGATCTACAAGTTGTGGAAGAAGCGGGAGCTTCCACCGGCGACAGCCACGGCGTAGAAACGCCGCAACCGACGAAAGGGAGGAGAACGGTCATGAGTTTGAAAAAGTGCTTCGGGTATTTGGCGTTGCTTTCGATCCTTGCCCTGCCGATGTACGTGTCGGCCGCCGAGAAAGGGCACGAGGGCATGCCTGGAATGAAGATGGAAGACCACGGGAAAATGGGAAGCCACGACATGGCGAAGATGGGGGACAAGGCGTTCTCCGGGAAGATCGGACCCTGGCAGGGCGATGCGCGCATCATGGACATGAAGGCGCACATGGAGGCGTCCGGGATGAAGGCGATGGGGGCGATGCCGAATTCCCACCACATCGCGTTCGATCTGTCCGACGTTAAAACGAAGGCGCACGTCACCGAGGGGAAGGGGACGGTCACGGTGACCGGACCGGACAAGAAGACGGCGACGTACAACTTCATGGTCATGCAGGGGCATTTCGGCGCGGACGTCAATTTGCCGGCACCCGGGAAGTACACGTTCAAGACGGAGATCGAATCGGGCGGGAAGAAGGGGAGCGCCACGTTCCCCTATACGTTGAAATAAGCGATACGCGGCGGGGAGGGGCGGCTGGTCCTTCGTGCCGCCCTTCCTCTCCTCCACCAGAAGCAGTTTTATCTACCCATCCTGAGGCGGCGGCCCGTTCCGGTCTCCGGGGGACGTCCCGGCCGCGCGGTCCATTTCGATATTGTCTATCTCGAATCTCAAGGAGGTCATCGTGATGGAATTGATCGGAAAATCCGCTCCAACGTTTGAACTTCCGGACAGTAACGGTGGGATTCACCGGCTCGAAACGTACCGCGGGAGCTGGCTGTTGATGGTTTTTCACCGCCACCTCGGCTGACTCCCTTGCCGGGCGCACATCACGCAGTTGCGTGATCGGGAAAATGAATTCACCAAACGGAACGTGAAAATCGCGGTGGTCACGTTCGAGAACGATTTCTTTGCCCGCAGCTACGTGGCCGAAACTTCACTGACCTGGCCGCTTCTGGTCGATGACGCCCGCGAAACCTACAGGAAGTACGGGATGCTCTCCGCTTCCTTCTGGGACATATGGGGACCCAAAACATGGTGGGCTTACCTGAAGGAGGTCATAAAAGGAGAAAAATTACGGAAATCGGAAGGGGACGTTTACCAGCGGGGCGGGGATGTCCTCATCGATCCGAACGGAATCGTTTCCATGCACCATGTCGGCGTCGGCCCGGCGGATCGTCCGGCCGTCGAAACGATATTGAATAAGGTCCATTCCGTCTGACGCCACAATCCTGCAGGTCCCCCTTCTCCCGGCGGAACCACAGGCGCCGCCACCAAGCACCAATTAATTATTCCTTCAAAATCGGCAGGATGCGACTTATAAAAAATAACTTGACTTATTCTATAGACTATATAGTATACAGGCATTGGCACGCACGGAAAAGGTGCCGTCAAGGAGGCTCGAAATGAACTGGAACTTCGTCCGTACCTTCTTTTCCCTCCTGGCCGCTCTCGCATTTCTGGCTTCGGGCGCAATTGCCGCGCCATCGGGATACAAGGGGTACGCCCGAGGAAATGCATTGATTACGGCGCAGGAACTGAAGGGCCTGATCGACGCGCGGGACCCGAACCTTGTGATCGTGGCGGCCCAGAGCAACCTCGAATACCTCCCGGGGCACATACCCGGCGCGCAAAAGGTGGACCGACCCGCCTACGGCGCGCCCCCCGAAACCCAATCCGGCGTCGATGGAAACATCCTCAACGCCGGCGAGTTCACCCGGCTTGCACAGTCCCTTGGGATCGACCGGGGCTCTACGGTCGTGATCTATGAGGACAAGTATGACGCCACCCGCTTATGGTGGGCGTTCACCTACTACGGCAAGTCCGACGTGCGGATCCTGGACGGGGGTCTCCAGGCATGGAAGGCGGCGGATTTTCCGGTCGAGATCCTGCCCCCCGCAGTCAGGACGAAGCCCGGAAATTTTGTGGCCGCCGTCACACATCCGGGCCTCCGGGTGGACACCTCCGATATCGCGGCGCTGCGCGATCACCCGACGGCGCAGTTGTGGGACAACCGAAGCCTCAAGGAGTTCACCGGCGAAGAACAGAAGAAGGGCGCGTACCGCGCGGGTCGCATACCGGGGAGCCGGCACAACGAGTGGGTCCTCTTCAAGAAGAAGGAGAACCGCGCCGAGTGGGTGACGGCGGACGAAATGAAGATCCTGCTTCAGAAGTTTGGGTACGACCGGAAGAAGGACCAGTACTTTTACTGCCAGTCCGGGGTCCGCTCGACCCAGGGCCTCTTCGCGCTTTACCTTGCCGGCTGGCCGCTGGAGAAGCTGCATAACTACGACAGTTCCTGGATCGGCTGGTCGAAGGATGACCGCCTTCCGATGGAGGCCGGCCTTCCGCACGAGGACACCCCGGCGCTCGCCGGGAGATGACCGGTCAGGAAGTCTCTGCGATGAAGGGAAACGCCGTACGGCGTACGGATGGAGAACACTGGACGAGGTTCCGGCGGGATTCCCGAAGCGATTGGCGGGTTTGCCGACGAATATTCTCCGGCTGTTGAAGAGTATTCTTCAACGAATACGTACCGCGGGAACTACTCAGCCGAAAATACGTTTCATTCCAGTGTCTTGTGTCGCAAGCGCAAGTGGCACGTCATATGCTTTTCCATTGATGCAACAGAAGCAACGGGCGGCAATCAACAACTTAATTTCCATAGAAGGAGAAGAGCGATGAAAAAGTTAATGGCGGTAATGGCGGTTTTCGTTATGGCGTCGGGAATGTCGGTCGTGGCCATCGCGTCGGATGTGTCGGTTTCGCAACAGTCCCTGGAAGCCGAGAATTACGCCGGGCATGTCGATTCGGGGCAGATTTCCGGACCGATCGAGACAGGTGCTCTGCCGGCCAAGTCGGAGGGTTCCAAGATGAAGGCGTCGGATTCCGACGCCTCGCGGCGGTCCTTGGAGCTCGAGAATTTCGCCGGGCACCCGGATACGCTTTAGAGTTCCGATCCGGTCGAAACCAATGCTCGTAAAACAACGGCGCCGGGGGAAGTTCCTCCCCGGCGCCGTCCATTTTTATTTGGTACTCTGGGTTTCGTCGGAATCGTAACGGTCATCATCCACATCCTCCGGGTCCTTTAAACCATAGGACAAACACCGATTCGAAATTTAGACAAACAGCGATTCGCGATTCGGACAGAAGCCGATGCCGAAGGCTGGCGGGAAGGAATACCGTATTGGAAACGCTGTATGGATAGTAAAATCCGGATGCCGAAGGAGGCGAAAAATGAGCAGGATGATTCTTGCCGTGTTCGTGATCTTGATGGTGGCGGTTCCTGTCTTTGCCGCGGAGATCGTGACCTACGAAAAGGACATCAAGGGGATTATAGCGAAACAGTGCCTCTCCTGCCACGGGTCCGATGCACCTACGATGGAGGAGTTCAAACGGGGCGAAGATGCGTACAAGAAGAAGATGAAGGGGCCTAGGTATGACACCTACGCGAACCTGATGGTGGTGGTCAAGGGATCGGACGCGGGCGCTTTGATGCGGAGGTTGGACGACGGGAAGAACACCAAAGACGGGAAGCCGGGCAACATGTACGCAAACCTTGGGAGAACGGACGCGGAAAGGAGTGCGAACCTCCAGGCCTTCAAGAAGTGGGTCGGCAACTGGACGCTGAAGAAGAAAAAGGAACTCGGTAAGGGGGAGTTGGAAGCGATCAAGGCCCCCGAGAAGTAGGGCGGGAACTGTTTCGGCATTTGCCGAGATGAGCACCGGTCAGGTGTTGGCATGATGGGTGGTGGTTGGGGGTGGGGAATGAACTCCGGAGGACTTTTTGTCGTCATTATCGCGTTTATCGTTATTTCGGGTATCGTTTATATGATGAAGCGAAGGAAATAGAAGGAGAACATGCGATGAGTTATTACTTCACTAAAATTGTAAAGGCTTCTTATGATGAGGCCGTAGCAAAGGTAACGGCTGAATTGAAAGTAGAAGGCTTCGGCATCCTGACCGAAATCGATGTCCGAGAGACACTGAAGAAAAAATTGAATGTGGATTTCCGACGTTACATAATCCTGGGAGCCTGCAACCCCCCGTCTGCGTACAAGGCATTAACGGCAGAGAATAAAATCGGCACCATGCTTCCCTGCAACGTAATCGTGCAAGAGATTTCCGACGGGCAGGTTGAGGTCACTGCCATCGACCCCTTGGCTTCCATGCAGGCTGTCGAAAATCCTGCGTTAAAGGAGATCGCTTCCGATATCAGCAATAAGTTGAAGACCGTTATCGGCAGGGTATAAGGATTCTTCCGACGGGAGCGGCGGGTATCCTTTCCCGATTCAGATGAAACAGGACCGGAGGGATGGAGTCATGGGGACAAGGAGATTCATTGTTTCGGTAGCGGCGTTTTCGATCCTTGCCCTGCCGGTGTTCGCGCCGGCCGCCGAAAAAGGGCACGACACGGATCTGGGAGAAAAGATCTTCTCGGGGAAGGTGGGCCCCTGGACGGCGGAGGCCCGGCTGGTCGACATGAAGGCGCAGATGGAGAAGTCCGGCGTGTCGGCCAAGACCGCCGCCAAGTTCGCCGGCAAGCGCCACCTGATGCTGTTCGTCACCGATCCGGCGACCGGGAAGCCCGCCGCCGGAGTGGCGGGGAAGGTCGACGTCACGGGCCCGGACAAGGCTTCCTCGTCGAAGGTCACCCTTGTTCCGATGGGCGGGCACATCGGTGTGGACGTCGGCGTACCGACTCCGGGGAAGTACACGTTCCAGGCGGATATCGAATCCCCCGGCAGGAAGGGGAGCGCCACGTTCTCCTATACGTTGAAGTGAGCGAGGCGGGGAAGGGGTCAGCCGACGGCCCGGACAGAAGGGAACGCGTTGGAGAAGGACGGACTCCGGCCCTTGGGAAACCCGGCAACAACCTTTTTCATCCCATGGAGTGTAATCTTATCGGACGGGATTAATCTGTGGTGGATATCGGCCCGAAAGGGGGGAAAAAGCGTCCAGGCGCCGTTGTGCTGTTTCGTTCGATCCTGTTTCTTTTCCTTCTGCTGTCCTCCACCGCCATCCTTTACGGGACCGCACTGAACATCCGCACCGTTCGGGACCTCGCGGAAACCTCAATGGAAAGCACGGCCCTTGCGCTTTCCACGTCGGCGGAGAGCGCATTGCGATCCGGCGGGAGCCGGGCGGAAGGAGAGGCTCGGAACATCCTCTCGGACCGGGTCGTGGCCTACGCGATGGTCGCGCGGGAGGACGGAACGATCGTGCTCCATACGAACCCGGGCATGGTGGGCGGCAACATTCGCGAGGCGGGTCTCGGAGAGTGGCTTCGATCCGGGAAGACCTTCGGTCGCCGGATCGTGCTGGGGACCGGACTCCCCGCCTACGAATTCAACTATCTTCTTCATGGCCGGGGCGAAGAGCCGGAAATTCTCCGCCTGGTCCTGCACACCACGCGTGTGGACCGTATCCTCTCCGACGCCCGAAGAATGTGGTGGATCGTCGGGGGCGTCCTCGTCCTGCTGTGGGCGGTCGGCATCGCCCTGGATCGGATGTTTGCCCGCCACCTTCGCCTTGAGGCCCAGGTGGAGCGCAGGGAACGTCTGGCCCTGATCGGACAGATGACCGCCACGCTGTCCCACGAGATCCGGAACGCCCTCGGCAGCATCAAGGGGTTTGCGCAATGGGTGGATGAACGGGTGGAGACGGCGGATCCCAAGAAGAAAGGGCTCGCCGCGGTGCTGCAGGGGACGATGCGGATCGAGTCGTTGGTGAACGATCTCCTCCTCTTCTCCCGGGAGGAAACGTACTCGGTCGAACCTGTGGACGTCGGCGCCCTGGCTCACGAGTCGATGGCGGGAGAGATTTCCGGATGGAAGGGGGAGGTCGAACTCGATCCCGGGAAAGGAACGGCCGTGTTGGCGGACCCCGAAAAGCTTCGCCGGGTCCTTGCGAACGGGATCCGTAACGCGATCCAGTCGATGGGGGAACGGGGGCACCTGCGGATCGTCGTGGGAACCGATGACCGCGGGGTCGAGATCCGGATAGAGGACAGCGGCCCCGGCATCCCCGAATCCGAAATGCCCCGCCTGTTCACTCCCTTCCATACCACCAAGGCGGATGGTACGGGATTGGGGCTGGCCTACTCGAAAAAAACGGTGGAAGGAATGAACGGGGAGATCGATCTGACGAATCGGCGGGAAACCGCCGGGGCCGTTCTCACCATCCTTCTTCCGAACGCGGGGTGACCGTTCGATGTCGAAAAGAATCCTGATCGTCGACGATGACGCGCCGATGCGCTCCTTCCTCTGCACCGTCCTCGGTGAGGAAGGGTACAGGCTGGAGGAGGCGCGGAACGGCACGGAAGGGCTGGCGATGCTTTCCGCGTCCGACTTCGATCTCGTCATCACCGATCTGCGCATGCCGGGTCTCTCCGGCCTGGATCTTTTGCGGGAGGGGAAGAAGGCGCGGCCGGAGGCTCTCTGGGTCGTCATCACCGCCTACGGATCGATCGGCAACGCGGTGGAGGCGATGCGGTCGGGAGCGTCCGACTACCTCACAAAGCCGCTTCGTGATCCCGACGAACTGCGGCACGTGGTCCGCCGCGTACTCCGGGAGGCGGAATCCGAAAGGAAGATCCACCTGCTATCGGAAGAACTGGGGCGGCAATTCCCCTCGGCGGAAACGATCTTTCTCGGCGGGAAGATGGCGCAAGTACGCGAACTGGTGCAGGGCGTGGCTCCCTCCGAGGCAACGGTGCTCATCACGGGGCAGAGCGGTACGGGCAAGGAGCTCATTGCGCGGACGATCCACAACCTGAGCTCCCGGCGGGAAGGATCCTTTATCCCCGTCCATTGCGCCGCCCTTGCGGAGAACCTTCTCGAAAGCGAGCTCTTCGGCCACGAGCGGGGAGCGTTTACCGGGGCCGTGTCCGCCCGGAAAGGGAGATTCGAGCTCGCCGACGGAGGAACGATCTTTCTGGACGAGGTCGGGGAAATTACTCCGTCCGTCCAGGTGAAGCTTCTGCGGGTCCTCCAGGAACGGGAGTTCGAGCGGGTTGGGGGAACGAAGTCCATCTCCGTGGATGTGCGCATCATCGCGGCGACGAACCGTGACCTCAAGGAGGAAGTGTCCGCAGGGAGGTACCGGGAGGATCTCTATTACCGGTTGAACGTTTTTCCGATCCTCCTGCCGCCACTCGCGGATCGCCGGGAGGCCATTCTGCCGTTGGCGGACTATTTCCTGAAGAAGTTCGTGGTCGCCTCCGGCAAGAAGATCGATCGGTTTACCGCGGAAGCGCGGACGGCGATGGAAAAGTACCATTGGCCGGGAAATGTGCGGGAGCTGCAAAACGTGATCGAGCGCGCCGTGATCCTCGCCCGGGGAGAGATCGACGCGAGGCATCTGAATCTGGAGCAACAGGGTGCGCCGGCCGTTTCCGACGGAAGCATCCTGAAGGAGAACGAACGGGAAACCATCGGGAAAATCCTTGCCGAGGTAGGGGGGAACCGAAAACGGGCAGCCCATATTCTCGGCATTTCCCTGAGAACCCTCCAGTACCGGATCAAGGAGTTTGGCCTGTAGGAAGGGTGCAAATATTGCGCGCCGAAGTGCACGCATTGCATCTCCTGCCCGCACGTGACCGCCGAACAATTCGGGAACACCGAAATAAATCCCTCTCGATCCCGAACGTTATCTCTATTGCGGCGTATGGCATCCTCCTTGCTAATGTTACGTTCGCAACAGTTCATCCTGATCGGGGGGAGAAGCGAATGGCTCGGCGTACCGGAAGTCGCAAATCGGGATTGCCCCGCGGGGTGCTTCTTGCCTTGCCGATCCTTTTCTTTGCGATCGCGTTTTTCCCCCCCGTGCTCCAAACGGCCCACGCGGAGGAAGGTGACGTCGTTCTTCAGGGCAGCGGCGTCCATTACCCGGGCGGGTTCGACACAAACACCGTGGGGGAAGTTCAGGGCAAGGCCTACGGACTCGCCCAACCGCAGAATGGCCCCGTCCGGTTCCGCCTCGAAGCCGGTAACGAAACCTACACGGTACTGACGTCCTCCGGTTGGTACTGGAAGGACCTGAAAACGCAACTGTCGGACGGATCGAACGTGGTCGTCCGAGGATCGAAGACGCTCGGAAACGACATGCAGCTGTACATCGTCGCCCAGAAGATCCGGATGCTGGATTCGGGACGTACCGTGGTTCTCCGCGACGAAGCCGGCAATCCTCTCTGGAAGGGCCAGGCCGGAGGAGCGACGGGAACAAAGGGGGGATTCATGGGTGGGGGAGGTTCGATGGGAGGCGGATTCGGGGGGATGGGCGGCGGCATGGGCGGCAGGCGGCGGTAACGACATGGAAAGTGGTGGGATGGGGAGAACGAACCTGATTTTTCGTGCCGCCGGACGCCTGGTGCTCGCCGCCGGAATGCTGCTGGTGGCGGCAGGATCCGCGGTGGCGGGATGGGAGGCCGGAACGAAACTCGGGTTCGATTCGAACGTCGGCCGGTCGATCCGGGGTGGAAAGAGCGACGGATACCTTCTGGCCTACGCGGGGTTCAGCAGAGGCCCCAGCGGCGAGTCCCGCGGCGACTGGGTGTTTTCCGCTGTCGCGGAAGGGGCCGCTTTCGCAAGCGTTACGGATCTGGATTCCGCGGCGATCACGATCTCCCCGGGATTGGTCTACTTCCCTCGCGCGGGCTGGACGATCACCGTCGCTCCGATCCTCCAGGCGAAAACCGTCAAGGACACCGACCAGTCCGCCGTGGCCTTCGGCGGCAAGCTCGAGTTGCGGGAGCGGTTGGGAGAAAAAGCCTGGCTGGCGGAGCATTACGCCTACCGGGACAGCCGGGCGACATCCGATATCTTCTCCTACAAGGAACATGCGGTGGGGGCTCTTCTCGGGGTGAACTGGACGCCGGCTGTTTCCAGTGAATTCGGATACGAATTCTCCCGGGGGGATTCCTTCCTTTCCGTGGGGACATCGACCGCCACCTCCGGGGGGACGGGAGGCTCCGGCGGGGGAATGATGGCCGGCATGTTTTCCTCCGCCTTCGGCAGTGACGTCGTGAAAGAGCGCGTGGATCGTCACGCCATCGGCGCGACCATCGGATACGAATGGACGCGGTCGATCTTTTCCGTTGCCGGGTACACCCTTACCGTTCTTCGCGGGGATGTGGGGTCGTCGATCTCAAATGCCGGATTCGCCGGCGTAGGGTATCGCTTCTGATCGGGCCGTAGCGGCGAGGACTCATCGTCGCGCGGGATATCAATCATCCAACCGGATTCGCAGATTCAACCTGCGGATGCACAGAGAGGAAAAGCAAATGACAGGAAGACGAGGGATCATCGGGATCGTAACCGTGTTGGTGTTCGGGATGGTGCTTGCCGCATGCGGCGGTGGATCGGGGACGGACGGTGCGGGCACCGGGGTGAATTCCGCCACGATCCAGGGGCAGGTATCCGGAACCGTGTTCATCGCCGTCGACGACGGGACGAACCAGGAAGTTGGGCGGGTTACGGCGACCGGGACGCCGAAGAGTTTCTCCATGACGATCCCGACGGGGAGCAATTACAGGTTCTACGTAATGGAGAACGAGGGCACGGGTACTTCGAGGGTCTACCCCATGTACATGGGGACGAACAACGTGTTCGGGCTGGACAACACCGCCAACGGTCAGGTGATCTCTCTCGGGATGGTCAGTCCCGATCTGACGACGGGCAGATTCACCCCGGCGAACCACCCCGCATTGATGATGGGCCAGGGCGCTACTGCCATGATCCCTCCTTCGTTGGCGGGGAGCGCCTTTTCCATGGACAACGTGATGGGAACGACCTGGAGTTACAACTCCATGATGACTTCGGGGACGATGGGCTGGGAGCACGGGACGCTGTCGTTCGACGATAACGGGTTGGGCCACATGGCAGGAATCGTCCGAAACGGAGCCCCCTTGGGTGACAGAGATAACATTCCCTACACCATGTCCCTGTCCGGGATGCTCCTGAATCCCGGCGACAATACGTTCCAGTGCGTCGTTTCCCGCGACAGGAGCGTGATGGTGGCGACGTTCACCGACAACACGGGTGGACCTGCCATGATGATCGCCCAGAAGCGGGGAGGGACGTTCGCAGCGGACGGGTCGGATATGACGGGAACGTGGCGGTTCCAGCGGCTCAAGGCCGGCAGCGATAATACGACCTCCGGTTGGGCCTACGGGACCATGGAATTCATATCCGGCAGCGCCAGCATCACCTCCATGACGACGAATTCCGGCGTTGGCGGGGGTGGGAATTTTACCTTCTCCATGGACGGAAGCGGGATCATGACCGAGGCGCTGGACGCCTCGTTCCACGGCGTCATGTCGATGGACAAGACCATGATCGTGGCCACGGATACCAACGGGGGCAACCCGGAACTATGGGTAATGATGAAAGGCACGACGGGCGCCACGGGGGACATCGCGGGGGGCTGGGTGATGCATGCGGTGTCCTCCGGCAATCCGGGTTCACGGGATTGGACGTATGGACACTCGGTTGTGGACGCCGGCGGGAACAGTACGTTCACCGGAATGATGGGGAGCGATGGCCAGGTCGATGACGCAGAGATGACGTTCATGATGAATGGCGGCGTGATGACCATGGGCGGCACCGGCGGCGGAATGATGGGCGGTGGCACGGGCGGTGGAATGATGGGCGGTGGATTGGTGACACCTACGTTCCACGGGATCATGAACGGGGCAAAGAATCTGATGGTTTCGACATACACCGACGGTACCGGCGGGTATCCGTTCTCGATTCAGGTGAAATAGGCCGGCGCGGAGATCGAATCTCCCGGCAGGAAGGGGAGCGCTACGATCTCCTATTTCTTGAAGTAACCGGGCGGGACGGGGTCAGCCGGAGGCCCCGTCCCGATCCTCCCGCCCCACCCAACGATGTACTTCCCCCCCCCTCAGAAGAACGTTGTAACCGCAAGCTTCAAATGAATCGGTCCCGTCCGGTGCATAATCTCAGTGTAGTCAATCGAACCGGAGGTGTCCCGATATGCCTTTCGTGAACATCAAGATCACGCGGGACGGCGTGACGCCGGAGAAGAAGGCCGATGTGATCCGCGGGGTGACTCAAGTGATGGTGGACGTGCTGGGGAAAAACCCCGCGACCACGATGGTGCTGATCGAAGAGGTGGAGACGGACAACTGGGGGATCGGCGGGGAGACCGTCACCGTCAGGAGGAAACGGGGGGCATAGTGGAGATGGCGTTCCCGGAAAAACTTGCATCCCGGGGGGGCCGGGCGTTACGCTTCCCCTTGCCCCTCCGGTGGGGAGGCGGGGGGCACTGCCGGTGCGGGCGTCTTGTGCATCTCGAGCAGGACGAGGGAGATCCCGATGACCACCGGGCCGAGGATCACCCCCACCAGGCCGAAGGCGACCAGCCCGCCCAGGGAACCGAGCATCAGCAGGGATACCGGCAGCCCCGACTGCTTCCGGCTGAGCAGCGGACGGAGGATGTTGTCCGAGGAACCCACCACGAAGAAACCCCACGCAAGGAGGAAAATCCCCCCCCACGTCTTCCCCAGGAGCAGCAGGTAGAGCGCCCCCGGGAGCCAGATCAGCATCGTGCCCACCAGGGGCAACAGGGAGGCGACGCAGATCAGGGCGCCGAAGAAGATCGGGGAGGGGAGCCCGCTGATCCAGAACCCGATCCCGCCGAGGATGCCCTGGACGAGGGCGGTCAGCAGGACTCCCGTCAGCACCGACGGAAGGATCCGCGCCACGATCCCCTCGAGGGCCTTCTTCTTCTCCTCCTCCACCGGAAGGACGGACCAGAAACCGTGCTGGATGCGCCTGCCGTCCCGGTAGAGGAAGAAGAGGGAGAAGACCACGAGGAACAGCTGAAGCAGGAAAAGGAGGACGTTTTTCACCGCGGAGGCCGCGTAATTCGCGACGAACTTCATCGCCCCCTTCGCGGCGGGGGTGAGGTCCGCGTCCAGGTTCACCCCCAGCCGCCCCAGCCACTCTACGGCCTTGCGGACCGGGGGGCCGAACGCGGGGTGGCGCTGCAGACCCTCAAGGTCGACCCGCCCGCCGCCCGCCGTGGCCTCGTTGAGCGTGCGATAGAGGCGCCCCGCCTCCTCCGCCAGGAGGAAGGCGAGGACGGCCGCCGGCACGATGATGATCAGCGCGACGCCGAGGACCATCACCCCCGCCGTCCTGCCCTCCCGGTTGCCGAGCATCCGGAGCAGCCGCTCGTAGACGGGGAACGTGGCGATGGCGATGACCCCCGCCCATGCGAGAGGAACGAGGAACGGCTCCAGGATTGCGCCGAGGAGGTACAGCAGGAGCGCGAGGCCCGCGAATGCCAGGAGGGTGAGGAACAGTTTCCGGTCCATGGCGGCACTCCGCTCCGTGGGGTTTCCCCCGGGGCTTTTTCCCCGTTCAGCCGGCGCAGGCGATCTGCTGGTAGAAGTCGTTCCCCTTGTCGTCCACCAGGATGAACGCCGGGAAGTCCTCGACCTCGATCTTCCAGATCGCCTCCATCCCCAGCTCGGGGTATTCGAGCACCTCGACCTTCTTGATGTTCTCCTGCGCGAGCAGCGCCGCCGGGCCGCCGATCGACCCGAGGTAGAAACCGCCGTGCTTCTTGCACGCGTCGGTCACCGCCTTGCTCCGGTTCCCCTTTGCGATCATGACGAGCGACCCGCCGTGGGACTGGAACAGGTCGACGTAGGAGTCCATCCGTCCCGCGGTGGTCGGCCCGAACGAGCCGGACGGCATCCCCTTCGGGGTCTTGGCGGGGCCGGCGTAGTAGATCGGGTGGTCCTTGATGTACTGCGGAAGCCCCTTCCCCTGGTCGATCCGCTCCTTCAGCTTCGCGTGGGCGATGTCCCGGCCGACGATGATCGTCCCGTTGAGGGAGAGCTGCGTCGTGACGGGATACCTGGTGAGCTCGGCAAGGATCTCCTTCATCGGCCGGTTGAGGTTGACCTTGACCACCCCGTGCTCGTGCTTCCCGCGGTACTTCGTCGGGATGAGCCGGCCGGGGTTGCGCTCCAGTTCCTCGAGCCAGATCCCGTCCTTGTTGATCTTCGCCTTCACGTTCCGGTCCGCGGAGCAGGAGACTCCCATGCCGACCGGACAGGAGGCGCCGTGGCGCGGCAGGCGGATGACCCGGACGTCGAGGGCGAAATATTTCCCGCCGAATTGCGCGCCGTAACCGGACTTCTGTGCCGCCTTGAGGAGCTTCTCCTCCATCTCGACGTCGCGGAACGCCTGGCCTCCCTTGTTCCCGGACGTGGGCAGGTGGTCGAAGTACTTCGTCGAGGCGAGTTTCACCGCCTTCAGGCACGCCTCGGCGGAGGTGCCGCCGACGACGAACGCGAGGTGGTACGGCGGGCACGCGGCGGTACCGAGCGTCTTCATCTTCTCCACGAGGAATTTCTCGAGCGAGGCGGGGTTCAGCAGCGCCTTCGTCTCCTGGTAAAGGTACATCTTGTTCGCGGACCCGCCCCCCTTGGTGACGAAGAGGAACTTGTACTCGTCCCCTTGCGTCGCATACAGGTCGATCTGCGCGGGGAGGTTGGTCCCGGAGTTCACCTCTTCGAACATCGTGAGCGGAACCGTTTGCGAGTACCGCATGTTCTCTTCCGTGTACATCTTATGGACGCCCTTCGAGAGGAACTCCTCGTCCCGGGCGCCGGTCCAGACCTGCTGCCCCTTCTTCCCGACGATCGTCGCGGTCCCCGTGTCCTGGCACAGGGGGAGGATGAACTTCGCCGCCACCTCCGCGTTCCGCAGCAGTGCGATCGTCACGCCGCGGTCGTTCGGGGACGCCTGGGGGTCTCCAAGGATCGCCGCCACCTGCTCGAGGTGCTCGGGGCGAAGCAGGAACGAGACGTCCCGCAGCGCCTGGTGGGAGAGGAATGCGAGCCCCTCGGGATCCACCTTGAGGATCTCCTTGCCGTCGAACTTCGCGGTGGAGACGTACTCTTTGGTGAGGAGGCGGTACGTTGTCGTGTCATTCCCCAGGGGGAACGGGTCCTGGTACGAAAATTCCGGCATCGGGCGGCTCCTTCCGAAGATGGAATGAGGGGGGCGGAAAACATCCAGAAGATAGTCCCGCGGGGAAGAAACGTCAAGGAGGGCGGAGGGAGGCCCGGTCGGGGGAGGTTGTCCCGCAGGCGCCGAGGTGGGAAGATAGCCCGATGAACGGTGGAATCGGCGGGAAAACCTGGTGGGTGTACATGATTTCCTGCCGCGGGGAGAAGATCTACACGGGGACGGCGATCGACCCCGAAGCGAGGTACGAAGCGCACCGCCTCGGGAAGGGGGCGGCGTTCACGCGGGCGAACCCGCCGGTGGCGCTGCTGCGGAGCGTGCCGTTCGCGAGCCGCTCGGAGGCGTGCCGGACCGAGGCGGCGCTGAAAAAAATGTCCCGCGACGCGAAGATCGCGTGGGCAGGAGGAAGGTGAATATGGGCAAGGTTGCGCGCGTCGATAAGGATGTGTGCATCTCCTGCGGGGTGTGCATCGATGTGGTGCCTTCGGTGTTCCGGTTCGATACGGAGAACCTCGCCGAAGTGTACGATCCCAAGGGAGCGGACGAGGCGGCGATCCAGGAGGCGATGGATCTTTGCCCGGTGTCGTGCATCTCCTGGGAAGAGGAGGGATGACGCCCCCTTCTCATCGAAACCGGGCGGCGGCCGATACTTGAGACAGGCAATTTCTTTTTCACTCGTCCCGGCCGGGAGGGGAACTCGCCCTTTACGGCTGTTTTTTTCCGGTTAGTCCTGCATTCGCAGCGAATGCCGATAATAATATGAAACAGCACCCAAAAAGCTCCAAAAGTTCTTCCCAATAAACATGATGAATTATGGAAGAACTTTTCTCGAACAGATCACCAGTTATAAAAAATATACCTCCTGTTATTAATAAAATCCCGGATTTTGAACGAAAAAAAGTAACGCTTGCATTTTTATAATAAGAAAATCTAAATGCAGCATAGGAAAAAAGTACGATAAACACCACAATAATAGATATATTTCTAAATACTCCAGAGAAAATATATTTAATCGTATCGTTTACGTCAAGTTCATCAAAATCCACCTCCCTGAGAATAAAACTGTAACAAAGCAATGAGCAAAACAAAAGAATCAATTTCTCTGAATTTTTATCGACAGCGATGGGTATAAGAAATACAATACAACTAATTACTAATAGGATTGCTTGTATATTCTCAAGAAATCCATTTTCTACGTAAATATCAGTGTTATCAAGAATGAAAACCGAATGGGCAGTCCAAAGGAAAAGAACGGAAAATGCAGCCAGGATAACCGCACTTAGTGCACAAAACCAGCTTCTCAAGTAAATTCTCCGTAAGGGGGGCGGGCTACTTCCTGCCGCCCCACCAGCTTTTGAGACGGTCGGCGATCACCTTTTCGTGTCCCGCCTCGGACGGGTCGTAATACTTCCGGCGGCCGAGCGTCTCGGGGAAGTAGTTTTCCGGTACGAAGCCGTCGGCGAAGTCGTGCGGGTACCTGTACTCCTTCCCGTACCCGAGATCCTTCATCAGCCGTGTCGGGGCGTTCCGCAGGTGCAGCGGCACCGGAGCGGTACCCTCCGTTTCCGCGTCCCTCGTGGCCTTCTGCCAGGCGATGTAGACCCGGTTGCTCTTCGGGGCGGTCGCGAGGTACACGGCCGCCTGCGCCAGCGCCAGTTCCCCCTCGGGGCTTCCGAGCCGCTCGTACGTTTCCGCGGCCGCGACCGTCAACTGCAGCGCTCCCGGCGCGGCGTTGCCGATATCCTCCGAGGCGAACCGGATCATTCTGCGGGCGACGTAGAGCGGATCTTCTCCCGCGGAGAGCATCCGCGCCAGCCAGTAGAGGGCGGCGTCCGGATCCGACCCCCGCAGGCTCTTGTGGAGCGCGGAGATCAGGTTGTAATGCTCCTCCCCGTCCTTGTCGTACAAGAGCGCCTTCTTCCGAAGCGCCTCCTCCGCCGTTCCCATGTCGACTTCGGAAAGCCGCTTGTGCTCCGCGATGGCGACCGCCGCCTCCAGCGCGTTCAGCGCCACCCGGGCGTCGCCGTCCGCCACCGCGACGATGTGCCGCAGCGCCTCCGGGGCGAGGAACGTATCCGGTTTTCCCAATCCCCGGTTCGCGTCGATCAGCGCCCGCCGGAGGATCGCCTCGATGTGCGAAGGCTGCAGGGGGGAAAGGACCAGCACGCGGCTGCGGGAAAGAAGCGCGTTCCGGATCTCGAAGGACGGGTTCTCGGTGGTGGTTCCGAACAGGGTGACGACGCCTTCCTCGACGGACGGCAGCAGCGCGTCCTGCTGCGCCTTGTTCCACCGGTGGATCTCGTCGATGAAGAGGATGGCGGGACGGGACGCCGCCGGACCGCCGCCGGCGCGCGTGCGCGAAAGCCCGGCCAGCGCATCGCGGATCTCCTTGATCCCCGAGAGGACGGCGGAATAGGGAAGGAAGACGGCGTCCGTTTCCGCCGCGAGGATCCGGGCGAGCGTCGTCTTCCCGGAGCCCGGCGGTCCCCAGAAGATGAGCGAGGGGAGCGGGCGCGCGGAGAGGACCGAGGAGAGGAATTTCCCCTCCCCCAGCAGATCCTCCTGCCCGACGAAGTCGGAGAGGGTGGCCGGACGCATCCGGTCGGCGAGGGGCGCGATCATCACCTTTCCCTTTTTCTTCCGATATATTATCCTACCTCCTGATGAAGTGCGCAGGAATCATCGCCAAGCACACCGACCCGCAGGCCGAATCCATCGTATCGGATCTTTGCCGGTGGCTGGAGGAGCACGGGAAGGACGTCGTCCTCGACCGCGAGACGGCGGCCTTGATCGGCCGCCCGGACCCCGTCGTCCGCGCGAAACTGCCGGACCATTGCGATTTCCTGATCGTGATCGGCGGGGACGGCACGCTGCTTTCCGCCGCGCGCGTCGTCGGGACCACCGGGAGGCCGATCCTCGGAGTCAACATGGGGTCGCTGGGCTTCATGACGGCGATCACCCTCGACGAGCTCTACCCCGCGCTGGAGCGGATCTTCCGGTACGACTTCGACTATGAAGAGCGGATGATGCTGG
>Ga0214471_10000856_pt1 | contig 24645 bp, 24 predicted proteins | sample RVTome_5_FD_207665 | JGI IMG/M metagenome (GOLD analysis project Ga0214471, IMG submission 207665) | Soil microbial communities from uranium-contaminated site in the Upper Colorado River Basin, Wyoming, United States - RVT142D155 | ecosystem: Environmental > Terrestrial > Soil > Contaminated >... | reverse complement strand
TTCGACCTCCTGGGTGTGCGACTGGGCGGCTAACATGTACCCAGTGCGCCGTACCCTTGCTCCATAGGTAAGCCACACTCCATTCACAGGTTATCCTTATTTCACATCCGGGAACTTCGGGCTAGACATTCCATGGCGAGAGAAACTCGAATGCTGACGCAACGAAGAAGAGCGGGACCGTGACTACATATACCCAGCCGAGATCGACAAGGCTCTCGGGCGGAAGGCGGTACCGCCAGAAGCGCCACCCGGTAGCAGCGTTGTGCCGATATAGTTCGACGCCGCACCGGACGCCAGCGCCGATGGATAGCGAGTACGCAATGAACTGCAGGAACAGGACGAGGAAGTAGTAGCTCGTCGCTCTGATACTTCGGAGGCGGCTGCGGTGAGTGCGGTCGACGGACACGATCCCGCCGACCCAGCCCTGATGCGCAACGGAGAAGTAGGGCAGAACGACCCCAAGTCCAGCCACCGTTTGAGGAATTGCCGCGTAGAACAGGTTACCGGCAAAATCAAGAATCAATGCCGTGACCTGGTTGCCGGACTGATAGGCGATGGATGCCTTATCGGAGGTGAGGGCCTTCTGAATGGTCTTGTCGCGCTGCGCCAGGGCGAACCTGTGTCCGCCATGCGCCATGAAGATGCCAACTGAGCTGGACAGAAGGTAGGTCAGGAAGATCGATATGGCGAAGGGCTTGCCGCGAAGGATAGCCTGGGTGATGCGGGCGATCATATGCTCCTCACGCGAAGACGCGTCGTCCGATGAGCGGGCTGATGAGATACTCCCTGGCGCAGCCCCGGAAGTGTCCCAGGCGGAGAGGGCTGCACTCCGATTCGCCTGGATTGCCTGGGCTGGTGACTTCGAGAGCGGGCGTGCGAGGGGGTCGGGGGAAAGGGCCGCGCGAAGAGCCATGCCGCGAAGCTACTGTGCTGGCGACTACTCTGTCTTGAACGAACTTGTCGAGCAACCGCGCCAATCGGATCGAGGCGCGCCGCGCAGCCGTTTGAGTTGCCGCGCCAGCTCGCTCCGCCGGGGTGGCGAGGAGGTGCGCGACGTCGACGGCGGCGCTGGTGCGCGAGCCCACCGTTGCGTTCTGCGGCAGCTGGCCCAGCGAAGTGATCATCGAGTGTTCGCCTCCGTCAATCGTCCCAATGCCCGAAACAGGCCGCGACACGGCACGGCCGCGGACTGGACCGGTCTTGGGTGGTCGGTCAGTTCGTGTCGATGCGGAGATGCCTGCGCATGAACGCCTGCAACGCCGGGGCAACCGGCGACATCCCGCCCTGGAAATGTCGGTGCGCGGCCCGCTCGAGGAGGTAGAGGAACGCCTCCGCCCCCAACTGGTCCGCCGGCACGTGGCCGGCGTCGGGGTCGATGAGCAGGCTCACGGACTTGCCAAGCCGGCGTGCCTCACCAACGTAGTGCGCAATGCTCTTCAGCGGGACGCGGTCGTCGCGGGCACCAGCCCAGATGTACACCGGGGCTCGCAGGGCCGCCAACGTCGCCAACGGGGAATCGCGGAGCATTCGTTGGCGCCAGCCGGCGTCCTGATAGCGAAACCCAAGCTGCGGGAACTGCAACGACAGCGGTGGGCCTTCGGCCATCGCGGCAGAGCTCTCGTGCTCGGCCTGCCATTGCTTGATCCAGCCGTACTCTGTTGGCGGGGCGCCAGCGAAAGCGAACCGGAACCGCTCGGGATGATGGCTCAGCGCCAGGAGACTGGCGTAACCGCCAAAGGACATCCCGGCCGCTGCTTGCTGGGCGCGATCGCCGATTCCCTGCTCCAGGAGGAAGTTCAGCCCGTCGATGATGTCGGCCAGCACGCGGCCATTGCCGACATCACCATTGGCGGAACGCAGGTAGTTCAGTCCGTAGCCAGTGGAGCCCCGGAAATTGGGCACAAACACCACATAGCCACGATTGGCGAGCAGCTGCACGCTGGCATCATACCGATCATAGATGCGGGCGACGGGGCCACCGTGCAGCCAGGCGATCAGGGGAGCCGTGCCCGGTGCGATGCCGCTCGGGAGCAGCAGGTAGCCATGCAGGAGCATGCCGTCGCTGGCGCGGTAGCTGACCGGATGCATGGCGGCTCCCGGCGGCGGCCGGGGCGCCGCAGCGTCCTCGTCCCCGAACAGCGCCTGTAGCCGGTTCACGTCCGGCCGATAGAGGTAGTATCGGTCCGCCGCGCGTGCCGCGTCCTGAGCCTGGACCAGCCACAGTCGCCCATCCCTGGTGGTGGAGAGGTGAAGGTTGGCCTCCGGCAGCTGTCGCACGAGCGCGGCTACGGCGACCCGGGCGCCGCCGGCGTTGCCGTGCCACTGGCGCCGAGCACCGTGATAGGCAATGGCAAGCCAGTCCTCACCGGTCCCATCCCAGAGGAGGGCGTCAGCATCCGCGATCCCGACCGGGTCGCGGTGGATGGGCTCCCAGGTCCCCGTGGCCTGTCGCCAACGATGCAGGGCAAGTCGAGCGGCGCCTCGTTGCGACACCAGCCAGAGCGCCCCCCGTGCCGGGCTGTGGCCGACCAGGCGGCAGTCCTCGAGGGGGCCGCAACGGAGCAGCTCACGCGGGCCAGTGGCGGTGTGCTGGTGGATGACCGTCCCGTAACCTGGGCCGTCAACAGCTGCGGCGAACGCCAGCGCCCCGCCGGCCTCAAGCAGCGCACTGCGCAGTGGCCAGGCGGCCTCGAGCAGGAGGCGGGTGCGGCCCTGCGCATCGACCGTCAGGTACCGGTGACGCTGGGCACCAGCCTGCACGATCCGTTCGTACACAATCGCGAACTGCGGGGCGCGCGCGTCGACGGCCCAGAGCCGCTGGAACCGGCGGGGATCCCAGTTCAGAACGCGCCGTGGACCGAGGCCGGCGGGTTCGATCACGGCCAGTCCCTGGTCATCGGCCAGCCACAGGTGGCGGCCGTCGCCCGCCCAGGCGGTTTCGGCGCGGCGCAGGCCGGCGACGATGCGCTTGGGGGCACCACCAGATATCGCCTGCATCATAAGGTCAACGCCCTGATCGCTGCGTCGCAGGAACGACAAGTGCTGGCCGTTCGGGGCGAGACGAACCTCAAGAATCGCCGAGCGCTCGAGGAAGGCTTCGCGGGCGACCAGGGCTGCCCGCGGCGCCCTGCGGGCCCGGGTCATCTCCCGTTGGAGGAGGGCACGCGTGGCGGCGACCGGGTCGACCCCCTGCGCAGCCGTAGCGGTGGCGCTCATCACCGTGGCCAGTGCGACAACCAGACCATGGCGGTTCAACTCCGCATCTCGCGCGGTTCGAGGCAAAGCAGGCTGAGGAAGGCGGGCAGACCGATCAGGGCGCAGCTCATCAGCCACAGGCGTCGGCGAGACGGGGTCGCCCGCGTGCCCCGCAGCCACCCGTACCCGGCGGCCACCGAGCCCAGCATGAGCCCCAGGGCGAGCGGATAGAACAGCGGCACCCGCGGCAGCGCACGGAAGCGCGACGGCTGCGTCAGGCCGGTGTTCAGCAGTCCGGGCAGGTGCGCCAGCGCGTAGAGAGGCGGCGACACCCACCAGGAGGCCGCTGGCACGGCCACCGAACGACCCAGGCGGACCCGGACATCACGGATCTCGGGGCGCCCGCCCACCACCGACGCCTGACCACTGGCGTCGATGTGCACTACCTGTTGCCACGGCCGAGTTAGGAACGCAAAGCCGTCGAACTCCCGGTCATCGAAGTAGAACAGCGAGACGAGCCATCCATCAAGCAATTCGGCGACGTCGACGCCGATCGGTGGCGGGTCGCGCTCCGGCAGCGGCAGGGCCCAGTCGAGCCGGTAGGGGGCGAAGTGGGACAACGCCTGGAGGTCTGGCCGGTACGCCAGCACGCGGAGGTTCGTCAGCACCAGGACCCGGCCCAGCGCGCGGACCGGCCTGCCGACGAACCACTCACCGGCTGGGAGGCGGATGAGGTCGTGTTGGCGCTGGGTCTCGTGGTCGATCGCGTACAGCGTCGACCTCGTCATGCCGCCTGCGGGAACGACCGTGAACGGCTCAGACGCGCTGATGCCGTCGGCCCCCCACCAACCGCGCGCGGCGCCGGTCACGGGGTGGCGCCCGCGGAACCGCATGCGGTCGTGGCTGAACGTCCACTGGATGCTGCGCGGGTCGTCAAACCAGGGCTCGCCAAGATTGCCGAACTGGTGGCGCACCGGGAAACGTCCGATGTCGGGCGACAGCCCGGCCATCCGCAGCAGCGGCAGCTGCGCGCGCCAGGTGGCGGCGCGTGGGTCGACGCTTCCCTCAAGGCCTTTCGCGAGGAAGTCCTGGCTCATACTTCGCATCATGGCGTCGATGTCCACGTCGGCGTCCGTGGCCAGCACGGTTCTCCCGGGATTGCTGCGGCCAAGCAGGTCGACGAGGGCCAGGCCGGTCCGGCTCAGGTGGAAGGCGAGCAGGAAGAGGCCGAGTTGCAGGGGCAACGCCGTCAGCAGGAGCACGGACGTCCTGGCAATCGGTGCGTCGCGGTCGGCGCGAACACTGTGGCGTGCGACGAAAGCCAGCCATGCGAGGCAGACAAGCACGGGCAGGAGCAGCGACCACACCGAGGCCATGTGGAGGGTCAGGATCAGCGGCGCCAGCACCACCGCGACGGACGCTTTGTGGCGGCTGGTGGCGGCATGCGCCCCCGCCAGCCAGGCCATCATGGCGAAGATCAAAACGAGGACACTGGCGACGTAATGCCGCACGTCGACGACCTGGGTCGTGAGCAGGTCCGTGGCGACCAGAAAGAGGAGAAGCGGCGCCAGAATGGCCACGGCGAGCTGGGCCAGGGCGGCGAAGGCCAGGGCGGCGAAGATCCGGCCGGGTCGAACGGGGCGGTGGATCAACCACAACCAGCGACTGACCTTGCGATAGCTGCCGACCTGGAGCAGCGCCAGCGTCAGCCCGAGCCCCATGTACAGGGCGAGCATGGCGCCCTGATCCGCATGCCCGAGATGGGGAATCTCGACCATCCGGGACAGCAGCAGCAGCGCCAGTCCATGGGCAAGCGCGATGATCAGCGCAAGTCTGCGGAAGCGCCGCCACTCCGAACGCATCAAGTCGATCATGGGCGCGTCGCCTCCGAGGCGGGCGCCGCGTGGCCGCGGGTGAGGAAGGCGTTCACCGCCCGGTCGAGGTTCACCTCGCCGCGGTAGTGTCGCAAGGCGCCCCGCGCCGCGAGCAAGGCGCCGAACCCTTCGTCCTGGTCCAGCACCAGGAAATGCCACAGGCCGTCGATGCGCTGCACTTGCAGCACGCCTGGCAGGGTCCCGGGCTCCGGCGGGGGGCCGGCGAACTCGCCCACCCACGCGGTGACCCGCCCGCAGAAATCATCGGGGGGCGACATGTGCTTGAGCTCGCCGAGTTCAAGGATGACTAGGTTGTCCGCGAGACGCTCGATCTCGTCCATCTGGTGCGAGCAGTAGACGATCGTCGTCGCGCTCTCCTCGATCGCGCCGAGCACCGCCTCGAGGAAGGCGCGCTTGGCCACGACATCGAGGCCCAGCGTCGGCTCATCCAGGATCAACAGCTCTGGGTGCTGGGCGAGCGCCATTGCCAGGTTGACGCCCGCCCGCTCGCCCCGCGACAGCGCGGCGATGCGCTGGTCCGGCAGGGCGTGAAAGTGGTCGAGAATGCCCCGGAAGCGTTGCTCATTCCAGGCCGGGTAGAGCCGACGTTGCATCGCCACCAGCTCAGCCACCTGCAACCAGCCGGGCAAGCTGTGCTCCTCGTTGACGAAGCCGATCCGCGCGCGCTCATGCTCTGTGAGTGCGCCGCAGTCATGGCCAAGGATCTTTGCCCACCCGCCGTGAGGCGACTGGACGCCAAGCAGGATCCGGAACAGGGAGGACTTGCCGGCGCCATTGGCGCCGACAATCGCATGGATGTGGCCCCTCGGAATGCGCAGGGTCAACTGGCGGAGGGCCTGCTTCCGGCCGTACCACAGGTCAAGGCGTTCGGTCTCGATCACGTAGTCCGAGCCGGCCCGACGCGGTCGGGTATCGTGGTGCGGACCCGGGGAGAGGGGGACGGCCCTCACAGACGCCTCAACACATAATGATAGGCGGAACCACTGACGTGCAGCACCGGTGCGTCCGGGTTGCGCACATCGAACCTGATCACGATCGGACCGGAGCGGAACGTCAGCCCTTCGACCCACGTCGCGGCCTGCGCCGGCGCGCCATTGGGAGACACCATGACGGCGCCGTCCGGTGCCGCGCTGATGATGACAGTCATCGGGCGCCCTCGCGCCGGGCCGGTGTACGTGCCAGGCAGGGCGGCCGCGTCTTCCGTGAACGGCTGCACGCCAGGGGGACCGGCGCCACAATCTCGGCGGCGAACTGGTTCGGAGCGGTCATTTCGCAATATGACCGCGACCCTGGGACCTTGCCGCCGTGAAGCGCCTGCAGCCATGTGACCATGTCGATGGCGGTCGAGCAGAGCGAGCCGGCCGCGTACGGCCAGGGATGGTCTGCGTAGCTGGCGCGGCGCACCTCGTCGCCGACAAAGGCGTAGCCACGTGCCCGGTTATGGACGACTTCGGTGTTGCTGCAATAGCGCGATCTGGTCATGCCGAGCGGCGCGAAAATGCGCTGTTCCTCATAGTCCTCATAGGACATGCCGCTTTGTACCTCGATGATCAGGCCCAGCAGGATATACGCGGAATTGTTGTAGACCTGGACCTCGCCAGGCTCAAACTCGAACCCCTGGCGCGCGATGAGCGCCAGGGCTGAGTCGCGTGGCAGCGCCCGGCGGCTCAGGTCGGCGAACTCGGGGATCTCGGTGATGCCTTTGATGCCCGACGTGTGGTTCAGTAGTTGGCGGACGCTGATCCTTCGCCCCTGGGCGAGGAAGTCGGGGAGGTCGCGGCTGATATCGGCATCGAGATCGATTTTGCCCGCATCGCGGAGCTGGAGAATCGCCGCGGCCGTGAACTGCTTGGTCACGGAGCCGATCTCGCACATTGCGTCCGGGGGGGTAGGCACATCCAGCTCAACATCCGCATGTCCATAGCCATTGAGCAGCAGCGTATCATCGCCTTGGACGCCGGCAACGGATAGGCCAACCACGCGTCCGTCCTTGACGCCCGCCTCGGCGATGGAATCCAGACGCGCACTGACCGCAGCGCGAGACGGGGCCTGTGCCCGTGCGATCGCCGGGGGGAAGAGCAGTGGAACGGAGATGGCCATGTACCACGGGCCGGGAAGCATGGCGGAATGTCCTTCTGGGCGTGAAGTGGCTGTCGTCAGGAAGAACGCCTGGCACCAAGGGGCGCCAGCGCGTCGCGAACTCGGTCGAGGACGTGTTCCAGGGGATAATCAAGGCCGATGATCTCGGCGCTGAACGCTTCGAGTGCCAGCGCCAAGCGGCGTTCGCGCTCGGGATCCGACAGGCGCTGCCTGGGCGCGGCGACGAACAGTCCCAGGCCTTGGCGCGCGTGGAGCCAGCCCTCCCCCTCCAGCTCGGAGTAGGCCCTGGCGACGGTCTTGGGGTTGATGGTGAGCTGGAGCGCGAGACCGCGGACGCTCGGCAGTTGGGCACCCACCGGCGATTCGCCACTGGCGATAGAGAGCCGGATGCCGTCGGTAATCTGGCGGGTGATCGAGCGTGGGTCGCCAGGGCTCACCGACAGGAACAGGGGAATCGTATTGGATAATGCCACCTGACTGTACCGTGTGTAGGGGTACAGTAGGATAGCGCCAGGCACGTTGACCCGTCAAGTAGGCGAGTCGGGGACACCACGGAACTGCCTCGCGGTGCCCCCTATTCCGGGGCGTGTCCCGAGCCTTCCCCAGCCCTGGAGTGGGTTTCTCCCAGACCTGCTGCAGTGTGGAGCGGAAGTCGGCAGGGCGGGCGTGCGGAGGCGAGCGCGCGCGACCCCCTGGCCGCGGACCCTATCGGCTGGCGGCGAAGGCCCCCGGCGTCACCCCAACCAGGCGGCGGAAATGCCGATTCAGGTGACTCTGGTCCGCGAAACCGACCGCCTGGGCCGCGGCGACGGGTGGGTGCCCCGCACGGAGCAGCTGCGCGGCCCGTTGAACGCGCAGCTGCGTGAGGTAGCGGTGGGGCGGGATCCCCATGGTCCGACGGAAGGCCCGCAGCACGGCGTACTGGGTAAGCCCGGTGCTCCACGCAAGATCGTGGAGGGTAATGCGATGGGCCATGTGGTCGTGAAGGTATGCCAGCAAAATCTGGACGGCACGCGCCGACGGCAGGGGGTCAGGTCGCAAGCGCCGACCGCCGGTATGCCGTCGCAGCAGGGCTACCAGAATCTCGGTCACCGCACTCTCCGCGGCGAGCGAGTCGGGTGACTCGTCGCAGAGCCGGTGCGCCACAATAAACTGCTCCGCCAGCGGCCGGTCATCAACCGAGAGGCCGGCAAGGAGCGCGAAGTCTGTTGCCTTCAGCCCGGCCTCGCGCGCCATCTCCGCCATCAGCTCGGCGCTGGGATACAGGGCCCGGTAGTGCCAGGCACACCCTGGGACCCTCTGTCCCGTGTGGACCTCACCAGGGGGCACCAGGGTCATGGTGCGCTCGGGGACGATGACGTCGGCGCCGCGGTACCAGGACGAATGGGCGCCCTGCTCGTCAACGCAGACCACATATGTCTCGTGGAAGTGCAGCGGAAACGTCTGCCTCACAAAGCGCGCGGTGAGCACCTCCAATCCCTGCGATGGGATGGTCCGCCAGACGGCAGTTTCGGTATCTCGCCGTTTGGTAGCAAGTCTCGGAGCCATGCCTGAAGGTTGACTGAACCAGAGCGCCCCGCCAAGGGGGCCTGATCCGTTGAACGCCGAACGCACCTAGTCACTGTTACCCGCTGAGCATGGTGGGTCTGTGATCCCGCGACGCGCTCAGCCAGCCGTACTTTGGGAGGACCGTCCTCCGGAGTGACCTTTGCGTCGGGGGCGGCAGGGACGCCGGCCGCCGCTTTTGTCGTGCGGTCCGTTACTGGGACGATGACCGCGGTCGGCTTCCAGGCGCCCGGCGCCACTCAGCCCAGGATCGCCTCCACGCGCTTCATATAATCGGCCACTTCGAACGGCTTGCGAAGGAACATCTCCGGGTGCGCTTCGGCCAGCTCCAGGATGTCCGGGGACCGCGTGTCGCCGGTGACGAACAGGAAGTGGTCGCGCAGGCCGGGGTGCTCCGAAATGACCCATTCGTAGAGGCTTACGCCGCCTTCCCCGGGCATGCGCACGTCCGAGATCACGAGGTCGATCGTCTCCGCATGGAGCACCGCCTTGGCTTCGCGGACGTTGGACACCGCCCGGATCGACGCACCGGCCCGGGAGAGCAGCCGCTCGTGGATGACGCGCAAGTGCGGCTCGTCCTCGACGACCAGGATCCGTCGGTTCCGGGCGAACGGAGCGGGCTCCTCACCCCATGTCGGCTCCGCGGCCGTCGCCTCCGCGCGAGCCGGAGCCTCGGCGAGCCGGAAGCGCAGTTCCACACGGGCGCCCCCGTCCGCGACGTTGCTGAGCCGCACGGTGCCCGAGCACTCATCCATGTAGCGGGCCACCATCGGCAGCCCGAGGCCGGTACCCTCGTCGGGCGGCTTCGTCGTGTAGAACGGCTCGAGAGCGAGTTCAGGCTGCTCGAAGCCCGGCCCGTCGTCCTCGAACTCCAGCACCAGCTCGCCCCCCTCGACCCGGCCGCTGACTCTGACCCGGGTGCCTCCGTGGGACTGGAGCGCGTGGAGGGCGTTGTTGAGGATGTTGAAGAACGTCTCCTGCAGGTGCTGACGGTCGGCGAGCACGTACACGTCGGGGACGTTCTCGATGAGAAGCGCCAGACCCACGCCCACGAACGCGAAAGAGCGCAGGTTGGCGGCCACGTCGAGCGACTCCCGTAGCGGCACCGCACCTACGGTCGCCTCGGAGCGCCGGGAGAAGATCAGCAGGCTCCGGGTCATGTGATGCGAGCGCCGGGCCTCCTCGACGATCGGCCTCACGAAATCGTCGCGAATCTCGCGGATCGACGGCGGCCGTTCCCGGCCGAGCTCGGCCTCGAGCAGCTCCCCGTATCCAAGGATGCTGGCCAGGGGATTGTTGAGCTCGTGCGCAAGGCCGGCCGTCATGCGCCCGACCGTGCTGAGCTTTTCGCTCTGCATGAGCTCGCTGCGCGTCCGGTGCATCGTCTCGACGGCCGCCTCCAGCTCGGCGTTCCGGCGCTCCAGGTCACCCTGTAGCGTGCGGAGGTTCACCGCCATCTGGTTGAATCTCGTGGCGAGTCGCGAGAACTCACTGTCCGCGAGGTCGGGGACGCGCACGTCGAGATCCCCTTCCGCGATCCGTCCCACGGCGGCGTCCAGCACCGAGAGCGGTACGTTGACGCGACGCTGGAGCATCCAGCCCACCGCCAGACTCCCGAGCATGAGCAGCGCGGCGAGCCCGAACCCCACGCCATACGCCATCTGAAAGGCCCGCTTCTGGCGTACCCTGAGCGCGAGAAGTCCCGACTCCCTCATGCCGAGGAATCCCGCGACCGCGTTCAGGAGATCGAACCCGTGAGAGACCATCGTCTCGAAGGCCTCATCACCACGGGCCGCTGCTCCGTCGGCGTAGGCGGTGGTGGCGTGCAGCGCCGCGACCTCGAGGCGTTGCTGCCCCTCCTTGACGCGCTCGAGCTGGAGCCGCTGCTCGGTGGTGAGATCGCGTAGGAGATAGTGGCGAATCTGAGTGTAGGCTTCCTGGCCGGCCGCGGCGAAGTCGGGTCGCGCGATCGTGTCGGTGCCCGCCTGGATCGCCGACACCGCCAGCAGTTGCCGCATGACGGCCTGATTGATGCGATCCGCGATGGCCTGTTCCTCGACGAACGAGTCGGTCGCTGCGGAGATCTCGTCCTGGGCCCGGACGCCGAGCCCCAAGACCGCAACCAGGCTCACGGCCGCGAGCGTGATCCCGGCCATACCGGTCATGAAGACGCGCCGCCGCAGGGATCCCTTGGGCGGGAAGAGAAAGGCGGGCTTCACTGGCGCCGCGGTCCATGCCGGGTCAGGACGTAGGACCGCTCCACGTTGCCGTCGTCGTCGAACGCGACCGGGCCCGTGATGCCCTCGAAGGCGGGGCGATCTCTACCGAGCGACATGAGGTAGACGCGAAGCTCGGCCCCGTCGCTGGCGCCGGCGCGCAACCCGGCGACAAGGAGGCCGATCGCGTCGTAGGTGAGCGCGTCGGGGGCGGACGCCCGTCGAGCGAAACGCTCTTCATATCGCTGCGTGAAGGCCCGTAGCGCCTCGGTGGCAGTCAGATCGAGAAATGAGACCGAGCTGACGTGCCGGTATCGCTCGCTGCCCAGGTCGACGCTGCCGGATTCGATCGCATCGCCTCCCAGGATGGGCGCGTTCGGCAGGATCCGCCGGATATCGTCGAGGTACCGATCGAGAATCACGCCGCGCGCTAGCCAGAGGATCGCGTCGGGCGCGGTCGCGACGAGGGCCTTGAGGGCGTGGGTGACGTCGGTGTCGGTGATGTCATCCTCCATATGCGGCAGGTCGACCACGACGTCGTACGCCGTCCCATCCAATCGATCGAGCACGGCCTCGCGGAGGCCTCTCCCGTAGTCGTCGTTGACGTAGAACAGGGCGATCCGGCCACGGTCGGGGAGGAGCCGCTTGATCTCCTCGGCCAGGAATCCGCCCTGTCTGTCGTCGGGAGGCACGAGCCGGAACTGATACGGCCCCATCCCGGAGTACAGGACCGCCGAGGCGGTGGGGCTGAGTTGGACGACCTCGTGCTCGGCATACACCGGGGCCGCCGCCAGGCTCGCCGCACTGTTCGAGTGGCCGACGACGGCCATGAGGCCGGGAATCGACACCAATTCCGCGGCGGCTTCGAGGGCCGGCGCCGCGAGGTTGCCGCCGGACGAGTTGATGACCGTGTCGAGCCCGGGAATCGGGCCATCGGGCAGCGCGTCCGCCAGGGCCATCCGAGCGGCATCGACGTACGGCGCGCTCGTGGACACGCCGATCACGCGCGGGCTCGGCTCGCACGACGTGAGGGCGTGAGCAGCCAAAAAAGCGACGATCAGCCGCGGAAGTCTCAACCGTCCAGCGCGGTCCAAAGTCGACCTCCTGTCCGGGACACCACGGTTCAAGATAACGCGCCGGTGCCCACGGTGGCGCACCCTGTCGAGCGCCAACCCTATGCCCCACGGTCGCCGCGGAAAGGTCGGGCCTCCGGCACTCATCTGATCGGCCGCCATGATGCGTCGGCGGATGTCAAGGAGATCGCCGAGGCGTTGCTGTACGCGAAGTACTCGGCGCGGACCGCCTGCGAATCACTCGCTGACGCGGCTGATCACCTCCATGAACGGGCGTGGCATTGAGAGGGATTGCCCGACGCCGATGATCGCAAGCTGCAGTAGGATCTGTGAAGCGATATCTGAGGAGCACGGTGATTGGTGCCTTCGGCTGCTTTGCGAGCGGGCGCAGCGAGGCCGCTACGATGGCGAGGTGCGAGGTGCCGTTTCTGTTGCCGTTTCCCCCGGCAAAGTACGCCATCACGCACGGCAGAACGTTGGGACCGACGCTCGGACGCGTTTAGATGTCTACCGCCTGCTGCGGGCAGTAGCCACTGACGAACTGGCGCGCGGGTTCGCCGTGCTGCGCGAGAATCCGCTCTCGCGCGGGGTGACTGAAAAGGCGGTGGAGTCGCTCCCACACCTGTTTGGTGCAGCGACAAGGCCGGGTACCGTGATGGTGGTCCGGGCGGCGGGGCCTCTCGAAGCAGGCAATACGATCGCGGCGTCGCTGGTTGAGCTGACGAGAGACCTGCTCGGGGCCCTATGGTAGCGAGTGCGGAATTTGACCCGATCGGGGGCGATCCGCCTTCCCGTCGCGACTGTGGCCACGCCGGGCGAGCGGGCAGGCCCGGCCCTCGAAGTACGTCGACGTCACATCCCAGAGTACCAGACTGCCCTCGCCCAGATGCCGTTTGGCCAGTTTGGCCTCGATCCGCGGCTGCGCCGCGAGCAGCCAGTCCAGCGCGGCGTAACAGTCGTCCTCGTCCACCGGCTCCAGGCCCAGCGCGTCGAGCAGGGTGCTGCCCGCCGTCTTGGACAAGAGGGCCCGAGCCGTCGCCAGCTTGGAACTCGGCTCGAGCACGCGCGCGCAGATGAGCGCCAGGGCAATCGAGCGCTCCCGACCCGCTCCGGAGAATGCGGCGCAAGCCGTCGATTTGCGTGGGCGAAAGTCGAGGCCGGCGCCCAAGGGCCGGTGTTGCTGCTGATCCCCTGTGCGGGATGCGGCGCGTCGTCGTGGCAACCGTTCATGGAGGCCAACGCCGATCGCTTCCGCATGATCGCCGTCACGCTTCCCGGTTATGCCGGCTCGCCGAGACCCGCGCTGCCGTTATGGACGTCACGGCCTGTGCTTCAGGACAACGCGGTCCGGCAGCTCTCACGTTTGATCGACGAACGCCGCCTCACCGACCTGGTGGTGGTGGGGCAATCGTTCGGGAGTCGCATCACCGGCAGCTGCCGCTCCCGCGCCAGCCGGTCGCGCAGGCTCTCCCCGTCCACGTACGGCATGACGTAGAAGACGAGCCCGTCGGCCTCGCCCGAGTCGAACAGGGAGAGGATGTGCGGATGCTGGAGGTTGGCGGTGGTCTTGATCTCGGTGAGGAACCGCTCGCCGCCCAGGATGGCGAGAGCTCGAGTCGCAGCACCTTGAGCGCGACCTTGCGGTCGTGGCGGACGTCGTGCGCCAAGTACACGGTGGCCATGCCGCCGGCGCCCAGCTCGCGCTCGATGACGTAGCGGTCGGCCAATGCCGACGACAGGCGCTGCACGGAGTCAGTCATCCGGACGCCACCAGGCCTTTCTGCTGCTGTCCCAGCTCATCCTGCCACAGTCTCGCCAGGAAATCCCGCACGGGGAGGATCTCGATGCCATCCGCGGTCATCCTTCGCCTCGACTCCCGGCACACCAGAATCCGGCGGCCGACGCTCCGATGATCGGCCTTGATGGCCCGAAGTCCCGTCAGGTGATGATCGCCGATCCGCTCCGAGGCCTTGACCTCGACCGCCAGCTCGAGGTCGCCGACAACGAAATCAACCTCGATGCCGCTGGCCAGCCGCCAGTAGGACAGTTCCCATCCCGGATTGCGGTACTCCCGGTAGGCGGTGAGTTCATGATGAATGAAGTTCTCCAGCGCCTTGCCGAACAGTTCGCTCCCAGGTACGACGCGACCTCGCTTCGCCAGATGATTAACCACTCCGACGTCCGCAAAGTAGAACTTGGGCGACTGAATCACTCGCCGTTTGGGCCGTCTGGTGTACGCCGGAAGAAAGCGACCCATCAGGGTATCCACCATGATCTGGAAATACTCCTTCACGGTGTTGGCCGAGACGCCGCACTCCCGGGCAATCGTGGTGAAGTTGACCAGTTCCGTATCGGACAGGGATGCCGCGGACAGGTACGAGGCGAAGGCCGGCACGTTCCGGATCAGGCCCTCCGCCGCGATTTCCTCCTTCAGGTAGTCGTCCACATAGGCCCTGAGCCTCCGGCCCGGGTCGTTGGCGAGGTAGTGCCGCGGCAGATACCCATGATTCACCATGCGGGTCAGGTCAAACGATGGCCCGATTTCGGCAGACACCAAGCCGAAGAGTTCGTGGCGGATGGCCCGGCCGCCGAGGAGGTTGGCGTGACCGCGCCGGAGCTTTCGAGCACTGGACCCGCACATGCCGAAGTGCAGCGCGCGGTGCTCGATCAACCAATGGATTTCGTCGAGGAGGGCCGGCACCTTCTGGATCTCGTCCACCAGTGTCAGCGTTCCGCTGTCCGCATCCCTGAGCTCGTCGCGGAGCAGACCGGGACGCTGGAGATAGCGAACATACTCCTCGGTCAGGAGCAGGTCGATCACTCGGGTCTTCGGCCAGGTCGCCCGCAGCAGGCTGGTCTTCCCTACCTGACGGGGTCCCCAGAGGAAGAAGCTCTCCTGGGGAGGGGCGGCGAGGCTCAGAACCCGCGATAGCATCGGTTCATTTTAGCATGATTAACCGCAGTGTCAATGCGACTTGTCGACTGATGACAGCGTGGGGTCAATCGCCGGGTAGCGCTACAGCTCCGGTTCGATGGCGGTGAACAACCGGCGCAGGTCCGCCACCTTGCGGTCGTGGCGCACGTCGTGGACCAGGTACACTGTGGCCATGCCGCCGGCGCCCAGCTCGCGCTCGATCGTGTAGCGGTCGGCCAGCGCCGCGGTCAGCCGGTCGAGGGCGTCGGTCACGGCGCCCTCCCGCGCAGCACCTCAAAGAAGTTCTCCACCACTACGAGCTGGTCGCGCTGTTCCCCGCCGAGCCGGACCATCAGGAACCGCTGGCCGCCCGGAGCCGGGGCGACCCGACCCGCATAAACCGGCCAGGGTACACAGCACGCGGTGCTGACCCATGGCGAATACGCGCCCCGGCAGCACGGGCACGGCCACCAGCTCACCGCGTATGGTCTGATAGAACAGCTCGCGCCCGTCGTGCGACCAGACGGGGGAGGTGCGGAACAGCGCACCGATCCCGAAATGAAGTCAGAGCACCGGCGGCCGAGAACCACTCACAACGGGGCAACCCCACCCCGTGTTGCAGAGCTACGTCGACTCGGCAGCGGAGGCCTTATAGGTGTTATCCGGCATCGTGCAGCCAGTTCACCGTCTTGAGTCCCTTGACTCGCGTGAAATGCTTGGTGTTGTTACTGACCAGCGTGAGGTGCAGCGACATCGCATGAGCCGCGATGAGGGTGTCCAGGACGCCGATCGGAGTCCCGGTTCCATCGAGGTAGGCGCACAGCCGGCCGAATAGCGCGGCGGCAACGGCATCGAAGGGTACAACATCGACGGTGGTCACGAACGTATCGATCAACCGGTGCAAGCGCCTCGAACGCCGCTTCTCCGCGCCGAAGCGAAGCTCCGACAGCGAGATCGCACTCAGGCACACCGCTGACGGAGCATGCGCCGTCAGATTCGCTCCCACCGCCCCTTTGCCCCGCAGGATAAAGCTCACGCTATCCGTGTCGAGCATAAACCGGCGAGTGCTCGTCACTCGAAGGGATCCCGCAAGCGCCGAATGGGGTCGTCCTTCGGGTGCGGCAGGTCCTCCGGCCAGGCGCCCATGCAGGCGAGGAATTGCTGAGGCCAAGCATCCACCGGTTCAAGGATGACGCGGCGGCCGACCTTGCGCACCATGACCTCCTGCTGGTCATCAGGAAACCGACACGCCTTCGGCAGGCGGACGGCCTGGCTCCCGCCATTCTTGAATAGTTTTGCTCGCTCGGCCATGAAGGTAGTATAGACGCGTGTCGCTACTTTTTCAAGCGGGCCGTCGCACTGTACCCGTACAGCGCGTTGGCGTCCTGAATCGTGTCTTTTTGGACGGCTGTCAACTCGCTGAAGGCGTGTCCGGATAACACCTGGCGTTCACCCGCGCCGAGCGAGCGAAGCGAGCGAGGGCACCGGCGCTGCTGGACCGTCCTCTACTCCCGTCCGCGCAAGGCGCATGTCAGTTAACGTGATGCGATTCCTGAAGTCCGATTCCAGCCACTGACGGAGCAACGCGACGGAAGGAGTGAATCGGATTTCCCGAAGGGCAAGCCACGCGCAGCGCGGCGCAGCAGGAATTGCCAGTTATGCGAAGGGCTCTTCGGTGCTTGAACCGCCACCAATTTCTACAGCGGCATAATGCCATCGAGGGCAGCCGCCTCTTCGCCTCGCCGCTGTCCCCTTATCGCATCAACCGCGACATCTCACAACCTGGTGCGCCAGTAGAATGGAGAACGACGGTGGTGAGCAACAGCAACAACGTGAGACCCCGTCTGCGCCTGGCGGTAAACCAGGTCATGGGGAAAGCGCCGCAAAACAATTGGTCGTGTCCCGCCGTGATAGGGGTTGCCATGACTTGGGAACGTCGAGATCCGCGAGACCGCGTGCTCGACCTCCGCAACGAAGTCTGATACTGATTCGTGGGATATACCGTTGTAATCGTCGAACGCGGCCAGAAACGGAATCGCCTGCACTGCCTTTGACGCAAGCGGGCACGCGCTTCTGCCAAGACTTGCTCTGCCGGGACGAGCTCGATTCCCCACCGCCGCTTCCCAGGTGGGAGGTTGGATCACCGACCTCCGTGCCGGACGGAACCCGTTCACCCGCGAGGTGCTGGAGGGGATGCGCCAGTGACGGAGCGAAGATGATGTCTATGTGTTCACAAGGTGCTGCCGTCTAACGCGGAGTTCCTGGCCAAGTGGGTGCGGGGGAGGTTAGGACGAAGCGTAAGAGGAGGAAGGGCGGCGGACGGAGGGGGGCGGGCCGCGCGTGCACAAACGCGCCGGACCTGCGTCGATGACCGCGTCCGCGACAACGCGCAGGCACTGGCAATGAACGTGTCGGCCGCAAGGAACACGTTCGGGAGCAGACGCCCGTCCGGCCGTCTTCGTACACGGACCGGTGCGCCCGTTCGATGCGATTCCTCGAGACGCCCCCCCCATTGCGCGCAGGTAGCCCGCCGGTACTTTCGCGGGATGACGTGGCGATTCTGCCCCCTCTGCGGCGCCACACTCGAACCCGGTGCTGCCACATGTGGCTCGTGCGGTCGCCCGCCACCGACCGAACCCGCCACCGCCGGCGACCCGGTCCCAGGCGTCGAGACGCCTGAAGATCTGGCGCAACTCGAAGAGGATCTCCGTGAGGCGCTGAGTCCGAGCTACGTGGTCCTCAAACGGTTGGGGACCGGTGGGATGGGCAGCGTGTTCCTCGCGCGCGAACCCGAGCTCAAACGGCTCGTCGCCGTGAAGGTACTCTCGCCGGCGCTCGCGGTGGACCCCGGCGCTCGGGCACGGTTCGCACGGGAGGCACAAGCGGTCGCCCAACTGTCACATCCCAACATCGTGGCGATCTACTCAGTGGGACAACTCGCCGACGCGACTCCCTACTTCGTCATGCAGCACGTCGGCGGGCGCAGCATGTCCGAGCGTATCGAGCAGGACGGGCCGCTCGGCAGCGAGGAGGCTGAACAGGTACTTGGGGAGGTGGCGTCGGCCCTCGCCGCCGCGCACGAGCGCGGCATCGTCCACCGCGACATCAAGCCGGCCAACATCCTCTATGATGACGAGTCGGGTCGCGTGCTCGTGTCGGATTTCGGGATCGCGGCCGTGCGGCCGCGCGGCGATCAGCAGGGCGTTACCCGTCTCACGCAAACGGGGATGGCCGTCGGCACGCCACACTACATGAGTCCGGAGCAGCTCCTCGCCGAGGACGTCACCGAGAAGACGGACGTCTATGGGCTGGGGCTGTTCGGGTACGAGATGATCGCGGGGACCGGCCCGTTCGCGGCGACCTCGCCGCAGGAACTGGTTGCCGCGCATCTGCGGGATACGCCGAAGCCGCTCTCGGAGGTCGGCGACCACGTGGATCCCGAGCTGGAAGGCGCGGTCGCCGCCTGTTTGAGCAAACAGGCGGGCGATCGCCCGACGGCCAAAGAAATCGCGCAACGGTTCAATCCGGCCGCGGGCGTGTTGCTCGAGTGGCCCGCCCCGGGGTTGGCGTCTGTGCATGGAAGCCTCAAACCCGTGACCCGGCTGCTCGCGATCGGGAATGCGTTCGTGGCCGCGGGACTCGTCGTGCTGTTCAGCTTTGGACCGACCCTGGCCTCCGCGCTGACGTCGGCCCTCACGGTCATCATCTGGGTGCTCGGAACGATCGGTATCGTCGCGGTGATCGCCGGATGCGTGAAACTGATTCGGTTGTCCGGGGCGGTCGCGCGTGCGGTTCGGGCGGGGTATGGGTGGTGGTCGGTGGCCGAGACGGTGGCGGACCGGCGCCGTGACACTGGAGCGCTGATTGCCGGGATGCGGGAGTACGCAACGATTGCGCCAGCAGTACGAGACGCACTCCGGCGGGGGCGGCTCACGAAGGAGGCTGGCCTGTTCGCCGCGGCGGTCTTGCCCGTCGTGTTGATGGTGATCGTGGTTCGGCTGGCGGGTGCGGGATGGATCGGTTCAGCGACCGTGTCGGTGGCGCTCTTCGGACCGTCGCTGGTCGGTCAGTTGGTTTGGTTCCGGGCGGAACGCCGGGAGACCGGGGCCGTCGGTGCGGCACGACGCACGCTGGCGAAACACAAGGGCGTACGGGAAGGCGACCCGCAACTCGTTCCATCGTGGCAGCACGCGTTCGAGCGCGTGCGGCGCGGGCAAGCGCTGGGGACCGGTCCCGCGACACGGCCCGCGGCTGGGCGCCTGGCCGCGTGGGCCTTTGCGGTCCTCATGATGGCAACCGTCCTCGTCCTTGCGCCGGTGAGTCTGGTCGGCGTATTCGGACCGGTAATCTGGCAAGTCACCCAACCCAAGTTCGGTGCGACCGAAGACAAATCGATCGTCGCGAATGCCGTACGGGAATTCGCCGCCCCGGTCGATTCCGCGATCACGCCGATCGAGGCGGGTCAGGCCTACTACAGCCTCCTCGACGTGGGGGGGATACTCGAACCCAGCGCGCACCTTCGGGAACATCCAATACCGGTGGAGTTTCCAGAACCGTATTTCGCCCGAGAGCTGCCGGACGAACTCTTCATCCGAGTGGTCGATGGGTTGAGTAGTGAGGCAAGCCTTACACGCGATCCGTCTGCCCAGAATGCGCCCAACCACTTGAACATCCTGGAGTATGCGGCCGGTGGTTTGACGCCGGCGGAAACCCGCTATCTCGAGCACCTGGCCACGCTACCGCAATGGGAAGCGTGGAGCACGATGGCCCGGGCTCCGGCGATGGACTACATCGGCGCACGGTTCGTCGTTCCCTTTCCGGACACGGTCAACTATCTCCAGTTGCCCCTGCCAAAGTTCTCGGCGACGAAGGCCGCGGCGTACGCCAGCGTCAGCCGGGCGGCGTACTTCCTCGCGGAGGGGCGCCTCGACGAGGCGGAGCTCGCACTCCGGGAGACGCTCGGCGTCGGCTTCAAGCTGGTCGATCAACTCACCTTGTTCGAATCCCTGATCGGTACGGTCATTGTCGGGATCGGCCGGGAAGCGCTGATTCGCTTCTATACCATTACGGATCGTCCCGAGGCGACGCTCCTGCGCTCGCGCGTCGAGACCGCGCGCGCCAGCGTCGAAAGCGCCGAAGCCACGCGCGCGGCCGTCGACATCGAGGACATGCGAAGCCTGCGGCGCGCCATGGTGACCATTGTGACGACCGAAGGCCGGCTGCGTGGATTGTCCGTCGAGTTGTTGAGCGTACTGTCCTTCGCCCCGTGCACCAACGTGCAGGAACTGTTACTCGGCCCGAGGGAGGACATCACCCGGGCTATCGAACGGGCGCGCCCGCTCGTTGCACGATTCGAATCGGAGGAACACTTCCTGAATATGGTCGTCGAGACGACCGACCGCGCGGTCGGCACGCTGCCGAGCGGTGCCATCTCCCTGCGCACGATCAGGGCGCTCGGGCGACTGTCAGGGTTCGTCCTGGGCAACCCGCGGATTGCGGGATGCACGGCGTGGGTCACGGGGATGGTGTAGGGACAGAGGGGGACAGAGGGGACAGCGCGCCGGCTCAGCCGATCCCGCGAATATTACCGCCAGGCCTGCCGCCGTGCCCACATGCCACAACCCGTGCCCCAGCCGTCCCAGCCAATTCGTCTGTTTGTCGATCAGCCACACCACGATCGCGGCTAGGTTGCTGCGGACCGGACGTCGCACGTCGCTTTCATGGCCGGCCTCTCGTTATGGCTCCGTCCCAGTCGACGGTGGCCTCGCGAAGGGCACTCCATGTGCTCACGATCTGGGCTTGCTGGTCCCGGTCTCGGACCCGTGCGGAGGGGCTTGGTTCCGACGACTCGATACGGCGTGCTCGCGCAACGCCGCCGCGGCCGCGCGGCGCAGCGATTCGAGCCGCTGTTTGGCGGTCGATTGACGTTATAACGCTACAACGTTATAGTGCTCGCATGATGACTCCGCGCCGATCCACGGTTTATATCGAAGAGCCACTTCACAAGGCATTGCGCCTCAAGGCTGCCGAAACGGATCAGAGTATTTCCGACCTGGTGAACGCGGCGGTCCGGCGATCCCTTGTGGAGGATGCCGAGGATCTGGAGTTGTCCCAGACTCGCATGGCTGAACCGACCATCAGCTTCAGCGAGTTTGTCGCTGACTTGAAGCGGCGTGGGAAGCTATAGTCTTGAGATCAAGCGGTCGGCCGCGAAGGAGATTGAGGCCCTTCCACTGGTTGATCGGCGGCGGGTGGTAGAGCGGATTCAGTCGCTCGCCAGCGACCCGCGTCCGACGGGGTGCGAGAAGCTCAGCGGCGCGGACCTCTATCGGATCCGACAGGGTAATTATCGGGTCCTGTATGAGATTCGGGACCGTGACCTGATCGTCGTCGTGGTTCGGGTGGGGCATCGTCGAGATGTCTATCGCTAACCCACGCTCGCCATCCGGAATAGGAATCTCAATCGGCCCTCCCAAAGTACGGCTGGGTGCATGAACCGTCCAAGGAGGCTGCGGCGAGGCTACGGGGCGGTCGAGCCGCTGTTGGCGACGGATCCCGGGGCCGACGAGGGCAACCGCCAGCGCGTGCGGGGTCGGGATCCGGCCCGAGCGGGCCCCGAGCCAACCGGCGTGCAGCCCGACCGCACCCAGGACCCGGGGGTGAGGGCGCCAGCGGCTTACGCCGAGGTGGCGGTGCGGGCAGCCGCGCAAGGACTCACGGCCAGCGCGCTGCCCACCAGGTGGTCGCCCGACAGGTTCCCCACGACCAGCACGCCCGGCCGCGTATCCAGCGGCGCGCCGGCGGGGTTGCCAATCTCGACGAGCCAGGTCTCCCGGCCTTCGTGCGACCGGCCGAGTGAGCGCAGGCGCGCCCGGTCGGTGCCGTTCGTGAGCGCGCGCAGCTCACGCGTGAGGTCGTTGAAATTCAGGTAGGCGGCTTGCTGCGCCGCGGCGTGCGGCGCGGCGCCGAGCATTCCCAGCGCGACGGCGCCGACAGCGAGCGTCCGGCGGCGTATCCCGGCGATCCCGACGTTCCCTCCTTGGGCGGTGAGCGTCCTTCAGGCAGCGACACAACTTTGCGCCGGGGCGGCGGGCGCGCCACCGAGGCCGGCGCGGCCTCCATCCGTGGATACGCATTCGCCGCGGCAGTGTTGGACCGCGCCGCCATCAGGCCCGGAACCGCAGCCTGGGTGCCCACGAAGTGAGTGAGGACCTCGGTGACTGAGCCGTCGATCTCAGTGGGGGACCGTCGCGTGGCCGGCGTCGCGGGGACGCTGCCGGCCGCGCGTCATTCGAGCATCGTCGGGGCCACTTCGTCCACCCCCGGCCGCACGTCGTCATGGGCCATGATCAGGCGCGCACAGGTGTTCCAGCGCAGGAGGGCGGCATCGTTGCCGGGCGGTCGCAGCGCCTCGGCCTGCTCGTAGCACTCCATGGCCCGGCGCAGGTCGTCGTACGCCATGGGTCCGGACCCCGGTGCGCCCCGGTTGAGCACCGCCTTCCCGCGGCGCTCGAAGATGATGCCCTCGTAGTAGAAGCGGTCGTAGTCGCTCTCGAACCGCGAGAGCAACGCCCGCGCGGCGGCCAGGGTGCCCGCCTCCCACCGCGGGAACCGGTCCGTGAGCGACAGGAGCATCATGACGACCGCCCGGTGGTTCTCCGGCTCGATGGCGAGGACGTCGTGACAGATGCTCTCCGCCTCCCAGGGCTCGTTGAGCAGCCGGTAGCGCTCCGCCCGCTCGAGGGCCGCGTCAACGCCCTCCCGTGAGAGTCGTTTGAGCGCGAACATCGTCCGATCCTCCCCTATTGCTGACCGCCGGTGGCCGCGTCGCCGTAAGCCGGCCGGGCGCCGATCTCCGACGCCGCCCGGTCTACGTCCACACGATGGCCACCGCCGCCAGGCTGAGCGCCGTGGCCACACCGTAGGTGAGCACGGCGATCAGCTGGTTCAGGTGGTAGAGCTGCAGCCCGTCGTACAACGTGTAGCGAAAGCGGTGGGCCCAGTGAAACAGCGCCAGCACGACGAGCACGGACAGGAACGCCCGTCCCACGAGGCCTCCGGCCGCGGCCGCGAGCGTCCCGTGGGCCGGGGACGGCGTCCCAACAAAGCCCGGGCCCACCCACAGGATGGCCACGAGGGCGGGCAGGAACAAGGCGGACAGGGTTCCACCGGCGCTGAACAGCAACCAGAGCGCCGGTTCGCCGGAGCGCGGTCGTCTCATGCGAGCAGCGCCCATGCCACGAACGCGGAGGCGCCCAACCACGCCGCGTAGTGCCCGGCCAGCACAACCGTATCGGGCACGCGCCGTCCGCCGAGCCGCACCACCATGGCGCGCGGCGCCAGGTGCAGCCACGTCAGCGTGTGGAACAGCAGCGCGAGCAACAGCGCGCCGTGCAGTCCCGCCACCACGGGGCTCCTGAGCCAGGCCACGAAGCGCGCGTACGCGTCCGGCCCCAGTCCCAGCATGTGAGCCTGGATCACCAGCAGCACCACGGCGTACGCCACCCCCACGCTGGTCAGCTCCCGGAGGATGAACCGCGCATAGGCGGCCTTCCGCAGCCACCAGAAGATCGGCATCCGCTCGCGATGCCACCTCGGATGATACCGGCGGTACGCGGGATTCATCGCGCGCCCCTCGGCAGCACGAGGTCGGCCACCCAGGCGGTAGCGGCCTCCAGCTTGGCGCGCTGAATGGCGCCGGCCGGGTCCACGTGCTTTGGGCACACGGCCGAGCACTCGCCCACGAAGGTGCAGGCCCAGATGCCGTCGTGCTGGGACAGCTCGTCCATCCTGGCGTCACCGCCCTCGTCACGCGAGTCCAGGTTGTACCGCTGCGCCAGCGCGATGGCCGCCGGGCCCAGGAACGCGGGCTCGAGCTCGTAGATGGGACACGCCGCGTAGCAGAGCATGCAGTTGATGCACATGGCGTAGGGCCGGAAGGCGGCCAGCTGATCCGGGGTCTGGAGGTACTCGCCCTCTGGGCCTTCCCGCCCGTCCTCGCGCACGATCCACGGCGTCACCCGCTGCAGCTTCGTCAGGAAGTCCGTGAGGTCGCCCACGAGGTCGCGAATCACCGGGAAGCCGCGCAGCGGCTCCACGCGCACCGGACCCGGCAGGAGGTTCTCGAGGTAGGTGGCGCACGTGAGCGCGGGCTCGCCGTTCACCATCATGCCGCAGGAACCGCAGACGCCCATGCGACACGACCACCGGAAGGACAGTGTGCCGTCCAGGTGATCCTTGATGTGGTTCAGGGCGTCGAGCACCATCCACTCGGGGCGGAACGGCACCTCATAGCGCTGCCAGGTGGGCGCCGTTTCGTCTTCGGGGCGATAGCGGCGGACGTCCAGGATCACCGTCTGGGGCACGGCTACCTCCCGTAGACGCGCTGGCCCGGGGGCCACCGCGTGATGGTCACCGGCAGCAGCTCGACCCGTGGCGGCCCGTCCGGCGACGGGTAGGCGAGCGAATGGGCCAGGAACCGGTCGTCATCGCGCTCCGGGTAATCCACGCGCTGGTGGGCCCCGCGCGACTCGCGGCGGGCGAGCGCCGAGTGGACGATCGTGGCGGCCACGTCGAGCATGTTCTCCAACTCGAGGAAGGCCACGATCTCCGTGTTGAACGTGAGGCTCCGGTCATCCAGCGTCACGCCGTGCACGCGGCCGGCCAGCTCCCCGATCGCTCGCGCC
>Ga0214471_10000855_pt1 | contig 24670 bp, 24 predicted proteins | sample RVTome_5_FD_207665 | JGI IMG/M metagenome (GOLD analysis project Ga0214471, IMG submission 207665) | Soil microbial communities from uranium-contaminated site in the Upper Colorado River Basin, Wyoming, United States - RVT142D155 | ecosystem: Environmental > Terrestrial > Soil > Contaminated >... | reverse complement strand
CCCCGCCGAGATCGATGACGCGGCGTCCCGCCGCCAGGAGCGCGGGGACCACATCCATCGACATCCCATGGGGAAGCGCCAGGAAGACGAGGTCGCACTCCCGGGACAGGCGTCCGGGATCAAGCGACTCTATCGAGAGGCCGGAGAGCCCGGAAAAGCGCGGGAAGACCTCGGGAAGCGGGACCGGACGGTCGCGCTTCGCGGAGGCCGCCAAGACGGTGAGTGTGACCGCAGGATGTCGGTGCAGGATCCGGATAAGCTCTTCGCCGGCGTACCCGGTGGCTCCTGCAATCCCGATTCGAAGTGATGGCATCTGTGAGGCAGCGAGGCTTTCATATTAACACATCAGCGCTTGGTCCACTGGAACCGCTTGCGAGCGCCCTTCTGTCCGTATTTCTTCCGCTCCTTCATGCGGGGGTCGCGCGTGAGCAGCCCCGCCCCGCGCAGCGTCGTGCGGTGCGCGCCGTCGAGGCCCGCCAGCACCCGGGCGATGCCCAGCTTGACCGCATCGGCCTGCCCGGCCAATCCCCCTCCCGCGACGTTGGCGATGACGTCGAACCGGCCCATCTGCCGCGTCGCGACCAGCGGCGCGCGCACGGCCAGGCGCAGCGCTTCGCGCGGGAAATAGTCCTCGTACGGCCGGCGGTTGACGAGGATCACGCCGCCGCCCGGGGAGAGCCGGACGCGCGCGATGGCCTCGCGACGCCGGCCGGTGGCGATCATGCCCCCTCCGGACTGCTCCGCCGCGGGCGCCTGCGGCTGTTCCGCGGGCGGCTGCTCAGGCATGGATGTCGCCGTCGATTCGTCGTCCGTCATGCGGGGCGTGGCTCCGATTCGCTCGCTTCGTTCGCTGCGGTTTTCGACACGGTGATGGTCCGCGGCCGCTGCGCCCCGTGCGGGTGCGACGCGCCGGCGTAAATCTTGAGTTTCCCCAGCATCCGCCGCCCGAGCGGGCCGGACGGCAGCATGCCCTTGACCGCCTGCCGCAGCACGCGGTCCGGATGCTTCGCCATGACGTCCCGCAACACCCGCACCCGCCGCCCGCCTGGGTAGCCGGAGTAGCGCTGATACGTCTTCTGCAACAGCTTGTTGCCGGTCACCGCGATGCGCTCGACGTTGATCACGACCACCATGTCCCCGGTATCCAAAAACGGGGTAAACGTGGGCTTATGCTTGCCGCGCAGGATCAAGGAGATCCGGCTGGCGAGCCGGCCCAGCACCTGGTCCCGCGCGTCAATCAGCACCCAATCGCGCACAAACTGCTTGGTGTGAGGAAATGTGGTCGTCGTCATCGCAATGGCGTCGCCCCGCCGCAGGCGGGACGCCTCAGGCAGGAAACTACGTGTCGGAATTGTATCACCCGGCTGCCTCGCTGTCAATGGCCGCCTCGTCCTCCTCAGCAACCAGAGACCGGCAACCAGGGACGTTCTGTTGAGCAAGTCTGAAGCTAGAAGCTGGAAGCTAGAGGCTGGAACGCGCGCTGTCGCCGTCCGGTTGTTCCGGCCTCCAGCCTCAAGCGTCTCGTGAGCTCTCCGTCCTTCACTCCCAGGCCCCCCGCCCCACGTGACGCGTGACGCGGATCACGGCTGCTCACGCTCGAGCGGGCGCCGCCAGGGCCGCGCCGCGACGAACAGCGCGACGATGAGCGTCACCAGGAGCCAGTCCCTGCCCAGCAGCACCAGCGCCAGCCACGGGTAGCCGCCGTACGGCTCGCGCACTTCCTGCACGATGCCTCCGATGAGCAGCCACAGGAGCACCGCCGGCAGGACAAACCGGATGCACCAGTCCCACCACCGCCCGATCCGCCAGCTCGAGACGCCGTTTACGTGCTCCCGGATCCTCGAAATCCGGAAGCCCCATCCGACGAACAGCGCCTGGAGGACGCAGGCCAGGAAGAGCCCGTACTCGCTGAGGGCGTGATCGACGATGTCGATCCAGTAGAGCCCCGCCCCCGTCGTGAAGCACGCGCCGCCCAGCAGCCCCAGGACCGACAGCACCGTGACGACGATCCGCCGCGGGTAATGGAACTTGTCGATGACCGAGGAGGTGAACGCTTCCAGGATGGACACGAGCGAGGAGACGCCCGCGACGATCAACGCGAAAAAGAACAGGACGCCGAAGAGCCTGGCGAAGCTGGGCAGGAGGCTGATGGCCTGCGGATAGGCGACGAACGCGAGCCCGAGGCCCTTCGTCACCACCTGCTCGAAGGGCACCCCCGTCTGGTTCGCCATGTAGCCCAGCGTGCCGAAGACCGCCAGCCCCGCGAAGATCGCGAAGCTCGTGTCGGCCAGGCAGGTGATCGCCGCGTTCACGCTGATGTTCGACTTGCGCGGCAGGTACGACGCGTACGCGATCATGATCCCGAACCCGAGGCTCAGCGAGAAGAAGACCTGGGCGTAGGCCGCCCGCCACACGAGCGGCTCCCACAGCCGGCTGAAATCCGGCTTCAGGTAGCGCGCCAGCCCGTCTCCCGCTCCGGGCAGCGTCATCGTCCACACGACGAGCACCGCCATCAGGACGATCAGGAGCGGCATGAAGACTTTGTTGGCCTGTTCGATGCCGTGCTGGACGCCGAAGAACACGACCAGCCAGTTGATGACCCAGACCACGAGCAGCGCGAGCAGAATCGGCGACTGGACGTCTCCGATGGCCTGCGGCCCGCCGCTTGCGCCGAGGAACTCCTGGAAGAAGAAGGCGTTCGGGTCCGTCCCCCACGCCAGATCCGCCGCGAAGACGAGATAGTTCACGCACCACGCAACGATCACGGAATAAAACAGCGCGATCCCGAACATCACGAACGTGACCATCCACCAGCCCAGCCATTCCCAGTGCGGGTTGAGCTTGGCGAAGCTCATGGGGGCGGATCCGCGCATGCGGTGCCCGAGGCCGAACTCCAAGATCATCAGCGGAATGCCGGCGGTGAGCAGGGCGACGCAGTACGGGATCAGGAACGCGCCGCCGCCGTTTTCGTAGGACACGTAGGAGAAGCGCCAGATATTGCCCAGGCCGACGGCGGATCCGACTGCGGCGAGCAGGAATCCCGCCTGCGTCTTCCACTGGGCGCGATGCGGCTCCATATCAGTCGCGTGCGCGTTCATGCCGTCCCTCCCGGTACCTCACCGACACCAGCACGAGTCCGCGCGCGGGGGCCGTCGTCCCCGCCCCGCCCCGGCGCCCTGCGCGCAGGAGCTGCGGAAGCGTGCCCGCGGGCAGACGGCCGCGTCCAACGTCGATCAGCGTCCCGGCGATGCTGCGCACCATCGCGTGCAGAAACCCGCTGCCGATGACCTCGAGCCACAGCTCCTCGCCCCGCCGCCGGAGTCCGACGCTCCGGATGACCCGCACGGTACTGCGCCGTCCGTGCCCGGCCCTCGCGAGCGCCCGGAAGTCATGCCGGCCCCGCAGCGCCGCGGCTTCCCGCCGCATGCGGGCCGCATTGAGCGGCGCCCGCACGTGGTGGACGTAGGGCCGCGCGAACGGATCCGGCACGGGGCCCGTGAAGATCCGGTACCGGTACCGCTTCTCCTTCGCGTCGAAGCGGGCGTGAAAGTCCTTCGCCGCCTCCTCGACCCGAAGCACGGCCAGATCGCCGGGCAGGAGGGCTTGGAGCGACCGGCGCAGCCGGGCGCAGGACACGGGCTTCGCCACGCGCGCGTGCGCGACTTGCGCCAGGGCATGAACGCCGGCGTCGGTCCGTCCGCTGCCCACCACCCGCACGCGCTCACGCAGGATTGTTCCGAGCGCCCGCTCCAGCGTCTCCTGCACGGTCGGCCGCGCGCCGGCGGAGCCGGACTGCCGCTGCCAGCCGGCGTAGCGGGTCCCGTCGTACGCCACGGTCAGCTTCAGCGTCGGCATCGCGTTGGAAACTCTGCTACGCAGATGCCCCAACGAGCAGCTCGGCGATCTGCACCGCGTTGGTCGCAGCGCCCTTGCGCACATTGTCGCCGACCGCCCAGAAGTGCAGGATGCGCGGATCGTCCGGATCCTGGCGGATCCGCCCCACGCCCACCGCGTCGCGGCCGCCGAGATTGATGGGCATCGGGTAGCGTCCCTCCCCCGGCTCATCCATCACCACCACCCCCGGCGAGCGGCGGAGGATCGCCCTCGCCCGGGCCGGGGTGATCGGCCGCGCGAACTCCGCCGTGACCGCCTCGGAGTGCGCGAGGTAGACCGGGACCCGCACGCACGTCGCCGACAACCGCAGCGACGGCAAGCCCATAATTTTCCTGGACTCCGCCCGCATCTTGAACTCTTCCTTCGTGTAGCCGTCGGGGCGCATCACGTCGATCTGCGGAATCACGTTGCAGGCGATCCGGTGCGGCAGCGGCCCGCCCGATGCGCCCGCCGCGCGCAGCTTCTCGCAGGCCTGCTCGACGCCGCGGCCTGGGGCATAGGCGCGCCACCGGCCGGCCAGCCGCCCGCTCTCCCGCCAGAGCTGCTGGATCGCCCGGGCTCCCGCTCCGGACACCGATTGGTACGTGGACACCACCACCCGCCGCAGCCCCGCGGCCCGGTGCAGCGGCTCCAGCGCCACGACCATGATGATGGTGGAGCAATTGGGATTCGCGATGATGCCGCGGTGACGCGAGGCCGCTTCCGGATTGACCTCCGGCACCACGAGGGGGACTCCGGGCTCAAGCCGGAACGCGCTCGAGTTGTCCACGACGAGGGCACCCCTGCGCGCCGCCTCGGGCGCGAACGCCAGGCTGCACCCCGCGCCCGCGCTGAAGAGCGCGAGGTCCACCCCGTCGAACGCGTCCCGGGTCAGCTCCCGCACGCGCACCGACCGGCCGCCGAATCGCACGCGGCGGCCCCGCGAGCGCCGCGAGGCCAGCGCCGTCAATTCCCCGACGGGAAACCGGCGCTCCTCCAGGACGCGAAGCATCATCGTGCCGACCGCGCCCGTAGCGCCCACCACCGCGACATTGACCGTTCGAATGACCTTCATCATCCTATGCCAAATTCGGAATGGGGAATTGGGAATGCGGAATTCCGCGTTCCGAACTCCGAATTCCACATTTCGCGTTATTGACTTCGCGACCGTGTGGCGGAAAGGGCCGCCACGACGAGGTCTCCGACCTCGCTCGTCGTGTGCCCCATCTTCCCCGCCGCCAGGCTCTTGAGCCGCGTCGCCGTGACGTCCATCACCGCCTGCTCGATCGCCCGGGCGGCGTCCTGGTGCCCCAGCTCCTCGAGCATCATCGCGCCCGCGCACACGGCGGCCAGCGGGTTGATCACGTTCTTCCCCGTGTACTTGGGCGCCGACCCTCCGATCGGCTCGAACATGGACACGCCGCCGGGGTTGAGGTTCGCTCCCGCCGCGATGCCCATCCCGCCCTGGATCATCGCGCCCAGGTCCGTGATGATGTCGCCGAACATGTTGTCGGTCACGATCACGTCAAACCATTCCGGGTTTTTGACCATCCACATGCAGCACGCGTCCACGTGAGTATAGTCCGTCGTCACGTCCGGGTAGGACGCGGCGAGCTCCCGGAACGCGCGCTGCCAGAGATCGTGCGCGTACGTCAGCACGTTGGTCTTGCCGCACAGCGTCAGCTTCTTCCGTCCGGCCCGGCGCGTGTACTCGAACGCGTACCGGAGGCATCGCTCCACCCCGCGTCGGGTGTTCACCGACGTCTGCAGCGCCACCTCCTCGGCCGTGCCGCGCCGGAGGAACCCCCCGACGCCGCTGTAGAGCCCCTCGGTGTTTTCGCGGACCACGACGAAATCGATGTCGGAGGGCTCCTTGTCCCGGAGCGGCGTCCAGACGCCCGGAAACAGCTTGACCGGCCGCAGGTTGATGTACTGGTCCAGTTCGAACCTCAGGCGGAGCAGGATGCCGTGCTCGAGAATCCCGGGCGCGACGTCAGGATGGCCGATGGCGCCGAGATAGATCGCGTCCGCCCCGCGCAGCTCGCGGAGCACGGACTCTGGCAGCGTCTCACCCGTGCGCAGATACTGCTCGCCCCCCAGCGGGTAGTCGCGCCATTCGATCGCAAAGCCGAAGCGCGGCGCGGCCGCGTCGAGGACCTTCCGTCCTTCGCGCACCACTTCGGGGCCCGTCCCGTCTCCGGGGATGACCGCAATGCGGTGTGTCGGGCGCGCTCCCGCGACGCCCGGTTGCGTCGGTTGAGCCATGTCACTCTCCCGTCAGGCGCGCCGCCGCGCTCGATTCCCGCCCGGCTTCATAGAGTAGCTTCAACGCGCCCTCATGATACGGACTCGCCCCGAGGGTTCTCTTCAGGTACCTCATCGCGTCCTCCGGCGAGCCGCGCTCCAGCGCGCACTGCGCCAGCTCGTAGAATGCCTCTGACGCGTTCGGCGCCAGCATCAGCGTGTGCCGGAACAGGCTCTCGGCCTCCCGGAACCGCCCCAGATCGATCAGCGTCTTGCCCAGGAGCATCGGCATCGCGGCCTGCCCCGGATATCGGAGCATTCCGAAGCGCAGCAGCGCCTCGGCGTCCGCCCACGCCTCCAGCTCCCGCAGCGCCTGCGCGTAGCCGAGCACGACTTCGAGGCGGTCCCCGCCTCCCTGCGTCATCGATGAACGGTAATATTCCGCCGCCCGCGTGTGATCGCGCTGATCGCGGTAAAAATCCCCGAGCTCATGGGCGAACGACATCTCGGCCGGGCGGATCGCAGCCGCTTGCCCGTACCATCGCCCGGCCGTCTCCGGCTCTCCGTGCTTCCAGGCCACGCGGCCCAAGAGGCGCCGGGACATCACATCGGCGGGATCGAGCTCGGCCGCCCGTTCGAGCGCCCGTTCCGCCTTCGGGAACTTCTGCGAGCCCATCAGGAGCTCTCCCAGCCGGCTCCAGGCTTCGACGGAGGAGGGCTCCAGCTCCACGGCTTTCTCCCACGCCTCCATCGCGCGCGACGATTCATCGCGGAACTCCCAGAGGCCGGCCAGCGCGCGGTAAAAGTCCGCGGTTTCACGCGCCGTGTCGTAGCCTCGCACGACCGATTTCGGATCAACCCGGAAGCGCTCCAGCCCCTTGTAATTCGCGCTCAGCATCCCGGACGCGTAGAGCGCCTTGGGGGCGCTGAATTCGAGCGAGGGCAGGTCATCTTCATGCAGCCAGGTGACATCCGACGTCACCATATCGATCGCGCGCTGGTCCAGCCAGAGCGCCTGGAAAAACAGCTCGGGACGGTCGATCTTCGCCGCTCGGAGGCTCTCGGCGATCTTCGGGTCCTCCATGCGCGCCGCGATCCGGTCGCGGTCCAGCGACAGGGGCGAGTCCGAGCCGACCAGCAGCAGGTCCCCCGGGATCGTGCACCAGACGGTCATGTGCGGGAAGACTTCCCGGAACGTCCGCAGGACCAGCTTCACATCCTGCGGGAACATGTGGTAGAGATGGACCCACTGGCACATGATGCCGCCCGGCTCCAGGCGCCGTTTCGCCAGCTCGTAGAACTCCTTGGTGAACAGGTTCGCGATTCCCGCCATCCACGGATTGGAGGGCTCGCAGGTGATCACATCGTAGCGCCTGGGGCTCGCCAGCAGGATATTGCGGCCGTCCGCGATGTGGATCGTCGCGCGCGGGTCGTCATGCACATGATAGTTGTAGTCGCCGAACCATCGCGCCCCTTCCACCACGCCCTCCTCGATCTCGGCGCAGTCCAGCCTCGACACCGGATACCGGCTCGCGTGCCCGAAGGTGATGCCGCTGCCCAGCCCGATCACCAGCACCGACTCAGGATCCGGATGCAGCAGCAGCGGCACATGCGCGGACAACACCTGGGTGCTCATGTCCAGCCGGTTCGACGCGTCCGTCTTCCCTCCGACTTTCAGGTACAGCACCCCGTCGCTCTGATGCACGCTCACCGTCGTGTTCAGGCCGTCCTTGTAATAGAGCAGCTGCGCCCGGGACGCGACCTGCCGGACCGAGGATTCCCGGAAGTTCTCGGGGTCCATGTACGCGCCGGCCGTCACCACCCGAGCTTCCCACGATGGGATGACGAGTTCGGTGCTGACCGCAATCGCCAGGCCGCCCGAGAGGGCGGCGACCGCCACGCGCCGCCATCCCGGTCCGCCCTCGAACCGCAGATACATGAGCCCGGCCGCCACGAGGTTGACCAGCGCCGCCGTGACCGCCGCCCACGCGAGGCCGAAGACCGGAATGAGCGCAAACCCGGTCAGGAACGAGCCCGCGATGCCGCCGAGGGTGTTGATGGCGTACGCGGCGCCGAGCCGCTGCCCCAGCTGCGAGAACCGGCGGGTCACCAGATCGCTGACCACCGGAAACAGGTAGCCCATGAGCAGCGTCGGGATGATGATCACCGACGCGCTCAGGAGAAACTGCAGCCAGGTCAGCGTCGCGAACGTCTGCCCGAACAGCGGCCACAGGTTCACCAGCCATTCCGGAAGCTGTCTGAAGAGCATCACCGCGATGAGCCCGCACGCCGCCAGCAGCACTTCGATCACGATGAAGCGGCGGATCGTTGCGGGAGTGCGCTCGAGCGTCCCCCTGGCGTAAAAGCTCCCCAGGGCCATCCCGCCCAGATACGTCGCCAGGATGATGCAGAACGCGTAGATCGAGCTGCCCAGCACCAGGCCGAGCGCCCGGGTCCACACCACTTCGTACGCGATGGCGGCAAACCCCGACAGCCCGAACGCCAGCAAGAGCCACCGCACGTCCCCCCGCTCGCTCGCGGGGGTGGGCTCGGCCGCGGCCGCAGGCGGCGCAGACGCCGCCTGGCGACGGAATCCGAGCGACTCAAGGTGCCGGTCGAAAATGAGGCACAGGACGCCGATCCCGAGATTGGTGACCCCGGCGCACCAGAGGGTCCGCAGGACGCCCAGCACCGGCAGGCCGATGAAATACACCCCGAGCGTCCCGGTCATCGCGCCGGCCGTATTCAGCCCGTACAGGTCGGCGATCCGCACTCCCCGCTCCTCGGACGAGCGGATCAGGAACCGGCTCAACACCGGAAACGTTCCGCCCATCAGCGTCGTCGGCAAGAGCAGAATCGCCAGGGACAACCCGAACGCCGCGGAGACCAGCACGGACGTCGAGAGGCCCGAGCTCCGGTACACCGGGATGTACAGGTGCTGGATGGCCTCGAACAGCCACGGCGTCAGGAACGCGTACGCGCCGATGCCGAGCTCGAGGTACGCGTAGATGCGCAGTCCCGCGTCGCCGTGGCGGTCGATGTACCGGCCGAGCAGCCAGCTCCCCAACGCCAGGCCGCCGAAGAACACGGTCAGCACCGTGCTGACCGCGTACACGGTGCTGCCGAAGACGAGCATCAGCTTCCGCAGCCACAGGACCTGGTACACGAGCCCCAGCGCCCCGGAAAGGAAATAACACAGCGCCACCCAGCGAAGCACCCGCTTCAGTTCCCCCCGGTCGCTCATGCGCGCCCCGCGTGGCTGACGACGCCCTCGGCCGGGCTGGAGGCGCTCGCGTAGGGGCGGCGGGGGATCCGACCGGCTTCGAACGCCTGCCGCCCCGCGTCGACGGCGAGCCGCATGGCGCGCGCCATCTTCACCGGGTCGTTCGCCCCGGCGATCGCCGTGTTCATCAGCACCCCGTCCACTCCAAGCTCCATCGCCTCCGCCGCATCCGAGGCCGTGCCCACGCCGGCATCCACGATGACCGGAATCGTCACCGCCTCCATGAGCAGCCGGATGCTTAGCGGGTTGAGGATCCCCTGCCCCGACCCGATCGGCGCGGCCAGCGGCATCACGCACGCCGCGCCCGCATCCTGCAATTTCTTCGCCATCACCGGATCGTCATTCGTGTAGGGCATGACGACGAATCCGTCCCTGACCAGCGTGCGGGTCGCGCTCAACAGCGCCTCGGTGTCCGGCAGCAGCGTCTTCCGGTCGCCGATCACCTCCACCTTCACCAGGTCGGACAATCCGGATTCCCGCGCCAGGTGCGCGGTCCGCACGGCGTCCTCAGCCGTGTAGCAGCCGGCGGTGTTGGGCAGAATCGTCACGCGCGCCGGGTCCAGATAGTCCAGGAGACTTTCCCCGGCGCCCCGCTGGAGACTCACCCGCCGCACGGCGACAGTCACGATCCGGGCCCCCGAGGCCTCGATCGCCTCCCGCATGAGCGGAAACGAGGCGTATTTCCCCGTCCCGACGATCAGCCGTGATTCAGACGTGGTCGATCCGATGCGCAGCATGATACTCCTCCGTCGTCGTTCTCACCCGAGCACGGCCACCAGCCCCCGCCGGATCAGCATGACGCCGTACGCAGTCAGAATCAGACTGAAGATCTTCGAGATGACCTGCGCGCCGTCCCGTCCCAGCCATCGCAGCAGCGTGCCGGAATACCGAAGGATCACCCACACGATGAGCATGTTCAGCGCCAGCGCGATCAGGGTCAGCAGCCAGCCGTGCTGGTCCCGGACCAGGAGGACCGTCGTGAGCACCGCCGGCCCCGCCAAGAGCGGCACGCCCAGCGGCACGACGCCCGGCGCCGCGATGCCCGATGGCGCCGGTTTGTCGGACAGCAGCAGATCGCGCAGGCACAGCACGATCAGGATCGCCCCGCCGGCGATCATGATGTCCGAGAGCGTCAGGCCCATGAGCGCGAACACCGACCCGCTCACAAGCAGAAACGCCAGCGTCACCAGGAGCGCCGTGATGACGGCCTCGGCCGCCGCGCGCCGGCGTTCCCGCGGGGTCAAGTGATGCGAGAGCGCCCAGAAGACCGGCAGCAGCCCGACGCCGTCCAGCGCGACGAAGAGCGGAAGACTCGCGTGCCAGAGCTGGTCCATGGGGAGTCCCGTCGTCGTCCCCTAGCGGTCCGGGGCGGCGACGAGATGTAAGGTCGTATTATAGCGATGAGTGATGTGCATGCGCAAGCTGTGCGATTTCATAAGGGTTGATCATGCTCGTCCGTCGTCCATCGTTCGTCGTCGGTTACCCATCGCACGTGACGTAGAAAATAAAAGATGGACGCTAGAAGGTAGAACAAGCAGCATGTGTGTCCATCTTCTACCTTCTGCCGTCCACCTTCTACCTTCTACCATCCATCTTCTATCATCTCATGCCCGCTCGCCCCGCGCCCCTCAAGAAGTGTTACGGGCGGAAATGGCACGCGACGAAGCGCCCGGGTTCCTTCTCAACGAGGGGCGGCTCTTCCCTTGCGCAGCGCTCCTCGGCGAGCGGACAGCGCGTCCTGAAACGGCACCCGGACGGCAGCTGCGCCGCCGAGGGGGGCTCCCCGCCCAGGGGCTGGACGCCGCCGGCCGCGTCGGGATCCGGCCGCGGCACCGCCGCCAGCAGCGCCTCCGTGTAGGGATGCCACGGGCGGCGCAGCAGCTCGCCGGCCGGCGCGAGTTCGACGACGGCGCCGAGATACATCACCGCCACCCGGCGGCTCACCGCTTCGACGACGCCCAGGTCGTGGGAAATGAACAGATACCCGATGTTCCGCTCGCGCTGGAGCCGGAGGAGCACGTCGAGGACCTGCGCCTGAATGGAGAGGTCCAGCGAGCTCACGGGCTCATCGCAGACGATGTACGCCGGCTCGACGGCGACCGCGCGCGCGATTCCCGCGCGCTGGCGCTGGCCGCCGCTCAGCTCGTGCGGATAGGCCTGCGCGAGGTCCTCCGCCAGCTGCACGGACTCCAGCGCCTCCCGCACCCGCCGGCGGAGCTCGCGCGCGCCGAAGCCGCCGCAGGCCCGAAGCGGCTCGGCGATGCTCTGCGCGATCGTCCAGCGGGGATCGAGGGAGTCCAGCGGATCCTGAAAGATGATCTGCATGCGGCGGCGCGTCCCGCGGGCGTCGTCGCGCAGCGCGCGCCCGAGCGGCGCTCCGTCCAGCATCACCTCGCCCTCCTCGGGACGGAGCAGCCCCAGCACCAGCCGGCCCAGGGTGGTCTTGCCGCAGCCGCTCTCTCCCACCACGCCCAGCGTCTCGCCCCGGTCGAGCGTCAGCGTCACCCGGTCGACGGCGCGGACCCACGCCGTGGGCCGCCGCATCAGCCCGCCGAGGACCGGGAACCGCTTGGTGAGCCCCCGCGCCTCAAGCGCCATCGGGCGGCTCCGGCTCGGGATTGTGGCAGGCGAAGCGGCGCCCGAGCGATCCGGTATCGTCCGGGAACACCTCGCGGCAGCGCGTCTGCGCGCGCGGGCAGCGCGGATGAAACGGGCACCCGCCCGGCAGCGCCGCCGCATCCGGCACGGCGCCGGGGATTCCCCGCGCCGGAGTGCCGCGTCCCGGCACCGCCTCCAGCAGGCCCCGGGTGTACGGATGCCGGGGCCGGCGGAACAACTCGACCGTCGGTGCTTCTTCGACGACATGGCCCGCGTACATCACGGCGATGCGCTCCGCCAGCTGGACGACGACGCCGAGATCGTGGCTGATCAGCAGCATCGCCATGCGATGCCGCCGCTTTAGCTCCCGCAGGAGCGCGATGAGCTGCGCCTGCACCGTGACATCGAGCGCGGTCGTCGGCTCATCCGCAATGAGCAGCGCCGGGCGCAGCACGATCGCCATGGCGATCATCACCCGCTGGCGCATCCCTCCCGAGAGCTGGTGCGGGTAGGCCTTGAGATGCTGCGCCGGATCCGGCAGCCCCACGTCCCGGAGCGCCTCCAGCGCCCGCGCGCGCGCGTCCGCCCGGCTGAGCCGCTCGTGCGCGTGCAGCGTTTCCGTCAGCTGCGCCTCGATGGTGAGCACGGGATTGAGCGCGCTGAGCGGGTCCTGGAACACCATGCCGATCTTGGCGCCCCGCACGCGGCGCAGCTCCTCCCGGGATGCCCGCGCGAGATCGCGGCCGTCGAACAGAATCCGCCCCGCCGCGAGCTCCCCCGGCGGCGACGGCACCAGCCCCAGCACGGCTGAGGCCGTGACGCTCTTGCCGCAGCCGGACTCCCCCACCAGCCCGACGGTGTCTCCCTCGCCGACGCGAAGGCTCGCCCCGTTGACCGCCCGCACGAGGCCGCGGTCGGTCCGGAACAGCACGTGGAGACCTTCGATTTCAAGCAGCGCCGCCATCTCCAGTCATCCGAATGCGCGCACCCTCCATCGTCTGCGGCATGATTGCCAAATGCGGAATTCGGAATTGGGAATGCGGAATGATTCCTGTGAACGCCCATTCCGAATTCCGCATTCCGCATTCCGAATTTGGCATGGTTGTTTTCGATTAACGGCGGGCCGTTTCCAGCCGTGGGTCGAACGCGTCCCGCAACCCGTCCCCGAGGAAGTTGTACGCCATCACCGTCGCGAAGATGCACACGCCGGGCCACAGCACCCAGGGGTGAAACGCCAGCTGCGAAACGTTCATCGCTTCGGACAATAAATTCCCCCAGCTGGCGTGCGGGTCCTGAATGCCGAGTCCGAGCAGGCTGAGCGCGCTCTCCCCCAGGATGTATCCGGGCACGGACAGCGTGGCCGCCACCACCGCGTACGAGACCGTGTTCGGCAAGAGGTGGCTGAAGACGATGCCGACGGACCCCCGCCCCGCCGCGCGCGCCGCCACGACGTACTCCCGCTCCCGGAGCGACAGCACCATCCCCCGGATGACGCGGGCCAGGCCCGCCCAGCCGATGAACGACATCATGATGACGATGAGCACGTACACCTCGACCGAGGACAGCTCGGGCGGGAACGCCGCGCGCAACGCCAGGAGGAGATAGAAGCCCGGGATCATCATGATCATCTCGCACAGCCGCATGATGAGCTCGTCCGCCCAGCCCCCGTAGAACCCTGCCAGCCCCCCCACGAACATGCCCAGCGTGAACGTGACGCACACGCCGACCAGGCCGATCGAGAGCGACACCTGAGACCCGGACACCAATCGGCTGAAGAGATCACGGCCCCGGGAATCCGCGCCGGCCACATACAGCCGCGCGGGCGCCGCCACGCCGAACAGGTGCCGGTCGCAGGGGATCAGCCAGAAGAGGCGGTACGGCTCGCCGCGGACGAAGAACCCGATGGGATAGCGCCGGGTCCGGTCCTCGGTGACGTGCCGGCGCCGGTAGGCGTCGAACTCCATCGTCGTGGCGTACACGAACGGGCGGCGCCAGCGGCCCTCCGCGTCCACGACGCGGACGGCGCTCGGCGGATGGTAGGAGAGATCGCGCCGCTCGTCGTCGTAATGGTACGGCGCCACGAAGCCCGCCGCCGCGGCCGCCAGGTACATCGCGCCCAGCGCCACCGCGCTCGCCATCGCCACCCCGTTGCGCCGCAGGCGCCCGAGCCCCCGCCGGAGGGGGCTGACGCCGACCCGCTCAGATGCGCCCATAGCGAATCCGGGGATCCGACCACGCCAGCAGCAGGTCCGCAATCAGGTTGCCGCCGAGCAGCATGATCCCGCCCATCAGCATGCTGCCCATGACCAGAAACAGGTCCTGCTGCCGGACGGCGCCGAGCATGAGCGAGCCCAGCCCCGGCCAGCTGCAGATGATCTCCGTCAGCGCCGCTCCGCCCAGCAGCGAGGAGAGCTCGTAGCCGAAGATCGTGATCATCGGATTGATCGCGTTGCGCAGGACGTGCACGTACCGGACGCGGCGCTCGGTGAGCCCCTTGGCGCGTGCGGTCACGACGAACGGCGCCCGGAGCACTTCGAGCGTGTTGCCGCGCATGAGCCGCTGCAGTCCCGCCAGCGAGGCCGTGGAGATGACGAGCGCCGGAATCGCCAGGTGGGCGGCCAGGTCCCCCACCTTCGACGGCCAGGACAGCGCCGCGAAGCCCGCCGAGCGCATCCCGCCCAGGGGAAGCCAGCCGGTCAGCGACGCCAGGTAGAGGAGGAGGAGCGCCAGGAAGAAATTCGGGATCGACATCCCGACGTAGGCGAAGAAGCTGAGCGCGCGGTCAGCAGCGGTCTGGTGACGGAACGCCCCGTAAATGCCCAGCGGAATCGCCATCAGCCAGGCGAGGATCATCGCCACGCCCGTGAGGATGAGCGTATTGCCGATCCGGCCGGCGATGACGGCGGCGACCGGCGCCTTATACGCGAACGAGTACCCCAGGTCCCCCTGCAGAAGATGCCACAGCCATGAGCCGTACTGGATGAGCGGCGGCTGATCCAGGCGGTACTGCGCCCGGAGCGCGTCAATCACCGCCTCGGAGATTTGGGGATTCTGGCGGAGGAGATCGAAGTAATCGCCCGGCGCGGCCTGGATGAACATGAAGGTCACGAACGACATCGCCAACAGCAGCGGGATCGCCACGATGACACGCCGGACGACGTATTGCAGCATCTCGGGAGCCTCAGATCACTGTTGCCACCACGCCGGGATGGCGAGACGGGACCGGAGTCCGTCGGTTCCGTCTATTCCGTCGGTTCCGTCAGGTCCGTCAGGTCCGTCAGGTCCGTCAGTCCGTCTGAGATCGGGGCACGGGGAATGGGGCATTGGACCATGACATCCACGCAAGAAGGTGGAAGGTGGAAGGTGGACGGTGGAAGGTAGAAATAGAAGTTTCAACATGGAAACCTTCATCAAATTTCCGAGCGCACTCTGTGACATCTGTGGTGTACTCGGACGTTCCGCTCTGTGTCTCTGTGGAATCATTGGCCGTCGAGCACGTACAGTTCCTCGAGGTTGTGCAGGGCGCCCCCGAAGGCCGTGGGGCGGAGATTGCCGAACCGGTCGCGCACCGCGGTCAGCGCCGGCGGCAGGACCGTGTAGATGACGGGCAGCTCCTCAGCGACGATGACCTGCCAGCGGTCGTACAGCGCCTTGCGCGCGGCGGGGTCGAGCTCCTGGACCGCACGGTCGAAGATCCGGTCGATCTCGGCTTCCCACGGAGCGGCGGGCTCCGGCTGCCGTGGATGCCACATGTGCAGATGGCCGCTCGAGTGCCAGACATTTTTGCCGAAATGAGGTTCGATCCCTCCCGTCAGGCCGATGATGATGGCATCCCAGTCGTAGGTCGCGTTCAGTTTCGTCACAAGCGCGTTGAACTCCAGCTGCGTGAAATGAACCTTGAATCCGAGGCGCTCCAGGTCCTTGCGGATCAAGTTGGCGATCTGCACCCGGTCGGTGTTGTCCGCGTTCGTGAAGAGCGTGAACTCGACCTTCCGCCCGCCCGGATCCTCGACGATCCCGTCGCCGTCGGTATCGCGGTACCCCGCCTCCGCGAGCGCCGCGCGCGCGCGCGCCACGTCATAGGGATACGCCGGCACGTCCGGGGTGTAAAACGCGCCCGCCGAGGGGCTCATGGGGCCGTGCTGGGGATAGCCGAGGCCGTCCATGACGATCTCGATGATGCCCGGTTTGTCGATGGCGCGGGCCACGGCCCGCCGGAACGCGCGGTCGGTGAACCAGGCCAGCTTGTGCGGGGGGACGGCCGCCCGCCCGGTCTCGGGGTTGGCCGACCGGTTCTGATTGAACACGAGGAAGTTGGTGCCGAAGGCGGGCCCCAGCTCAAACACCGTGTAGCCGCCTGCGCGCTCCCCCGGCTTCAGGATCTTGTAGTCCGACGAGCGCAGGCTGTAGAGGTCCAGCTCCCCTTCCTGGAACTTGAGGAGCGCCACATCCGGGCTCTGGACGAACATCATCCGCACTTCCTCGAGATACGGCAGCGCCCGGCCGTCCGCGTCCCGGCGCCAGTAGCGCTCGTTGCGCACGAAGCGCGCGTATTGCCCCGGGAGATACTCGATGAGCCGGAACGGGCCGGTCCCGATGATGTCCTCAGGCGGCGTATCGAGACCCAAAGTCGAGGCGAACGTCCCCGCGGCCACCGCCCGGCGAAGCCGGTGCGCCGGCAGGATCTCCTGGCCGAGCGCCCTGAGAAACGGCGCGAAGGGCGTGGCCGTGACGAACTCCACCGTGTGGGGGTCCACGGCCCGGACCTCGATCGGGCGGCCTTCGATGGTGAAGATGTCCCTGGAGCTGGACGGAACCTGGAGATTGAAGATCAGGTCCCGGTAGGTGAAGACGACGTCCTCGGACGTGAACGGCATGCCGTCTGACCAGGAGACGTCCCGCCGGAGCCGGAAGATCCATCGGAGACCGTCCTCGCTGACCTCCCAGGATTCCGCCAGCGCGGGCTCCACCTCCGTCGTGATCCCGTTGGTCCGGGTGAGCCCTTCGAAGATCAGGCCCGTCACCGCCGTGGTGGACGTCTCCATGGCCACGATGGGATTGAAGGATTTGGGGTCCGCTGTGGCTGAGAGGGTGATCGTGCCGCCGACGCGCGGTTCGGATGTCCCGGAGGATTCCGGCGCGTCCGCGGGCGCCTGCGGCGGCTCCGGCGCGCGGGGGTGTCCGCCGCATCCGGCCAGCGCCGCCGCCAGGGCGCACACCATCGCCGCCCGGCCGACCGGACGGGCGCGCCGTTCCTCCGGGTCGAACTGTCCACGCGTGGGCGCGCGCACGGGGGTTATTCCGGCGTGAGAGTCCCGGCCGGCTCCGGGGTGCCCTCGGGAGCCGCCGCCTCCGGCTCCGGCTGGGCGCTCGCCGGAGGAGCCGGCAACCGCTGTGCATCTGCCTGCGGCAGCGCCGCCGGGAACACGTCCGGCAGCGTGGCCGGGACCCGTTCGATGACCGAACGGCCCCGCGCGGCCGACAGGAGCGCCAGCGTCAGGCACGTCGCCATGAAGACGGCGCCGCCGACGGCGGTGACTTTCGCGATCACGACGTTCGTGCCCCCGCCGAAGAGCGACTGCGAACCGGATCCGCCGAGCGCTTCGCCCAGCCCGCCCCGCCCGCCCTGCACGAGGATGATGACGATGAGCAACACACACACGAGCACATGGACCGCCAGAATCACGTAGTACATCACCGGTTCACCGCCTGCGTTTCGTGGGCCGCCTTCACGATCGTGCCGAAACTGCCCGCCTTGAGGCTCGCCCCGCCCACGAGCGCGCCGTCCACGTCGGGCTGCCCGAGCAGCGCGCCGGCGTTGACCGCCGTCACGCTGCCGCCGTACTGAATCCGCACCGACTTGGCCGTCCGCTCGCCCAGCCGCCCGGCGAGCCACCGGCGGATCGTCTGATGCGCCTCCTGCGCCTGCTCGGGCGCGGCGTGCCTCCCGGTCCCGATCGCCCAAACCGGCTCATACGCCACGACGAGCCGCTCGCACTCGGCGGGATCGGCCCCCTCGAGCGCGCCCTCCAGCTGGCGCTCCAGCACCGCAGCCGTGCGGCCCGCCTCGCGCTCCTCGAGCGTCTCCCCGATGCAGAGGATCGGCTTGAGGTTGTGCGCGAAGACCGCGCGCAGTTTCCGCCGGACCGTCTCGTCGGATTCGCCGAACACCCGCCGCCGCTCCGAATGCCCGACGATCACGTAGCGGCACCCGACGTCCCGGAGCATGGCGGGAGACACCTCGCCGGTGAACGCGCCCTGCGCCTCCCAGAAGACGTCCTGCGCTCCCAGCTGCAACACGGAACCCTCCAGCAGGACGCCCACCGGCGCGAGCGCGGTAAACGCGGGACAGACCACCACGTCCACCGCGTCCGTGTCGCAGCCGGACACGAGCTGCTGCACGAGCTCGGTGGCCTCCGGCACGGTCAGGTGGCACTTCCAGTTGCCTGCGACGATCGGCCGGCGCATCTCACGGCGCTCCGGGACGGGCCGCGGCCGTTTCGGAGCGGTCCCTGAGAATCGCGATCCCCGGCAGCACCTTGCCCTCGAGAAATTCCAGCGACGCCCCGCCGCCGGTCGAGATATGGCTCATGGTCTTCGCGAGTCCGAACTGCTGGACGCACGCGGCCGTATCCCCGCCCCCGATGACGGTGGTCCCATCGAGCGCGGCCAGCGCCCTGGCGACGGCCAGGCTGCCCTCCGCGAACCGCGGCTGCTCGAACACGCCGACCGGGCCGTTCCAGATCACCGTCTTGGCGCCCCCCAGCGCCCGCAGGAACTCCCGCACGCTCTCGGGGCCGATGTCCGCGCCCAGCCACCCCTCGGGAATGTCCGCGCCTGCGGTGCGCTGCATGTCGCTGCCGTCTTCGAGCGACGTCGTGATGACGTGGTCCCTCGGCAGCACGAGTTCGACCTTCCGCCGCGCCGCGTCCGCCAGCAGCGCGCCCGCCAGCTCCACCTTGTCCGCTTCGAGCTTCGAGGATCCGATCGCGCGCCCCTGCGCCTTGAGGAACGTGTAGGCCATCCCGCCGCCGATCAGCACGCGGTCCACCCGCTCGAGCAGCCGGGTGAGGACGCCGATCTTGTCCGAGACTTTCGCCCCGCCGAGAATCGCGACGTAGGGCCGCGCAGGCTCGGCGAGCGCCTCATCGAGATACCGGATCTCTTTCTCCATCAGGAATCCCGCGACGGCGGGCAGATGGTGCGCCACGCCTTCGGTCGACGCATGCGCGCGGTGCGCGCTCCCGAACGCGTCGTTCACGAAGACGTCCCCGAGGCGTGCCAGCTGCCGCGCCAGCCCGGGGTCGTTCTTCTCCTCCTCCGGCATGAACCGCAGGTTCTCCAAGAGTAGCAGTTCCCCGGGCTTCAGCGCCGAGACCGCGCGTTCGGCCTCCGGACCGATGGCGGACTCGGAAAACCGCACCGGGCGCCCCACGAGCGCCCCCAGCCGTTCCGCCACGGGACGCAGCGACATGGACGCCACGCGCTGGCCCTTCGGGCGGCCCAAATGGCTCATGAGGATCACCCGCGAGCCCTGCTCGAGGCAGTGGCGGATGGTCGGGAGGCTTTCCCTGATGCGGGTGTCGTCCGTGATCGCGCCCGAGCTCTTCTCGAGCGGCACGTTGAAATCCACCCGGATCAGCACCCGCTTGCCCTTGACGTCGATGTCACGAACTGTCTGTTTCATGGCTTGGTGTCCTTTGTGGCGGGTCGCATATCTGAACGGGTATTCTACCATGCACGTCCGGGTGTCGCCAGCCTCCCTGGGGTCTCCCTGGGGTCTGTGATCAAAGAAGTGCGTGACTAGTGACAGGTGACAAGTCCAGAGACGGGGCACGGGGCGAGGGGCGGGCTATCATCGTGTGCCGTGCAACGTGTACCGTGGCGTTCAGTGGTCGGAAGCTGGAGGCTGGACGCTGGAGGCTGGAATGAGTAGTTCCAGCTTCAAGCTTCCAGCATCCAGCTTCAGACCTGATCGGCAACGAGCCTGGTTCACGGTTGCTGGCCCCTCGTTGCTTGTCGCTTGTCGCTGACCCGAGGCCCCCGTTGCGCCTCCGTCCATGCCAAGCTACAATGGCGTGCTGAGCGAAAAGGGAGAGCCATGTATCTCGAATTTCTCGGATTGCGCGAAAAGCCGTTCTCGGTCACGTCCGATCCGTCCTTCCTCTACCTCTCGCGCAAGCACCGGGAGGCGCTCTCGCACATGATCTACGGGATCCGCGAGCGCAAGGGCTTCGTGGCCATCACCGGCGAGATCGGCTCCGGCAAGACGACGCTATGCAAGTCGCTCCTGCGCCACCTCGACGAGACGACCCGGACGGCGCTCATCCTCCACTCGAACCTGTCGGAGCTGCAGCTGTTGCACGCCATCGTGGAGGACTTCGGCCTGAACCCGTCCAGGGGCAACCGGCTCGGCCTGTTCACCCAGCTGAACCAGTTCCTCCTGGAGCAGGCGGAGCTCGGCCGCAACACCGCGGTCATCATCGATGAGGCCCAGAATCTCAGCCTGCGCCTCCTGGAGCAGATCCGGATGATCTCGAACTTCGAGACGGACAAGGACAAGCTGATCCAGATCATCCTCGTCGGCCAGCCCCAGCTGCGCGAGAAGCTCGCCCAGCCCCAGCTCGAGCAGCTCCGCCAGCGGATCGCCGTCCGGTACCACATCAGCCCGCTCGATCTGGACGAGGTCCGCACGTACATCGAGCACCGTCTCAGAACCGCCGGAGCGGACGGGACGCTCGAATGGACGCCGGACGCGACGGAGCTCGTGCACCGCTATGCCAAGGGCGTCCCGCGGCTCATCAACGTGCTGTGCGACCGCTGCCTCCTGGCCTGCTACATTCTCCGGGTCAAGCGGGTGGACGGGGAGATCGTACGCCGCAGCTTCCGCGAGCTGTCGGGTCAGGTCCAGGACGACGACCGAGACCGGCCTGATGAGGGAGGACCGGATGAGCCTCATTGACGAAGCGCTTCGGCGCGACCGCGATCCGACCTTGAAGCGCGTCCGCACCCCGCCCAAGCCCGGCGCGGCTCAGGCGCCGTCCAAGACGGATCCCGCTGCGCATGCCTGGCAGACGCAGGGCGAAGCCGAATCCGAACCCACGCGCCCCCCCGCGCTCGGCATGGCGGTGCTCGGCCTCATCGTGCTCGGGATCTGGGGGGTGGCCGTGATCGGCGGACGATTCGTGGGAGACCCGCCGGCGCCTGAGCCCGCGACCATCCCGGCCCGTGACCCTGAGGCGACCCCGTCGGCCATCCCCGCTCCTCCCGCCAGGCGGCCCGGAACCCTGGAACTCTCCGGCATCGTCTTCGGAGACGGCCGCTCGTACGCCATCATCAATGGGAGGATCGTGACGGTCGGCGAGACGATCGGCTCCGCGACGCTCACGGCCGTGCGGGAGCGGGATGTCACGCTGCGCCGCGCCAACGGCACGGAGTTGACGCTCGAGCTCGGGTCCTAGGACCCGGGGCCGTCCCGCTCCGACGTTGTTGGAACGGCACGCGCGCCGTCACGCGGCAAGACGATAGATCAGGTCGTGCGGGCGGCAGCGCCCGGCAACCTTCAACCCGACGGTCTGCCCCGGCGACCCCTGCGTCACGGCCTGGTGGTCCACCTGCAGGGAGTCCACCGCCTGCTGGAGGTCCGTCGTGTGCCCCTTGATGTAGATCTGATCGCCCACCGCCAGCGCCCCGCTGAGATCGACCACCGCAACCGACGCTTTCGAGAAGAACCCCGTCACCCGCCCCACGGGCTCCATTCGCGCCTCAGCCATGCCGGACTCCTCCTCGCTTGCGCACGTACCGGCGGACCGTGGCCCGCACCGCGGCCTCCGGCACGTCCTCAGCCACGATCACCCGTCCGATGCGGGTCGGCAGCACCCAGCGGGCGCGTCCCCGCACGAACTTTTTGTCGTAGCGAAGCGCCATGAGCACCGCCTCCGGATCCACCCCATCGGCGCGCACGGGGAGTCCCGCGGCCAGGATCAGGCTCTCGATGCGATCCGCGTCGCCGGACGAACAGCGCCCGAGGGCGGCGCTCAAGTGCGCCGCGGCGCACATCCCGACGGCGATCGCTTCGCCGTGCGTGAATCGCCGGTACCCCGTGACCGTCTCCAGCGCGTGCCCGATCGTGTGCCCGTAGTTGAGATGCAGTCTGGGTCCCCGGGTTTCCCGCTCATCGAGGGACACCACGCGCGCCTTGACGGCGCACGAGCGCTCCACCATCACGCGGGCGGCGCCCGGCGTCAGCGCCAGACACGCATCCAGGCGGCGCTCCAGATACCGCCAGAGCCACGGATCCGCGATGACGCCGTACTTCAGCACCTCGGCCAGCCCCGACCGGCGCTGGCGCGGCGGCAGCGTACGCAGGAGACCCAGATGGTTCCAGACGAGGCGCGGCTGGTGATAGGCGCCGATGAGATTCTTCCCTTCCGGAAGATCGATGGCGACCTTCCCGCCGATGGCCGAATCGACCTGCGCGAGCAGCGTCGTGGCGACCTGCACGTAGGGCACGCCGCGGCGGTACACGGACGCGACGAACCCCGCGAGATCTCCGACCACGCCCCCGCCGAAGGCCACGAGCACCGGCACCCGCATCGGGCTGCCGCGCGCGACGCGAGCCATCACCCGGCGCGCCGTCGCGAACGATTTGGCGCGCTCCGACTCCGGCACCGTGATCACGCGGACGGTCCATCCGCCGCGCTCAAGCGACGCGCACAGCGGCCGTCCGTGCGTCGCGAGCAGCCGCGCGTGCGAGACGACCCACGCGAGGCGCGGCAGCGCAAGCCGCCGCATCTCGCCCGGCAGCCCGGCGAAGGAGCCGGCCAGCACGATCGGATACGAGCGCGGACCCAGCGACACGCGAATCGCGCGATGCCGACGGCTCATGGGCCTTCGGGCTCCAGCAGGCTCGGCGGAATTCCGATCGGATGGACGAACAGCCGGCCCGTGTAGGCGGCGGCTCCGGGGGCCAGGCAGCCGCGCTTCGGCAGGCCGAACGCGATGGTAGCGGCCGCGCGGATCGCCGCGCCGAGCGGGCGACCCGAGTCGGCGTCGAGCCCCGAGGGGACGTCCGCCGCGATGACCGGTGCGCCCGAGCCGTTGATGGCCTCGATCAGGTCCCGTTCGGGCTGACGCACCTCGCCGCGCAGCCCGATGCCGAGCAACGCGTCGATGATGCCGCCGTACTCGGACCACGCGCGCGCGTGCGGGCCGCGGGCGCCGGGAGCCGGAGGCGATTCGATCACGAGCCCCGCGGCGCGGGCCATGGCGGCGAACGCCGCGCATTCCTCGCGGAGGCCCTCGAGAGAGCCGGCGATGAGGATGCACGGGCGATACCCCCAGAGGGCGAGATGGCGCGCGGCGGCCAGGCCGTCCCCGCCGTTGTAGCCGGTGCCGCAGCAGACCAGGAGCGGAGCCGTCGGATCCGGAAGGAGATGGTGCACGGTGTGCGCCAGCGCAAGCCCCGCGTGCTCCATCAAGAGCAGGCGGGGGATGCGGAACCGCCCGATCGCCTCCTCGTCGATGCGCTGCATGCGGCTCACGGACGCGACGGGAACCCCGCGGCCGGGGCGCACTTCCTCTCCCGGAGGGCCGGCGGGACGCCTGGATGCGAACGCGATGGATTGCGGCATGGATTCACAAGACAACAACACCCCGGCTGTCCGCCGGGGTGCAGCATTCTGCGTCTTTCTCGATTCAGAAATTTCGCTTCGCGAAATTTCTACGCAGCCGTCGAGCCGGCGGCGCCCGGCGCCGCCGGAGCCGCGGCGGCCGCCTCGGTTTCCTTGGCGGCGCTCTTGCGGGCCTTGACCTTGGTCTGCTTGATCTTGGGCAGCCCGTAGACCGAACGGCCGTCCGTCCACGTGCCGCGCTCCTGTAGATGCCGGACGCGCTCGAAGCGCTTCAGGACGTTCCTGAGCGCGCCGGTCGACGCCTTGCGCGAGCGAAGCGATGGGTGTATGGACATCGTTACAGGGTCCTCATGAAACAATCGCGATAGGTCTGCCGCAGCGTGCTGAGTTTACGCTTGGCGTTGTCTTTCGACTCGAACGGGCCCACATACAGCACGGTCTGGCCGCGCCGGTCCGCGAGGAATGCCAGTTCTCCGCTCGCCCGAAGCCGTTCAAGCTCCCTCGTCGCCAGTTGAGGCCGGCTGTACGTGACCACCTGGACCACGTACCGCGTTGCGTCCGCCTGAGCCGCGGTGAGAGCCGGCGGATTCGCAGGCGCCGCTGGTTCCTCGGCGGGTGCGGGCGCGGCCGCAGCCGGCTCCGGCGCCGCGGCGGGCTTGGCAATCCGCCGGACGAGCAGAGCGCGCTCGGTCCTCGCCAACTGCTTGCCGCGCTCGACACCCAGCGCGAACACCGCCGTCAGCGCGAGCAGACCGCCGATCCCCACCAGGACGAGCTGATCATAGCGGAACGTCAGCTGCAACCAGCCCAGTGTTTCGCGGTGCGGCTTGGGAGCCGTCCGGTCAGAAAATTGAAACAGCTCAAGCTGGCTCGTCGGATCTGTGGCCATGTACCGTGGGCACCATTGTAGCTGAGTTTCCACCGTTGTCAATCATCGTGTCGCCGAGCTTCACCGTTTGAGCTTGGTCAATTCCGTCTGTTCCGTCAGTCCATCCGTATCCGGGGCACGGGGAATGAGGCGAGGGGCCATCGCGTCATT
>Ga0214471_10000854_pt1 | contig 24712 bp, 13 predicted proteins | sample RVTome_5_FD_207665 | JGI IMG/M metagenome (GOLD analysis project Ga0214471, IMG submission 207665) | Soil microbial communities from uranium-contaminated site in the Upper Colorado River Basin, Wyoming, United States - RVT142D155 | ecosystem: Environmental > Terrestrial > Soil > Contaminated >... | reverse complement strand
TCGAGGAACTCTCCGGCGGCATGCGTCGGGACGGCGAAATCCTCTCCAGGGTGGGCGGCGAGCAGGGCCCGGGCCGGCGCGTCCCGGACGTCCCCTGCCCCCCAGAGATCCACGAGGAATGTGGTGTCAACGCAGATCACGGGGGTCCCACGTTTTCGCCAACGCGGCTCTCGGCGACGACCGACTGGAACACCTCGGCGTCCTTCGGCGAAAGCGGGGCGATCGTTGCGAGCCCCCTCAGGATGTCGCCGCCCGTGTTGGCTGCGCTCATCTCCGTGAGGAGACGATCCAGTAACCTGGAGAAGGACTCCCCCTCCTTCTTGATCGCCCGTAACCGGTCGTAGACGCGCGAGTCGACCGCGATGGTTCTGGTGCTCGTATATACAAAAATACATGTAACACAACCCGCGCTCAAGGCTACTTCCACCACGAACCGGCCCCTCGCGCGGATTGACTTTGTAAGGCGGAGTACTCTATAATTCCCGAGAACCCGAACCCAAGGGATAGCGCGCATGCAACCGACCTCGCAACGGATCCTCGAGTCCCTGAACGATCCCAAGCAGATGGAAGCCCTCTATCGTCAGGATCCGGAGTCGTTTCGCGATTGCTTCGATGAGGTGTCCCGAGCCGCTCAGGACTCAGAGACGCTACGCGTCTGGAGGGCTCGGCTCGAGTACAGCGAGCCGGCTCGTGGAGATGAGAGGCGCCGTTTGTGGTACGCGATCGGGATCGGCCTTTGCGTGGGGGCTCTGGTCCGGATCCCGGCTGTCTGGCTCGGCGATGAGTGGTACTACCCGCGCTTCGCCCCGTCCTTGATCATCCTGGCGCTGGCGGCGTATTTCTGGCTCGAGAATCGAAGGCCGGGCGAGCTGATCACCGGTCTGGCGCTAGCCGCGATCGTCACGGTCTACGCCTCTCTTCTCCCGGGCTCCACCGACTCCGTGGTGATGGCCTTGCTTCACCTGCCCATCCTGTTCTGGGCCTTCCTGGGATTCGTCTTCACGGGCGCGTCCTGGCGCGACCCCCAACGGCGTATCCGCTATATACGCTACAACGGCGAGTTGCTGATCCTGGCCAGCCTGGTAGGCCTGGGCGGAATCGTCTTCAGCGGGATCACGGTGGCACTGTTCGAGTTGGTTCTCGAGAACTCGGCCGCTTGGTACGCCCAGAACGTCGGCGTCGTGGGCGCGGCCGCCGTGCCCGTGGCGGGGACCTATCTGTACGACGTGGTCTTCAAGAGGCGCACCGGGATCGCTTCGGTCCTCGCTCGTGTCTTTGCGCCCCTCTTCCTGGTGATGACCAGCGCCTACCTGGCGGTCGCCTTTCTCGGCGGGCAGAGCCCGTTCGTGGATCGTGAGTTCCTCATAACCTTCAACGGTCTTCTGCTCGTCGTGCTGGGAATGACGGTCTTCTCGATCGCCGAGCGCGGGGAGCAGACCGAGGTGGGATGGATCGATTACGTCAACGTCGCGCTGCTCGTCGTCACCCTCGTCATCGACGCGATCGCGCTTTCGGCCATTCTCTTCCGACTCACTTCCTACGGACTCACGCCAAACCGTGTGGTGGTACTCGGCGCCAACCTCGTCGTCATGGCGCATCTCGCGTGGACGTGCCGAGCCTACATCGGCCTCATCCGAGGGAAGCACGATGCGGGCGGCGTCCGGCAAGCCGTCGTTGGCTACCTTCCCGTCTACGTCGGCTGGGCCGCGCTCGTCTCGTTCGTCCTGCCCTTCGTGTTTCGCTTCACCTGAGCTCGCCCTGGCCCACGGCCCTGGCCGGTCGCATCGGCGCTCCCGACTTGTGAACTATCACCATCCATGATATCATGGCTGTCGATAAATCATGGACGTCGATATTTCCGCGGAGACCTACCATGGGTGAGACCGCCAACGCCTGGTTGACCCGACCTGCCTTTTTGATCCTCCTGGCCGTATCGGACCGGCCCCGGCATGGGCTGGGCATCGTGGAGGAGGTGGAGGAGCGCACGGACGGCACAGTGAAGCTCGGCCCGGGCACGCTCTACGGGACGCTGAAGCGCCTCGCCCGCGAGGGGCTCATCGCGGAAGCCTCCCAGGCGCCGGACCCTTCCGACGACGATCCTCGCCGGAGGTACTACCGCCTGACCGCCGGGGGACGGGAGGCTCTGCGGCAGGAAACCGCGGACCTTCGACGCCTGTTGGACGTGGCCGTGGGCAAGCACGTGCTGGAGAGCGGCGCGTGACCCGCGGGACCGGCATGGGCCACGCCGGTGGCGGGGGGCCGGGGCCCTCGCCGCTACCCCGCGTGCTCCGCATCGTCGCCGGGGCGATCCTGGGGCTCTACCCCGCCCGGTTCAGGGAGGAGTCGGGAGCGGACTTCATGGAGGCGGTGGGCCACCGCTGGGACCTGGAGCGTCGCGGAGGCCGCGGGGCGCCGGGGGCGTTCCTCCGATGGGTCTTCGTGCTGGCCGCCGACGCCATGCACGCGGTGCCGGCGCTACGCCACCGCGGGGTCCGGGCCTCCTCGCCCTCCTTCTGGGGTGGGCTCGGTGGCGACCTGCGTCTCGCGCTCCGGATGCACGGCCGTCGCCCGGGCTTCGCGGCCCTGGTCATCCTGACGCTGGGTATCGGCATTGGCTCCAACGCCGCCATCTTCGGGGCGCTGGACCGCTTCGTGCTCCACCCCCTCCCCTTCGCGGACGGGGACCGCATGGTGTACCTGGCGCTCCAGAGCGAGCAGCGGGGAGGGCGGGTCTCTCCAGGCCAGCTCGAGTTCGAGCGCTGGCGCGCTGGCGCCAGGACGCTGACGGCCATCGAGGTCTTCCGCCAGGTCGGAGCCCTGGCGCCGGCGGGGGGAACGGACGAGCGGCTGAGCCGCACGTCGGTCACGGAGGGACTGCCCAGGATGCTCGGGCTCCGGCCCGTGGTGGGCCGGGCATTCGGGCCCGACGACGCCCGTGCCGACGCCCCCGCAACCCTCATGCTGAGCGAGCCCTACTGGCGCCGCGCTCACGGCGCGGACCCCGCCGTGGTCGGACGCACCATGACGCTGAGCGACACCGTCTTCACCGTAATCGGCGTGTGGCCCGCTGAGGCCACCCTGGACTTCGGCGACCTGCCCGACGTCTGGACGGCGATCCGAACGGGGGATGAGGCCAACGCCTCGTACTGGTCTCCCTTCCTCGCCGTCATGGCGCCGGGAGTGACGCCCGGCATGGTTGAGAGCGAGCTGGCCTCCCTCATCGAAGGCGAAGACCTCCGGCCGGGCTCCGCCAACACGTGGGTGCCCGCGGTGGCGGCGCCGTCCGACTTCCTGAGTTCGGATTTCGTCACGGGGCTCTGGGTGGTGTGGATCGGTGTGGCGCTGCTTCTGGCGGTCGCGGTCATCAACGTCGCCAACCTCCTGCTCGACCGGGCCGTGACCCGAAGCGGCGAGATCGCCGTGCGGCAGGCCCTGGGTGCCTCGGGCGGCGGGCTCGTGCGGCTCTTTGTCGCGGATGGGGCCATGCTGTCCATGGCGGGCGGCGCCCTCGGACTGCTCCTGGCGCACTGGGGCATGACCGCGCTGGCCCGGATCACGCCCACGCGGTTTCCCGACCTCACGGCCCACTGGATCGAGCCCCGGGCGATGGCGTACGCCGCCGGGATCGCGGTGGTCGCCTCCCTTCTGTGCGGTCTCGTACCGGCGCTGCACGTTCGCTCACCCCAGGTGAAGCGGCGCCTGACCAACCGCACCGCCACCGAGGGCCGCCGGCGCCTCCGGGGCCGAGAGGCGCTCGTGGGCGTGCAGATCGCCATGGCCCTGGTCCTGGTGGTGGGCGCCTCCCTGGGTCTGCGGAGCCTCGAGGCCCTGGCGTCGGTGGACCCGGGGTTCGACGTGGACCGCCTGGTGATCGGGTCGGTGTCGCTGCCCCGGGCGCGCTACCCGGAGCCCGAGGACCGGACGGCGTTCTGGGCCCGCGCCCGGGAGGCCTTTCGAGACCTTCCCGGCGTCCAGGGGCTGACCACGTCGGGAGTGCCCCCCTTCTCGTTTTCCCTCGTCGCCGGGTTGCCCCACCTGGACGGAGAGGAGCCCATCGAGGCGGGCTCCGCCTGGACGGCCCAGGCTTCGGCGGCGCCCGGCTACTTCGACGTGATGGGAATTCCCCTCCTCGAGGGTCGCGGGGCCCGGGCCGAGGACGCCGGACAGGGGAGGCGGGTCGTGGTGAACGAGGAGTTTGCCCGGCGTTACCCGCACTCGGTGGTGGGGCGGACGATGCGGATCGGCACCACGTCCACGTCCATGGAGATCGTCGGGGTCGCCGCGAACGTGCGCACGAACGGCCTGGACGACGACGAGATTCGCCCGACCTACTGGGTGGTGGACACGCGGGCGGACGACCCCTGGACGCGGTTCATCCTGCGCACCGAGGCCGACCCCGCCCTGGTGCTCCAGGCGTTCAAGGAGCGCCTCGCCGCCCTGGACCCCGGCCTCGCCTTGTCCGGGGCCACGACGGGCCCCGACATGCTCAGAGCGCAGACCGCCGACGGGCGCTTCCTCGCGGTGCTGCTGGCCGCTTTCGCCGCCCTTTCCATGTTGGTGGCGGTCCTGGGGGTGTATGGCTCCGTGTCCCTTGCGGTCAACCGGCGCACCCGGGAGCTGGGGCTCCGGCGGGCCCTGGGCGCCGCCGCGCCCGACGTGGTGCGGCTCATCATGGCGCGGGCCTTGCGCCCGGTGGTCCTCGGCCTGGTGGTGGGGCTCCCCCTCACTGCCTTCCTGGCGCGATTCGCCGCCTCGGCGCTCTACACGATCGGTGCCACCGATCCCATCTCCTATGCGGCAGGGGTCGGCATCCTCACCGCAGCCGCCGTTGCGGCCTGCCTGGGCCCAGCGCGCCGGGCCCTCCGGGTGGATACGGTGGAGACGCTTAAAAGCGAGTGAGGCGTGTCGGGGCCTCCCGCCAGGGGCTTTTCCTCCCGCCGTGGACTCCCCATCCTGTCCTATCGCTCCCGGTAGCCAGCCAACCCCAAACGGCGAGCCGGTCCATTGGCCAACGAACCGACCACCCCGACCCCCCGTAGGCTCCCCACCACCGCATACGAGCTGAAGCCCGGACAGGTGTACGTGCCGTACACGCACGGCGAGACCCTGACCGAGTTCACGTGGAAGGCGGCCATCACCGGGATCATCCTGGGCATCATCTTCGGGGCGGCCAACACGTACCTGGGATTGATGGCGGGACTCACGATCAGCACGTCGATCCCGGTGGCGGTGCTCACGGTGGTGGCATTCCGGTCGTTCACCGCCGTGGGGATGAAGCACAGCATTCTCGAGTCCAACATGTCCCAGACGGTGGGCTCCGCCAGCTCGTCGGTGGCGTCGGGGGTGCTGTTCACGATCCCCGCGCTCTTCATCTGGGGAATGAACCCGGCGTGGGCCCAGATCACCCTTCTGTCCATGGCGGGCGGCCTGATCGGGGTGCTCTTCATGGTCCCTCTGCGGCGCTACCTGATCAAGCAGGAGCACGGGCAGCTTCCCTACCCCGAGGGGATGGCCTGTGCCGAGGTCCTGGTCGCGGCCGAGGGCGGTGGGCGACAGGCCTACCCCGTGTTCTGGGGCATCGCCATCGGCATGTTCTTCCAGTTCCTGACCCAGGGGCTCCAGCTCGTACGGTCCACGTTCGAGATCCTCCTGCCGTACAAGGCGGCCATCGCGGCCAGGGTGAACGCGCCCCTTCTGGGCGTGGGCTACATCCTGGGCATCCGCATCGCCACGGTCATGGTCGCGGGCGGCGCGCTGTCGTCGCTGATCCTCATCCCTCTGATCAACTGGTGGGGCCAGGGCGTGGCGGAACCGGTCTTCCCGGAGACGGAGCTCCTCATCCGCGACATGTCGTCGGGACAGATCTGGGACCGCTACATCCGCTACATCGGTGCGGGGACGGTGGCCACCGCGGGGATCATCACGCTCGTCAAGTCGATCCCCACCATGGTGGAGTCGTTCCGCGTGGGGATGGCCCAGATCCGCAAGCGCGGCACGGCGGACGGGGAGGTCGTGGACCGGACGGACCTGGACCTGTCCCTGGTCACGGTCATGGGCTTCGTCCTCGTGATCCTGGTCGTGCTGACGCTGGTGCCGGGGGTGCTGGGCTACCTCGACACGATCCTGGTGCGGGCCGTCGCCGCGGTGTGCATCGGCGTCTTCGCGTTCTTCTTCGTGACCGTGAGCTCCCGCATCGTCGGCCTGGTGGGGGTCACGTCCAACCCCACGTCGGGCATGACGATCGCCACGCTCCTGGGCACGAGCCTGGTCTTCCTCCTCATGGGATGGACGGACATCCTGGGCAAGGCGACGGCCCTCATGGTCGGGACGGTCGTGTGCATCGCCGCCTCCATCGCCGGCGACACGTCCCAGGACCTGAAGACGGGCTACATCCTGGGCGCCACCCCGAAGAAGCAGCAGATCGGCGAGCTCATCGGGGTCATCACCTCGGCGGGCTTCGTGTGCCTGGTCGTCATCATCCTCAATCAGGGGACGCCAGGCGGCCTCGGCGGGTCGGAGCTGCCCGCCCCCCAGGCGGTTCTCATGAAGCTGGTCATCGACGGCGTCCTGGACCAGAACCTGCCGTGGGGGCTCATCTTCATCGGCGTGGGCATCGGCGGCGCGTCGGCGCTGTTCAGGATCCCCGTGCTGGCCTTCGCCGTGGGTGTCTATCTGCCCCTGTCCACGATGGGCGCGGTCTTCCTGGGAGGCCTGCTCAGGTGGTTCCTCACCCGCAAGCAGCCCGAGGAGGTGGCCGAGCCCCGCAGGGAGAAGGGGGTCCTGTTCGGGTCGGGCCTGGTGGGCGGAGGAGGCCTCACGGGCGTGGTCCTGGCCGTCTACGTGGTGGCCCGGGGAGGAGAGCCCATCGCCGGCATCGCCCCGGACATCTCGAACTTCCTGGCGCAGGGCATCGCGGCCGTGACCATCGCGGCCATCCTGGGCGTGATGGCGTATCAGGCGCTGGCGGGCGGACGGGCACGACGAGGGCCCTGACGAGCGCCCCCCCGTTCGGGTCGGTCGCGAGGGAGAATCCCCCACACGCGCGATCGGGGGAACCCCGACGGACACCCGTGCCTCGCGCGCGCGATGATATCATCTGAATCACTTCATCCCCCGCGTGGGCCATCGTACGCCCCGGGGCGGTGGCTATGCGCACCCTGCCCAAATCCTTGCTCGACCTCGACATCCTCGTCGGCGGCATGGGGGCGGACATTTCGAGCGTCGAGCTGGTGTCCACCGTGGCCCGGCACGCGTCGGGCCGATTCTCCGGGAGCCTGTCCGCCACCGGTCTGACGGACATCTACGCCCGCCTCCTGCAAATGGGTGATGTGGGGGACGCCGTCCGGAAGGCCTTCGACGCGTTCCAGGACAGGGTCCCCGCTTTGGCGGAGGACGCGGAACGCCTGTACCGGCAGTTTCACGTCCCAGGAGGCAAAGGCCCCGACGAGATGCTCAAGGGCTTTTCCATGGCGGGTCTCACGCCGCCCAGGGACGTGCAGATCTTTACCATGATGGCCACGTTCTCCCACGTGTGGCGCACCAAGCTCGCGGTGCCCGATCGCCCCGTGGGGATCAACTTCCTGCGCAAGATCGAGCGGGTGCTCCTGTACGGGCTTTACGGCGCCATGCTCGCTGGCGTGGACTGGGTGGTCATGGGCGCGGGAGATCCGGGCGACATTCCGGCCATCCTCGACGACCTGGCCCGCCATCACGCGGCGGAGCTGGCCGTCCAGGTGGCCACGGTGCCCCACGGCGCGCACCGCATCCGCTTCGCTCCCACGGACCTGGTCGGGCTCGACCTGCCGCCGCCCGCGCGACCGGCCTTCCTGGCCATCGTCAGCTCCCACCTCCAGGCCGAAGCGCTGGCCGGGAACCCCGTGACACGTCCCGAGGGGTTCGTGGTGGAGGGCCCGGCGGCCGGCGGCCACAACGCGCCACCGCGGAACCGCACCAAGGACGAGCGGGGCAACTACGTCTACGGTCCCGAGGACGAGGCGGACCTGGACGCCGTGGCGGCGGTCGGGCTTCCCTTCTGGGTCGCGGGCGGCCGCGGAGGACCCCCGCCCGCGGAAGGCGCACCGGGCAACGGGATGCGCCGCCAGGTCGGGACGCTGTTCGCCCTCAGCAACGAATCGGGGATGGATCCCGACCTGCGCCGCAGGGTGCTCGGCCTGGTCTGGCACAGGGAGCTCGAAGTGGTGGCCTCGGCGAACGCCTCTCCGAGCACGTTTCCCTTCCGGGTGGCCCGGGTGCCTGGCACGGTGGGTGATCCCGTGACGTACGCCGCCCGCCCGCGCGTGTGCAATCTCGGCTACCTGAGGGGGTGGCGGCCCCGGGACGGACGGATCGTGGGGCTGTGCCCGGCGGACGATCCGGCCCGCTTCCGGAAGCTGGGAGGTCCGGCCTGGCGAACCGAGGGCTCCATCTGCCTGTGCAACGGCCTTCTGGCCACGTGCCGCGTCGGGCAGCCCGGCGAGCCGCCGCTGGTCACGCTGGGGGACACGACCCCCGTTCGCGACCTCCAGGCCCGGCTGCGGCGCCTGGAGTATTCGGCGGACGAGGCTGCGGCGTATCTTGTGGGGGATCTGTAGCCGACCCCACCGGCCCGGAGTGAGCCCCATCCCCATGAACGTCCAGGCCCGCGAGTTCTCCGCCCGGGCAACCGCGGTGAGCGTCGTGCTGGCGTCCCTGGCCGCTTGCGACGCCGCGCCCCCCGGCGACATTCCGGCCAACCCCGTGGTGCCCTCTCCGGCCCAGGTCGCGTACCAGCGCATGGAGCTGATCGGCTTCGTCCACTTTACGGTGAACACGTTCACGGACCGCGAGTGGGGCTACGGCGACGAGCCCGCGGAGATCTTCATGCCCACCGAGCTGGACGCCGACCAATGGGCGTCGGTGGCGGCGGAGGTGGGCATGGGAGAGCTGATCCTCACGGCCAAGCACCACGACGGCTTCGCCCTGTGGCCGTCACGCCGGACCGAGCACTCGGTCGCCGCCAGCCCCTGGCGGGATGGCCAGGGCGACGTCGTGGGGGAGCTGGCGGACGCGGCCGCGCGTCACGGCGTCAAGCTCGGCCTCTATCTATCGCCCTGGGACCGCAACCACGCCGACTACGGCACGCCCGCCTACCTGGACTATTACCGGAGCCAACTCCGGGAGCTGCTCACCGACTACGGCCCCATCACCGAGATCTGGGTGGACGGCGCCAACGGGGGCACGGGCTGGTACGGCGGCGCCGACGAAGAGCGGCGCATCGACCGGGAGACCTACTACGACTGGGACAGGACCTGGGCTCTGGTGGACTCGATCCAGCCCGGCGCCCTGATCTTTTCGGACGCCGGACCCGACATCCGCTGGATCGGAAACGAGAGCGGCTACGCCGGCGAGACCAACTGGTCCATGCTGACGACAGAGGGTGTTGTCATCGGCGCGGCGGACGCGGACTACCTGAACAGGGGTGATCCCGAGGGTCGTGAGTGGGTGGTGCCTCTGTGCAACACGTCCATCCGGCCCGGTTGGTTCTATCACCCCGACCAGGACGATCAGGTCAAGTCGCCGCGGGAGCTGCTGGAGGTCTACTACCGCTCCGTGGGACGAAACTGCGTGCTGCTCCTGAACGTGCCCCCCGACCAGCGCGGGCTCTTCCACGAGCGGGACGTGGCGGCGCTCCGGGACTTCCGCCGCATCCTGAACGAGACCTTCGGCGACGACCTCGCGCTCGGGAAGGCGGTGGAGGCCGACCGCCTGTGGAGCCGCCACCCGAGGTTCGCGCCGGGCAACGTCGTGGACGGCGACGCGGACTCGTACTGGGCCGGACGGGACGGCACGCGAAGCGCGACCGTGGAGGTCGACCTGGGGGAAGCGACGTACTTCGACCGCATCGTGCTGCAGGAGCCCATCCGCCTGGGGCAGCGGGTGTCCTCGTTCGCGGTGGACGCACGGGTGGACGGCGAGTGGACACCCATCGCCCGAGGCACGACCATCGGCTACAAGCGGATCCTCCGCGTCGACGGCGTGACCGCGGACCGGGTGCGCATCGTCATCGAGGACGCGAACAACACGCCGGCGCTGTCGACCGTTGGGCTGTTCGAGGCGTCGGACGAGGAGGCGGGCGGCGGCTGAGGGCACCGCCCACCGCCGTCCACCGTCATAGCGGTCGGACCAGCTCCTCGACCTCCACGGTGAGGGCCTCGGCCGCGCCGGTCGGCTGCCACGTGACCCGGTCCGCCACGCGCTCCGGCTCCGTGGCCCCCGCCGCGAAGCGCCAAACCCAAACCACGCGCTCCTCCGGGTCCACGACCCAGTACTCGGGCACCCCGAAGTCCCCGTACCGCCGCGGCTTCTTGACCGTGTCGATGGCCCCGGACGTGGGCGACAGGATCTCCACCACCAAGCCCGGCGGCATCTCGATGCCCCGGTTGGTGATCCCCGCTCGGGACGACTCGGGCACGAACACCAGGTCGGGGCGCAGAAACTGCCCGCTCTGGAAGAGAAGGTCCACGTCGGGGAGCACCACCCCGATGCCGTGGCGCTGGGCGTACAGCCGCAGGGTGACCGCCAGCTCGAGGAGCAGGTGCTGGTGCGTGGGCGACGGCGCCGGGGTCACCAGCAGCTCCCCGTCGATGATCTCGTACCGGTTGCCGTCGTCGGGGAGGCGGGCGTAGTCGGCATACGTCCAGTCGTAGCGCGCCGTGGTCGGACTCATGTCGGTTCTCGGGTTCACGCGTGGACGATAGGCACCGGGCCGGGGCGCTGGCATGGCCGGACGGGACGAAGATGACCTCGCGGCCGCGTCGGCGATAGGAGCCGCCCGCTCAACCCCCGCTGACAGGCGCCGGCGCGATGCGCACGCGGGCGCTGCCCTGGTTGTTCCGGTAGTAGTGCCACGGGTTCCAGCACAGGTAGCACGTCACGTCGTTGACGAACAGGCGAACGCGCCCGGTCCGCCTCGCCGTGAACGTGCCTCCCTCGCCAATGACCCAGCGGGGGCCGTTCACGGAGCCGACGGCGCCCATCAGGCTCATGTAGGGGCTGCCCCAGCGCCGCTTGAACGGGCGTGCCAGGCGCTGGGCCAACACCTCGTCGGCCGTCAGCCCTCCGGGGCCCGCCGCCAGGCCCCCGTCCATCCAGGGCTCCACCACCGCGACATCGACCCGGTACCGCCTGCCCGCCTCCACCACGAAGTCCAGAGGCCGACCCGGGTCATCGGCGCGGAAAAGGACCTCGCGCTCGCGGTCCAGCACGGCGTACCGGGCCGGCTCCCGGGGGGCGAACCCGTCGGGCGGCAGGTCGAACCTCCCCGTCAGGGCCATGACGGCCAGGCCCACCGCCGCCAGGGCTCCAACCCACCCGGCCAGACGCCACAGCCTTCCGGGCCAGATCCACTCGGAGACGGAGGCCCCGGTGCGGACGAAGCGGCCTCGCCACCCGGGATCCCTCTCCTTGAGGGGAAAGCCCCAGGCCCGTCGCGCCTCGATCCGGATCCACCCCCTCAGGCGCATACCCTGGCGGTAGAGGATGAGGAGGGCCGCCACCAGGGCGAGGGCCGCAAGCGGCCGTGCCCGAAGCCCCGAGATCCAGGAGCCCACGAAGTCCGGCGCCGCCGCCGTAGCGAACGAGAGCACGTACCCCAACGGTCCCCAGCGAGGCGGCGGCACGTCGCGCGCGCCAGGAGCCAGCGCCACCGCGGCGGCGACCGCCACCGCCGTCCACGCGATGAAGAGGTAGTAGAGCACCGAGCGCCACCACTGAAGCCCCCGGAGCACCGTCAGGCTCTCCGCCAGGGGATGGCGGCCCCGCTCGCGCTGATACCGGTCCCGCCCCACCACGTCGTACTCGCTGGGCAGGACCGTGGGGGCCCCGTCGCCTCGGGTGCGATCGATGCGGGCGAGGACGCTGGAGTGGACGGTGACCGGTATCCCGTGCTCGGCGCACATCCCGCCGACGTCCCTGGGGCGAAAGCGGTAGTAAGTCGCGAGCCCCGCCCGGGAATCGTGGATGGGCCCGGTGGGATCCATGTCCGCCCGCAAAGCGCGGTGCCGGTCCTGGTCGAAGCGAAGGCCCTCCTGGGCGGCGCCGTTCATCATCCAGTCCAGGGACACGCGCGCGAGCGAGTCCCTGGAATACCCACCGCCCACGTCCGAGTGCATGCCGGCGAACCAGACCTGCTCGATCCTCCGCAGGCACGTCCGCTCCCGGTCATCCAGTCCCACGGCCCGTGCCTTCTCGTGGGACTCGTCCCACAGCACCGGGTGGAAGGTGTGACGCTCGTCGTCGATGGCCACCGCGTGGTGCGCCCGCCGCACCCGCGAGTGGAGCTTCCGGTCCTTGAAGCGCGTGAGGGTGAAGCGCTGCAGGACCGGCAGCCACAGGAGGAGCTGGCTCGCCTCCACGAGGGCTTCCTTGAGCTCGTCCACGGGAAGGCCGTAGGCGTCGACCGTGTCCCACACGCCCAGGAACTCGATGGGGGGCCTCAGGTGGTGGAAGGCGTCGCGTTGGCCGGCGAGGCGCTCCTGCCTGGGACCCGTTTCCCGGTAGCGGTGCTGGGCCTCCTTGTAGGCGTCCCACAACCGGCGCACCAGGCGGTCCAGGTCTCCGTCCGTCAGAGACTCACCCCGCACCACGCCGAAGCGGCCGATCATCCCCGCCAGGCACCGCACCGTGAAGGCCCCCCGGCTGAAGCCGAACGCGAAGATCCGGTCTCCGGGGCGGTAGTTCCGGCTCAGCCAGCCGTAGAGCTGGCGAACGTTCCGGGCCAGGCCGAAGCCGAAGGCGCCCCCGAGGAGGGCCAAGGGCCGGGAGCCGGAGGTGCCCACGCCGTCGTCGTGGACCGCCAACTGATCGGGCCCGCCGTCGTCATAGGCGTGCCGGTCCAGGCTCTCGTAGAGGTGGATCACGTTGGTGCCCCTACCCTTGCCCGCGCTGTTGCCGGTGCCGTCGGAGCACAGGACCAGGTTGCGGCCGTAGCGCTGTTCCACGCGCTCGTAGCGTTCCCGCAGCGGCCCCTCGTAGCGGACCTCCAGCTCGACGGGCCTTTCCAGGCCGGCGAGGCGCTCGATAAAGCCGGCGGCCGCTCCGGCCTCCAATTCGATCGATCCCGTAAGACCAAGTCCGACGCCGAGATACGCCGTGGTTATGTTCTCGTCGCCTCGCAGGGTGCTGACGCGCTCCAGGGTCTCGTCGTACGGCTCCAGGGGGATACGAGGCCCCCCGCCGTCCGGGGGGTTCTCGACCCGGGTGGGGTCCAGCAGGTAGCGCCCCTGGGGGATGGGCCCCCGTTGATGGCTCTCGTCGAAAGCGGGGTCCGCGGCCTCGGTGCGGGCCGGAATGCCCTCCTGGAGGCAGGAGCCACGAAGCCAGCGCAGGGCGTATCCGTCGAAGCTCACCCGATCCAGCCAGTAGGCGTGTGAGCGCGGGTCAGGCGGGAGCCGCTCGGCTCCGGATCGGGGCGTTGTCGGCGTGGTCATCGGGCCCCCTTCCCCCAAAGGGAGGGCGGGCCGGCGCCTTCTGGAGGCGCCCGCCCGGCGAGAAGGGGGGGGGCCGGGGGCCGCGGCGGCCCCGTGCGATCCTGCAGCTTAGGCCCGGCTCGGCGGCCCGTGCAAGGAGTGGCCTTCGTCACCCCGACGGCCCGGTCGCACCGGCCCCGGTGGACGCCGCCCGTCGGCTAGATGCCGAAGAGCATCCCCACGCCGAAGTTCATCAGCGCCAGCCAGAAGCTCGCCCACATGGCCGAACCCAGCCCATCCACGTCGAACCCGTCCACGACCTTGGCGGCGAGCATGATCATCAGCGCGTTCACCACCCATACGAAGAGACCCAGGGTCAGGATGGTGATGGGCAGGGCCAGCATGAGCAGGAGGGGCCTGAGGAAGGCGTTGGCCAGGCCCAGCCACAGGGCTCCGAACAGGGCAGCCTTGCCGTCCCGAACCTCCACTCCATCCACCATCCGCCCCACCAGGAACAGCAGGACGGCGGTGACCAGAAGGTGCACGATCATCTGCATTGCGATCCCCCTCCGTCTCCAACGCCGTTGACGATGGTGCGACCCGACACCGCGCCAGGCCACATGTCCTCTGACGAGTCGAGGCGAGAATACGTTTCGCCGCGCCGGCCAGGGACGGGCCGCCGCCGCTTCACGATGTCCTGGTGGGATCGAGCGGGACGCTCCGCGCTACCCGGACGCTCCACACCATCGCCAGCCCCCACAGGAGGAGTGCCCCGTAGAGCCGGGGGTAGGCCAGAAGCGCCGCGAGGCCGTCCATCAGCCGGGGCGAGCGGAAGGGTACGTCCGCCGCGATCAGCGTGGCCCCGAGCGCGAGCACACTGGCACCCGCGGCGGGGACCCCGCGCCGGGGCAGCTCCGCCGCGAGGAGGGCGATCGGGAGGAGCGCCATCACGTAGTGGGCCTCCGACGACACCGGGCTCAGCACCAGGCCGAGCAGTACGAACGCGGCGAACAGCGTGTCAGATCGCCCCACTCGGTGGGCGGCTATCAGGCTCGCTCCCAGAAGCGCCGCTCCGCAGCCCCAGGTCGCCACCTCCGCCAGCAAGGGCCGGCCGAACAGCGGCGCTCCCACCCGAACGTCCCCCGGCCCCATCAGGTGCCGGAAGAAGCTCGGCACGGTCTGAAAGGCGGTCACAGCCAGCAGGGGCTCGGACGGGAGCGCAGCGACTTCCGACGCATAGCTTCGCCACGCGGCGGCGCCGATGAAGGGAAGGGACACGGCGACGAGGGCGACGGCCGTCCCCGCGCCCCAACCCAGCCCCCGCCACCTCCGTTGCGCCAGCAGGAGCGGCCACAGCATCAGCGCGGTCGTCTTGGTCGCGAGGAGCACGCCCATCGGCGTCCCCAGGAGGGGCTCGCGCGGGCCTCGGTACCCCCACCACGCCGCCGTGACGAGGGCGAGGGCCAGGATGTACACCTGCCCGTGGCCGAGATTTTCCCTCACCGGATGAGCGACGAACGCGAGGCACGCGAACGCGGCGGCCCATCCTCCCCGGAGGTCGAGCCTCCGCATCAGCCACGCCACCGTGCCGAACAGCAGGAGGAGGCTGCCGCAGATCCATAGGCCACGGGCGACCCGGTAGGGGGTCCACGCCACCGGCAGCGTCAGAAGGCTCATGGTGGGCGGGTTCGCCCAGAAGACGTCCTCGACCGTGGGCTCGAAGCGGCTCACCTGTTCGCGAAACCAGGCATCGTCATAGAAGCGCGCGGCATCCCCGCCCTCGACCACCACGCGGGCGGCGGCGTAGTGGGCGACGAACGCGTTGCTCGGGGTCACCACGGCGCTGGCCGCCACCACCACGAGGCGCAAGGCGAGAATCGCGGCCACGGCCCAGAGGCCCGGCGTGAGCCACCGGAACCGCTTCACGATCGCCTCCGCGTCGTCGGCATGTCAGACCACCCGAACCCAATACTCTCGCCCATGTCCTGGACGAGCAACGACATGCGCGGAGCGTTGCCCCCTCCACGCCGGCCGCCGATCCCGTATACTTCCACCACCATGTCGCCCCCCAGGGCGACTCCGGACCACCAACCTCTCATCCATGCCCCCATCCACGAAGGTCACGGGCGCGAGCCTGAAGAACGCGTTCCAGGACATCATCTGGCCCCGGCGGAAGCTCATCCTCCTGGGCCTCCTCCTGATCCTGTTCAACCGGCTCGCGGGATTGGTCCTGCCCGCGTCCACCAAGTATCTGGTCGATGACGTCCTGGCCAATGGGGACGGCCGGATGCTCTGGGTGCTCATCGGGGTCCTGGGCGGAGCCATCGTCGTCCAGTCGGCCACGGGCTTTCTCCTCACGCTCCTGCTGAGCGTCGAAGCCCAGCAGATGATCGCCCAACTCCGCTCCCAGGTGCAGAGGCACGTCCTCCAACTCCCCATCCGCGTCTTCGACAACACGAAGTCGGGGGATCTGGTGTCCCGCATCATGGAAGACGTCGCCGGGGTACGGAACCTGGTAGGCACGGGGCTGGTTCAGCTCGTCGGGGGCATCCTCACGGCCATCGTGGCCTTCGTGTTCCTGATCCGCATCGACCCCCTCCTGACCATGTTTACCCTCATCCCCCTCGGGGCGTTCGCTCTGGTCTCCACCAAGGCCTTCCAGACGCTCCGCCCCATCTTTCGGGAGAGAGGGCGGATCCGGGCCGAGGTGACGGGCCGCCTCCAGGAGGCTCTCGGAGGGATCCGGGTCATCAAGGGCTTTCACGCCCTGGACAACGAGGCCGACGTCTTCGAGGCCGGCGTCCAACGCATCTTCCACAACGTCAAGAGCACCCTCCTGACCACCGCCGGCGTGAGTAGCCTCGGCACCTTCCTCATGGGGGGGGCCGGCATGCTGGTGATGGGGTACGGCGGCAACCAGATCCTGCAGGGGGGCATGACGCTGGGGGACCTGTTCTCCTTCACGCTCTTCCTGGGTTTCCTCATCGCGCCCATCGTGCAGATGTCCAACATCGGCACGCAGATGACCGAGGCGTTCGCGGGGCTGGACCGCACCGAGGAGCTGCTGTCCTGGCCCCAGGAGGACGACGACCCGAACCGCACCCTGGACATGCCCCCCGTGGAAGGACGCGTGGCGTTCGAGGACGTGCACTTCCGCTACGATCAGGATAAGCCGGTCCTGAAGGGCGTCTCATTCGAGGCGGAGCCGGGAACGATCATCGCCCTGGTGGGAAGCTCGGGCTCGGGCAAGACGACGCTGGCCGGCGTGGCCGCGTCCTTTCTGACGCCCGACTCGGGCCGGGTGCTGGTGGACGGTGTGGACCTCAGCCGGGTGCGGCTGTCCACCTACCGGGAGCAGCTCGGCCTCGTGCTTCAGGACGACTTCCTGTTCGACGGCACCATCCGGGAGAACCTGCTTTTCGCGCGCGTGTCCGCCAGCGAGGAGGAAGTCGTCAAGGCCGCCGAGCAGGCCTACGTAACCGAGTTCACGGACGGCTTTCCCGAGGGCCTGGACACGGTCATCGGCGAGCGGGGCGTGAAGCTCTCGGGAGGCCAACGCCAGCGCGTGACCATCGCCCGGGCCCTGCTGGCCAACCCCCGCATCCTGCTTCTGGACGAGGCCACGTCCAGCCTCGACACCGAGAGCGAGGCCCTCATCCAGCAGAGCCTCCAGTTGCTGCTCAAGGGCCGCACCACCTTCGTCATCGCCCACCGGCTCTCCACCATCCGGAGGGCCGACCTGATCCTGGTCATCGAGAGCGGCCGCATCGTGGAGCGGGGCCGCCACGACGACCTCATGGAGCTCGACGGGAGGTACCGGCAGCTCCACGACGTGCAGGTGCGGATCTGAGGCATCAACCTCGAGTCGCGCCGCGAGGAAGGAGAGGATGCGAGCGGCCGATGGCCCGGAGGCCACCGGCCGCTACGCGCTCACGGACCACCGGAGCGGTCCCACCGCCCGCCGGTCAGCGTCGGATCGGCTCGCTCGGAGGCCCTCCCCTCTCGCCCGTTAGGCTCGCGATCGCCGCCAGCTTCTCCGCTGGCGTCATGCCGGCCCCGAAGGCGTAGACGCTGGCCACCGGCACGGCCACCGCTGACTCGCGCATCTGATACGGACTCGCCGCGGTGACCAGCATGGAGACCATCGCCGGCCCCTCGCCTCCGAACGTGTAGTACGGAAGGCCCAGGCGCTCGAGCTCCCGCCCCGGGACCGGGAAGTGGAACAGCGTGCCCTGCACGAGCCCGTGGCCGAACTCGTCCGTGGAGATCGGGTCCCCCCAGCCGCGCCGGTCGAAAAAGGCGATGCCTTCACCCGTGTAGAACGTCTCGATCCTCTTCTCGTAGGCCAGCATGTCGAAGAGGTGCGGGTCCACGTCCGTTGCCGGGGTGAGCCCGCCCCGGTCCACCCTGGTCCGGTTGACCAGGTCCGCCACGCCCGGCAGGCCCAGCCGGTAGAGGGCCTCCGCCTGGAGAAGGTCCATCTCCGCCACCGTGAGGATGGGGAGCGGGCCGTCGTACCCCGGTTCATAGGTGGCGAGGTACCGTGTGCACATGTAGAGGGAGAAATGGTAGCTCCCGCGATCCAACCGGAACTGCGAGGGTCCCACATACCCGAAGTCCGTCCCGGGGTTGGGGTCGCCTCCGCCATCGAGAGTCCCGTCCCCGAGGCGCTGATCGTCGGTGTTGAGAACGTACTCCCAGCGGTCCTCCAGGGGCGTCGCCAGCCACGCGGCGAGACCCCCGTCCTTATCGGTCTCGGGATCGGTTGGGTACACGCCCCCGATGGTCCTGTAGTCCGCCCTGAACCAGGTCGGGTTCGACCCGTAGAACTTGATGAAGTCGAACCACGGTGCACCGACGTTGGTGTTCGCACCCTGGTTCGGGCCAAAGTCGGTGAGGACCCCCAGGGACGCGTGGCTCAGGATCGACGTCCAGTCCGCAGCCGTTCGCTGCTGGGGCGTCCGGGCCACAGACGCCATGAAACGGGCCATGTACGAGTGGGCCACGCGGGCCAGTTCCCCGTTGTCGAGGGTTACTCCGTTCAGCCATTCCGGCACCGTGATGAAGGAAGTCGACTCGGCGATGAGCCGGGCCTCCTCCAGCTCCGCCAGGGCTGTGGACATGACCACGCCGTAGGGCTGGAGCGTGAACGAGCCCGCCTCCACGTCGGCGTCCTCGTCCAGGATGAAGGCCTGGTCGAAGTGGAGAGCCAGGGCTCCATGGACCAGCCCCTGCAGGAGCTTCGCGAAGGCGTAGGCTCGGTTGTTCTCAGCCCCGCCTCCTCCGATGATCACCCCGTCGTCCAACGCCCCGATGGCGTCGTAAAGCAGGGAGAGGCCGGTGTACAGACGGCTCCAGGGTAGGAAGGTGACCGGGGCGTTGCCGTACCACGGCTCGTTGTCCCAGCCCACCCGGGGCTCGGACGACAGGTCCCGCATGCCGGCGTTCGCCCACGACGAAGTGGCCTGGTCCGCCATGACCGCCATGCCCGGCTTCATCCCGTTGTAGTCCTGGGTGCCCATCCACCATAGCTCGCTGGCACCCCGCAGGAATGCCACCACCTGCTCGCCCGTCAGTTCCCCGGCCACCACCTGTACCGAAGGCATGGGCGTGGTGACCTGTTGGCCGTTTACGAACGCCAGGACCGGGGTCGGCAGGCCGGAGGCCAACGGCACCAGCTCCACGGTGTACGTTCCGTCGCCGTGGTCCACGAGGTTGGCGTAGCTCCACGCGCTCAGGCCCGCGCCTTCGACACGGCCGAAGTTCACCGCGTCTCCACCCGCCAGGAGGCCGAACCCGAAGTCGTCCCTCGCCTGGAGGGTGGCTGTAACCGTGCCCCCGAAGTCCACCACGCTCGACGACACCGTGACTACCGACGTGTGGGGCGACGCGCCGATCTGGTCCAGGAGGATCACGATTTCACCGCTGCCCCCGGACGGTCCGCTGACCACGGTCACCCCCTTCCAGCCGAGGTCCGCAGCGTATGCGGTAACCTCCACATCGATGTCCGGCGGGAAGGCCAGCACCTGTCCTTCCACCGGCACCTGGGCCGTGGCGTGGGTACGCGGGAAGCCTGGGTCGATCACGGTGGCTACCACCGTGCAGCTCACAGGCGTGAAGTCGCCCGTCTCGCAGCGGACCAGCGGCTCGTATGGGTCCTCGACCCACACATCGATGTTCCACCAGGAGAAGTGGCTGACCTCCGCCTCCAGGACCAGCCCCGTGGGAGAGCCACCAGACGTCACCACGGTCCCCAGTCCCTCCTCGATCCACACCCCAGCCTCCTCGTCCAGGTACCAGAGAGGGATCCGGTCCCCGGGCTGGGCACCCCCCGTGTAGATGGGGATGCGGATGACCGCGGTCGCGCCGGGAAGGAGCTGCAGCTCCTCTCCGTTCTGATCGAGGACATACTCTGCCACGCCGTACGTCAGGAGCAGGCCCTCCTGCCCCTGGGTGTTCACTCCTACGAAGGAGCCGGGGAATGCGTATATGTCGTCGCCTCCGACGTTGAGGGGGGTCATGGTCACCTGGACCTCCCCCGTGACCGGCGTCCCGCTGCCGTCCACGAGCGCCCCGGGGGGGAGCGTCACCGAGACCCCGTCGTAGCCGTACGCTCCCCCACCACCCACCGCGTCGAGGAGGAGGGGTTCCGCGCGTGCCTTCATCCTGGCAAGGAAGAGCGCCCCGTCGTTCCCCGTGGGGATGTCCATCCGCACCCGCTGATCGGCGTAGCCGTCCCTCTCCAGGTCCAGCGTTACGGTCACGCCCGTTGGCACGCCCGTGAGCAACACCGAGCCCGAGGCGTTGGTGGTGCCGGACAGGGAACCGCCCGCGAGGGTCACCGACACGCCCTCCAGGGCGTTGCCATCCTGGTCTGTGACCCGTCCGCGCACCTCCGCCGAGCCCGTGGGCTCCGGCGCCGGGGCGATGAGCAGGTTCCCCGACGCGCTGTCGCTCCGGCCCGTCCCGAAACTCGTGACCGTCAGGGTCACGGTGTACGTGCCGCCCTCGCTGTAGATGTGGGCGAGCCGGGCCCCACCGCCCTGGGTGCCGTCGCCGAAGTCCCAGCGATAGCTGAGCCCGGCGCCGTACGGATCGTTGGAGGCGCTCCCGTCGAACGTGACGGGGAAGGTCGCCTGACGCACCCCTCCCACCGTGAACGAGGCGAAGGGCGGGAGCGCTCCCTCCTCGATGCGGAACGCGATGGGGAGCGTCTGATTGACGCCCACCGGATAAAGGTCGGATACCTCGGGCTGTGGCCCGGCCTTCCTGCCGACCACGATGACGTCGGTGGAGCCTACCTCACCTCCGTCCACCAGGACCCGCACCCGGTACACGCCTCCCTCTTCTACTGGGCTGTCCTTCACCTTCCAGTGGACCTGGTAGCGTTCACCCGCGAGAGAGACATCCGTGAGGCGGGCCACAGCCGGCCCGTCGCACGCCGTGCCCGTCCACTCGCACACCTCCACCACCGGGTCGAGCGTCGGATCGAACGTCCCCGGATCGTCCGGAACCTCCCCCAGGGGCGGCAGGAAGTAGAAGCCCGGCCCCGTGGACGCCGCCCTGATGGCCTTCGGATCGACGGCGAAATCGGCGTCCCACACGTTGACGCCCGGAAGTTCCACCAGCACCTCCCGGGCCCCCACGTCGATGAGCTTGATGGACCCGCCCGTGGTCATGGCCAAGCGGCCGTTCGTGTTCAGCGCGATGCGCACGCCCCACTGGGGCAGCTCGGCCACCACCTCCATCGTATTAAGGTCGATGATGGTGGTCGGACCGTTCCCCGTGACGTACGCCTCCTGCCCGTTCCGCGGGATGGCCAAACCCCGGGGGTGCTCGACCGGAATGGCGTGGGTCACCTCGTGCGTCCCGGCGTCGATGACCAGTACCAGGTCATCGTTGTAGGCCGTGCCCAGGATCGACTGGCCGTTCTGGGTCAGGGCCAGCTCGTTCACGCCCTGCGTGCCAGTCTCGATGGCGGACTTCAGGACCAGCTCCGCGGCGTCGATGACGTGGAGACGCCCGGACACCTGGCTCGCCACCAAGATCTCGTTGCCGCCGGGACCCAGCGCGATCCCGTTGACGAGGTCCGTCTCGTCCGTGAGGGAGATCAGGGCCAGCACCTCCATGCTCCCGGCGTCGATAGCGACCACTTGCTGGTGGCCGAAAAGCGTCGCGAACACGCGTTTGCCGTCATTCGTGACGATCACGTCGAAGGGCTGGCTCCCTGCAGGAAGGGGGGCCTCCCCGACGGCTTGCCGCGTCGCCAAGTCCACCCTGGTCACGCCGGGAGGACCCTGATGCGTTACGTACGCGAAGCGCCCGTTCGGCGAGATCGCCATCTGCTGCGGCGTCCCTTCAGGAATCCCGAACCGGCCGATCTCCCGCATGTCGGGCACCGATAGCACCGAGATGTCCGGACCGGAAACGCCGCCTACGTACGCCACCTCAGGGATGGGATCGTAAGTGCGTGATACGGGCCTGTAGGTGAAGGAAACGCCGACGATCCTGACGTTCGCGTCGAGGATGGGAGTCCCGTCCGGGGCCTCGCCAAAGGTCCAGTCGTTCAGCCAGCGGAGCCGCACCGTGTGGGGGCCCGGCTCGAGGACCTGGAAGATCACCCCTCCCGACCCCACCTCGGTGTCGCTTGCTGGCACCACGATCGTGTCCACCTGTGCGCCGAGGCGGGCCTCGAGGAGGAACGCGTCATAGCTCTGAGGATCGCCCAGATCGCCGTGATTGATGGCGCTCACCTCAACCCGCCATGTGCCTCCCGAGAGGTCGCCGGTGTACTCCAGCCAGGGCGAGGTTCCCACTTGGACCTCGCAATACTCCACGTCCCACCAGGTCATGACCGTAGGCGGCTCGACGGTCCAGCTACACACGCCGTCGTACTCCGGTGGCGGGTTCATGCCACTGAAGTCAGACCCGTCCAGGTAGACCGACGAGCCTTCCAGCGCCTGGCCAATTGCCAAGAGGGCCTCCCGAGCCGCCTCCGGGGCAGCCGGACCCGTGGCCTCATGGCGATCCGTGCAGCCGAAGGCCAGGGCCAGCAGAGTGAGGGGACCGACGATGCGTCGCATGGCACTCCCTCCTTGCCCCCATCGCGGGGGCAGATCAGTGAATTGCGATACGTCCTGGAACCACACCCGCAATGGGAGGGAGGTCACGGGCGAAGGGAGAGGGCCCGACTTCGAGAACCGAGATCGAGCCCACGAGAGGATACCGCGGCCAGGAGAGGAGCACGGGAGCCACCGGCCGGGTCGACGGGAGAGCCGATCCGAAGATGCGCGACCGCGCGCATCGGGGTTCGAACTGACGATCCTCTGGGGCATGCCGCCTCCTCCACGGGGGAGGAGTTCGAGCTTACCTGGCCGGGTCGCCGTGGGAGGCCGGTGGGACGGCGAAGGATTCAATGTAGGGTGCCAGCGATCCGCTCGCCAGCACGGGCCCCACCGGCTGCCCTGCCGCGGGGCGACGGAAAACACCCATCCCACCATGTGCCATTCCCGATGCTTGCGGGCCTCGACCAAGAGCGCCTTCTCCGCCTTCGCGTTCAGCGCTACGAGCGCATCGTGCTCCGCGTAGAGCACCTCGGCCAACGCCCGGCTCGCTTCCGGCAGCTTCGCCAGCCACCCTTCCCGCTCTCCCTTCCCGTAGACCGAGCGCCCCTTGCCAGGCCATACGCCCTGCGAGCGACACACGCTCTTCAGCCGGTTCTTTACCCGGGCCGCGTCCCGCACGACGAAGCTGTGTGCCCGCGCCAACTGACCCAACCGTCTGAACCGGCCCCGGTCCTTGTACACCACCGTCTCGAGCTTCCACGCACACGTGCCGGTCCTGTGGGATCCCACGCAGCACCTCGATCAGCGCCCTCGCGTTCGTCTCCACCAAGTGCGAGCCCAGCCGCTTCCCGCGCGGGCCCACCGACCCCCAGCGTGCAGCTTGACGCATGCGCGTCCAGCCCGATATACCACGAGGGCTGGATCGGAGTGGAGGTCAAGCTCGGTCACTATCGTCTGGACGAGAGGGCCAGGAATCTCCTGGCGCTGAGGGAGAAGCTCACCGAGGAGACGAGCGCGCGTTGCGGCGGCCTCCTCGTGGTGGTGGCCGGGGCGCGGGGGCGACACCGGATCCCTCCTTCGCGCATTGCGAACTTCGCTCTTGCCGTCCGGAAAGATGACCCGTACCGTCGTGATCGTGGCCTGGCCGCCAGGCCCGCACTGACGCCGCTCGCTCGTGCCCTCATACGTCCTCCCAGCCATGATCGGATCTCCCGTGCCGCTGCGGACCCGAGCCATCCCGGTCCGGAACGAGGTCTCGGTCGGACTCCATGATCACGATTCTGCGTGGATGCTTCCGGTCCGGTCGGCGCAGTCCCTCAGCACGGCGGTCCTCCGCGAACGGCCGCCCGAGTACGGTCGATCCGCTCCGAGGAAAAGGCTCTCGGAACGTGCGGCCGAGGCCATGCGACTCCGTCATTTCAGCCCCAGGACGGAGGAGGCGTACCTCGGCTGGATGCGCCGATACTACGAGTTCCACGGCCGTCGTGATCCCAGCGCGCTCGGAGCCGAACATGTGACGGCCTTCCTGAACGCCCTCGTGGCCGAACGGGGAATCGCCGCCTCCACCCAAAACCAGGCCCTGGCCGCCCTCCTCTTCCTGTATCGGAACGTCCTGGGGATTCGGCTTCCCTGGCTCGACGGCCTCGTCCATGCGAAGGCCGCGCCACGCCTCCCGACCGTGCTCACCCGTGCCGAAGTCCGGGCGGTCCTGCGGCACATGGAAGGCGTGCCTCGTCTCATGGCGACCCTGCTCTACGGATCCGGTCTCCGTCTCCTCGAATGCTGTCGCCTGCGCGTCAAGGACGTCGACTTCGATCGAAATCAGCTCGTCGTGCGGCAGGGCAAGGGTGGAAGGGACCGGACGACGCTGCTGCCGGCCTCCCTCAAGAGTGCTCTCGGACAACACATCGAACGGGTCCGCTCCCAGCATGACCGAGACCGCGCCGCCGGGGCGGGGTGGGTGGCGATGCCCGATGCGCTCGCGCGGAAACTCCCTTCGGCGGGACGCGAGTGGCCTTGGCAGTGGGTGTTTCCGGCGACGCGCAGCTACATCGACCGCGAGTGGGGCCAGAAGCGTCGCCATCACCTGCATGAGACCGTCGTGCAGCGTGCCGTCCGCGTCGGCGTACGTGCCTCCGGAATCTCGAAGCGGGCCAGCTGTCACACCTTCCGGCATTCCTTCGCCACGCATCTTCTCGAGGA
>Ga0214471_10000853_pt1 | contig 24713 bp, 26 predicted proteins | sample RVTome_5_FD_207665 | JGI IMG/M metagenome (GOLD analysis project Ga0214471, IMG submission 207665) | Soil microbial communities from uranium-contaminated site in the Upper Colorado River Basin, Wyoming, United States - RVT142D155 | ecosystem: Environmental > Terrestrial > Soil > Contaminated >... | reverse complement strand
ATCGCGTCACCGAAGGATCCCCGGGCGAGAACGACGGCGAAGGAGATCCGGTCGCCGCCGGGTCCCCGCTCGGCCCGCCCGTCCCGGTGTCGACCGGCGTCGATGCCCGGCAGGCACCGAGCGTCGAGGTCAGGATGCACGCCGCGACGATGATCGCTCTCACGCTGGGAAGCATATGAGAGCCCGGCGACCGCCGGGCTCTCATCGGTGACGACTGGTCAGCGGTTCGACGGCCGCATGTCGTGCGGCACGACGATCGTGAACTCCGCATGGCACGGCGTCATCTCGTCGCTCGATCCGTCGCCATCGCTGTCGCTGAACATCGCGTCGGCGGTGATCGTGTACGTGCGTCCCTCCATGCGGGTCCCCGAGCGCTCCGAGCGGATCCGGAAGGCCTGCGACGCGCTGCCGGTCCCGCTCACTTCGGTCTGCGCGGCCGGTTCGATGTCCTGGTCGGTGTTCCCGGCGCCCACGATCTCGTTGCCCTCCTCGTCGTACTGGTCGTGGGTGCCGGTCGTCGTCAAGCTCACCATGTCGTCGGCGTCCTCGTCGGTAGCGGTCACGGTCGCCGTGTTGTACTTGTGGTTCGGCGGCCACAGCTTGTTCGGTCCGACGTAGGTGATCGTCCCGGCCGGCCGGTCCTGCGAGTCCTGACAGGAAACCGTGTGTGTCGCGTCGGTGGGATACCTGCTCCTGTGCTCGGCGCCGTTCCCGCCGGGCTTCGCGCCGACGGGGGAGACGATGCCGGCGACCGCTAGGCCGAACGCCAGGCCGAACGCCACCAGGATCTTCGTCGTCTTCGTGTTCGAACGCATACAAACACCCTTTCTCCGGTCCTTAGCCCTGAACGAGCCACCCGGATGGCTGTTTCACCGGGCGCTTGCTCGGTACCGCGGGTGCTTGCTGGCAGTTTGCATCGGACGGGCCCGGTTGTTAGCCTCCAGCAAGCACGATCGAGGAACGGGGAGCCGATGGCGAACGTTGAGCGAGCTCTGAGCGCGGTCACGGAACTGGGCAATTTCATCCGCGACCAGCGTAAGAATGCCCGTCTCTCGCTGCGCAAGCTCTCGGGGATGGCAGGGATCTCCAATCCATATCTCTCCCAGATCGAGCGGGGGCTTCGGCGCCCGTCCGCGGAGATCCTCCAAGCCATCGCCAAGTCCCTGCGGATCTCGGCCGAGACGCTCTACGTCAAGGCGGGGATCCTCGAGGAGCGCGGTGACCACGTCGACCCGGTGACAGCGATCCTCCGCGATCTGACGCTCAACGAAAAGCAGAAACAGGTCTTGATCGAGATCTATCAGAGCTTCCGTCACGAGAACGAGCTCGAGGGCAAGGGAACCGCCGGACGCGCGGCGCAGGCCACGGCGCGCGCGACGGTGAAGCCCATGAAGCCGCGCCCGCGCACCGCGGCCGCCCGCAAGGCCGCGCCCGCCCGCAAGGCCGCGACCGGCTCTGCGAAGACCAAGAAGGCGAGCGCGGCGCGCGCTGCTCGCAAGCGCTCGACGGCCAAGCGCTCGACGGCCAAGCGCGCGACGGCCAAGCGCGCGACGGCCAAGCGCGCGCGAACCCGCCGGCGCCCGAGATAGAACGTTGGCGGGGGGATGGAGACCGCAGGCTCTCGCAGCCCTCACCCGGCTGGCTCCCCTCTGTCCTCCCGCCGCAAACGTCGCAGCTCAGCACAGCGCAGGGATACATGAAGGCTCCGTTGGGTAACGCTCGGATCGATGGACAAGGAGGTGCAGTCATGATGATCAAGGCGAAGAAGACATTGAACGCGGCCGTGGGTGTCGGATCGCTGGCGCTCGAGAAGGCGCGCCAGGTTCCTCAGCAGATCACGCAGCTCCCCTCAACGCTGCGGTCCCGGGACATCACCATCGCCCCGATCAAGATCGACACCAAGCGGATCCGCAGGTTCCAGCAGCAACTGGACATGCGCGATCTGCCGAAGACGGCTCGCACGCTCGGACAGAGCGGCGTCGATACCGCGAAGGGTTTCGTGGACGACGCCGTGCAGATGCGGAAGCGTGCATCCAAGCGCGCCGAGAAGCTGTACAACGATCTGTCCAAGCGAGGTGAGAAGGTCGTCAAGCGGGTCCGTGGCTCGGCTGCGACCAAGCGCGCGACCACGCGCACCAAGACCGCGAAGTCGCAGGTGAAGGCAGCCACGACCAGCGTGCAGAAGGCGGCGTCCGCCGGGGTCGAGGCCGTCGCGGACGCGGCGGACAAGGTTTCGGCCGAGCAGGTCAGCTAGATCCCACATAGCACACCGGAGCCCGGCGGTTTCCGCCGGGCTCCAGCGCGCCCGCCGGACGGCCGCGGTTGTTCAGCGCCCGCGTTGGTACGCTGACGCCTCCATGTCGCTCACCTTCGAGCTGCTCGCCGACGTCGAGGCGCCCGTGCGCCTCCGCGACGAGTGGCGCGCGCTCTGGGAAACCGATCCGACGGCGACCATGTTCCAGCGGCCCGAGTTCCTGCTGACCTGGATCGCGGAATTCGAAGGTCCTCCACCGGTGCTAGTGCTGGCTCGGCGTGACGAGCAGCTCGCCGGCCTCGCCGCGTTCCGGGTCGATGCCGGTGTGCTGCGGTTCCTCGGCGACCACGAGATCACCGATTACCTGGCTCCGGTTGGCTCGGACCGCGAGGCCGTTGCCGCGACGCTGCTCGAAGGGATGGCGGCGCTCGAGGGCTGGCGCAGTGCCGAGCTGCATTGCCTTGCGGTGGACACGGGATGGCCGGGGGCCATCACCGACGCGGCCAAGGGCGCCGGGTGGATCGTCGAGGAGCAGCGTCAGGATGTGTGTCCCCGCGTCTCGCTCGAAGGCGGGTTCGATGCCTATCTCGAACGGTTGCCCGGCAAGCTTCGCCACGAGATGCTGCGCAAGGAACGGCGCCTGGCCCGGGAAGCCGGCGCCTACACGGTTCGGCTCTCGACCGCGGCGACCCTAGACGCGGATCTTGAGCTGTTCTTCGCGATGCATCGCTCCTCCGAGGGCGCCAAGGGGAAGTTCCTCCACCAGGGCATGGCCGGGTTCTTCACCCGGCTCGCGCATTCCTTCGAGCAGCTCGGCGCCCTGAGGCTCTCGTGGCTGGAGGTCGGGGACTCGACACTTGCGGCTGTGCTGTCATTCGCTGATCGAGACGGCTGGCGCGTGTACAACTCGGCGTTCGATCACAGCAGGCGGGCCCTCGCGCCCGGCATGGTGCTGATGAGCGAGACCATCAGGCTGGCTGCGAGGGAAGGTGCGCTCACCCTCGATCTGCTTCGGGGTGACGAGCCTTACAAGTACCGGTTCGGAGCGGTTGGGCTGCCGCTGGTCCAGTTGACGCTGAGCCGAAGCTAGGGAAGGGTTGCGGGACCCGCCGCGTTAGACCTTCGCGGGAGACTATGTACGAGACCATCAGGGACGACCACGAGGTCCTGCGCGCCCCATCGACGGTGCGCCGCGCCGCCATGGTCTCGGTTCACACGTGCCCGCTGGACCAGCCGGGGACCGGCGATTCGGGGGGCATGAACGTCTCGATCCGCCAAGTGGCTCGCCGGCTCGCCGAGATGGGCGTCGAGGTCGATATCTTCACGCGCGCCTCCTCGGGGCGCGGGTCGTGGATCGGCGAGGTCGATCAGGGGGTTCGCGTCATCCACCTCGAGGCCGGCCCCGATCAGCCCATCCCCAAAGCCGACCTGCCCGAGCATCTGTGCGCGTTCCTGTACGCGATGCTGCGTTTCGAGGCCGACGAGGCGGCGCGCCTCGGCGTGGACGGCCCGCTCTACGACGTGATCCACAGCCACTACTGGCTGTCGGGGTGGGTGGGACGCCACGCACGCGAGCGCTGGAGTGTGCCGCTCTTCCACACGTTCCATACGCTCGGCCGGGTCAAGAACCTGACGCTCGCGCCCGGCGATACGCCTGAACCGCCCGTTCGCCTCGCGAACGAGGAGCGGATCGTGCACACCGCCGATTGCGTCCTGGCTCCCACGGAGCACGAGGCCCACGAACTCGTGCATCTGTACGGGGCGGATCCGAGTGCCGTCAGCGTCGTCTCACCCGGCGTGGATACCGCGGTGTTCCGGCCGGGGACGAAGAACGTCGGCAAGGACGGCGTCTTGATCCTGTTCGTGGGTCGTCTGCAACCCCTGAAAGCTCCCGACATCGCCGTCCGCGCGCTGGCCGCGCTGGACCGGCGTGCGCCGGCGCTGCGCGCGCGGCTGGTCGTGCTGGGCGGGCCGTCGGGAAGCGCGGGCACCTCGCCCGACGCGCTCGGTCGGCTCGCGACCGAGCTGGGCATCGCCGACCGGATCGAGCTCCACCCGCCGGTGCCGCAAACCGAGCTGGCCGCGTGGTACCGCGCCGCCGACCTCGTGGTCGTGCCCTCCCGCAGCGAGTCGTTCGGGCTGGTGGCGCTCGAGGCTGCCGCCTGCGGCACGCCTGTTGTCGCGACCGACGTCGGAGGCCTGCGTACCACGGTGCGGGACGGTGTCACCGGCCTGCTGGTGCCCGGCGCCGACGCCGGCGCATACGCCGATGCCATGCACGGGATCCTCACCGAGCCCGGCCTCGCGCGCGCGATGGGGGAGGCCGGCGCACGCTTCGCCACGCGATTCGACTGGCGGAATGCCGCCGCCGGGCTTCTCGATGCCTACGAGCAGCGCGTCGCAACCGCTCGCGTGTGATCCCGGGGCCCCGGGTCAGGCCGCGAGATGGTCGCCTATGATGGGTGCATGATCAGCGGCAAGCAGGTCGTCCTTCGTCGGGTCGAGCCCAGCGACCACCCGGACATCAGACGGTGGCAGAACGATCCCGAGGTCTTTCGGTGGATGGACTACGCGCGCCCCTTCAGCTTGGACGACATCCGCCGCAGCGAGGAGCGGGCGATCGACGAGGGGATCCCATTCATCATCGAGGCCGAGGGCCGAGGAATCGGCAGGACGGGCCTGAACAACTTCCGACGCCGTGACCGCCTCGCGTCGCTGTACATCTTCGTGGGTGAGCGAGACGTGTGGGGCAAGGGCTACGGCTTCGACGCGCTGCTGACGCTGCTCGCCTACGGGTTCGACGTCCTGAACCTCCGGCGCATCGAGCTGTGGATGCTCGCCGACAACGAGCGGGCGCTGCGGATGTACAAGCGCGCCGGGTTTCGCGAGGACGCGCGCTTGCCCGAGCGCTCGTGGCGCGACGGTGAGTACATCGATCATCTCATCTTGAGCATCTCTCCAGAGGAGTCCGCTCCCATCCGCGCACAGTACGGCTACTGATCCCGGTGGCCTCGGCGGTCGATGTCATCGAGTCCTACCTCCGCGACGCCGGCATCGAGCATGCGCGCGCAGCCGATCACCGATGGGTCGCGATGCTGCGCGGCGAACGGAAGCTAACGATCCCGCTGTCGCTGACAATCCGGGGCGACGTGCTGCACATCGAGTCCTTCTTCATGCGCCGGCCTCAGGAGAACCTCGATCGCTTCTACGAGATGCTGTTGCGCCGGAACGCGCGGAGCTTCGGGGTCGCGTTCGCGCTCGACGGCATCGGCGATGTCTATCTGGTGGGACGGCGCGGCGTCGAAGGCCTGACCGAGGGCGAGCTCGACCGTATCCTCGGCGCTGTCCTGATAGAGGCGGACGGGTTGTTCGACGCCGCGATCGAGATCGGGTTCGCCACATACCTCTCCGCCGACCGGCGGTGGCGGGAGGCGACCGGGACGCTCCCGGCGCCGCCGGGTGCGTGATCGCGTCGAGCAGCTCGTCCCATTCGCGTCGAGCAGCTCGTCCATTCGCGTCGAGCAGCTCGTCCCATTCGCGTCGAGCAGCTCGTTCGGGGTGCCCGCGACGTACGTGTTTTTTTTCCCGATGGCTGCGACCTCGCTGACCTGCGATTTTGCTGCACCACCAGGCATTTTGCCGTTCTTGTATCGGCGGATCGCCGTTGGTAGCTTGCGCCTGCCCCGAGCGGCTGGAACGACAGCCGATACGGGATCCGACTGGGACTGCGGCGGGCGGGCTGACCGTAAGGAGCCCAACCGAGTGGGGGTGCACTGTCAGGTTGGTGGCGACGGCCAAGTCGCTGATCTGGCGGGTAAACTACCAGTAGGGTAAGCGACCCAAAGTCGAACGTCTGTGGTGGTTACCTCGCCGGGACCGAGACGAGCAACGTGAAGGTCGCTCGGGGCACTTAAGGCCCGAGAAGTTCGAGGGCCCCGCGGAAGGACCGCGCGCCGCAAGGCGCGAGGCCCGGAAACGGAGCCGGTAGGACGGCTCGGGCCTTATGTCATTTTCCCGAGCTTTGGGGCGGCTCTTCGTTCCGGTTTCCGGCGCGTCGGACCATAGCCCTGCCATCCCCTCGGCCATCCCCCGTTGGTCCCACTCGGCAATGGCCCGGGATGATGCCAGCGTGCCGGGCGGATTTGGCCCGTTCGGACCATCGCTCCCGACGCAGAGGCTGTCGAACATGTGACAACCAGGATGCCGTCCAGGAGATGGATGCCGAACAGGCCTCGGATCACATGGAAGCACGTCGCACCCTGCGTCGCGCTGCTCGCATCGACCGTTCCCTCGGGGGCTACGGCAGGCACGTCGGCGGGCTCCGCCGAGACCGCGAATACGGTGCTCAGCCTCACCGTCGCGGGGACCGAGATCGTCGTCGGTGCCGATGCGGCCGAAGCTGAACGAGGCGACAGCCTCTATGCGCGCGCCGCCTTCACAGCCGGCCGCGGCGACGAGACGACCACCGGTCAGCTCGAGCGGACCGGCACCAGCAGTGCCGACTCCGGCTCCGACGACCTCGTGGACGGGGACCTCACCCTTCCAGGCCTGCTCCACCTGACGGTGGTGGAAGCGTCCGCCTCGATCGGGGTGGACGACGCCCGTGTCTCCTCGAGTGCCGACTCGACCCTGGCAGGCGTCGACCTGTTCGACGGCCTGGTGGTCCTCGACGGCCTGGCCTCCTCCGCCTCCGCCGAGGTGACCGACACCGCCTCCGAAGCGTCGAGGACGATCACGCTCGATGGGCTCCGGGTCTTCGATCTCGCCGGACTGCTCGAGGCCATTGGCGTCGACGCGCTCGCGGTCCCATGCGAGGGGATCGAGGGCGCTGCCGCCGCGCTCGGCGTCGATGCCGACCAGACGTGCGAGCAGCTGGCAGCCGCCGACGATGCGCTCGCGGACGCGCGCGCGGGTCTGGATCAGATCGCCGACGAGCTCGATCTCATGACCACCGGATACGACCGGGCCGACGTCGAGGCGGATCGCGCCACCGCGGCTGCGCTGTCGTGCGCGCCGCTCGACCTGCTCTGCGTCGCCGATGCCCTCGCCACCCTGACCGTGCTTGCAACGACGTACGACGTGACCCTGACAGACCCGACCGACCTGACCATCACCAAGGCCGAGGTCGTTGCGGCGCTGGACGAGCTGCTCGCAGCGTTCGACGACCGTGCCGTCATCGCCGAGGCGATCGACGCCGCCGGCACGGGCACCTGCGATGCGACCGCCGATGCGCTCACCGCAGCGGAGGCCGGCCTGTCCGAGCAGGATCCGGCCGGCGCTGCGCCGGAGCTGGCGGCGTTGCGCTCCGAGGCCGAAGCGGCCTGCGCCACCCTGCGAGCCACGACCGGCGAGGTGATGGCAACCCCCGTGGTCACGATGGACGACGTGACGATCACCCTGACCGCGCGCGCGGCCGAGGGCGACACCGTCGGAGGCGTGACTGTCTCGATCGGGGCCGTGCGCATCGGCGTGAACGAGCAGATCACAGTCGCCGACCTTGCCGACGGGCTCGCGAAGGCCGACGCCCTCGCCGAGGCGATCGCCGCGGTCGTGGACGGTCTCATGCTGGACGCTCCCACCCCCGAGATCGAGCTGTTCGCCGTCGACGGGTCGGACGGCCAAGCCGAGAACGGGGCATGGTTCGCCGACGCCTCGCTGGCGGTCCTGCAGATCACGCAGCCCGCCGGTCCCGTGACCGTGCCCGATGAACCGCCGTTCGCGCTCCTCGGCGACGGCGCCACGCCGCAGGGAACCGGAGGCGGCGGCATCGGTCTCGGCGCGGCGCCGCGAGCGCTGCTCGCCGCGGTGGTCGATTCACCGGAGGTCGTCGTGCGCGCCGTCGTGTTCGACGCGGCGGCCGGCTTCGTCCCTGCCTCGAGCGATGGAGGCGACGGTGGCGACGACGGTGGCGGTGGCGGGAACGCGGGTCCGGGCGCTTCAGGGGGAGACGGGTCGGCCGGCCACGGATCGGGTCTGCCGGTCACCGGGGACGCCGACGACCTGTTCACGTTCGTGGCGTCGCTGCTGCTGCTGGCCGCCGGCGGCATCCGGCGCTGGCTCGCTCGCGCCTGATCCACGCGACGGCCGCACGGTTCCCCCGCCTCATAGGATGAGGCCGTGTTGCGCTCCGTCGTGCTCGGCATCGCGAACCGGCCGCTGGTCAGGCGCCTGGCGACCGGCGGGCCCGGCCGCCGGGTCGCGCTGCGCTTCGTCGCCGGCGAGCAGCTCGACGACGCCATCGCCGTGATCCGCAGCCTGAACGCGCGCGGGGCCGACGTGTCGCTGGATCATCTGGGCGAGAACGTCGTGGACGTCGCGCAAGCTTACGCGGCGGCGGCGACCTACCAGGCGGCGATCGATCGCATCGAGGCCGACGGACTGCGCGCCAACGTCTCGGTGAAGCTAACCCAGCTCGGCCTTGACCTCCCCGGCGAACACGACGTCGACCTGGTCGACAAGGTGGTGGCGCGCGCGGCCGCCGCCGGGACCAGCGTGACGCTGGACATGGAGGACCACGGGTACACCGATGCCACGATCGATGCTTGTCTGCGGCTCGCCGCGCTGTATCCCGGCAAAGTGGGCGTCGCCATCCAGGCCTACCTGCATCGCACACCCGGTGATCTCGCGCGCCTGATCGAGGCCGACCTGCACGTGCGTCTGTGCAAAGGCGCGTACCAGGAGCCGCGCGCGATCGCGCTCCGACGCCCGGCGCGCATCGATGCCGCGTACGCGTCGCTGGCGGTGCAGCTGCTCGGGTCGGATGCGTACGCGATGATCGCGACGCATGACCACCGGCTGATCGAGCACGCGAAGCGTCAGATCCGCGCCCTCGGCCGGACGCCTGATTCCTACGAGTTCCAGATGCTCTACGGCGTCAGGAGAGAGCTGCAGCAGGAGCTGCTCGACGAAGGGCACAGGCTGCGGGTGTACGTGCCGTTCGGCAGCGCGTGGTACCCGTATCTGATGAGGCGAATCGCGGAGCGTCCGGCGAACGTCCGGTTCTTCCTGGAGTCCCTGGCGCGCGGTTGAGGTGCGCTCTAGGCTCCGGGTGATGCGCAAGCTCGTCCTGGTATCCCTGATCGCCGCCACGCTTGCAGCGGCGCCGGGGCCGGCTCGGGCTTGCTCGTGCGTCGGCAGGAGCGACCAGCAGGCGTTCGCTGCATCGTCGCTGGTGTTCACCGGCCGCGCTCTCTCGGCTGAGGATCCACCCCCGGGTGGGTCCGTGCAGTCGAGCGCGGGCATGGTGGTGTGGACCTTCGACGTCGAACAGGTGCACAAGGGGGTCGCGCTCGAACGGCAGCGCGTCCAGACGGGCGCCGTCGGCGGCTCGTGTGGCTTCCGGTTCGCGGCCGGCGAGCGATATCAGGTCTTCGGGGCGGGAGGCGACCCCGGGTCCACCAACTTGTGCAGCGGAACCAGGCAACTCGTTGCCGGTGTCGAGCCCTACACACCGTCGCCGCCTACCGCCTTGATCGTCGGCGCCGTCGCCGGTGCCCTCGCGCTGGCCTGGAGCTTCCGACGCATCCGGGACAGCCGGCTGCCGATAGACCCCGGACCGCGCGCGCCCATCGACTAGCATGGCACGGCCGCGTGCCGGCGCGGCAGGAGGGAGCGTGATGCGCAAGCTCGCCATCATCGGCGGCGGCAAGATGGGGGAAGCGCTGGTCGCAGGCCTCGTGCATGCCGGCTGGGCCGAGCCGGGCGAGATCATCGTCGCCGAGATCCATGCCGCGCGCCGCGACGCGCTCGCCGAGACCTACGGCATCGCGGTGACCGGCGACACGATCGAGGCCGTCAAGGATGCGCCGACCGTGCTGCTCGCGGTGAAGCCACAGGATCTGGACGGCGTGCTCGACGAGATGGCCGGCGTGGTCACCGACTCGCAGCTGATCATGTCGATCGCCGCGGGGATCCCGACAGCGCTGCTGGAACGCCGGCTGGGCTCCACCGTCCCGGTCGTCCGCGCGATGCCGAACACCCCGGCGCTGCTGCGCGAGGGAGCGACCGCGATCGCCGCGGGCTCCCACGCGACCGACGAGCACATGGCCCACGCCGACGAGATCCTGTCGGCGGTCAGCCGGATCGTGCACCTGCCCGAGCGGTATCTCGACGCGGTCACCGGCGTGTCGGGGACCGGCCCGGCGTACGTGTTCTTCCTCGCCGAGGCGCTCATCGAGGCGGCCGTCGGGGTCGGGCTGCCACGCGACGTCGCGACCGAGCTGACGGTCCAGACCCTGCTCGGCTCGGCGCGCATGCTGCGCGAAACCGGCCGCCATCCCGTCGAGCTGCGCGAAGAAGTCACCTCGCCGGGCGGCACCACGGTCGCGGCGATGAGCGTGCTCGAGCATCGCGGCGTCCGCTCGGCGTTCCTGGACGCGGTGCGAGCAGCGACCGACCGCTCCCGCCAGCTCGCCGAAGGCCACGACTGACGCCGCGGTGAAGCACTCGTTCCCCCTGCGCGTGCGCGACGGCCGTACCGGCATCGTGCGAGTCGCGCGGCCCCGGGACGCGCGCGCCTGTCTGGCGATCGTCGCTCAGGCGGCTCGCGAGCGGCCGCGCACGCTGTTGGTGCTCGACGACGAGATGTGGTCGCCCCGGTTGTGGCGTCGGCACCGGCGCGGTTGGGGCCCCGACGGCGTCTCGCTGGTGGCCGAGCTCGAGGGGGAGGTGGTGGGACACCTCACCGCCGACCGTGGGACAAGGCGTGCCGGCCGTCACGCCGCCGAGTTCGGGATCACGGTGGTGGGGCGCGCGCGCGGGCTGGGCGTCGGGCGCGCGCTGCTCGAGACGCTGGAGACCTGGGCGCGCGACCAGCAGGTCACGCGGATCGCGCTCGGTGTATTCCCGGACAACGAGCGCGCTCGTTCGCTGTATCGGTCGATGGGCTACCAGGAGGAAGGACTGGAACGATCCAGCGTTCGGTTCCCCGAGGGCGACCGGGATATCGTGCGCATGGCGAAGCTGCTGGCGTGGCCCGACGAGCGAGCGGCTACGATGGAGATCACGGGTGAGACGACGGAAGGGTGAGGGCGATGACCGATGAGTTCGCCAGCGTCTTCATCAACGGCGAGTGGCGCAAGGCCGCGTCGGGCCAGACGTTCGAGGTCACCAACCCGGCGAACCGCGACGACGTGATCGGGCTGTTCGCGCGCGGCGGCGCTCCGGACATGGAGGCTGCCTGCGATGCGGCCGATGCTGCGTATAAGGGCTGGATGAGAACACCCGCCCCGCAGCGGGCCGACTACGTGCTGCGTGTCGGCCTCCTGCTCGAGCAGCGCAAGGAGCAGCTGTCGATCGACATGGCGCGCGAGATGGGCAAGACGCTCAAGGAATGCCGCGCCGACGTCCAGGAGGGGATCGACTTCGCGTACTTCATGGTCGGCGAGGGCCGCCGGATGTACGGGGTGACGACGCGCTCGGAGCTGCCCCAGAAGTTCTCGATGACCGTTCGCCATCCGGTCGGCGTCGCCGGCTTGATCACGCCGTGGAACTTCCCGATCGCGATCCCCACTTGGAAGCTGTTCCCCGCCCTCATCGCCGGCTGCACGGTGGTGTTCAAGCCCGCGGAGGACACGCCCTGGCTGGCGATGCAGTTGGTCAAGATGTTCGAGGATGTGGGGCTGCCGCGCGGCGTGCTCAATCTCGTGACCGGATACGGCGAGGAAGCAGGCGTCGCGCTGGTCGAGAACGAGAAAGTCCGCGCCGTGTCGTTCACCGGCTCGCTCGAGGTCGGCCGCATGATCAACGCGCGCTGCGGCGAGATGATGAAGCGCTGCTCGCTCGAGCTGGGCTCGAAGAACTGCTTGATCGTGATGCCGGACGCGGACCTTGACGTCGCCGTCGAGGCCGGGGCGTGGGGTGCGTTCGCCACCAGCGGCCAGCGGTGCACCGCCACCAGCCGGATCGCCGTGCACGGGTCGATCCTGGAGGAGTACCAGGAGCGCTTCCTCGCACGGGTCCAGAGCATGAAGGTCGGACCCGGCACCGATCCGAAGACCGAGCTGGCCGCGGTGATCAACGAAAAGCAGAAGAACCGCATCCTCGGATACATCAACGTCGGGCAGAGCGAGGGGGCGAAGCTGCTCACCGGGGGACACGAGCTGACCGAAGGCGAGTACGCCAAGGGCAATTTCATCGCGCCGACGGTGTTCCGCGACATGACCCCGGACATGCGCATCTTCCAGGAGGAGATCTTCGGGCCGGTCACAGGGTTCGTCGAGATCGGATCGCTCGACGAAGCGCTCGAGATCGCCAACGCCACCCAGTACGGGCTGTCGTGCTCGATCTACACCCGCGACATCACCAACACCTTCAAGGCGATCGAGGAGCTGGAGTTCGGCGTCGTGTACATCAACGCGCCGACGATCGGCGCCGAGGTGCAGCTCCCGTTCGGCGGGATGAAGAGCACCGGCAACGGTCACCGCGAGGCGGGACCGGTCGCGCTGGATGAATTCACCGAGTGGAAGGCGGTCAGCGTCGACTACTCGGGCAAGATCCAGAAGGCCCAGATGTCGCCGGACGAGTAGCGCGTGGCCGGGCTCGTGGCAGGAGAAGCGTCGCTGTCACTGCGCGTCGACGGCTATCGGCACGACGCCGCGGCCAACGACTTCGACGCCAACTGGCTCACGCTGTCGGTCGACGTCACCAGCAACGAGCGGTCGTGGTCGGCGACCGCGCCGGCACTGTCGACCTGGGAGGCGCGCGAATTGGTGCTGTGGCTCAGGTCGGTTGCCCGGGGGACCGACCAGGGCCGGGGATTCTCCGGCCTCGAAGGCATGCTGCAGTTCGAGGCGATCGACCTGGACGGCGCGCCGATGCTCACGGCGGTGTTCTGGCGAGGCCTCGCTCCCGAGACCGTCAAGGATGCCGAGGTCCCGGTCTCCTTCGCCGTTCCCCCCGAGCAGATAGCGCGCTTCGCCGACGAGCTGCTCGCCGAGCTCGAGCCGTTCCCGATCCGAGCGGTCGAGCCGGATGGCTACGCGTCGAAGCTGCTCGCGGAGGGCGGATGAGCGAGCGGGTCGTGTTCGTCTGGACCGACGAGTACCTCGCCTACGACTTCGGTCCGCAACATCCCCTGAAGCCGATCAGGGTGAAGCTGACGGTCGAGCTCGCGCGCGCCGTCGGCCTGTTCGACCGGCCTAACGTCGCCGTCGTTCCGCCGCGCGAGGCGACGCGCGCGCAGCTCGAAGCCGTCCACGATCCGGGGTACCTCGACGCGGTCGCGCGGATCTCGACGGAGTTCCGCGGCGCATACGAGCCGTACGGCTGGGGGATCGGCATCGGCGACAACCCCGCGTTCCCCGGCATGCACGATGCGAGCGTGTTGGTCTGCGGCGGTGGTGTGGTCGCCGCGGAAGAGGTATGGCAGCAGCGCGCGGAGCATTCCTGGTACCCCGCCGGGGGGCTGCATCACGCGATGCGCGATCAGGCATCCGGGTTCTGCATCTACAACGACCCTGCCGTCTCGATCGCGTGGCTGCTCGACAATGGTGCGAGCAAGGTCGCCTACATCGACGTCGACGTCCACCACGGCGACGGCGTGCAGGCGGCGTTCTACGACGACCCGCGCGTGCTCACGGTCTCGCTGCACGAGACCGGTCACTACCTGTTCCCCGGCACCGGGTTCCCCGGCGAGGTCGGCTCCGGCGACGCGGAAGGCACAAGCGTCAACGTCGCGCTGCCGCCGTACACGCACGACGACGCCTACCGCGAGGTGTTCGAGCGCGTCGTCCCCCCGTTGGTGGAAGCTTTCGCGCCGGAGGTTCTGTTCACGCAGCTCGGCTGCGATACCCATGCCACGGATCCGCTGGCGCACCTCGCGCTGACCACGAAGACCTACACCTGGCTCGCCGAGATCCTGCACGACATGGCACACCGCTATGCGGGCGGTCGCTGGATCGCCACCGGTGGAGGCGGCTATCAGATCTACGCGGTCGTGCCGCGCGCGTGGACCATCTACGCCGCCGACCTCGCCGGGGGCCACGAGCTGCCCGACGAGTTGCCCTCGTCCTGGATCGAGCAAGCGCGCGACGCCGGCGCCGATGAGCTGCCGCGCGCGTTCCAGGATCCCATGGTCCAGCTCCCGCCGGGCCGCCGCGACGAGGCCACCGAGGGAGCGCGCGCGGCCGCAGACGAGACCATCGCCAAGCTCTTCCCGTACTACGGTCTCTCAAGCGGTCGGTAGGGGATCCGGGGGATGCGTCGAATCCCTGTTGCGTGATCCGCAGGATCCTGGTCATCACGATGGGGCTCGCGCTTGCGCTCGGGCCGCTCGGCGCGCGCGCCGACCACGGCGACGCGACCGGCGTGACCGAGGGAACCATCACGCTCGGCCTCCACGTCCCGTTCAGCGGAGCCGGCGGGATCGACGCCCAAGCCACGTCGAGGGGGGCCGATCTGTACTGGCGCTACCTGCACGAGCAGCTCGGCGTTCTGATCCACGGTCGCCGCGTGCACGTCGTCGTTGAGAACGACAGCTACACGCCCAGCACCGCCGTCCAGAAATGCGACCAGATGACGCAGTCCACGTTCCTGCTGCTCGGCTTCGTGGGTACCGATCAGATCACCGCCTGCGCGAACTACGCCGACCCGCGCGGCATCCCGTATCTCTCGCCGGGCGTTCAAGAATCGGGCTTGTCCGATCGCACCACGTTCTTCGCGCTCAGCGCCACGTGGGAGCATCAGTCTCCGATCATCGCGCAGTTCGTCGCGAATGTGCTTGTGCCAAACCCGGGTTGCTGCCGCACCTCAGGGGATGTAGGGGGACAGGACCCACCGGCGTGCCGTCCGCTGTTGACCGTTCCCGTCCTGGATGTGGATATCGCAGATCCGTTCTGTCTCGAAACAACGGGAGCCGCCACGGTCGGACTGGTGCGGCCGAACACTCCTAACTACGACGCACCAGACGACGAGCTACGGGCCGCTCTCGACGCGTTCGGGATCGGATACCGCGTCTACACCGTGGTGAAGGAAGGCAACTCGACCGAGGCCCAACAGGTGGCGAATCGGATGCAGCAGGATGGCGTCGATGTCGTCGTGGTCCTCACGCCACCGGTCTTCTCCACGACGCTCGCGATCAACACCGGAGGCAACGGTTACTTCCCGCGATACCTCATGTACGGGATGACCAGCGGGTACGACCGCGTCCTCGCGCAGACCTGCGACCAGGGACAGATGCACGGGGCGTCCGTGTTCTCACCCTGGCCGGCGTGGTCGGCGGTGGCGCAAGGGGAGTTCGATCCGCATCTGTCCGCCGCGATCGATGCCTACGCTTCAGACATCGACGAAGGGAGCAGGGATCTCCTGGTTGCGCTGTGGGGCTTGATGAAGAACGTCCACCTGCTGCTCGAGGCGCTGGGATCGCATCCGGCGCGCGCAGATCTGGTCGCGCTGCTCGACGAGGGGTATTCGCACTCGACCGGGGTCTATCCGGACTTCGCGGTCGACGAAGCCAACCACTTCGGCGTGAACGCGGTGCATCGCCTCGAAGCCTCGTGCGAAGGCGAGCCGCAGTTCCACCAGGCCGACGCGTTCGTGACCGGCTATCCGCCGCCCGAAGACGCCTAGATCTCGTCGTCGGGGGGCCTGCGGCCGCCGTAGCTGTGCATCCGCCGGATCTCGATCGTGGTACCGCCGCGGCCAGCGCTCAGCGCGCGCGCGATGACGAACGCCCCGAAACCTATCAACGCCACGGCGAACAGGGGGATCCGCGGCTGGTCGCCGTTCAGGTCGTTCAGGCCGATCAGCACGAGCAGCGCGCCGGCCACCGTCAGAATGAAGCCCGCGTGCTGGCCCATCGCGCGCCGCAGGAGCGCGCCGATCAAAAGGATCGCGCCGGCACCGATGCTCGCGACGCCCGCATTCTCGTCGACCACACGCATGATCCCGATCCACACGAGCAGCGCGCCCCACATCAACGCCCGTACGCGGAAGGCCGCCATGCCGACATCCTACCGCCGGTAAGATGTCGTCGTGACCCCAGACCAACGAACCACGCTTCGTCGCCACCTCATCTCCACGGGGATCGCAGGCGATACGCGCACCCCTCGCTCGAACGCCGTCCGTAACGCCGAGAAGCTCGCGGACGGCGATCCGGACAAGGCGCTCGGCGTCGGGGCGCGCGGCCGGGACGCGGCGGGGATCCTCGAAGCGGTCGCGAAGCTCTGCGGATGCTCGCCAACCCTGGATGAGCGCGACGGTCCCGGCTTCATCGATCCAGACCGGACGCTCGATGAGCTCCATGCGCTCGGCGACAGGATCGAAGAGGCCGTACGTCGCGGTGAGCGGATGCTGATCGCCACCGGCCATCCAACGGGCCTGCTGGCCATGTACCAAGCGGTCGCGCGCGCCCTCACCGCGGCCGGCATGACCCTCGAGCAGCCCTTGGATAACGTCGAGCTGCGGCCGCCGCGCCGGCATCGGCGTCGCCGGCTCTTCCGCTACCTCGACGGCGTGGCCGTCCTGTCGACCGGGGCGGATCTGCTCCACACCCACGAGTCCTGGCCGATGGAGCAGCTGCTCGACGCGATCGATCCGCCCGATCTGGTGCTGGCCGACCACGGCTACGCCGGCGCGGCCATGGTCCGGGGCCTCCAGACCGTGAGCTTCACCGACATCAACGACCCGGCGATCGCCGTCGCCAAGGCGGACGGCCTGACCGACGTGGTGGTGCCGCTGGACGACAACGTCCCCCCGGCTTGGTACGAGCCGATCGGCGATTACCTGATCGGGCGGGTACGGGCGGCGGCCGAGAATCTGTAAGAAACGAACGAACCGGTCGCCAGCAACACCAGGAACATCAGGAGGCCCATTTATCTCCAGGGCATCTTCGTTGTATCCTGTAGCTCTTAAGCGGAAGGAGCAATCGGTTGGCGAGGAACGTCTCGCCCAGCGGCCCCCGGTTCCTCACCGCGGCAGAGGCTGCTGAGCGTATGCGGGTTTCGAAGATGACCGTCTACCGCCTGATCCGGAGCGGCAAGCTTCCCGCCGTCCAGATCGGGAAGGCTTATCGTGTCCGGGAAGACGATCTCGAGGGCTTTCTCGACGCTAGTTACGTGAACGCTGCGGGATAGTCCACGACTTCTGACCCCTCGCCGCCGCCTCCGACGCGGAGGACGATGAAGATATGGGGCGGTTGGGATGGATCTCTACGACAGCGTGCTCGCGCGCATCGTCGAGCGTGGCGGCATGGTCGCGGCCCTCGGCGGACTGGATTCCGGGAAGACGACCTTCAGCAAGATGTGCGCCGCCGTCGCTACCCGGCTCGGCAAGACGGCGGCGTTCCTCGATACCGACGTAGGCCAATCGACGGTCGGTCCTCCGACGACGATCGGGCTGAAGTTCATCGCGAACGAGGAGGACCTCGAGCCGGAGCGGCTCGGCCGCCCGGACGCCCTGTACTTCGTGGGTGCCACGTCGCCTCAGGGTCACATGCTGCCGATGGTGGTCGGAGCCGCTCGTCTGGCGGCTCAGGCGCGCGCGGTCGATCCGCACCTGATCGTGGTCGATACCACAGGCCTGATCGACGGCACGGTCGGGCAGGTGCTGAAGCTTCACAAGATGGAGGCCCTGGCCCCGGACTGGGTGGTGGGGTTTCAGCGCGGTGGGGAGCTCGAGCCGATCCTCGGCGCGATCCGCCGGTCCCTGCCGCCGGAGGTGATCAGCATCCCGGTGGATCAGCGGATCGTGCCCACCAGCGTCGACGAGCGGAGCCAGCACCGCCATGATCGGCTCAAGGCGACCTTCGAGCCGCCTCTGCACCGCTGGAAGGTGAAGCCGAGCGTCTTGGTGCCTGCGGTTCCCCCCGACATCGACGCCGCCCAACTCGACGGCCTGCTGGTCGGGATGGACGACGGGAAGGGGAACTGCATCGGGCTCGGGATCCTGGAGTACAAGGAGGATGGGCTCCGGATGATCTCGAGCGTCGCAGAGGGGGCGAAGGCGCTGCGCCTGGGCTCGGTCCGGGTCCACCTGCCGGAATTCAAGACCGCAGCCGTGGATCTCAGGGAGCTCTTCTTCTGCGATTAGGCCGCGACGCACGTCTAGCTGTTCCCGGCTACACTTCCGGGGCCACACGAAACGGGAGAACGTATGGGTTCCATCGTCAAAAAGCGCCGCAAGAAGATGCGGAAGCACAAACATAAGAAGCTGCTCAAGAAGACGCGCTGGCAGCGCCGACAGCAGAAGTAGGCGCGCGCAAGGCCCCTGACCACCGGCCGGCCGGACACCGGAGGCGATCGTGGCGACTGCGTACCGCTTCGTGACCTTCCTCTCCGACTACGGACTCGAGGACGAGTTCGTGGGGGTCTGCCGTGGTGTCATCAAGCGCTACGCGCCCGACGTCGAGATCATCGACATCGCTCACGGCATCCCGCCCCAGGACATCGCCGCCGGAGCGACCGTGCTCGCCCAAGCCGTGCGGTTCATGCCGCCCGCGGTTCATCTCGCCGTGGTGGATCCCGGCGTGGGTACCAAGCGCCGGGCGATCGCCGTGGTTTCGAAGACGGGGCCGCCATTGGTCGGGCCCGATAACGGGCTGCTGTGGCTCGCCGCGGAAGCCCTGGGAGGGGCCAACAGCGCGTACGCGATCGAGAACGAGGGTCTTTTCCTGGAGAACACAGGCCGGACGTTCAACGGCCGGGACATCTTCGCGCCGGTGGCCGCACGGCTGGCGCTGGGCATGCCGGTCGAGGAGGTCGGGCCCCCGATCCCGATCGACGACATCGTCCGTCTCGAGGTCCCAGAGGCGCATGTTCACGACGATCACGTCCATGCCCGGGTGGTCCAGTGCGACCACTTCGGCAATCTCCAGCTCAACTGCGTCCGCGAGGACATCGAAAGCATCGGCGCGCTCATCGGTGATGCCGTCGAGATCAGACTGGGGGCCCGCGCCTATCAGGTCGACTACGCGCAGGCGTTCAGCGAGGTCGCGGTGGGCAAGCTGGTGCTGCTCGAGGACTCGCATCGGTCGATCGCCCTCGCGGTCAACCAGGGCGACGCACGGCAGCGACTGGAAGCTAGGCGGGGCGATCCGGTGATCATCGCGCGCGTCCCGGTGGGGGCATGAGGCCCGGTTCGGCGAGGCCCCTCCCGCGGCGTATCCTTTGGCCGCGATGACCAAGCAGCGCGTCCTCATCACCGGCGTCTCCCGATTCCTCGGGGGACGCCTCGCGCAACGCCTCGAGGCCGATCCCGACGTCGAGGAGATCTTCGGCGTCGACCTGGACGAGCCGACCGTCGAGCTGACGCGCACCGAGTTCGTGCGCGCCGACATCCGCAATCCGCTGATCGTCAAGGTCTTGCAGGCAACCGAGGTCGACACCGTCGTGCACACCGCCGTCATCGCGACACCGGCTCGTGTCGGCGGCCGCGCCCAGATGAAAGAGATCAACGTCATCGGCACCATGCAGCTGTTCGCCGCGTGCCAGAAGGCCGAGCGACTCCGCAAGGTCGTGATGAAATCAACAACGGCGGTCTACGGCTCGGACCCGGCCGACCCGTCGATCTTCTCGGAGGACATGTCACCGGCTTCCCATCCCCGCGGCGGCTACGCCAAGGACGCCTGGGAGGTCGAGAACTACGCCCGGTCGTTCGGGCGCAGGCGCTCGTCGGTGCTGCTGACCATCCTGAGGTTCGCCAACTTCATCGGGCCGGTGATCGACACGCCCTTGACGCGCTACTTCTCGCTGCCCGTCGTGCCGACGGCGCTGGGTTACGACCCGCGGCTGCAGTTCGTCCACGAGAACGACGCGATCGAGGTCCTGTACAGCGCCACCCGCCAGGATCGTCCCGGGACCTTCAACGTCGCCGGCGACGGCATCGTGTACCTCTCGCAGGCGATCAGGATGGCCGGGAAGGTGCCGATGCCGGTCCTGGTTCCCTTCGCGGGGCTGCTGGGCAGCATGGTGCGGCAGACCGGTCTCGTTGACTTCTCGCCCGAGCAGCTCAGCTTCCTGATGTTCGGCCGGGTCGCGGACGTTCGCCGGTTGAAGGAGATCTTCGGCTACACGCCCACCTTCGACACCCAGGAGGCGTTCCGCGACTTCATCGGCAAGCGAAAGCTCGCGAAGGTGTTCTCCGAGGAGCAGGCCGAGCGATGGGAGCGCGACCTGTTCGACTTCCTGGCCCGGCGCGCGCGCACCCGGATCTCGCCGGCCGAGGAGGAGGCCTAATGGGCGAGGCACGTGTCATCCCGATCGACAAGCACGTCGCTCGTGGGCTCTGCCGTGGCCGAACCGCGGGGGGACGTCCCTGCCGGAACCGCGCCGGCGAATCCGGCTATTGCCGGCGCCATGAGCCGGCCGCGCTGGCGACCGCGACGGCGGAGGTGGAGGACCGGAGCCGCTTCGAGGTCGAGCTCGAGCGCCTGCTCTCGTTCACCCGGCGCCGGATGACGGGTGACTACGCCGTCGACGACTTCGGCTTCGACGCCGATCTGACGGAGAACGTGCTGATCCCGATGCTGCGCCCGGTCTACGACCGCTGGTGGCGGATCGAGCAGAAGGGCCTCGAGAACCTGCCTTCGGAGGGGGCCGCGCTGCTCGTCGGGAATCATTCCGGCACGTTGCCCTGGGACGCGTTGATGATGAAGCTCGGCGTGTTCGAAGGCATCGGGCGCCATTGCCGGCTGCTCGCGGCCGACCTCGCTCTCCGGCTCCCGATCGTTGGTGAGCTTGCGCGCAAGAGCGGCAACACGCTGGCGTGCGAGCCCGACACGGTCCGGCTGCTGGACAAGGGCGAGGTCGTCGGCGTGTTCCCTGAAGGGTTCAAAGGCGTCGGCAAGCCGTTCCGTGAGCGATACAAGCTCCAGCGGTTCGGGCGAGGCGGCTTCGTTGAGATGGCGCTGAAGACCGGCGCGCCGATCGTGCCTGTGGCGATCGTGGGCGCCGAGGAGATCTACCCCATGATCGCGAACCTGCGCCCTCTCGCGCGCCTGTTCGGCTTCCCCTACTTCCCCGTCACGCCTACGTTCCCATTGCTGGGCCCGTTGGGTGCGATCCCGCTGCCGTCGAGATGGATGATCGAGTACGGCGAGCCGATCCCGACCGGGGGGTTCGGCCCCGATGCGGCGATGGATCCGATGTTCGTGTTCAACATGACCGACCAGGTTCGCGAGAGCATCCAGCAGATGCTCTACCGCAACCTGATGGTCCGGCGGAACGTGTTCTTCTGATCGCTGGCCGCAGGCCCGCGATCAGAGGGTGGAACGGAAAGAGAGAGGGCGGCCCGAAGGCCGCCCTCTCGGCTTGTGGTCCGCTTAGCGGATCGCGAACCTGCGGATCGTGATCGCGCCACCGAGCAGCATGAGCCCGGCCAGCAGCGGGGTCGCCACGCCCGTGGTGGGCGGCGGCGGGGTCTTGCCGAGCACGCTGCCCAGCGAGACCGACGCTGCGGACTGCGGGAGCTCGACCGCCACGCGGATGCCGGTGCTGACGAAGTCGTCCTCGTCGAGGCGCGGCACTGCTTGGCCGTTGGCGATGGCTTCCTGCAGGGCTGCCGTCAGCGCTGCGGCATTCGGCACCATCGGCTCGACCTCGATGAGCACCGAGCGGGCTGCCGCGAAGGCGGAGTTGCCGTTCGGGTCCACGCGCTCGACCTCGTCGAACAGCGTGACGTTGATGCCGGCGATCTGGGCGAGCAGCTTCGTCGCCGCCGCCAGCTCCTCGAACACCGACTCGAGCTCGGGTAGTGCTCCGACGTCCTTGCGGATGGCGTTGTAGAGGTACTCGGCGTTGGTGAGCTTGGCGAACTCGGCACCGGTGATGTTGATGCCGAGGGCGCCACCGAGGTTGGCGTCGATGATGTCGACGATCGCGTCGGCGACGGCCTGCCCCTTGGTGCCGTTGGCGTAGGCGGAGGTCTCGAGGTTCACTGCACCCAGCGTGGCCCAGTCACCGAGGATGTTGAGGTCGGTGATCTTGGACGAGCTGGTGGCGAGCAGCCCCTCGACGCCGCCCCGGACCTCGGGGAACACGTCGGCCCTGGCGCCGAGGACGGTCAGGTCGACCAGGTCCACGGAGCGAAGGCTTGGGATGGCCTCGACCGGTCCGATGTTGTCGACGATGAGGTCAACGATGTCGTTCTCGATGCCGTTGGGGAGCACGTCGCGCAGCGTGGTCTCGACCTGCTCGAGCACCGGGTTGACGGCCGGGATGACGGTGGAATTGATGGTGTCGGTCAAATCGTCGAGAAGGTCACCGACGGCCGACAGCTGCCCGTTGAGCAGGGGCTCGAGGTCGACGAGCACCTCGGCCAGCTTGGTGTTGTTGCGCGTGTCAACCAGGCTCGTGGTAGCCGACTCGGCGCCGTTGAGCAGGATGTAGCCGAGGTCGAGCGGCAGGTCCACGCGAGTGCCTGCTGTCTGCTGGTTGTCACCGCAGACGGAGCCGTGGCACGCCGACTCGACGGCCTCGTTGAGAAGGTCGCCCTGCGTGACGGCCGCGAAGCCGCTGGCGAGGTCATTCACGCTGGGATCGATCGACCGCAGAACCTGACCCTGGGTCAGCGAGATGTTCTGACGGATGTTGATCGCCGGCAGGCCGAGCATGTCCAGGTCGACCACGGTCGTGTCGACGCCGGCTTCTGCCAGGGCCTTCTGGATGTCACCCAGCTTTGGGATGTCGATGGAAAGCTGCAACGCTGTGGCGTCGGCCTGGCCGTTCAAGATCTCGGGAAGCTTGGCCCCGACTGCGGATGCTCCCGATCCGGAGATCGCGAGCATCCCAAGAGCCATCGCGACGAGCGCCGCCCCCCTGCGGATGATGCTGTTCCTCTTGCGCATCTCTGCCCCCTCCTGGGTGCTGGTCTGAGCAACCGAATGACTCAGTGTGTACTGACTGAGCATTCGTGCCCACGCTCAGTGATTCCTCCGGGACAATCAGGAAGTTCCCGTCTCCGCGGCTCCCCAAGATCCCGCGCGGTTCGGACGGCCCCCGCCGAAGTCCCCGCTGCCCCTCTAACGATGCACGCACCAGAGGGGTAACGCGCAGTATGCCAGTTTCCTCACGGAAATAGAACCCCCCACTGGGAAGAAATAGGACAGAGGTCCCGTGGAAAGGGGCTCCGGTCACCGATGGCGGGCCGGATGGACGCTCAGAGTCCCGACAGATCCCCGGTGAGCGAGGGGAGACTCGACGTCGGCAGGGGCGTCGGCGAGAGCGACTCGATCGGATCGATGATCCCGTCGATCAGGTCCTCGATCTGTTCGTCGGTGTCCTCGGGGAGGGGGGGAAGATCGACCGTTGGCTCCTTGACGGGTGGCTCGGGGTCGTCGTCGCCGTTATCGCCGGGGTCGTTCGAGCCGCCATCGTTGCCCTGATCTCCGCCGGGACCTGAGGACGTTGAGCCGTCGTCGAAGGTGGCCCCGTCCTGCTCGCAGGCGCATCGGATCACCGAACCGTCTGATCCGAGCGCCTGGGTCGCACCGCCGTCACGGAGATCGCTGCACACCGCGCACAGGAGCCCGAGTCGCTGGAGACTGTCCTTCGCGATGCTCTCGACGAAGACCAATGACTCCTCGGCAACCGGCCGGGCCGCAGGCGGCAGACGGAGGACGATAACCCTGAGGTCGGCGGCCTGCTCGCGTGCGAAGCCTGCGAGGGCGCGGAGAGGTTCGGGGTCCCCCACCCGTCGATAGTGCTCGAGGATCAGATCGCGCCCTTCATCGGTCAGCTCATCCATGGTATTGAGGGTGCGGCTGAACAGATCGGCGTCCTGCTCGCCGCGATCCAGCAGCGCGTCGATCTCCGAGAGACGGGTCCTGGCCAGCCCGAGCAGCTGCTCGCCCCGTACGGCCCCTGTGGTCCCGACGAGTTGCGCGGATTCCTGGAAGCGCTTCAAGGGGTAAAGGAAGTCGCCGGGCAGCGAATCACGGGAGGCCGCGAGCGATGCGCCGGCGCCCAGGAGCATGAACACCGCGACCCCCATCGCTCCCATGACGCGGAGGTTCCGGCGCATCCGGGTGTTCCATGAGGCGACTGCATCCGCGACTCGCATCGCGATGGAACGCGACGGCACGGCCGCGGCGATCAACGTGTTCCGAAGCTGGAAGCGGAACGCCGGGTCCGGCAACGGAACCTCAGCCTGCTCCAGGGCGGCGGCAACCTTGACCAGCTGCCGCATCTCTGCAGGAGCCCGCACCGCTGTGTCCTCCAGCAGCGCCGCGAACAGCTCCTCTTCCTGCGATGCTTCGTATGCGGCCGCCGCGAGCAGCTCGTTCCGAAGGCGAGAACGGAAGCGCTGGTCGGGCGCCTGTGCCGTGGCGGCTTGAGCCCCCAGAGCCGAGGCGAGCTTCTGCATCCTGGCGATCTCATCAGACGCCGGAGGCAGGCCCCCCTGGAGGGCCTGCTCGAACGCCTCGTCTGCCCGGATGCGCTTGGTCATCTCACCTTGTTCAACGAGCGGATGTCCGGTAAGGACGCGACCGTCCAACGGGTGGTTTTTCGGGGGGTCCGTCCGAACT
>Ga0214471_10000851_pt1 | contig 24737 bp, 23 predicted proteins | sample RVTome_5_FD_207665 | JGI IMG/M metagenome (GOLD analysis project Ga0214471, IMG submission 207665) | Soil microbial communities from uranium-contaminated site in the Upper Colorado River Basin, Wyoming, United States - RVT142D155 | ecosystem: Environmental > Terrestrial > Soil > Contaminated >... | reverse complement strand
CGATGGCGGCCTGCGCGGCGTGCGCGCCGAGCTCGGGCGCCGACAGCGGCGCCAGGCCGCCGCCGAACTTGCCGATCGGCGTGCGCACCGGCGCGGCCAGCACCACCGAGCTGAGCGCGTTCGCCATCCGATCATGCTCCGCTCAAGTCGACCCAGACATGCTTGACCTGGGTGTAGGCCTCGAGCGCGTGCCCCGAAAGCTCGCGGCCGAAGCCGGATTGCTTGTAGCCGCCGAACGGCCCGGCCGCGTCGTAGAGGTTGTAGGTGTTGATCCAGACGGTGCCGGCCTGGAGCCGGCGCGCGACCCGGTGGGCCTTTTTGATGTCGCGGGTCCAGACCGCCGCGGCCAAACCGTAAGGCGAATCGTTAGCGATCGCGACCGCCTCCTCGGGGTCTTTGAACCGGATGGCCGCGAGCACCGGTCCGAACACCTCCTCGCGCGCCAGGGTCATGTCGTTGCGCACCTGATCGACCACCGCCGGGGTGACGAAGTAGCCCTTGCCGCCGACCTGCACCGCTTCGCCGCCGCACAAGAGCCGGCCGCCCTCGCGCTGCGCGCCTTCGACGTAGGAGAGCACCTTTTTCTGTTGACTTTGGGAGACCAGGGCGCCCATCCGGGTCTTGGGGTGGAGCGGATCGGCCGGCACCATCTTCTGGGCCCGCTCGACCACCTTCTCGACCAGGGCGTCGTGAATCGACTCATGGACCAGCAGGCGCGAGCCGGCGGCGCACACCTCGCCCTTGCCGTAGAAGATCCCGCTGGCGGCGCCGCGCGCGGCCGCGTCCAAGTCGGCGTCCTCGAGCACGATGTTGGGCGACTTGCCGCCCAGCTCCAAGGTCAGGCGCTTGAGCGTGTCGGCGCTGCCGCGCAGGATCTCCTTGCCGGTGCTGGTCGCTCCGGTGAAGGCGATCTTATCGACTCCAGGATGGCGCACCAGCGCGTCGCCGACCACCGAGCCGCGGCCCGGGATCACGTTGAGCACACCGGGCGGAAAACCGACCTCGAGCGCCAGCTCGCCGAGCTTGAGCGCAGTCAGCGGGGTCAGCGAAGCGGGCTTGAGCACCACAGTGCAGCCGACCGCCAGGGCCGGGGCGACCTTCCAGGCCGCCAGCAGCAGGGGAAAGTTCCACGGCACGATCGCGGCCGCCACCCCGACCGGCTCGCGCAAGGTGTAGTTGAACGAGTCGGGACCGACCGGAATGGTCTCACCGCACAGCTTGGTGGCCCAGCCGGCATAGTACAGAAAGCAGTGGGCCGCGGCCGGCACGTCGATCTTGGAGGATTCGAAGATCGGCTTGCCGTTGTCGAGCGTTTCGAGCCGGCCGATCGCGTCGGCGCGCTCCAGCATCGCCTCGCCGAGCTTGAACAGCAGCCGGCCGCGCTCGCGCGCCGGCAGCTGGGACCAGGGACCTTCGAACGCCGCGCGGGCGGCTTGGACCGCGAGCTCGACGTCGGCCGCGTCGGCCTCGGCGACCGTCAGCAGCACCTCTTCGGTCGCCGGATTGACGGTCTCGAACGTCTTGCCGCTGGAGCTGGGGCGCCACGCGCCGCCGATCAGCAACTGGCCGGGGGGGAAAGAGAGGGCATCGCTCACCGGATCAAACTCCTTTGAAGACCGCGGGGCGCTTCTCGGCGTAGGCCTGGAGCCCCTCGCGGGCGTCCTCGGATTCGAATAGAAGCTGCTGCAGCTCGCGTTCGAGCGCGAGCCCTTCGCTGAAACCGCTCTCGCTGCCCGAGATGACGGCGCGTTTGATCCTCCCGACCGCCTTGGCGGCCTTGTGCGGCGCGCAGAACCGGGCGGCGTACTCCAGCACCCGCTGTTCGAAATCGTCGGCCGGAAGCAGCTCGGTCACCAGCCCCAGTTGCAGGGCCGACTCGAAGTCGAGCTGCCGGCCGCTGATCATCAGCTCGAGCGCACGGGCCCGGCCCAAGAGGCGCGCCAGCCGCTGGGTGCCGCCGGTGCCCGGCAGCACCCCGAGCCCGACCTCGGGCAGGCCGATCTTGCCGCCGCCGGCCTTGGCCAGCCTGAGGTCGCAGGCCAGCGCGACCTCGAGGCCGCCGCCCACCGTATGGCCGCCGAGCGCGGCGATCACCAGCTTGGGGGTCTGCTCCAAGCGGCTCAGCGTCTCGTTGGCGTGGAGGCAGAAGTAGTACTTGAAGCTGGGGCTGGCGCCGGCCAGCATCTTGATGTCGGCTCCGGCGCAGAAGAATCTCTCGCCCTGCCCGGTCAGCACCAAGACCTGAATCGCATCGTCCATGCGCGCGCGCAGGATCGCTTGATCGAGCTGGAGCATCATCTCGTAGCTGTAGGTGTTGGCGGGCGGCGCGTCGAGGGTCAGCACCGCGATCGCGCCTTCGCTGCGGACCTGAACCAGCTCGGACATCTCTTTTCTAATTGCTCTCTGAGGGTTTAGCCACGATGTTCGCTCCGGTTCGGCAAAGCCGAACCTTCGCGGCCACACCCGTCCCTTACCGTCTTTCTCTCTATGCGGCTCTCTGCTCGCTCGGCTTCAGCCATTTTTCTATCGGTCCGCTGCCGCGACCGGTTTGAGCCGGACTTTCTTGGGCCGGACCACGCCGCTGAGAAAGACCTCGGCCATGCTCTCGGCGACCCGTCCCAGCTTGGCGCCCTCGACCGGCTGATACCATAGATACAGCGTGTTGAGCATGCCCAGCAGCCCGGCCGCGGCGGCTTCGAGCGGGATCGGGCGCAGCCGGCCGGACTGCTGCAACCGTTCGAGGATTTCGATCAGCCGGCGCTGGTAACTGGCGCGCAGCTCGGCGATGGTGCGGCCGTAGCGCCCGCCCAGCGCATCGGCGTCGCGCGCCAGCACTTTCATTTCCGGCAGGCTCTCGGCGAAGCTGCGCAGGTGGTTGGCGATGAACAGCCGCAACTGCTGCTCGGGATCGGCGCTGGCTTCGAGCCGGCGATCGAGCCGCGCGATCAAGGTGCGCAGGCAGTGGCTCTGGATCCGGAACAGCAGCGCTTCTTTGGAGTCGAAATAGTAATAGAGGCCGGCCAGCGAAAGCCGGGTGGCGCGGGAAAGGTCGCGGATCGAGGCGGCGGCGAACCCCTTCGCGGCGAAGGTCTGCGCCGAGGTGTGCAGAATCTGTTGGTAGCGCTGATCGAAGCGCATCGGATGTCTGAGTTTTTGAAACCTAGAACAAGCGTTCGATCAAAACTGTAGCGCTGGGCTTGAAAGCGGTCAAGGCGCTGCAGGCCGCTGCGGGGGCGCATGCGGGATACACTGTGCTACGGCAGGGGGAAATGCTTTGGGATGGGATCGTCGTCGGCGCCGGACCGGCGGGCAGCGTGGCCGCCTGGCTCCTGGCGCGCGCCGGCGCGCGGGTGCTGGTGTTGGAAGCGGCGCGCTTTCCGCGCGACAAGGTCTGCGGCGAGGCGTGGTCGCCGCCGGCCGGGGCGCTGCTGCGGCGCATCGGTCTGGGAGCGGTGATCGCCGCGCTGCCCCAGGCCGCGCTGCGCGGCATGCGCATCTTTTCTCCCGGCGGCCGAATGGTGCAGGGCTGCTACGGCGGCGCGCTGCGCGGCGCTGGGATGCGCCGCTGGCATCTGGATGCGGCTCTGGCCCAGGCCGCGCGCGGCGCCGGCGCCGAGCTGCGTGACGGTCAGCGCGTCAGCGCGGCCCATGAGGGAGCGAGCGGGCTGAACCTTACGGTGGTCGATTCCACGGGACGGGCCACCGTGGAACGCGGCCGCGTCGTTCTGGGCGCGGAAGGGCGCCGGACCCTGCTCGGCCGCCGGCTCGGCGACCTGCGCTACGATCGACGCTACCGGCGCTGGGCGATTCGCGGTCACTTCGAAGGCGTGGCCGGGGTCGAGGATTTCGGCGAGATGCACGTCGGCGTGCCCGGCTACGTGGGCCTGTGCCCGCTGGGCGACGGCCTGGCCAACGTCTGCCTGGTGATCGAGCGCGACCGCTGGCGCAAGGGGCTCGCGCTCGAGCCGATGTTCCGCTCGGCCCTGGCCCAGTTTCCACTGCTGGCCGCGCGGATGGCGGACGCGCGTCCACTCGGGCCGCTGGCGTCGGTCGGCCCGCTCGCCTTCGGAGTCCGCCACCCGCGGCGCGCGCCGGCGCTGCTGGCCGGCGATGCCCTTGGGTTCTTCGATCCGTTCACCGGCGAGGGCGGCTACCGAGCGCTGCGCAGCGCCGAGCTGGCGGCGCAGGCGCTGGCCGGGGCGCGCGCCGGAGCGCCCTGGTCTCGCACCCGGCGGCGTTACTTGGGCCAAGTCCGGCGCGCTTTCGCCGCCAAGGAACTGTTTCAGCGCGGCTTGCAGCGACTGGTGTTTCCGGCGCCGCGGGCCGAACGGGTGGCCCGAGCGCTGCAAAGGTTCCCGGGCGCCGCCGATCGATTGGTTCAGGTGGCGGCGGATCTGAGACCGCTGCGGCGGCTTCTGGTTTAGCCCGCATTTCTCACAAGCCATCTACTGCGGCGACGTAATGCACGGTGTCTGCGGCGTTATGCTTGCCCGGCCTCCTATCGAACGGGGCACTCCCCGTACCCCTCGACATACTGTTTAGTATGCCTGCGTCGGCCGGGCGGCGCATGCCTTGCAGCCACCGCACCTTACGCCGCCTCGCGACGATGCCTTGTGAGAAATGCGTGCTAGCCGGTTTTGGCGATTCGAAAAGATGGGTCTACGATGCTCCCGAAGGGCATCATGAACCAACTGCGCGGCAAGATCCTGGTGGTGGATGACGAGCAGGTCATTCGCGACTCGCTGTGCCATCTGATGCGCGAGTTCGGCTATCAAGTGGAATCGGCGGCCAGCGGCGCGGAGGCGTTGGGCCATTTCCGCCGGGCCGGCGACTTCGACTTGGTGGTGACCGACGTCAAGATGCCGGAAATGAGCGGCATCGACCTGCTCGGCAAGCTGCGCGAGATCGACAGCGAGTTCGTGCCGATCGTGGTGAGCGGCTACAGTGAGACCGAGAATGTGATCGGAGCGCTGCAGCGCGGCGCCTACGACTTCATCCAGAAACCGTTCCGCTTCCAGGAGCTCGAAGTTGTGCTGCGGCGCGGCTTGGAGAAAAAGCGCCTGGTGCACGAAAACGAGCAGCACCGGCTGCATCTGGAGGAAAAGGTGCAGGAGCAGACCCTGGCGCTGCGCGAGGCGTTCGACCAGCTCGAGTTTTCCTACCGCGCGATGCTCGAGGCGCTGGTCGCGGCGCTCGACGCCCGCGAGCAGGAGACCGGGCAGCACTCGCTGCGGGTCCGCGACTACACTTTGATTCTGGCCCGGGTGATGGGGCTGCCCAGCGCCACGCTGGTCGATATCGATCGCGGCGCGCTGCTGCACGATATCGGCAAGATCGGGATTCCGGACGCCATCCTGCTCAAACCCTCGGCGCTCAGCCCGGAGGAGTGGACGGTCATGCGCCGCCATCCGGAGATCGGTTACCGGATCCTCTCGGGCATCCCGGTGCTGGAGCCGGCGGCGCAGATGGTGCTGACCCACCAGGAACATTACGGCGGCGGCGGCTATCCGCAGCAGCTGCAAGGCGAGCAGATCCCGCTCAGCGCTCGGCTGTTCGCGATCGCCGATTGCTTCGACGCCATGACCTCGAATCGTCCCTATCGCCGCGCGCTGTCGCAGGAGGCGGCGCGGGCCGAGATCCGGCGCTGCGGCGGTAGCCAGTTCGACCCGCGGCTGGTGGAGATCTTCGATCGCAACTTCGCCCAGATCGAGTCTGCGCGGCTGCGCCATGCGGGCCGCGCCGCGCGCTTGGACTTCAGCGTCGAGGCCCGGCCTCAGCCGCTCAAGGCGATCTGATTCTTCTTGATCTTCTCGAGCAGGGTGGTGCGTTTGAGCCCGAGCAGCTCGGCGGCGCGCTTCTTGTTGCCGCCGGTGCGCTCCAGCGACATCAGGATCAAGCCGCGCTCGATCTTGCCGATCAGCTCGTTGAGCGAGAGCCCGTCCTCCGGCAGCTCGATGTCGCCGCTCAGCCTGGCGCTGCCGCGGCGCAGCACCCGGGCGGGAAAGTCCTCGGGTTCGAGCAGCACGCGGTCGCCGGACAGGGTCACGGCATGCTCGATGCTGTTTTCCATCTCGCGCACGTTGCCGGGCCAGTCGTAGTTCATCAGCTCCTGCAGCAGCGCTTGGGAGATGCGCTTGTCGGCTTTTTTCTGCCGGCTGCAGAGCTTGCTGAGAAAATGATGCACCAGCAGCGGTATATCGCCGCTGCGTTGGCGCAAGGACGGGAGCTGGATCGGAATCACGTTGAGCCGATAGAAGAGATCCTCGCGGAATCGATGCTCGCGGACCGCGGCCGCCAAATCGGCGGAGGTCGCGGCCAGAATCCGGACATCGACCTCGATGGTCTCGGTGCCGCCGAGCCGTTGGAAGCGGCGTTCCTGCAGCACCCGCAGCAGCTTGACCTGAAGATGGAGCGGCAGGGTCCCGATCTCGTCGAGCAGCAAGGTGCCGCGATCGGCCTGCTCGAAATGGCCCGGCCGGGGCCGGTCGGCGCCGGTGAACGCGCCGCGCACGTGGCCGAACAGCTCGTCCTCGATCAAGGTTTCCGGAATCGCACCGCAGTTGACGCACACCAGCGGGAAATCTTTGCGCCTGCTGTTGTAGTGAATCGATTTGGCCACCAGCTCCTTGCCGGTGCCGCTTTCGCCGGTGATCAAGACCGTGCTGTCGGTCGGCGCGACGGTCTCGATCCGACTGTAAACCCGCCGCATCGCTTCGGAGCGGCCGACGATGTTGTCGAACTGATAGCGTTCCTCGAGCTGGCGGCGCAGCGAACGATTCTCCTCCGCCAGCCCCCGGTGGCGCAGCGCCTTCTCGATCGCGAGCGAAAGCTGGACCGGTTTGAACGGCTTGGTCAGATAATCGGCCGCCCCCAGCTTGATCGCCTGAACCGCGGTCTCGACGCTGGCGAAGCCGGTGATCAGGATCACCGCCAGCTCGGGATAGAGCGCCAGCGCTTCGCGCATCACCGCCAAACCGTCGACGCCGGGCAGGCGCAGATCGGTGACCAGCACGTCGTAGGCGGTCTCGCCCAGGCGCCCGAGCGCCGATTCGCCGCTCGATTCGTACTGGACCTGGTAGCCGTGGTGTTCCAGCCAGTCGACCAGCGGGCCGGCGACGAGCTCATCGTCGTCGCAAACCAGCACGCTCTGGCGCATGTCGGCCACCTTCGGAGTCTGGTTAATAGCACGGCCGAGGAGGGCAGGGCAAGGCTAAGCGACGATTTTATGACACTTCGAGCAGTTTCTACGGTAAACTGCTTAACCGGTTTTGATTATTCGGCCAGCACGGCCTGCCAGGTGCGCTCGACGCCCTCGCGCAGCGACACCTTTGGGCGCCAGCCGCTCAGTCGGGTCAGGGCGCTCGAGTCCAGCACGTTGGCGGGCACGTCGATCGGCCGGCCGCCGCTGTGCTCGACCGCGACCGCGCGGCCGGTCACGTGCCGGATCAAGTCGATCAGCTCGCGCACGCTGGTGCCCTGGCCGCTGCCGCAATTGAACGTATCCTGCTCGGCTTCGAGCCCGAAGCTGTCGGTGACGGCGCGCGCCAGATCCTCGATGTAGAGAAAATCGCGCACCACGCTGCCGTCGCCCCAGACCGCGATCGGCTCGCGGTCGCGGACCCGGCGCAGAAAGGTGCTGACCACGCCCTGTTCCTTCTGCCGCTGCCAGGGGCCGTAGGGGTTGCTGAACCGATAAACGCGAAAGCGCAAGCCGTGCAAGTGCCGGTAGACCTTGAGGTACTTCTCGATCATCAGCTTGCTCACGCCGTAGGGCGTGCGCGGCTCGGTCGGATGGTGCTCGGCGATCGGCAGCTGCTGCGCGCTGCCGTAGACGGTTCCGCCCGAAGAAGAGAACACCAAGCGGCGCGGCGAGCGGCGGCGCAGCAGCTCGAGCAGGCGCAGGGTGCCGAGCACGTTGGTCTCCAGATCGTAGGTCGGGTTGTCGGCAGCGCTGCTCGGCAGCGTGGTCCCGATCAGGTGAAAGACGTAGTCGCAGCCCTCGAGCGCGGGATCCAAGACGGCGCGGTCGAGAAAATCGCCTTGGATGCGCTCCGCGCTCTCGAGGCCGGCGTGACGCCGCGGCTGCGGCTCGCCGTGGTCGAAGATGCGCAGCGGGTGGCCGCGGGCGATCAGCTCGCGGCCGAGCGCCGCGCCGAGAAACCCGAGTCCGCCCAGGATCAGGCAGCGCGGTCTCACGGCAGGCCCTGGCGCTGCCGCTGCGGCGCGGCGCTGGCAACGCGATGCTGGGCGGCGGCCGCTTCCAGCACCTGCAAGGTCGCGGCCGCGGTCGCGGCCCAGGAAAAACGGCGCGCCTGGAGCGGGCCGCGGCGGCTCAGCTCGGCGCGCAGCGCCGGGTCGCGCAGTCCGCGCTCGATCGCGTCGCGCAGCCGCGCCGGATCCTCGGCGTCGACCAGGATCGCTGCGTCACCGACCACCTCGGGCAGCGAGGCCGCCCGCGAACAGACCAGCGGCACGCCGCTCGCCAGCGCCTCCAGGGCGGGCAGGCCGAAGCCCTCGAACAGCGAAGGCAGCACGCACAGCTCGGCGGCGCGGAACAGCAGCGGCAGCTCGGAGCGCGGCAGCCATCCGGTCAACCGCACCCTGCCGCTGAGGCCGCGCTCGCGCAGCAGCCGCTCGAGCTGGCGATGCGCCAGGCCCGGCACGCCGGTAATCACCAACATCGGATCATCGCGCTGCCGCCACCACGGCTCGAGCGCGGCGATCAAGCCGGCGTAGTTCTTGTGCGGGTGGGTGGTGCCGGGGCTGAGCAGGAACGGGCGCTGAATTCCGAGTCGGGCGCACAGCGCGGCGATCGGCTCGGCGTCGGCCGGCTCGGCGGGTCGAAACTCGGCGCCGCAAGCGAGCGGAATGACATGGAGCCGCTCCGGATCGAGCCGATAGTACTGTTCCAAGTCGCGCCGTGAATGCTGGGACAGCGTGATCACGGCGCCGGCCGAACCGGCCGCCCGAGCGACCAGCAGATTCCAGAACGGTAGGTCGAACCAGCGGAAGTGCTCGGGGTGGCGCAGGTGCTGGAGGTCGTAGACGGTCACCACCGAGGGACACGACAGCAGCAGCGGGGCGGTCAGGCCCGGTGAGAACAAGACATCGAGGCCGGCGGCCTTGACCTGAAACGGCAAGACCAGCTGCTCCCACAGAATTCGGACCGCGCGCCAGCGCGCCGGCGGAGCCGGCGGCGCGGCGTCGGCCAGCGGCCCGAGCTCGCGGCGCGCTTCACGGCCGAGAAACAGTCGAACCGTGTGGCCGCGCGCGCCGGCGGCCTGGGTCAGCAGCGGCAGCAGCGAGCGCAGGTAGATCTCGGAGCCGCCGACCTCTCCGGGTCGCAGAAACAGGGCGTTGATCCCGATCTTCAATTTAGCCCGCGCGGTCCACTGGCTTGGTCTCCCCGCCGGCCGGCAAGGTCGCTTTTTCGTCCTCGCTGAGCTCGGTGGGATGGAAGCGCCCGCTGGCGGATGAGAAACGGTAGGCGGTAAGAAAGACGTTGTCGGGCCCGAGCAGGAGCAGGATGGTTTGATCGCCGGGCGTGAACAACCAGGCCCGCTCGGGCGGAAGCGCCGTGAGCGGGTAGCGGTAGGCCTCTTGCGCCGGCGCGCCGGGCGGATCGGATTTGCCTTGCAGCCACGGCGGCAGCGCCGGGCGGCTGACCGGCTCGACTCGGATCGGCGCATGGCTGAAGCGGACCAGCAGCTCATGCTCGGGGGTGTTGGGCGGCGGCTGGAAACGCGGCCGGGTCGGCGTCGGCTCGTCCTTCTTGGGCTTGGGAAGCTTCTCGTCCGACGGCAGGCCGCCGCGGTCTTCGATCGTCAGCTCGATCGGCCCGCTGAGCGCGGCGATCTCGAAACTCCCGACGGTGCTGCCGCGCGCGATCTTGAGCTCGATCGGCCGCAGCAAGGCCGGGTCGCCGTGCTGCGCGAGCAGCAGCGTCAAGGCCCAAGGTGCCAGCAGCGGCATGCCGACTCAGCTTATAGCAATCCCCCGCATCACGGAGCAACGTTAGCAAGGCGGCTGGCGGAGACTGCCGTGCCTCGGACTGGCGGGTGTCCGACCTGACACGCGGGATCGGCGCGCGCCGGAAGCGGAGAGAGTCCACGTCTAATCGGTCAAGGTTAACTCGCGGGCGGAGATGCCGAAGTCGCGCTGCCAGCGGCTGAAGAGATGGCGGGCGCGGCGGCGCCGCGGCGTCCAGCGGCGGCGCTGCTCGAGCGTCCGCGGCAGCCGGCATAGGTTGTCCCAGCGCGCGCGCAGGAAAGCGGCGGCCAGCGCCGCCATCGAGCGCTGGTCGCGCAGCCGTGCAGCGGCGCCCCGGCCGCGGAGCGCTCCGAACGCCTGCAGCCCGACCCGCACCGCGGTGTGCCACGAGGCCAGCAGCAGCCGGCCCCAAGGAAAGTACTGAACTGCGATGGTGCGGCGGTTGCGCTCCGCCAGGTGGGCTTTGAGCGCCGCATAGGCCCCCACCGAGCTCGAATAGCGATGGTAGGCGACCGCGCGCGGCTGATAGAGACACTCCCAGTCGCAGAGCCGGGCGCGGTAGCCCAGATCGGTATCCTCGCCGTACAGGAAAAAGCTCTCGTCGAAGCCGCCGATCTCGTCCAGCATGGCGCGGCGCAGCAACGCCGCGCAGCCGCTGGGGCAGAACACCGGCTCGAGCCGGTCGAACTGCCCGCGATCGGATTGCAGCCGGCCGCGGCCGCGCGCCAGACCGTCGGGATAGATCGCCAATCCGGCGCTGTCGAGTTGATCGCGCCGCTGATAGTTGAGGATCTTGGCCGCCACCATTCCGATGCGGGGGCTTTGCTGCCCCGCGGCCCACAGGGCGGCGAGAAAGTCGGGATCCGCGGTCGCGTCGGGATTGAGCAGGGCGATCCACGGCTCGGAGGTCTGGGCTAGCGCGCGGTTGACGGCGGCGCCGAAGCCGAGGTTGGAGGCGAGGCTCAAAAGCTGCACCGCAGGTGTGCAAGAATGGAGCTGCCCGATCGAGCCGTCGGTCGAGGCGTTGTCGACCACCACGACGGTTCGGGGGGGCGCAGTCTGATGGCGGAGCGAATGCAGGCATTCGAGCAGGAAGTCGGCGCCGTTGTGGTTGACCACCACCGCGGCGATCTCGGATCCGGCGCCGGGTTGGGCGACGGCTCCGCGGCGCGCCGGATCCTGGCCGTGATCCCGGCCTTCAACGAAGAGGGCTCGATCGCCGAAGTGTTGGAGGACGCCCGCCAATGCGCGCCGTTCGCCGACTTGGTGGTGGTCAACGACGGCTCCTACGACGGCACGGTGGCGCGGGCGCGGGCGGCCGGGGTCGCGCTGCTGGATCTGCCCTACAACATCGGGCTCGGCGGCGCGGTGCAGACCGCCTACCACTACGCCGCCGCGCGCGGCTACGAGGCGGTGATCTTGATGGATGCCGATGGCCAGCATCGCGCCGCCGACGCGGCCCGGCTGCTGGAGGCGCTGCTCGGGGAGCGGCTCGACCTGGTGGTCGGCTCGCGCTACCTCGAGCCCGGCGGCTATCGCTCCTCGCCGCTGCGGCGCTGCGGCAATCGCTTTTTCGCGCTGCTGTTGAGCGGGTTGTGCCGCCAGCGGATCACCGATCCGACCAGCGGCTTCCGTGCCGTCAGCCATCGCTTGATGCATCACTTCACCCGCCACTACCCGTTCGAGTACCCCGAGGTCGAGTCGTTGCTGATGGCGGCGCGGCTCGGCTGCCGCATCGGCGAGGTCGCGGTCGAGATGCAGCCGCGGCGCGGCGGCAGCTCCTCGATCGGCGCCTGGGGCGCGGTCGCTTACATGGTGCAGGTGACGTTGGCGATCCTGATCGACCTGCTGCGCCGCCGCCCGAGCTTGCGGCCGGCGCCGCCGAAGCCTCATGTTTGAGTCGCGGCTGTTTCTGTTCGGCGTGGCCGGCTGCGCCCTGCTGCTGCTGGTGATCGTGGCGCTGGTTCGCAACAACCGGCTCGAGCTCAAATACTCCCTGCTCTGGATCGTGACCGGCGCCGCGCTGCTGTTCATCGGCTTGCAGCCGCAGCTGCTGGTACGGATCGCGCGACTAATCGGCATCCAGGTGCCTTCGAACGCTCTGTTCGCGCTCGGCTTCGTTTTTCTGATCTGGATCATTGTCTATTTGACGGTCGCGATCTCGCATCTGATGCGCCGCACCCGCATCCTGGCCCAACAGCTCGCGCTGCTGCGCCACCGGCTCGATCGCGCCGGCGTCGCGCGCTTGGAGCAGGGCGAGCGCGGCGGCGAGCACCGCGCCGGGACCGATCTCTCGGAGACAGAGTAGCTGCTCGGCGGCCGGCCGCGCGCAGCTCCGGCCGCGACACGGGCTACAGGACAGCGCGCGCCACAGCGGCGCGCCGCGCTCGGACCACGGACCCCAGCGGCGCGGGTCGCTGGAGCCGAAGATCACCACGGTGGGCCGCTCAAGCGCCGCGGCCAGATGGGCCGGGCCGCTGTCGTTGCCGATGAACAGATCGGCCCCGCTGAGCAGGCCGGCGAGCTCGGCCAGATCGCCGGGGCACACCGCGCGGACCCGGGGATGACCGGCGCCTTCCACCACCCGGCTGGCGTGCGCGGCCTCGCCCGGTCCGCTGCTGACCAGGACCGTCCGCCCCCGTTCGGCCAGGCCGCGCGCGACGGCGGCGAACTTCGCGCTTTCCCAGCGCCGGGTACGGCGGGCGGCGGTGGGTTGGATCACGGCGTAGCTCGATCCCGCGGCGGCCTGCTGGGCCAGCAGCTCACCGCGCCGGCGCGCCGCTTCCGGCAGCGCGGCGTGCAGCGGGCCCGGGCGCGCCACCAGGCCCAGCGCGGCGAGCAGGTGGAAGGTGTGCTCGACGGTATGGCAGCCGGGCGGACTGTCGGACAGGCGCAGGTGATAGCTGCGCGACCAGCGAAAGCGCGCCTCGCCGGCGCGCCGCTTGGCTCCGGACAGCAGTGTGTACAGCGCGGCGCGGCGGCCGCCGTGCAGATCCAGCGCCAAGTCGAACTCGAAACGGCGCAGCCGGCGCATCAGCGTCCAGTGGTGGCGTCCCGGCGGCCGGTGCTTGGCCAGGCTCAGCACGCAATCGAGGTGCGGGTGGCCGTCGAGCAGCGCCGCGAAGCGTTCCTCCACCAGCAGCGCCAGCAGCAAGCTCGGGCGGGCCTGTTTGAGCGCGGCCAGCGCGGGGGTGAGCAGCAGGATGTCGCCGGCCGAGCGCAGCCGGACCAGCAGCAGCCTTTGGGCCCGCTGCAGCGGACTGTCCGGGATGCACGCGGGGGCTAGCAAGCGTTCGGCGGCAGCGCCTCGAGCTCGGCCTCTTCGATCAAAAGGCGCGGCAGGCCGTCGCGCACCGGATAGCGGCGCCCGCAGCCGCGGCAGCGCAGGGTTTCGCCGTCGAGATCGAGGCCGCTGAAACACTGCGGGCAGAGCAGCAGCTCGAGCAGCTCGGGAGCCAGCAGCCCGCTTTTCTCACAAGCCATCGTAGCGAGGCGGCGTAAGGTGCGGTGGCTGCAAGGCATGCGCCGCCCGGCCGACGCAGGCATACTGGACAGTATGTCGAGGAGGCCGGGCAAGCATAACGCCGCAGACACCGTGCATTACGCCGCCGCAGTAGATGGCTTGTGAGAAATGCGGGCTAGGGTCATGGCGGACGCTGCGGTCCGGCTGCGGGCCGCCGGCGTGTCAGTCGCTAGTCGCCTCTTCGTCGTCGATCTTGATCTTGAGCGAGCGCAAGAACTGCTTGTCGAGGGCGTTGATCTGCAAGTGAATGGTGTTGCTGTGGTGACTGTCGCGCCCGTTGCTGCCGTCGCGTTCGAGTGTCGCCTCGCCGGCTTCAACCGCTTCGGCCTCCACGCCTTTCTTGTTGAGTCCGACCGTCACCTCCAGCACCAGGACGATCTCATAGCCCTCTTCACGAATCCGATTGATCGATTCGTTGAACGCCTCGGAAGCGGAAAGCGACTCGTTGATCGCCTCGCCGAGCCGTCGCACCAGGTTCTTGAGCTGATCGTCGAATTCCACGTCTGTGTAGCTTGAGCCCCGTCCTTGGCGAAGGCGCTGCGGGCACTCTGGCACAGTGAGGAGACCGGGTCAATCCCTCGCCCGGAGCGCGTGGATCAGGGCGCCAACGCCGCCCGCGCCCGCTCGATTTGGCGCCGCCAGCGCGGATTGGGCTCGCGTGCGAGCGCGCGCGCGAACAGCTCGGCTCCGATTTCGGGCTCCGACAGCAGTGCCAAATTGTACAGCGCCCATGAAGAGTCATTGGCCAGCACGCTCTGACGCCGCGCTGCCTCGCGCGCCTGAGCGCGCCGCCCGAGTTGGAGCAGGGCGGCGGCCCGCAGCGCCTCGATGCGCGGATCGGTCGGCGCGCTGCCGGACCGCGGGCCCAGGACGGCGAGCGTTTGCTGCGGCTGGCCGCGCAGTAGGGCGAGACGCGCCTGCAGCAGCGCGACGGCGGTCGGTTCTGCGCCGGCCAGCCGGGCGGCGCGCAGCAGCCATTCCGCTCGCTCCAGCTCCGGATCCGATTGCGGCGCGGCCGGACCGGATCGCAGTCGATCGCCGCCGGGCGGGTCCTCCGGAGCCAGCCGGAGCGGGCTGGGGCTGCGGAGCATGGCGCCGCGCAAGGTACGGGCGCTGCCATCCAGCAGCAAACCGCGGAGCCCGGTTCCGGCCGCAAGCAGGGCGAGCGCGGCCAGGCCCCAGACCCAGGCCGGTGTCGGGTTGCGAGCCTGGCCCCGCCGGGACAGCGCTTGCCGCACCATGGCGTGGCAGGCTCCGGAAGCGGGCCGGTCGGTGGCTGGGCTCGAGCGCATCGCGGTCGCGATCAAAGCGCCGCAGGACCGGCACTCGGCCAGGTGCCGCTCCAAGGCTTGGATCCGTTCACGTGACGACCGCTCCAGCACCGCTTCGAGCTGCTGGCTCGGGCAGGTTTCGAGGCGCGCGCCTTCGCCGACCTGGCGCAGCAACAGCTCCGGCTGCAGCGGCTCCGGGCTCATGCGTAGCGCTCCGCCCCGACCCGGGCCAGCTTGCGCATCAGGCGGCTGGTGATCGAATCGACCCCGGCCGGCGAAACTCCGACCCACGGCAGGGCGGCGATCTCGCGGGCCGAGAGGCCGTCGCGGTAGCGATGCATGAAGATCGCGATGTCCCGATCGCGGTTGCGGCCGCGCGCCAGCCGGCGCAAGCGTTGGAGCAAGGTTTCGAGCTGATCGCGCAGCAGCTGCGCGCGCTCCGGGTCGACCGGATCCGCCAGGCGTTCGCCGAGCGGCGGTCCTTCGGCCACGCCCGAGTCGTGGTCCAGCGATCGGGTCGGAGCGTAGCGCCGCCGCGCATGCGCGTCGCGCACCACGGTTCTGACCCGATTGGCGCTGACCAGATCCAGGTAGGCCATCAGCTTGCCGGTCGAGCTGCCGCGAAAATTGCGCAGCCGCAGACAGTCGCGCTCGAACAGGTGCTGGTAGACGTCCTGGACGTGGTCCTCTATGCCGAGGCTGGGCACCGGGCGCCCGATCCGGTAGACCGCGGCGCGCACCGAACCCAAGATCCGGGGATGCAGGCGGCGCACCAGCTCATCGAGGAGCGCACCTTCGCCTCCCCGCAAACAGCGGCGCAGCAAGCGGACCGTGCCGCGCGAAGTCTCCTCGGGCTGAACCACGAAGCCCTCCAGGTTTTTGCGTATCCTATCGGGTTCCAACGGATGCGCGCAAGCCCCCAAACCATTAAGCGTATGGATCCGAATCGCCGCCGCCGGCTCCGAGCGCCGCTTGACGGCGACCGCCCCATCCCGTAGCGTCGCGCTCGGAAAAGAGGCTTGACATGGGCTTCGCCACCGACGCGATTCACGCCGGGCAGCCGCCGGAGAAAGTCACCGGCGCGGTTTCGGTTCCGATTTTCCAGACTTCGACCTACGCCTACCGGCGCTTCGGTCACCATACCGGTTTCGAGTACGGCCGGACCCAGAACCCGACCCGGATGGCGCTGGAGACCAACCTCGCGACCCTCGAGCGCGGCGCCGCCGCGTTTGCCTTCGCCTCCGGGATGTCGGCGATCGCGGCCGTGCTGTCGCTGCTCAAGTCCGGTGACCGGGTGGTGGTCTCCAACGATCTCTACGGCGGGACCTACCGCCTGTTCGAACGCGTCTATCGCCACTACGGTTTGCGCTTCACCTACGTCGCCACCGAGGATCTGGCCGCGGTGCGCCGGGCGCTGAGCCGCGGCTGCAAGATGGTCTTCATCGAAACCCCGACCAATCCGCTGATGCGGATCAGCGACATCGCGGCGATCGCCCGGCTGGCGCGGCGGCGCGGCGCGCCGCTGGTGGTCGACAATACCTTCATGAGCCCGGCGTTGCAGCGGCCGCTCGAGCTGGGCGCCGATCTGGTGGTCCATTCGACCACCAAGTTCCTCAACGGCCACGCCGACAGCGTCGGCGGCGCGGTGGTGGTGCGCCGCCCCGAGCACGCCGAGCGGATCGGGTTCATCCAAAACGCGGCCGGCGCGATCCTGGCGCCGCTCGATGCGTTCTTGGTGCTGCGCGGCATCAAGACCCTGCCGCTGCGGATGCGCTGCCACTGCGAGAACGCCGCGGCGGTGGCCGAATTTCTGAGCCGCCACCCGGCGGTACGGGCGGTGCACTACCCGGGCCTGCCGGCGCATCCGGGCCATGCCCTGGCGCGGCGCCAGTCGAGCGGCGGCGGCGGCATGGTGAGCTGCGAGCTGGCCGACCGCGCGGCGGCGCAGCGCTTCTGCGACGCGCTCAAGCTGTTTCTGCTGGCCGAGAGCCTCGGCGGAGTCGAGAGCCTGGTCTGCCATCCGGCCACCATGACCCACGCCTCGGTACCGGCGGCTCGGCGCAAGCAGCTCGGGATCGGCGAAAACCTGGTGCGCCTCTCGGTCGGCATCGAGGACCGCGAAGACCTGCTCGCCGACCTGCGCCGCGGCCTGAACGCCGCCTCCCGTAGAGTGTCAGGTCGGACGCACCGCTAGCCCGAGCCGCTGCATGGCTCTCGAAGATGTGGCACTGCCCAACTAAAAGGGCCGGTGGATGACTAATTCGGCGAAATCGGAGAGGGCGGTGCGGTAGATCGAGTCGGGGAAGGGTTCGATCAGCTTCTGGGCTTCGGCGACCAGCCGGTCGGCCAGCGCGCGGGTGTCCTCCAGCGTTCGGTATTGGGTGGCGAGCTCGAGGATTTCGGCTGCGCTGATGCTGCGAAAGGCGTGTTCGGCGAGCACGGTGCCGACCTTGGCGCGGACCTCGGCGCCAGCGCGGCGCAGCAGTAGAATCAGCGGCAGGGTCAGCTTGCCTTCGGTCAGATCGCTGAGCACCGGCTTGCCCAAGAGCTCGGCCGAGGTCGAGAGGTCGAACAGATCGTCGATCAACTGGAAAGCGGTTCCGAGCCGCATGCCGAAGTGCTTGAGGTCGCCGCAGGCCGCCGGATCCAGACCGGCGAGCAGCGCGGGAATCTCGCCGCAGGCGGAAAACAGGCGGCCGGTCTTGCGCTCGATGATGTCGAGATACTCCGCTTCGGTCAGCTCGAGATCGCCGCTGCGCTGCAGGCTGATCAGCTCGCCTTCGATCATCCGCAAGGTGGTTTCCGAGAGCACCTTGAGCAGCGGAACGTATTGCGGCTCGAGCCCCATCGAGACCGCGGTCAAGTAGAGGTAGTCGCCGAACAGAACCGTGACCTCTTCGCCGAAGCGGCGGTTGATCGAAGGCAGCCCGCGGCGGGTGTCGGCGTGGTCGATGATGTCGTCATGGATCAAGGTCGCGGTGTGGATCAGCTCGACCATCGCGGCGAACAGGATCGCGGGGCCGCCGCGCAGGCCGCAGAGCCGGCTGGTGAGCAGCAGCAGCGTCGGGCGGATCCGCTTGCCGCCGCCCGACGAGACGTGCTGGCCGGCCTGCGCCAGGATCGAAATGTCGGACTGGAATACCTTCGCCAGAATCTGCTCGACCTGTTCGAGGTCGGTTTCGACCAGGGCCAAGATCTGGCGCGGCGACATGCGGTCGGGGAGCTGCAGATCGAGCAGCTGCTGGGACAACGAGCGCGGCTCGGCGCTCACGGCAGCTCCACCAGATCGACTCCGGCCGGCGGCGTGAAGCGAAACAGCGCCGGATCGAGGCCCGGGTTCTCGACGATGTGCTCGAGTCGGTATTCGGCGCGGTTGCCGACCGCATCCTCGAGCAGCAGGCGCTCGATGGTGGCGCGCGCCGGGTCGATCTCGAGCCAGCAGGTCGGGTAGTCCGGCGGATCGGCTTGAGCCGGGTCGCGTTCCGCTCCCCGGGCGGCCGGGCCGGTGGGCTGCGGGCGCGCCTGGAGGCGCACCATCCGGTTGCCGTCGCGCCGCGGGCGCTCGCTCTCGGCCCAGCTCGCCTGGTACTGCTGGAGCAGCGGCGTGCCACCCAGAAGCAGGGTCGGCGCCTGCGACAGGTCCGGCCGCAACACTTGAACCTGGTTCTCTTCCGGCAAGTACCACCAGGCGCGCTCGCCGTCGCTGACGAACAGCTTGCGTTCGGGGGCGCGATACTCCCAGCGCATCTGGTTGGGCCGTTTCATGTACACCAGGCCGCGCTCTTCGATCGGCGATCCGAGCGCGCGGTTGAGTTGGCGCTGGACGAATTCGGCCCGCAGGTCGCGAAGCCGGTCGTAACGCGCCTGCACCCGGCGCACCAGATCGGTGGCGTCGGCTCCGGCCAGATCAGTGGCGTCGGCCTTGGCCAGAGCGGTGGCGTCAGCCTCCGCGTTGAGGAAAGCCAGCAGAATCAGAATCGGCATGCGCGGCCTTTTTTGCGCCCTTTCGCCGGGATGGTATCACAGACCGGTCCGGGCGCTCTTGCCCCTGGCGGCGCGCGGATGCTAACCTCCGCCGCCATCGAAGCCGTTCGCCTATGGAGCAGGAAATGACTCGTTCCAGCGCCGCGGCGCGGCGCCGCGAGCCCGGATCGCGGGGACGCGGATGAGCGCGCCGCTCAAGCGCAGCCGCGGCTGCGGTGAGCTGCGTGCCGCCGACGTCGGCAAGACCGAGACCCTGTGCGGCTGGGTGCTGCGGCGCCGCGATCTGGGGGCGCTGGTGTTCCTCGATTTGCGCGACCGCAGCGGGATCTGCCAGGTCGTGTTTCGGCCCGAGAACGATCCGGAGAGCTACCGGCTGGCCAAACGCCTGCGCGGCGAGTTCGTGATCGCAGTCCGGGGCGAAGTGGTGGGCCGCGAAGCCGGCACCGTCAACCCCAAGCTGCCGACCGGCGCGATCGAGCTGGTGGTGCGCCAGGCGCGGCTGCTCAACGAGTCCAAGACCCCGCCGTTCGAGCTCGACGACAACGACGCGCCGAGCGACGATCTGCGGCTGCGTTATCGCTATTTGGATCTGCGCCGCCGGCGGCTGCAGCGCAATTTGACCGTGCGCCACCAGGTGGCGCTGGCGGCGCGCCGCTACCTCGACGCGCAGGGCTTCCTCGAGATCGAGACCCCGGTGCTGGCGGCGCCGACCCCCGAAGGGGCGCGCGACTACCTGGTGCCGAGCCGGTTGTTTCCGGGCAAGTTCTATGCCCTGCCGCAATCGCCGCAGCTGTTCAAGCAGATTCTGATGGTGGCCGGATTCGAACGCTATTTCCAGATCGCGCGCTGCTACCGCGACGAAGACCTGCGCGCCAACCGGCAGCCCGAGTTCACCCAGATCGATCTCGAAATGTCGTTCGTGACCCGCGACGACGTGCTCGAGCTGGTCGAGGGCTTGATGGCGGCGTTGTTTCAGGCGGTCGGCCGCGAGCTGGCGCTCCCGCTGCCGCGCCTGAGCTACGAAGAGGCGGTGCACCGCTACGGCAGCGACAAGCCCGACCGGCGCTTCGAGCTGCCGATCCAGGACCTGAGCGCGCTGGCGGCCGGCTGCGGCTTCGCGCCGTTCGAGGCGGCGGCCGCGGCCGGTGGCGCCCTGCGCGCGCTGGTGCTGCCGGGCGGCGCGCAGCGCTCGCGGCGCCAGCTCGAAGAGCTGGAGGCGCGCGGCAAGGCGGCCGGCTTGGAGGCGCTGGCCTGGGCCAAGCGCGGCGCGGGCGGCTGGCAATCGCCGCTCAAGCGCGCGCTGGGAGAAGCGTGGCTCGAGCGGGTCGCCGCGAGCGCCGCGGTTGGCTCCGATGACCTGCTGCTGTTTTCGGCCGGGCGCGAGCCCAAGGCGCTGTCGGCGGCCCTGGGCGCCGTGCGCCTGGCGCTGGGGCAGGAGCTGGGCTTGATTCGAAAAGGCGACCACGCGTGCCTGTGGGTGATCGACTTCCCGCTGTTCGAGCGCGATCCGCAGAGCGGTCGGATCCAGTCCGCCCACCATCCGTTCACCGCGCCCTACGAAGAGGATCTGGAGCGGCTCGAGAGCGAGCCGCTGAAGGTGCGCTCGCAGGCGTACGATCTGGTGCTCGACGGCGAAGAGATCGGCAGCGGCAGCATCCGAATCCATCGTTCGGAGGTCCAGCGTCGAGTGTTCAGCGCGCTCGGCATCGGCAGCGCCGAGGCCGAGAGCCGCTTCGGGTACCTGTTGGAGGCGCTGCAGTTCGGCGCCCCGCCGCACGGCGGCATCGCCCCGGGGCTGGATCGGATTCTGATGCTGCTGACCGGCGCGAGCTCGATCCGCGACGTGATCGCGTTCCCCAAGACCAATGCCGCCGCCGATCTGATGACCGGCGCGCCCTCCGAGGTCACGCCCGAGCAGCTCGAAGTCCTGGGCCTGCGCCTGGCGCGCCCCAAGGGCTCCTGATCCGCCGCGGCGGCGAGAATTTGCGCCTCGGAGACCAAGGGCCTATCCTTTAGGGCACCGTCCGTCGGACCTCGGATGTCCGCCCGCCGCAAGTTTCAGATCTCAGAAATGGGTTTGGATCGCCTGTTCGGCGTCCACGACTCCAACCTGCGCGAGCTCGAGCGCCATCTCAAAGTGCGCATCCATGCGCGCGGCGGCAACGTTACGATCGAGGGCTCGCCCGAGGGGGCGCGCCGGGCCGAGGAGATCCTGACCACCTTCTCCGAGTACCTCCAGCGCGACATCCCCTTCGGCGAGGGCGACTTCCGCAGCGCCTTGACCCGGCCGTGGGAGGCCAGCTTCACGCCGGCGCCGAGCCAGGCCGCGAGCGCCGAAGTGCTGTCCACCGGCGACAAGGAAGTGCGGCCGCGGGGGCCCAACCAACGGCTCTATCTGGAGAAGATCGCGACCTGCGATCTGGTGCTCGGGGTCGGCCCGGCCGGCACCGGCAAGACCTACCTGGCGATGGCGGCGGCGGTGTCGGCGCTGCTATCGCGGTTGGTCCACCGCATCGTCCTGACCCGGCCGGCGCTGGAGGCCGGCGAGCGGCTCGGGTTCTTGCCCGGCGACATGTTCGAAAAAGTCCACCCGTACCTGCGGCCGCTCTACGATGCGCTCTACGATCTGCTCAAGTCGGATCGCGCCGCGCGGCTGATCGAGCGCGGCCAGGTCGAGATCGCGCCGCTGGCGTTCATGCGCGGCCGCACCCTCAACGACGCGTTTGTGATTCTCGACGAGGCCCAAAACACCACCGCGGAACAGATGAAGATGTTTCTGACCCGCCTGGGGCTCAAGTCCAAAGCGGTGGTGACCGGCGACATCACCCAGGTCGATCTGCCGCCGGGTCGGGTCTCGGGGCTGATCGAAGCGCTCGAGGTGGTCGGCGCGCTCGAAGGCGTGGCGGTGGTGCGGTTCGACGAGCGCGACGTGGTGCGCCATCCGCTGGTGCAGAAAATCGTGCGCGCCTATGACCAGTTCGACAGCCAGCGCCAGCTCGGCGCTCCCGAGGTCGAAGCCGAGTGAGCTCGGCCGAGCAGGGCGGCGCCGGTGCCGCGGCGCCGATCCGTCAGCTCAGCACCGTGCTGTTCGCCGCCGCCGCCACCGCGATGATCACGGTCCAGCCGCGGCTGGCGCTGCCGAGCTTCGAGATCGGCAAGCCGGCGACCAGCGACGTGAGCGCACCGGCGACGTTGCGCATTCCCGACCCGGAAGCGACCGAGCAGCGCCGCCGCGCCGCCGAAGCCGAGGAGCTGCCGCTGTATGATCACGACCCGCGCAAGTACCAGACCTTCCAGCTCCGGTTGGTCGAGCTGTTCGAGGCCGGCCGCGCGCTGCCGGCCGCGGCGGCCAAGGCGCCGGCGGCGGCCGCGGCGCTCGAGGCAGTCTGGGGGCGGCCCTTGTCGAGCGCCGGCGTCGGCGCGCTGCTGCGCACCCGATTCGATCCGGAGCTCGAGGATCGGCTGATTCAAACCCTCCAGGGTGTGAGCGCGCGCCTGGTGATCGACGATCTGCTGCGCCTCGCCCCCAGCAGTCTGGCGCGCGGGATTCGAGTCCGGACCCTGCCGGCCGGCGGCGAGCGGACCGTCACCGACCCCGCCGGCCTGCTCGATCTGCAAGGGCTGATGCTGCGCCTCGAGGTGGCGCTCGAACGATTGGACCTCGAGCGCCGCGAGGGCCGCGCGCTGGCCGAGATGGTGGCCGAGGCGATGGGCCCGAATCTGACCTTCAACAGCAAGGAGACCGACGAGGCCCGGGCCAAGGCGCGCGCTCGGGTCGGCGAGGTGTTCTATCAGGTCGAGCGCGGCCAGAAGCTGGTGCGCCGCGGCGATCTGGTCAGCCCCGAGATCTACCGCCAGCTCGAGGCCGCCGGCAGCCTCAAGGCGGGCGAGCGGACCGTGCCGCATATCGCGGCCACGTTCGTGCTGGTTTGGATGCTGCTGTTGGGAATGGGGCTTTACCTGCGCCACTACCGCACCCGCCAGCGCTGGATCCCCAAGCTCGATCTCAAGCTCGGGCTGCTCTGGCTCGGGCTGCTGTTGATCCACAAGATCGGCTTCAAGCTGGCCGAGTTCGTCGGCGAGGCGGTCGAGCGCTATCCGTTCGATCGCCCCGAAGCCTACGCCTTCGCGATCCCGTTCGCGGCCGGCGGCATGCTCCTGACTTTGCTGGTCGGGGTCCATCTGGCGGCGATCTTCTCGATCTTCAACGCGGCCACGGTCGGGATTCTGAACGGCGAGCTGGGCCTGACGTTGTTCGCGCTGATCAGCAGCTTCGCCAGCATCTACAGCCTGACCCGCTTCGAAAAGCGCACCGCCTTGATGCGCAGCGGCCTGCTCTTGGGCACCACCCAGGCGCTGGTGGTGCCGCTGGTGCTGGTCCAGTTCGGCGCCGGCGCCGCCGGCGCCGCGCTGCCGGAGGCGGGCGCGCTATGGCTCGCGATCGGCTGCGCCTTCTGCGGCGGCATCGCGGTGGTGATGCTGGTCACGCTGCTGCTGCCGCCGCTCGAGGTGCTGTTCGGCGTTCCGACCGACATCCGCCTGCTGGAGCTGTCGAATCTGAATCTGCCGCTGCTCCGCGAGCTGGCGCTCAAGGCCCCCGGCTCTTATCAACACAGCATCGCGGTCGGGAGCTTGGCCGAAGCCGCGGCCGCGGCGATCGCGGTCAATCCGCTGATGCTGCGGGTCGGGGCCTATTATCACGACATCGGCAAGATCGCCGCGCCGCAGTATTTCGTCGAGAACCTGCGCGGCCGCTCCAACCCGCACGACGCGCTCGATCCGCTCGAGAGCTCGCGCCGGATCGTCAATCACGTGCAGCGCGGTCTGGAGCTGGCGCGCCAGCACCGCCTGCCGCAGGCGATCGCCGACATGATTCCGCAGCACCACGGCACCCGCCTGGTCGGGTATTTCCACGACAAGGCCCGCTCCGGGGCGCAGGGCGCCGCGGTGCCGGAATCGGATTATCGCTATCCCGGGCCCAAGCCGCGCACCAAGGAGGCGGCGATTCTGATGTTGGCCGACGCCGTGGAGGCCGCGTCGCGGACCTTGCGGCAGCCGACCGCAGAGCGGTTGCGAGCCACGATCCGGACCCTGTTCAACGCGATCGTGGCCGAAGGCCAGCTCGATCAGTGCGACCTGACCCTGCGCGATCTGGACCGGATCGCGCAGGCGTTTCAGGAGGTGCTGAGCGGGATTCTGCACCATCGAATCGACTATCCTGGTTACGATTTCAATGACGAAAAGACCGACCCGCAATCGGGTCCGCCGCTCGAACCGCCGGCTGACCGTCCTGCGGGCGAAGCGCTGCTCGGTGTCGAGCGCCTCCCTGGAAAGATTCACTGAGGCGGTGCTGGGCGAGCTCGGAGCGCGGCGCGGGACGGTGGGGCTGGCGCTGCTTTCCGATCCCGAAGTGCAGGCGCTCAACCGCAGCTTTCGCGGCTCGGACCGGCCCACCGATGTGCTTTCGTTCCGCTGCGGCGAAGTGCTCGACGGCGAGCTGCATCTCGGGGACATCGTGATCGGCCTGGGTGTCGCGGCGCGCCAGGCGCGTGCCCGCCGCCAGCGCCTGCCGACCGAGCTGCGGCGCCTGCTGCTGCACGGGCTGCTGCATCTTCTGGGCCACGATCACGAGCGCGATCGCGGTGCGATGGCCAAGCTGGAGCGTCGCCTATGGCGCGCCTATCGGAGCCCGAGCTCATGGCCGGCGCAATCGCGCTGACCGTTTTCGGCCTGGCGCTGGTCGCGCTGCTGCTTTACGGGATCAGCGAGCAGTGGCTGGTGCGCTCCCGCGCCCGCGCTTCGCGCGCCGTGCTGGCCCATCTCAGCCTGGCCAAGCGGCTGCTGGCGGTGGGGGGCAGCTCCTCGGCCACCGCGCTGCTGCTGGCGCTGCGTCTGGGTCGGGTGCTGGCCTCCGCGGTGCTGACCGCGGCCCTGGTGGCGCTGCTGCCGCGCATGGAGCTCGCGCTGCT
>Ga0214471_10000850_pt1 | contig 24769 bp, 24 predicted proteins | sample RVTome_5_FD_207665 | JGI IMG/M metagenome (GOLD analysis project Ga0214471, IMG submission 207665) | Soil microbial communities from uranium-contaminated site in the Upper Colorado River Basin, Wyoming, United States - RVT142D155 | ecosystem: Environmental > Terrestrial > Soil > Contaminated >... | reverse complement strand
AGGTCTGGACCACCGTCTCGGGCCAGACCGCCTCGATGGCGTCACCGAACCCGGTCAGTCCGTCGCAGCAGGCGATCAACACGTCTGAGACGCCCCGGTTGCGGAGCTCGGTGAGCACTGCGAGCCAGAACTTGGCTCCCTCGTCGCCGGACCCGAGCCACAGGCCCAAGACGTGCTTGCGGCCGTCTAGATCGACGGCGAGGGCGACATAGACGGGCCGGTTACGGACCCGGCCATCGGTGCGGACCTTGATCACGACGGCGTCGAGATACAGGATTGGATACACCGGGTCGAGGGGCCGTGACTGCCATTCCCGCAGCTCGGGGAGCACCGCGTCGGTGATCCGAGAAACCAGCTCAGGGGAGATCTCCACCCGATACACGTCGGCGATATGGGCCTGAACGTCGCGCACCGTCATCCCTCGAGCCACCAGACCGATCACCAGATCGTTGAACCCGGCGATCCGTCGCTGCCGTATCGGGACCAGCGCCGGTTTGAAGGTGCCCTCCCGATCCCGGGGCACCTCGATCGGGATCCCGCCGGCGTCGGTCAGCACCGTCTTCGGATACGCCCCGTTGCGGTTGTTGCCCGATCCCCACCCCGCCGGGTCACCCTTCTCATAGCCGAGATGATCCGCCATCTCGACCTCGAGGGCCCGGTTCATGATCCGAGACGTCAACTCGGTCAACACCCCATCGGGACCTAACAGCTCCAAGCCCTCCTCATCGACCTGGGCCATCAACCGGTCCAGCATCTCCTCGTCGATCACCCCTCGAGCCGGCTCCACTCCACCCTTCTCACTATCAGTAGCCACGTGTAGGTGCTCCTTGTCTCCCTGCCCCAGCCGGGTCAGGGTCGCCGATCGGACACCTCACACAAAGGATTCAACACGCCCCCCGACGACGCCCACCAGCGATACCAGCGGGCCGTCGGCGAGCGGCGCATCGTCACCCAACCCGACGTGGCCGGCACCTGCCACCTGTTCGCCCTCGACCTGCCCCCCGACCGGGTCGCCGCCGTCACCCGCCGCCTCAACAGCATCGCCCGCAACCTGAAAACCTCACACGAGACCCGCACCATGGACCAGTTACGCGCCGACGCCCTCCTCGACCTCCTCGAAGGCGACCCGACCGTGACAAGCCGAGGCCCCCACGGAGTCGTCGACATCCGAGTCGACCTCGCCACCCTCACCCGACTCTGCGACACCCCCGGCGACCTCGCCGGCTACGGACCCGTCATAGCCGACATCGCCCGCCGCGTCACCCAACACCAACAAACCGCCCAATGGCGCTACACCGTCACCGACCCCGCCACCGGATCCACCATCGTCACCGACATCACCAGACGACGACCCACCGCCACCCAACGCCGCCACATCGAGACCCGCGCCACCACCTGCGTGTTCCCCGGCTGCCGCATGCCCGCCACCACCTGCGACATCGACCACCACACCCCCTGGTCACAAGGCGGACCCACCCACACCACCAAGCTGGACCCCCTCTGCCGCCACGACCACACCCTCCGACACCTCCCCGGCTGGACCTACCACCCCCTCCCCAACGGCGACCACCAATGGATCACCCAACTCGGCCACACCTACACCACCAGCGGACAACCACCCTGACGCCAACCCCGACGTTCGGGCAGGCCGCTCCCGACAGTCGGTGTTGCCGGCTGCGCACGGTGCGCCGGGCCGGCACTCTCAATCCACGACAGCGGTGCGCCGATGATGAACGGCATGGTGGCACGACCAGGTTCGCGTCGAGCACTGGGGTTGGCGGGGTCACTCGTAGTTGTGTTGTCCCTCACGATGTCGGGGGCGCATGCCCGGTACCCCGACGCACAGTCCCTCGAGAAGTGCGGGAGCGGGCCGAGGCTCTCGACGCTGATCGCGTCGGGGGAGTTGCCCAGCTACTCGTACTGCCGCACCGCCGATGGCTACGTCAGGCTGATCGCCATCGAGGACGGCGGGCGTCTTTGCGACTATGTCGTGTCCCGCGAAACACGCCGGCCCGAAGGCGCGCATCGCATCGGCAGCTGCGTCAATACGGAACTCTGACACGAACCTCACCCCAGCACGGACTCGTCTATCTCGATGCCGAGGCCCGGCGCCGTCGGTACCCGGAAGTGGCCGTCGACGACCTGGACCGGCTCCGTGACCACGTCGCGGGCCACACCCTGATTGGCGGGGCTGGCGCCGAAGTCGACGCGGTGCATCGCCGCCGCGCAGTGGACGTTGGCGACGGCGGCGACGCTCGACTCGGCGATCTTGCCGGACAGGTTTATCGCCAGCCCGAGCGTGTCGCACAATGATGCGGCCCGCATGACGCCGGTGATCCCGGCCTGCTTCACCAGCTTGAGGCTGACGCCGGCGACCCCGCTGCGGCCGAAGGCGAGGATGTCGTCGAACGAGCCGACGCTCTGGTCGGCACAGATCGGGATGGGGGACTGGTGGGCGACTCGGATCATGGCGCCGTGGTCGCCCCTGGGTATCGGCTGTTCCACGAACCGGACGTCGTACCCGTCGAGCTTCCGGAGGAACGCAACCGCCTGCTGCTCCGACCATCCCTGGTTGGCGTCACCGCACACCACGGCGTCGGCCGGGAGCGCCGTCCTGATCTTTGTGACCGTCTCCATCTCGGTGTCCTGGTCGGCGATCGCCAGCTTGATCTTGAACCAGCGAAACCCCGCCTCGTACTTGGCCAGAGCGGCCTCCAAATCGGCCTCGGGCCGTCCGCTCCCCACCATGGTGAGCGCAGGGACCCGGTCGCGGACGGCGCCTCCGATCAGCTCGCTCACCGGCACGCCGTGGTGTCGCCCCGCCAGGTCGTGGAGCGCGATGTCGATCGCACCGATGGCCGTCTCGTTCGCCTGGATGGTGCGCTGCATGCCGAACCACAGCTCGGTGCGCCGCAGCGGGTCGGCGCCGACGAGGCTCGGTGCCAGGAAGTCGATGCCGTCCTTGATGCGTGACTGGGTGTCGCCGGTGATGTCGGTCGCCTCGACGCCCTCGCCCCATCCGTAGGTGCCGTCGTCGGCCGTCACCTTGACGAGCACGTTGTCCGACTTCTCGATGGTGATGTGCGACATCACGACCGGCTTCGTCAGCGGGACACTGACGGGAAACGTCTCGACCGACACGATCTTCATGAGTCATCTCCGCTCGGAGCCACTACGGGCGGATCCTATATGATGCATTTCCAGTCGGCGGAAGGTTGAAGAGTGCGCCTGGTCACGTTCGCCGCCAGCGGCAAGTCAGGCATCGGAGTCCTCGGTCGAGACGGCTCGGTGACGGATTTGGCGGCCGATCCGGGGCTGCCGACCGCGATGGTCGACTTCGTCGCCCTCGGACGAGTCGGGCTCGCAGCCGCGGCGGCGATCGCCGAGACTGCGCCGAGGCTCTCACCCGGCGACGTGAGGCTCCTCGCTCCCATCCGCCCCCGCAACAACGTGATGGCCGTCGGCCGCAACTACCACGACCACGCCAAGGAGTTCACCGAGAGCGGATTCGACGCCTCGGAGAAGCAGATGATCCCCGACCACCCGATCATCTTCACGAAGGCGGGGTCATCGATCATCGGGCCGGGAGACGCCATCGAGATCTCGAACGACCCGCTCGGCACGTCGGACTACGAGGGTGAGCTCGGGGTCGTCCTCGGCCCCGGCGGGTCACGGATCTCCGCCGGAGACGCCTGGGACCACGTCTACGGGTACACGGTCGTCAACGATGTCACGGCCCGTGAGCTGCAGAAGCAGCACGTCCAGTTCTTCATCGGCAAGAGCCCGGCGACGTATTGCCCGATGGGGCCGTGCATCGTCACTCGGGACGAGATCGACGACATCACCGCGTCGGTTCTGCGCACGACGGTGAACGGGGAGCTGCGCCAGGAGTCGCCGATCTCGGGGCTCATCTTCGACATACCGACCCTGATCGAGGCGATCTCCGCCGCGGTCCTGCTCGAGGCGGGTGACGTCATCGCAACCGGCACGCCGGCGGGCGTCGGCATCGGCTTCGACCCCCCGGTCTATCTGAGGTCGGGCGACACCGTCGAGGTGTCGATCGACGGAGTCGGAACCCTCGTGAACCCGGTCGCTTGACGTGATCGTCGAGATCGTGGCGGTCGGCACCGAGCTGCTCCTCGGCCAGATCGTCAACTCGAACGTCGCCTTCATCGGGGAGCGGCTGGCACGTGACGGGTTCGACGTCCACCACCAGGTGACGGTCGGGGACAACCTCGACAGGCTGGCCGAGACGATCAGGACGGCGATCGGCAGGTCGGGCGCAGTGGTCCTGACCGGCGGCATTGGTCCGACCCAGGACGACCTCACTCGGGAGGCCCTTTGCCTGGTCGCAGGGGTCGGGATGGCCCGCGATCGAGCCCACGCAGAGGCCATCCGGGATCGGATCACGCGACTGCGAGGCTCCGTCTCTGAGAACACCCTGCGCATGGCGGACTACCCGGAGACGGCCACCCCACTTCCGAACAGCAACGGTGTGGCCCTCGGCGTTGCGATGGAGATCGAGGGTGTCCACGTGTACGCGGTGCCGGGGGTTCCCGGCGAGATGTCCGCCATGGTCGATGAGGAGGTGCTGCCCAGGTTGCGGGAAGCCTCCGGCGAACCGGCCGTGGTGCGCAGCCGCGTCATCAGGACCTGGGGGCTGGGGGAGTCGCGGGTGGCCGAGATCCTCGATGACCTCTATGCCTCCGCGAACCCGACGGTCGCCTTCCTCATCACGGATTCAGAGGTGAAGGTGCGCATCACCGCCAAGGCCGAGTCCGTCGCCGCCGCAGACGCCATGATCGACGAGCTCGACGCCGTGGTGGCATCTCGCCTCGCCGGCGTCGTGTTCGGGAGGGACGACGAGACGATCGAATCGATCATCGTCACGCGCTTGCAGGACTTGGGGTGGCGGATCGCCACGGTCGAGGAGGTCACCCTCGGCACGGTCGGGTCGAGGATCGCCGAGGCGGCGGCGGGCACGGCCGTCTATGCCGGGACGCTCACGGTCCCATCGGGGGCGGCGGTGAACGAAGGGCGGGCAGCCGAGTTGCTCGGCGTCGTCGACGGGTTTCTCGAGGCCGACGTCGTCCTGGCCATCGGCGGCGTCGACAGGCAGGTCACGCCGGACGACTCCACGAGATCGGTCGGCGTGGCCGTCAGGACCCCTGCCGGGACGACGACGGACACCGTAGCCCTGTACGGCGGAGACGACCGAGTCCGCAGGTTCGCGGCGGTCGGAGCGCTCCACGCCCTCCGAAGGGCACTCGCCTAGGCCGACCCGGACCGGTTCCGGCGTCCCGGCGGGTCATATGTGCGACGGAGGTACGCCGGAACGGGTCGTCCTCTGTGCGATAGTCGCTCCATGACGTCTCCCCACACGGAGTTGCGAACCGGTCGGCTGGTGCTGGCGCCGCTCGAGGTCGACGACGCCGAGGAGATGGTCGCGGTACTCGGGGACGCCCGCATCTACGAGTACACGGGCGGCGACCCGCCGAGCCTCGACGACGTCGAGTCTCGATATCGATTCCAGGTGGCGGGGTCGCCGCGCCCCGGCGAGGTGTGGCACAACTGGATCATCAGGCTCGCAGGCGTGTCAGTCGGGTACGTCCAGGCGACAGTCGTCGGGGCGACGGCCGACGTCGCCTGGGTGGTCGGCGTCCCGTGGCAGAGACGTGGGATCGCATCCGAGGCCGCCGGCGCCATGTGTGATTGGCTGACTGCCGGCGGCGTCACACGGCTGACCGCCCACATCCACCCCGACCACACCGCGTCGGGGCGGGTCGCCTCATCCGTCGGGCTGACGCCGACCGGAGAGATCGACGAGGACGGTGAGGTCGTGTGGGCCTCGATGTGACATGCCAGCCGGACCGAGTCGGCGATCGATCGCCACCGGGGAGAGCGGGAAGGAGCCCGGATCAGCCGTTCATCGAGGCGGCGACCGCCTGGGCGGCCGCCTCCTGCGAGAGTGGCAACTCGACGACCTCGCCGCTCGCGGCAGAGAGGTCGGCGGCCATGTAGACCTCCATCGTGGTCCGGGCGAGGCGCGGCTCGACCATGACGGGACGGTCGAAGGCGACCGCCTCGACGAAGTGGATCGTCTCGCGCTCCATCGGACCGGCGTAAACGTGGTCGACGTACTCGCCCGGCATCGTCGACAGCGGGAACACGACGCCGTTCTCGACAGTGTTGAGGACGACGTCCCGGTGGCTGTCGTCGGCGATGATGGCACCGTCCGTGCCGATGAACTCGATCCACGTCGTGCAGGCGTTCGGATAGCCGGGGGGCAGCGACATGCCTGCCTGGACCGTGACCACCACGCCGTCGTCCATCGTGATGACGCTCATCTGCGTGTCTGCGAGCCCGTGGATCGGAGCCCGCACCCCGTACGCCGATTGCGAGTAGACCCGCACGGGACGCCGGGGCTGCAGGCACCACAAGGCGAAGTCGATGTCGTGGGTCGCCTCCATGGCTGCCGGCGACAACTTGATGCGGCCCCCGATCTTGGCACCGAGGGATCGGGTGATGTGCCGGCTCACGAGGACGCTGACCGGCTCACCGAGGGTGCCCTCCATCAGGCTTCGCTTGATCATCGCCTGCTTGGCGCTGAAGCGCTGCGAGTAGCCGATCGTCAGCTTGAGCCCACGCGACTCGGACGTCTCCACGAGGTCGTCGGCCTCGTCGAGCGTGAGTGCCATCGGCTTCTCGAGCAACACGTGCTTGCCCGCCTCGAGGGCCGCCTTCGTCATCGGATAGTGGAGCGTCTCGGGGGTGGCGGACACCATGATGATGTCGATCGCCTCATTGGCGACCAGCTCCTCCCAATTGGCGGTGGCCGAGACCGGGTGGGTGAGCGCCTTGACCTCGTCGAGTCGATCGGGCCTGGTCTCCGCGATGTGGAGCTCGTCGACCAGGGCGCTGTTGGCGCACGCCACGGCGCGGATGCCGCCGCACCATCCGGTGCCGATGATGCCGACGTTGACCTGGGTCATCGATCGTCCCTCCGCTGGAGCAGTGCATCAGGCTCGATCGGGAGCACGACCGCTTCACCCCTCCGAGCCGAATAGTCCATCGCCATCGTGAGCATGAGGTTGTTGTGACCGTCGCGGGCGGTGGCGTGCGGGGTCTTGAACCCCTTCGCCAGCCGGTTGTACCAGGTGAGCGTCTCCTCACGCATGGGGCCCCACAGCATCCCGTCCGACACGTCGCCCGGAGGATACGAGCCGACGAAGTCGACATGGCGCGGGGCAGCCGCGTCGAACCCGCGACTCCTGTACCCGGCGCCTTGGGCGACCTCGGAGGCGATGATCACGTCGCGGTGGGTGTCCTCGATGTCGATGACCCCCTTCGTTCCGACGATGCCGATCTCGAGGCCGTAGACGGCGCCCGGCCAGACCTCGGGCAGCGCCCAGTTGATGCTCATGGAGAAGACCGCCCCATCGTCCATCGTGACGACTCCGAATGTGCCGTCCTTCGTACCCCACTCTCCGAGGACGGCATCGACGGAGCGGGCGTACACCTCGATGGGCGTCTTGCCCTCCATCAGCCACATGCACATGTCGAGTGCGTGGGTGCCTGAGACGACCATTGGGGTCAGGTTTGTCCGATCCTCGGTCTTCTGGAGCGTGGCATAGGGGACCATGCGATTCATGAACGCCCTGGTCACGACGCTGGTGACGTCGCCGATCTGCCCGTCGCGGAGGCGCTGCTTGACGGTGAGGAATCTCCGCCTGAATCGCTGCGTGTACCCGACCACGGCGTCGACGCCGGCCTCCTCGATGGCGGCGAGCACCCTTGCAGACTCGACCGGATCCGTCGCCAGCGGCTTCTCGATGAACAGCGGAAACCCGTGCGCGACCGACTGGAGGATCGGGTCGACGTGATCGTTCTCGGTCGTGGCGACGATCACGGCAGTCACCTGCGGCTGTGCCAGCAGGTCGGCGACGTCGGTGGTGACGAAGTCGGCTCCGGTGTCGGCGGCGAGCCGCTTGGCAGTCGGCTCGTGCGTGTCGCACAGGCCGAGCCAGGCGATGTTCGGGTGCTCACGTGCCAGCACGGCGCGGACGCGCCCGATCGTGCCGCACCCGATCACGGCGAGCCCTATGCCGGCCATGCCGTTCACACCCTCCTTGGCCTAGACGATCCCGAGCAAGCGGGCTGCGTTGCCGCCCGCGATGAGGTCGATCTGTTCCTGGCCGAGCCCCGGGACCCGGCCGAGGAGCCCGAGCGGGTCGTCCTCGCCCATGTCGAACGGGTAGTCGGTGCCCAGCATCACGTGGTCGGCACCGTACTTGTCGACGAGGAATCTCACCTGATCAGGATCGAACACCATGGTGTCGAAGTAGAACTTGCGCAGGTAGGTGCCGGGCGGATTGGGGACGCCGGCCCGCACGTCTTGCCGGGCGCGCCAGGCGTGGTCGATTCTCCCTGCGTAGGAAGCCAGGTAGCCGCCGCCGTGCACCATCACGATCTTCAACCCGGGATGGCGCTCCATGACGCCGTCGAAGATCAGCCCCGCCGTCGCCAGCGTCGTCTCGAAGGCGTGGCCCAGGATGTTGAGGAAATTGTGCTCCTGGAGGCGGGCCCGCTCGGTGTGTCCGTTCGTGTGGACGACCACGACGGAGCCGAGCCGCTCGACCTCGGCCCAGAACGGGTCGAGCCTGGCGTCCGAGATCTCGGAGCCGTTGACGTTGCTGTTGATCTCGAGGCCGCGAAACCCCAGCTCATCGGCGCAGTAGCGCAGCTCTGCGATGGCGGCGTCGGCGTCCTGGAGAGGGACGGAGCCGAGGGGGAGGAGGCGATCTGGGTATTTGGCGGTCGCCTCAGCCAACTCGTCGTTGACGACTCTGGCGACCTTGGCGCCGATCTCGGCGTCCGCCCAGTAGTAGTACTGATACACCGCCACTGCGACCGCTTGCACGTCGACGCCCATGGCGTCCATGTCGGCCAGCCGGTGCTCGAGGCTCTCCATCTTCGGGCGGATCTGCTCGAGCTGCTTGCGGTTCACCTCCCTGGTGAGCTCCGAGCCGTACTGGAGCCTCACCCGGCCGAGACGTGCCTCCTCGGCCTCCATGATCTCGGTTGCCGGCACGCATTCCCGGTGACAGTGGATGTCGATGACCGGACCATCGGATCTCTTCGCTCTCGTCAACCCAGGACTCCTTCCCCGTGGAACAGGCTGCGCCCGAGCGAAGGTCCTCCCTTCTCGCCGCCGCCTTCCGATATTGCATGATATACGATCTGCGGATGAGAGCCTGCCTCCCACCAGACCGCAACCCGCGCCGCCCACAGACGGTGCTTCCCGCCGGGTCGATCGATAGCCACGTGCACGTGTTCGACCGCCGGTACCCGATGACCGCTGCCAGGGGATACGACCCGCCGGACTCGACGCTCGACGACTTGGGACATCTCCACGCGACGCTCGGCATCGACCGGGTCGTGCTCACGCAGCCGTCCGTCTACGGCACGGACAACGCCGCCATCCTCGATGCCGCCGATGCGCTCAATCACGAGACGCCCGGTCGGGCGCGCGCCGTGGTGGCAGTCTCCCTCGACGTGCCGGACGTCGAGCTGGCTGCGCTCGAGAAGCGTGGGGCTCGCGGCGTGAGGCTCAACATGGACAACGCCGGAGGCATGCCGATCGAGATCGGTGACGTACCGAGGCTGGCCGAGAGGGTCGGTGAGCTCGGCTGGCATGTCGAATTCCTCTTTCCCGGCGAGGCCATCGTCGAGCTGATGCCGGTCTTCACCCGGCTTCCCGTTCCGATGTCGATCGGCCATTTCGCGTACCAGAAGGCGGCCGCCGGTGTCGCCGCACCCGGGTTCCAGGTCCTGCTCGAGCTGGTGCGCCGCGGCAACACCTGGATCAAGATCTCCGGGGCAAACAGGGTGAGCGCCACCGACCTGCCGCCGTACGACGACGTCGCCCCGATGGCGCACGCCCTCATCGAGGCGGCGTCCGACAGGGTGATGTGGGGAACCGACTGGCCGCACCCCAACAAGTACGAGGCGAACCCGAACGACGGCGACCTGGTGGACGCATTCGGCGAGTGGGTCGCGGACGAGTCGCTGCGGGCTGCCATCGCCGTCGACAACCCCGCCGCCTTCTACCGTTTCTGAGCATGGATCTCGCAGTCATCGGGCTCGGGTTGATGGGTGGGACGCTGGCACGGCATCTCCTCGCAGACGGCCACGCAGTGGTCGGGTTCGATCCCGAGGCCGAGCGCGCCGGCGAGCACGCGGGGCGCGGTGGCGTCGTCGCCTCCTCCGTTGCGGAGGCGGTCGCCGGTGTGGAGGTGGCGCTGCTGTCCCTCCCGAACAGCTCGGTCATGCTCGAGGTGGTGCATGAGATCGCGTCCTCGACCCGCGACGGCCTCCTCGTGGTCGACACGACCACCGGCGAGCCCGACGATGCCGTTGCCGCATGGCGGGCGCTTGCGGAGGCGGGCGCCGACTTCGTCGACGCCACCATCTCCGGCAATGCCGCCCAGGCGGCGGTCAGGGACGTCATCTTCATGGCGGGCGGCTCGCAGGAGGCGGTGGCGGTGGCCACCACGCTGCTGCGGCCGCTCGGGCGGGCCGTCTACCACGTCGGGCCCGTCGGGTCGGGCGCCATCGCCAAGCTGATCGTCAACCACGTGCTGTCCATCAACAGAGCCGCGGTCGCCGAAGGGCTCACGGTTGCCGAGAAGGCGGGAGTCGACCTGGAGGAGATGCTGCTCATCCTGCGCGACTCGGCGGCGTACTCCAAGGCGATGGACATCTGGGGAGACCGCATGGTCGCCGCCGACCACTACCCGCCGTCGTCTCGCGTGCGGCAGAGCCACAAGGACTCGCGGCTCATCAACGGGTTCGCCGAGTCCGTCGGGGCGTCCCACGTGCTCGCCGACGCGGTGCGTCGGGCGCTCGTCGACGCCGAGGATGGTGGCCTCTCGGACGCCGACAACTCGTCTGTGATGGAGGTCATGCGGCGCAGAGCAGGGATCGGCCGCCACGAGTGATGGGGTTGGCCCACACGCGCCGCCTCCAGGATCGCTCCGATCATGGGAACAGCATTCGCTCCGGACCTGGCAAAACCGTCTGCTCGGCACGCTCCGAGCGGTCTCCCGTAGGATCGCCGGAGGGCAGGTTTCGGCGCCGATGACGGCATGAGGAGGACGGCGATGGCCGGACGGGAGATCGCATATCGCGAGATCGTGTACGAGGTGCGCAACGACGCGGCGTGGATCGGTATCAACCGGCCCGAGGTGCGCAACGCCTTCAGGGAGCAGACACTCGACGAGATCGCAGACGCACTCAACCGGACCCGGGAGGATCCGACCATCGTCGCCGTGGTGGTCTACGGGGTAGCCGGCCACTTCTCGGCCGGCGGTGACTTCCACGCCATGATGAGGCTCAACAAGGCGAACTCGGCGATGTGGAACGACCGCATGCAGATGGTCGCCATGACCTGCCGCAACCTTCCGATCCCCGTCATCGCCATGGTCGAAGGCGCATGCGTCGGCGGAGGCCACGAGTTGATGCTCTGGTGCGATCTCGTGATCACCGCCGAGGACGCGGTCTTCGGTCAGACCGGCGCCATGGTTGGCGCCTGCCCCACCGTCGGGGCCACTCAGTACATCGGCAAGCTGATCGGCGAGCGGCGCGCCAAGGGGATGATCTTCCTCTGCAAACGGTACACGGGCGCCGAGGCGGCTCAGATCGGGCTCGCCAACGAGGCCGTCCCGACGGAGCGCCTCGTCGAGCGTGTCGAGGAGATCGTGTCGCAGATCCGCGGCTACAGCTCGCAGACGATCAGGGCGACGAAGGTGTCGCTCAACTTCGACTCGGATGGGTTGTACCCGTCGTGGCAGCACGGCATGGAGTTGCTTGCCAACATCTGGGGAAGCGAGGAGTCCCTCGAAGGCATGAACGCCTTCCTGGAGAAGCGTCCCCCGGACTTCCATCAGTTCCGGGTCAGGAGCAAGGCCGCCCTGGCGACCTATCTCGACGACTTCGCCGAGGGCCGCAACCAGTCGAAGCGGTCGGCGGCTGCGAGGGAGGCCTGACCGGATGACGGCCCTTGCCGACCTGCGCGTGCTCGACCTGACCCGGGTGCTCGCCGGTCCGCTGTGCACGATGTGGCTCGGTGACATGGGGGCCGACGTCGTGAAGATCGAGCGCCCGGACGGCGGCGACGACACCCGATCGTGGGGGCCGCCGTTCGCCGCGGGGGAGTCCGCCTACTTCCTGGGTGTCAACCGGAACAAGCGCAGCGTGACGCTCGACCTCGGAGGCGAGGAAGGCATCGTGATCCTGCGCCGGCTGGCGGCGGGCGCCGACGTCGTCGTGGACAACTTCAAAGCGGGCACGCTCGAGCGTTGGGGACTCGACGACGCCTTCTTCGAACAGGTTGCGCCGCGGGCAGTGCGCTGCACGATCAGCGGGTACGGCTCCACGGGACCGAAATCGGGGATGCCCGGCTACGACTTCATCCTTCAGGCCGAGACCGGGCTCATGGCGATCACCGGAGAGCCGGGAGGCGAGTCCATGAAGCTCGGCGTCGCCATCGTCGACATCTGCACCGGCATGCTGGCGTCGATCGCGATCCTCGGGGCGCTCCATGCCAGAGACGTGACCGGGAAGGGCCAGCGGACCGAGGTGTCCCTGCACGACACGGGCATACAGATGCTCGCCAACGTCGCCGCCAATCACCTCGTGTCGGGCGCCGAGGCGGCCCGTCACGGCAACGGCCATCCCAACATCGTCCCGTACAGGACGTATGCGGCGGCCGACGGGGAGTTGGCGCTCGCCGTCGGAAACGACGCCCAGTTCGCCAGATTCTCGGCCGTCGCCGGCCGGCCCGATTGGGCGCACGATCCGCGATTCGCCCGCAACCGGGACCGCGTCGCCAACCGGGCCGAGATCGACGCTCTGATCGCCGGGGTCGTCGCCACGAGGACGAGGGCGGAATGGGTGGTGCTCCTCGAGGCAGCCGGGATACCGTCCGGTCCGATCAACCTGGTTTCGGAGGCGCTCGCCTCGGAGCAGGCGCGCGTCGCGGGCATGGTCACGGAGGTAACGCATCCGCTCGTCGGGACGCTGCCGATGACCGGCATCCCCTTCTCGCTCTTCGGCACACCGCCGACGATCCGCCGCCCGCCGCCCACCCTGGGCGAGCACACGAGCGAGGTGCTCGGCGAGGTGCTCGGGATCGACGAGTACGAGTTGGCTCGTCTGGCGGCGGCGGGCATAACCCAGGCACACCACGACGGCGAGGAGGGCGCATGAGTGGTGAGTGGTGGCAGGAGCTCGCCCCCAGGTGGGAGCCGACGACGGCGCAGAGGCCTCCCGCCAAGACCATCGACGTCCACACGCACCTGGTCGTTCCCGAGGCTGGGGCACTCGCCAAACCGTTCTTCCAGCCCGAGATGGATCCCCGGACGTTCTTCTCGCCCGCCGAGAGCAGGCGATACAACGAAGAGCTGAGGGCGGCGATGGCGCACAAGTTCGAGGAGCCGGAGGCGCGCATCGAGGACATGGACAAGCAGGGCGTCGACATGCAGGTCCTCTCCGTGGCGCCCCCGCAGTACTTCTACTGGCTCGACCCAGAGAACGGTCGTCGGGCGGTCCACCTCCAACACGAGCGATTCGCCGAGGTCGTCTCCGAGTTCCCCGACCGGTTCGTCGCGGTCGCCAACCTCCCGATGGAGCACCCGGACGTTGCAGTCGAGGTGATGGTCGAGGCCAAGGAGACGTACGGGTTCAACGGCTTCGAGATCAACGGCGACGTCAACGGGGCCGACTACGACGAGCGTCGCTTCGACCAGATCTGGGACAGGGCGTGCGAGCTCGGCATGACGGTGATCCTCCATCCGATGGGCTTCACGCATGGGCAGCGGATGGACGACTACTACCTCGTCAACGTGATCTGCATGCCTCTGGCCTCGACGGTTGCGGTCTCCCGGATGATCCTCGGCGGCGTCTGGGAGCGCCATCCCGACCTGAGGATGGTGGTCGTCCACGGCGGCGGCTACCTGCCGTTCTATTTCGCCAGGACCGACCACGCCTACGGAGTGCGCCCCGAGCTGCGCAAGCACATCAGCCGGCCCCCGAGCGAATACCTCCACCTCCTCAACTTCGACACCACGGTGTTCAAGCCGGAGATGGTGGAGTACCTGGTGGCCGAGTTCGGGGAGGACCACGTCCTCATGGGAACCGACTACCCGTTCGACATGGGTCCGACCGATCCGCTCGGTTTTCTGGCGGGCGCCCGGCTCACCGAGCGCCAGCGCGACCTGATCGTCGGCGGCAACGCCGCCAGGCTCTTCGGGATCCCGCGCTGATGGCACGTCTGCCGCTCGTCACGAACCGCCCGGTGCCCGATGGACCGCAGGCCGAGGCCTTCGACTGGATCGTCGCCAGCCGCGGGAAGATGATCAGGCCGTACGAGGTGCTCCTCCACGTCCCGGCGCTTGCTCGCCCGGCAGCCGAGTTGGGACACGTCATCCGTTTCGAGGGGACATTGCGCGACCACGACCGGGAGCTCGCCATCCTCACCGTGGCCGCCAGTCACGGATGCGCCTTCGAATGGGACAGCCACGTCGATCTCGCCAGGTCCGCCGGCGTCCGGGAAGCTGCGATCGGGGCGGTCCGCAGCGGAGCCGGCAGCCTGGACGAGTCGGAACGGGTGATCGTCGACTTCGTCACCGAGCTGTGCGCCGGAGCCGCCGTCTCCGACGCGACGTACGCCGCGGCCGCCTCGGCGATCGGCGAGACGGGTGTCGTCGAGTTGAGCGCCCTCGCCGGCTACTACACCTTCCTGAGCTACGTCATGGGGGCGACGGGGGCATGCTGAGGCCGGTCACCGCTCGTTGGAGGATCCCGGTCGGCGCGGTCGAGGCGCTCGGTCCGGCGGACGACGATCTCGAGGGCGTGCGGCATCGCAACGCCGAGAGCTTCATGCGAACGCCGACCGGCGCGTGACCCAATACCATCGATGACGATCCGATGAGGCGAGGGACTCTGGACGATCAGGAAACGGCAGACCGGCCGGCGCAGAACCTCCTCGAACGGATCATCGCCGTGCTCGAGGCGCTCGTGGATGAGGGCGAGCCCGTCGGCCCGCGCGCCCTGGCGCGAGCCACCGGCGTCGACCGCAGCGCGGTTGGACGCATCATGCAGCAACTCGAGGACATCGACGTGCTCGAGCGGGTCTCTTCGGGGTACATCGCCGGACCCCGCCTCTTCATGCTGTCGCGCATGCTCGGCTCGCTCGACACCCTCCCGAATGCCGTCAATGCCGTGCTCGCCGACCTCGTGGCTCGCTTCGACGAGGCCTGCTACGTCTGCATGCGGCGGGGCGAGTCGGTGGTCTTCCTGTACGAAAAACAGGCCACCAAGCCCCTCCGCTACGTCGTCGAGCTGGGCCGCCCGGTTCCGTTGCATGCAGGCGCCGCCGGCAGGGCGATCATCGCCGGCTTGCCGGACGACGAGGCCGCATCGCTGCTGTCCTCCGCTCCGCCGTACCCGCTCACCGAGTGGACGATCACCGACCCCGCCGAGCTGCTCGAGATGGCCCGCGCCGACCGGGAGCGCGGCTGGTCGGTGAGCCATCAGGAGCGTGTCGAGGGCGGCCTCGCCATCGCATCGCCGTTCTTCGATCACACCGGGGCATGCCAGGGCTCTGTGGTGTTCACCAGCCCGCTGAGCCGCATGGAGGGCCGCGACGAGGACCTCATCGGAGCCGGGGTGCGCGACTCCGCTTCGGTTCTCTCCGGTCGCCTCGGATTCCTCGTGTCACGGATCGCCACGTGACCGAGCCCGGCGGCACATGATCATCCACTGCCCGGGATGGCAGCGGCGTCGAGCGCCAGCCACCCGCGGCCGTCCCAAACGAGCGGATTGAGCTCGACCTCGTCGATCACGGGCGTCGCCACCAGGCCCGCACCGAGTCGAGCGACGACCGTCGCCAATGATTCGGCCGCCCCCTCGGTTCCAAGCCGTGCCACGGCAGCGGCCACCGGGGAGCGGGTGACCAACGAGCCCGCCCGACCGAAACCGAGCGGAGCTGGCGCCATGGCTACCGTCGAAACGGCCTCTGCGAGGGTCCCGCCGAAGCCGACGAGCACCACGGGCCCGAACGTCTCGTCGCGAAGGGCGCCGACGATCAGCTCGAGTCCCCTGACCTCACGCTCCACGAGGACTCCGTCGACGACGGCATCCGGCGCACGACTGGCTGCTGAGACGAGGATCGCCCGATGGGCGAGGCGAACGGCGTGCTCGTCGCCGACGGCGGTGCGGACGCCTCCGATCGCTTCCTTGTGGGTCACGTCGGGTGAGCTGAGCTTCACCACGACCGGGTAGCCGATGGCCGCCGCGGCGGAGACCGTCTCCTCCTCCGACGACGCCAGCCTTCCCTCGACGACCGGGATGCCCCACGCGGCGACGAGGTCCTTCGCCTGGCGCTCCGTCATCTGCCCGGGCGGCGACGACGGGGACACCTCGACGAGGACGTGATCCTCCTCTGTCGCGGCGCGCCGCGACATCATGCCGGCGAGCGCGATGATGGCGGCTCGCGGCTCTTCGGTGACCGGCACGTCGGCGTACCGCAGGTCGGCGAGGCCCTCGGCGCCGAGGTCGCCGGCCATCCACAGGTGCACGATCGGCGGATGGTCCGGGAGCCCGAGAAGACCGGAGACCCGCAACCGGGTGTGGGACGGAGGGTGCGCCGACGTCACGGCGAGCGTCAGGTCGTACTCACCCGAGGCACCGAAAGCTCCCACGGTCTCGGCGAACCGTCCCGGGCCTCCGATGATGCCCCCCATGTCGAGCGGATTGGACGGGCGGGCCTGTTCGAGGAGCGGTTCCAGCCGGGCGGCGAGCGAGGCACTCGGCGGGTCGAGCCTGAGACCGTGCCGCTCGGCGAGATCGCCTAGGAGGATGGCGATCCCTCCTGAGTGGGAGACGACGGCGGTCCGATCGCCCGCCGGCTGCGGAGTGCGCGCCATGATCTCTGCGACGTCGAGCATCTCGGCGGGCGTCTCGACGAGGGTTGCGCCGACGGAGATGCACACCTCCTCGATGACCCGCTCCTTCGTCGCCATCGCCCCGGTGTGGGTGCGCATCATCGCCCTGCCGCGGGCAGTCGTCCCGATCCTGTTGACGACGACCGGCTTTCCGGCAGCTACGGCAGCGCGCACGGCGTCCAGGAACGGCTCGCCTCGGCGCACCGTCTCGAGGACGACTGCGACGGCGCCGACGTCGGGTCTGGCGACGAGTGCCGCGATCCCGTCTGCGACGTCGAGGTCGGTCTCGTTCCCGGTCGAGATCGAGATCGCCAGCCCACCACCGCGCTCCGCCGCCAGGTTGTGCACGTAGCTGCCCGTGCCGCCACTCTGGGTCACCAGCCCGACGGGGCCCGGCCTGATCTGGTCGGCGGGGCGGTCGAGGCACGTGAGAAAGCTCATGGCGACTCCGTCGGCGGGTGCGATGACTCCTCCCGAGTTGGGGCCGACAACCCGGATCCCGGTGCTCGCCGCTGCGGCCCGCAGCCGTTCCTCGAGCTCGGCGCCTGGAGGTCCCGTCTCCGAGAACCCGCCCGAGAAGACGACCGCGAATGAGGCTCCGGCTGCGCCTGCCTCCTCGACGGCGCTGGGCACCCGTGACGCCGGGATCGCGATGACTGCGACGTCGGGAGCGGTGGCTAGATCGGCGATCGACGCGACGACCTCGACGCCGGGGATGGCCGGAAGTCGCGGGTTGACTCCGGTGACGGTGCCCTGGAAGCCGAGCTTGCCGAGGTTCGCCAGCACTCTGGCGCCGTGCTTCGCCTCGTCGGCTGAGAGCCCCACGATGGCGATCGACCGCGGGCGGAGGAGGCGGTCGAGAAGGGGGCTCATCTCACGTGTCCTCTTGATCGCTCGAGCATGCGTCCCCCGGTCCGCATGAGCACCGCGGCCGCCAGCATCGAGCCGGCGACCGCCAGCCAGGCGACCTCGTACGAGCGCCACTCGACGAGTGCCCCGAACATCACGGGGCCCACGGTGCCCCCTGCGTACGTGCCGGTTGCCACGATCCCCGAGGCGACGGCGGGAGCCTCCGGGGTCCGCGAGACGATGGCGAAGTTGAAGATGCCCGGCCAGGCCCACCCGAACCCGAACACGAGGACGGTGGCGATGGCGAGCGATGAGACGGAGCCGGCCCGTCCGAGTGCCGCGAAACCGAGGCTGCCGATCACGAGCATCCAGACGATCATCGAGACGTGCCACGCGTGGCGCACACCGCTGAGCCATCCCCAGGCGATGCGGGCACCGATCCCGAGGACGCTCCCGCCCGCCAGCAGCGTGCCCGCCACAGCCGGCGACCTCCCCGATGCGACTGCGGACTCGACATAGAACGCCGCCAGCGAGCTGCCGCCCACCACAGCGAGGGCGGCGGCGACGGCGAGCGCCACGAGAGCAGCCGTCGGCAGCCGGCCGCTTCTCGCCTTCGTCGCCTTGCCCGATCGCCTGCCGAGACCGCGGCCCACGAATACGAGGGGCAGTGCGATGAGCCCCGCCAACACGAACGCCCATCGCCATCCGACCGTCGCGCCGAGCGCCGGCACCGACGCTCCTGCCAGGAGCGTCGCGATCGGTCCGGCCGACTGCTTCAGCCCGAACGAGACGCCCTGGTGCCTGGCGGGGACGCGGCGCGCCAGCGCCACGTTCGACGCAGGAAGGGCGACGCCGTTCACAGCCCCTGCGACCATCATGAATCCGGTGAGAACCAGCCAGCTTCGTCCGAGGACGGCGACCCCGAACAGCGCAACCGTGCTCCCCACAGCCGCCAGAGCGATGCTGTTTCTCACTCCAACCCGCGTGGTCAGCCGGCCTCCCGGGACCGAGGAGAGCGCAGACGTCAGGTAGTACAGCGAGGCGGAGACCCCGAGGGCCGCCTCGCCGAACCCGAGCTCGGCGCGGATGAACACGGCAAGTGCCCCCAGGAGGAACACCGGCAGCGCAGCCAGGGCGATCGAAACGGTGGCGACCACGAGGGCGGCGACAGGTCCGACGACGCGCTCCGGCGCTCCGGTGGAGGGAGAGCTCGTCTGTTCGATCACCCCCGCCGCCACGTGACGGCGACGCCGCGCTCGACGAGAGCCGCAAGATCCCCCTCGGCGATCCCTGCCCTCTCCAGGAGGACCTGGTCGGTGTGCTCCCCGAGCATCGGGGCCGGCCGATTCGGCAGCTCCCAGCCGCTGAACTTCACGGGGCTCGGCTGGAACGTCACCTTCCCGATCGTCGGGTGCTCGTAGCTCTTGATCATGCCGCGCTGCTCGACGTGCGGGTCGGAGAAGAGAGAGGCGAGGTCGTTGACGGGCGCGGACGGAATGTCGTTCTCGTCGAGGATGGCGATCCACTCGTCTCGCGTTCTCGCCGCGAACGCCTCCTCGAGCACGGGCACGAGCCAGTCCCGATTGGCGACGCGAGCGGCGTTGTCGATGCTGCGCGGGTCCGACTTGAGCTCCGGTTTCCCGAGGGCGCCACAGAGGTTCTGCCAGAACTTCTCGTCGCGGGCGGCCACCACGACATGTCCATCGCTGGCCGCGAACGCCTGCCAAGGGACGATATGGGCATGTCCGGAGCCCTGCCGCTCGACGCTGGCGCCGGTCGTCAGGTGATCGAGGGCGTCGTAAGCCAGCAGGTGGATCATGGCGTCGAGCATCGCCACGTCTGCGTGGCGCCCCTCGCCGTGGAGCGACCGTCCGACGAGGGCGGCGAGGACTGCGATGCAGCAGTAGATGCCTCCGCTCAGATCGGCGAGAGGGACTCCGGCGCGGGCGGGCGATCCTCCCGCCTCGCCCGTGATGTCCATGTGGCCGCTGTACGCCTGGACGACGAGATCGAACGCCGCCTTGTCCTTGAGGGGGCCCGTCTCGCCGAACCCGGTGACGCTCACGGTGATGACCTGCGGGTTGTGACGCACCAGGCTCTCGTGGTCGATGCCGAGGCGAGCCATGACACCGGGACGGAAGTTGTCGACCACGACGTCCGCCGACGCCACGAGCCGGTAGAACACCTCGAGGCCCTGCTCGTCTTTGAGGTCGAGGACCACGCTCTTCTTGCCCCTGTTCATGAAGAGATGGATGGCGCTTTCGCCTCCGAGCGGCGCGATGCCGGCGTTGCGCGCCGTGTCGCCGCGCGGGGGCTCGATCTTGATGACCTCAGCGCCCAGATCGGCGAGGATGACCCCACCGAACGTGCCGGCGATCACCTGCCCGAGCTCGAGGATCGTCACGCCTTCGAGCATGCCCGCCAACGGTCACATCCCCCAGGTGATCGCAACGACCTCACCGGTCGTCGCCGACTGGTCGACGGCTCGCGAGACCGCCAGCACGTCGAGGCCTTGGCGACCCGTCGCCAAGATCGGGTCCTGCCTGCGCTGGCCGACGCTGTTGACGAAGGCATGGGTCTCCTCCTGCATGGCGCCGAAATGCTCGCCGAGCGCCCAGTCGCCCGGCATGTACGAGCCGAGCATCGCCACGTTCATGGTGACGTGTGGCGTGTACGGAGCCGGGACGGGCTTGCGGGACGCCATGAGAATGTCGCGGTGGTCGTCCTTGACGCTGATGACACCCTCTCTGCCGAACAGCTCGAAGTCCATCGAGGCGACATATGCCGGCCAGAACTCCGGCAGCTCCCAGCTCACGCCGAGGTTGGCGACGGCTCCGCCGTCGAAGGTCAGCACGCACCACGTCGAGTCGAGCGACCCGTACTCCTCGTGGATGGCGCCCTTGCCGCCCGCCGCGTATGCCGATACCGGCTTGGCGCCGCCCAAATACCAGATGAGCAGGTCGAAGAGGTAGGTCATGGTGTTGATCGAAGGCGTCGTCGTGCCCGCCCTCGAGATCACCGAGCGGGCCACTGCCTGGGTGAGGTAGATCGTCGCCTTGGCGCTCGTCACATCCCCGACATACCCCTGGTTCACGTGCTCCTTGATGGCCAGGTAGCGCCGCCTGAAGCGCTGGGTGAACCCCGTGTACACGTACACGCCGTATTCGTCGGCCGCCGCGAGCAGTTTCTCACCCTCGCTCGGCAGGATGGTGAACGGCTTCTCGATGAGGAGGTGCTTGCCTGCCTGGATCGCCGCCATGGCGGGCTCGAAGTGGCTGTCCTCGGTCGAAGCGACGATCACGCAGTCGACCTCGTCCCTCTCGATCAACTCTCGGGCATCGTGCGTCACGGCATCGGCCGAGCAGGCCTCGCCGAGACGCCGCGCCCTCTCGTCGACGACGTCGCACACCCCGATGAAGTCGACCGAAGGGTGGCGGTGGGCGATCTGGGCGCGTAGCGTCCCGATCGAGCCGGAGCCGATGACGGCGACGCCGACCCCGCCATCGATGTACCTGGTGCGATTCGACGTGCTCGCCATCACGACGCTCCTTCGGCTCGGGCGGCAGCGTGCTCGGCCAGCTCGGCACGCGCCAGCACGGCACGGGCTACTCGAGCTACGGCGTAGTCGACCATCTTCCCGTCGACTGCGATCGACGCCGATCCCGAGGCGAGGGCTCTCTCGAACTCTTCGATGATGCGGCGGTGGTGGGCGACCTCGGCGGCGGAAGGCGTGAACACCTCGTTGATCACCGGGACCTGGGCCGGATGGATCGCGACTTTCCCGACATAGCCGAGCCTGCGGACGAGCTGCGCCTCGACGTCGAGGGCTTCGAGGTTCCTGAAGTCCATGAACACGGCGTCGATGGGGTCGGTCACTCCGGCGGCCCTCGCCTCGAGCAGGACCCTTGCCCGGGCGTGGTGGAGCCCCGTCCCCTCAGGGGTCCACTCGACTCCCAAGTCGGCGACGAGGTCGCCCTGCTCGCCACCTCCGAACATGACGGTGGTGACCCGGTCGGCCGCCAGCATCATGTCGTACGTGTTGCGCACGCCGATGGCGCTCTCGATGAGGGGGACCACGACGATCGAGCCGACCTCGTGCCCGCTCGTCATCTCGATGGCGCGCAGGGCGCCGTCCACGGCCGTGAGCAGCTCGGCGTGCTCCGCCTTCGGGATGACGATGCCGGCGACGCCGGCCAGCCCGCATGCGACGACGTCTTCCCAGAACATCGCCGTCTCCGGCCCGTTCGTACGCACGAAGAGGGGAACGGTGGAGTCGGGGAGGTCGGCGAGGCCATCCCTGGCGCTCGACTTCTCGCCGATCGCCACCGCGTCCTCGAGGTCGACGATGACGGCGTCCGCTCCGGAGCGGATCGCCTTCTCGATGAGGTCTCTGCGGTGGCCAGGCGTGAACAACATCGAGCGGATCGGGTGCATCACGCCCGGCTCATTTGATCGCCATCGGGTTGAGCGGCGAGCCGACGGCTCGTGTGAAAGGCAGCGGAGGCCCGCAGAACATGAACTCGTAGACACCGTCGGCGGCGCAGTCGGCGGCGATCGGGTCGAGGTCGAAGATCTCGCCGAGCCACAGGCCCATGTGGACGATGAGCACGATGTGGAGTGGCTGGTTCGTGTCGGGAGTCTCGTTGGGCCTCACCTCCAGGCCCCACGTGTCCGTGGCGACGGCGGAGACGCTGCGCTCGGCGATCCAATCGACCGAGTCGAGCCCGAGGCCGGCCGCTTCGCCGCCTGCGTAGTCCCCCCACGCACCGCGGCGACGCACCTGGGTCATCGCCCCGGTGCGGACGAACACGATGTCACCTATCCCGACGGAGACTCCTGCGGCGGCGGCGGCGGCGTCGAGGTCATCGCCTCCGATGGCGTGGCCCGGCTCGAGCCACTCGACCCCCATGGTCCGGGCGACGTCGAGGAGGACGCCTCGTCCGACCATCGACCCGGCGCCTTGGGTGACGTCGTTCTTGAGGGCACCGAGGCTCGTCACCTCGGTCGCCGGGAAGCCGTTGTAGATGTGGTCCTCGAACACGACGTGGCCGAGGGCGTCCCACTGGGTACCGCATTGCAGCGGCATGATGACGAGGTCGTCCGTCCCCCTGAAATGCCGGTCGACCCCCCCGTAGAAGTCGCGAACGGCCGTGCCGGCGACGACGTCTGCCCCGTCACGGAGCATCAGGTGGATGGGATTGAACCGGCGCAGCCCACCCGTCTGTGGGCCGGCGTCGTCGAAGGGGAGTGCCATGGAGATCGCCTTCCCTTGCCGGACGAGGCGAGCGGCGCCGACGATGTGGTCGGGGGTGATGAGGTTGAGCGTCCCCTTCTGGTCGTCGTCGCCCCAGCGACCCCAATTGGAGTGGCGCTTGGCGAGGGCGCGCACGGTGTCGATGCTCGGCGTCGTCATGGCCATCCATGGTCGTCTCGGCGTGTGAGCGGCCGTCTTGCCTAGTGAGACACTGGCTTGCTGGCTGCGCCGACAATATGCTGTGGCGATCAAGGCTGTCAATCACGGGGGCCGCTTGGAGACGGATCTCACCCAGGAGCAGGATCTGTTCCGTTCGACGGTCCGTGACTTCTGCGAACGGGAGATCTCGCGCCAGTACGTTCGGGAGTGCGATCGGGAGCACCGCCCGCCGCGCCAGATGTACGACAAGCTCGGCGAGCAGGGATGGCTCGGGATCAACATCGCCGAAGAGCACGGGGGGGCAGGCGGGGGTGCGGTCGACGTCGCCATCCTGCTCCACGAGCTCGGCAGGGTGTTCCTCGACCTCTCGTTCTGGGTGTTCCGCACCGTCACGTGGGGCGGACTCGCCATCGGCCGTGACGCATCGGACGCGCTGAAGGCCGAGCTGCTCCCGCAGATCGCTGCAGGTGAGAAGACGATCTGCTTCTCGCTCACAGAGCCGCAGGCCGGATCGGACGCCGCCTCGATCTCCCTGTCGGCGGTCGCCGACGGGGACGACTTCGTGCTCAACGGCCAGAAGGTGTTCACCTCGGGGTTCAAGGCGAGCGACTACGACCTGGTCGCCACCAGGACGTCGACGGATGGCAAGAAGCACCACGGCATCACGAACTTCGTCGTCGACACGGACTCGCCCGGCGTGAGCGCCACTGAGATCGAGACCCTCGGCCATTGGCCGCTCGGGACCGCCATGGTCTTCTTCGACGACGTGAGGGTGCCCAGGAGCAGGATGCTCGGGAGGCTCCACGAGGGCTGGGCGGACCTGGGCGTCTACCTGCGCTATGAGCGGCTGTGCCTGTCGGCGGCTCGAACGGGGGCAGCCCAGGCGGCGCTGGCCGACTCGATCGCATACGCCAAGGAGCGCAAGCAGTTCGATCGCCCGATATCGGAGTTCCAGGCCGTCAGCCACCGTCTTGCCGAGATGCAGATGCTCACCGAGATCTCCGAGATGCTCGTGTACCGCTATGCCTCGCGGCTCGACACGGGTTCGGCCACCACCCGGGACGCCGCCATCTTGAAGCTGTACGCCTGTGAGGCGTACAAGTCGGTCGCCGACATGGGGCTCCAGGTGCTCGGCGGATACGGGTACACGATGGAGTACGACCTGCAGCGCCACTACCGGGAGTCCAGGCTCGGCGTGATCGGAGCGGGCACGTCCGACATCCAGCGCAACATCATCGCCAAGACGATGGGCCTGTGACGTGGCACTCGTCACGAATGAGGCGAGGCGTTGGGCGGAGCAGGCGTTCCCTCCGCACACCGTGACCGTCAGCCGGACCGACATCGCCCGCTACGCCAGGGCGATCGGCGAGACCCACCCGATCCACTTCGATCGCGAAGTGGCCGTCGCAGCCGGCCACCGCGACGTCGTCGCCCCCGTGTACTTCCCGTACACGCTGCGAGTCCAGGCGACCACGCTGGCAGGTGACCTCGAGCCGGACGG
>Ga0214471_10000849_pt1 | contig 24785 bp, 19 predicted proteins | sample RVTome_5_FD_207665 | JGI IMG/M metagenome (GOLD analysis project Ga0214471, IMG submission 207665) | Soil microbial communities from uranium-contaminated site in the Upper Colorado River Basin, Wyoming, United States - RVT142D155 | ecosystem: Environmental > Terrestrial > Soil > Contaminated >... | reverse complement strand
GCCCGCGTCTACCTGTCGGGCGGCGTGGCCGTCAAGACGGTCACGCCCGCCGACGAACCCTGAATCCCGAGGAGAACACACGATGGCCCCAACGGAATCCCGCGAGGTGACCGGCCGCGTGGCGGCCGGTCTCTCGTTCGTCCCCTGCGGCCTGCTGAGCGCGACGCCCGGGTACGCGGACGCGCCGGCGCCCGCGCGACGCCGGGAGGTCGTGGTGAGCGGCCGGCGGGTGAGGACCGTCGACGTCCACGCGCACTGCGGGGTGCCGGAGGCGATGGCCCTGATGGGCTTGACGCCAGCCCCGGCGCTGCTCATGTCCGACGCCTCGGCCCGGCTCCGCGCGATGGACGCGCAGGGCATCGACGTCGAGGCCCTGAGCATCAATCCCTACTGGTACGCGGCCGACCGCGACGTCGCGGCCGAGATCATCCGGATCCAGAACGAGAAGCTGGCCGAGGCCTGCGCGGCGAACCCGGAGCGCTTCGTCGCCTTCGCCACGGTGGCGCTGCAGCACCCGGACCTCGCCACCCGGCAGCTGGAGGACGGCGTCAACAAGTTCGGGCTGCGCGGCGCCGCCGTCGGCGGCAGCGTCAACGGCCACGAGCTGGCCGATCCCAGGTTCCACCCGTTCTGGGCCAAGGCCGAGCAGCTCGGCGTGCTGATCTTCATCCATCCGCAGGGCACGGCCGACCTGGAGCGCACCACCCGGCTGCAGGGCAACGGCGTGCTCACCAACACGATCGGCAATCCCCTGGAGACCACGATCGCGCTCTCGCACCTCATCTTCGAGGGGACGCTCGACCGGTTCCCCGGGCTGAAGATCTGCGCCGCCCACGGCGGCGGATACCTGCCCTCCTACGCGGCGCGCTCCGACGCGATCCTGTCGACCTTTCCCGAACGCTGCTCGGGACCGCTGAAGAAGAAGCCGACGGAGTACCTCCGGCAGCTCCATTTCGATTCCATCGTCTTCACGCCGGAGGCCCTCCGCCACCTGGTCGCCGAGACGGGGCCGGGCCGGATCGTCATGGGCACCGACTATCCCTATCCGTGGACGACCACCTCCGTGGACCACATCCTCGCCACGCCGGGCCTCAGCGACGAGGAGCGCATCGCGATGCTGGGCGGGACCGCCGCGACGCTGCTCGGGATCGCGTGAGGGCCGGCCGGTGCGCATCGACGTACGAGCGCGCGAAGCGTGGGCCCCGTACGTTGGTGAGCATCGCCGGATCTCTCCTGCAGAGGAACGTCATGTCGGAGCAACAGCCCGCCCAATGCGCGCAGTGCAGCCGGGGCATCGACGACGCTGACGTCCCGGTCGTGAGAGGTGACGAGTGGTTCCACTTTCCGTGCTGGCAGGTGCTGTTCCCGGCTGACACGATCCGGGAATCCAGGAAGCTGACCCGGCGGTCCCGGGAGAGTCTCGACACGAGCCGGGAACTCGTCGAGCGGCTCCACGCGCTGGCGCCGGCGGCGGGTCACCCCGAGCTTCTGAGCTGAGGGACCGCCGGCTCTCGCCCCGCCTGCCACATGCTGGCGCGCCATCTGATTCCGATGAGGAGGGTGACGAGCAGGCCGACGGCGGCGGCGGCGGTGATCGTCAGCGGATAGCCGATCCGCTCGATGAGCACGCCGGAGGCCATCAGCCCCAGAGGCAGGCCGTAGACGGCGAGCATCCGCACGCCCATGACACGGCCGCGGAAGCCGTCGCCGGCGGCGGCGAGCAGCGCGCCGGTCATCGCGATCATCGCCACGTTCTGGACGAACCCGGCCACCAGGAGCGTGACCAGCCCCGCCCCCAGGCTCGACACCTGGCCGAACCCGAGCAACACCGCGTACCAGATGGCGGTGCAGACCAGCGTGGGGCGCTCGGGATGGCGGGGTCCTCCCGTCACGACGGTGGCGATCGAGGCCAGGAGGCCGCCGAGCGAGAAGCTGGCGACCAGCAACCCGAGCCCCGTGGCGTCGACCTGGTAGACGCGCTGGGCGGCATAGGGCAGGAGGCCGCCCGACGCCGGGTAGGCGGTCAGGTTGATCAGGAACGCCAGCAGCATCATGGCGAGCAACGCCGGCGTCGTCCAGATACGGACGAGTCCATCCGTGAGGTCACGCCAGCGCGAGGGACCCGGCAGGGCCGCTCCGCGCGGCGATGCGCCCGGGTCGGGCCCGGCGGGCTGCCGCGACACCCCGAACGTCAGCGCGAGGCTGGCGAGGTAGAAGGTGGTGACGACGACGTAGGTGTAGCCGATGCCGAGGACGGTCGAGAGCCCGGCGCCGGCGAGCGCCCCCGCCACCCGCGCGGAGTCCATGGTGGCCCGCGACATGCCGAGGGCGCCCATCAGGTGGACCGCCGGGATCGTCGCGCCGATGAGCGTGTTGCGCATCACCAGGTCGTTGGGACGGACGAGGCCGGCCAGTGTCGCGACCACCAGCACCCACGCCGGCGTCAGCCACCCGGTCAGGGCCAGCAGCATGAGCAGCGAGGCCAGGCCGGCGTAGATCGCCCGCATCGCGCACAGCATGACCCGCCCGCCGACCCGGTCGCCCAGCACCCCGAACATGGGCGCCGCCAGCGTGCCGAGGAACTGCAGCGAGCCGAAGGCGGTGAGCCACAGCACCGAGCCGGTGTTGACCATCACGTACCAGCCGAGGACGAGCGTCTCCATCTCGAAGGCCCACGACGTGAGGAGGTCGGCCGAGAACTGGAAGCGGAAGCTGCGGACGCGAAAGGCGGCGAGGATCAACGGGATCGGACTGTACCACGAGCGGCGCGTTGAACGGCGCCTTGACAATGGCGCGCGACACGCCAACAGTGTCAACCCATGCGATCCTGTCGACCCGCGCGCCGCCCGCGGCGGCCATGACACCGATGCCCGCGATCGACGTCGATCTGTACAGCGACACCGTCACGCGTCCCACCCGCGACATGCGCCGGTTCATGTGCGACGCCGAGGTGGGCGACGAGCAGAAGTTCGAGGACCCCACCGTCAATCTGCTCCAGGAGATGGTGGCCGAGCTGCTGGGCAAGGAGGCTGCGCTCTTCCTGCCCTCCGGCACGATGTGCAACGAGATCGCGCTGCGCGTGCACTGCCGGCCCGGGGACGAGATGCTGGCCCATCGCACCGCGCACCCGATCCACTTCGAGGGCGGCGGCCCGGCGGCGCTCGCCGGCGTGAACGTGAGCGCGCTCGACGGCCCGCGCGGGCAGTACGACGCCGACGCCGTGGCGGCGGCGATCCGTCCCGGCAGCCGGTACATGCCGCGCAGCCGCCTGCTCTGGGTCGAGCAGACGAGCAACCTCGGCGGCGGGTCGATCTGGCCCCTGGCGCGCATCACGGCGGTGACCGACCTCGCGCGTCGGCACGGCCTGCGCACGCATCTGGACGGCGCGCGCCTGCTGAACGCGGTGGTCGCCGGCGGCGTCGCCGCCCGCGACTACGCCGCGCCGTTCGACTCCGCCTGGCTCGACTTCACCAAGGGCCTGGGCGCCCCGGTCGGCGCGGCTCTGGCCGGCTCGCGCGACTTCATCGCCGAGGCCTGGCGGCTCAAGCAGCAGATGGGCGGGGCGATGCGCCAGGCCGGGATCATCGCCGCCGGCGGCGTCTTCGCCCTGCGCCATCACGTCAAGCGCCTCGCCGAGGACCATGCCAACGCCCGCCGGCTCGCCGAGGGGCTGGCGGCGCTCCCAGGGGTCGGGCTGGCCCCTTCGACGGTCGAGACCAACATCGTGATCTTCGAGGTGCGCGGCGCGCTGGACGCCGAGGCCGTGGTGGCGGGATTGCTGGCGCGCGGTGTCCGCATGGGGGTCATGGGCCCTCGCAGCATTCGCGCGGTCACCCACCTCGACGTCGACGCCCCCCAGGTCGAGCGCGCCCTGGACGCGGCCCGCGCCGTCCTCGGCGGTTGAATCCTTCCGCGGCCGGGGGCCATCCCACTGACAACAGGTGCTCGCTGTCAGGGCGCCTGCTAGACTTGGACCCCATGCAGGCACAGGGCAATGCGCTCATGACGGCCTCCGGCGGCGCCGCGCTGGCGGGCGACGCCGGCGGGTTTCCGTTCCGGACGGAGTTCAGCCTCCGTCCGCTGATCGACTTCTGGACACGGGCGAAGCACGACCGGTCGCCGGCCAAGGCCGGGATCGCCCGGCTGATCGGCGAGCAAGTCGAGCAGGCCCCGGAGCTCACCGGCCCCATCACCGACCTGGCCGTCCTCGAGCGCCACGGCGACCTGGTGGACATCCTCATGAGCGCGGAATTCCCACCCGCGCTCTGGGAGCAGGCGTACGGCGCCGCCATGCTGCCGTTCCATCTCCGCGGCGTCTACGCGACACCCTCGATGCGCCGCGAGCTGATGCTCGACGACGGCCGGTTCAAGGGCCACTTCAACCTGGACGCGACGTTCGTGGACACGCTGCGGCGCGCCCACGCGTACGGACTCGTGCTCCAGCGCCTCTACGGCCTCGGCATCGAGCTGGACTACCCGGCCATCCTCACCGTCGCCGACCCCGACACCGGGCTGGACCGGCACTTCCGCCTGCTCTTCGACGGGCAGTTCGTGGAGGCCGAGGCGGTCGGCACGCTGCCCCCGCTGCCGGACGACGTGCGCGAGCGCCTGCGGGCGAACCTGCTGGACGGGGGGTATCTCGAGAAGGTCCTGCCGCCCGACCGCTTCGTGTTGCGCGGGGTGAGCTTCCTCAAGGCCATCGAGGTCACCGACCAGGAAGTCCTCTCCGCCCTCAAGCGCGATCTCATCGACCGCGAGTCGATCGTGTCGCAGGCCCGCTTTGCCGGACTTCAAGACAGGCTGCGCACGCTGTTCCGCCGGCCGGACCTCCGGCTCAGCCTGGCGGCCCTGGACGGCGAGCGCGTGCTCATCCTCAACTCCGGCGCCCGGATCGAGCACGCGTGCATCTTCGCGGACTCCGTGCATCACCGGATGACAGAGTTCGCCGGCACCGTCTACGACCGTGCGGTGCAGTCCGGGCGGCCGTTGCTCGTGGACGACCTTGCCGGCCTCGAGGGACGGACGGCGATCGAGGACCACATGGTCGCAGGAGGCATGCGCACGCTCGTGGTCGCGCCGCTGCACTACCAGGGCCGCGTCATCGGCACGCTGGACCTCGACTCGCCGCGGCCGGGGGACCTCGATGCCTCCCACCTGCCCAAGCTGCACGAGGTGCTGCCGCTGTTCGCCATGGCCGTCCAGCGGAGCATGGAGGAGCTGAACGCGCGCATCCAGACCCAGATCAAGGAGCGCTTCACCGCCATCCACCCGGTCGTCGAGTGGCGCTTCCGCAAGGCGGTGCTCGACGGGCTGGAGGGCGCGGGCGATCCGGCGGCCGCCGAGCTGGAGCCCATCGTCTTCGAGAACGTGCATCCGCTCTACGCGCTGTCGGACATCCGCGGGTCGTCCACCCAGCGCGCGCGGGCCATCCAGGCCGACCTGCTCACCCACCTGGAGCTGGCCCGGGGCGTGGTGGAGGCCGCCTACCAGGCGCGCCGCCTGCCCGCCCTCGACCAGCTGCGCTACCGGCTCGAGCAGCACGCCGAGCAGATCCGCGAGCACCTCGCCGCCGGCGACGAGGTCGGCATCGTGACCTTCCTGCGCGCGGAGATCGAGACGCTGCTCGATCGCCTGGCGAGCTTCGGCGAGCCGGTGGCCGCCAGGGTGGCGGCCTACCGGGACGCGCTCGATCCACGGCTGGGCACCGTCTACCGGCAGCGCAAGATCTTCGAGGAGAGCATGACGCGGCTGACCGAGGCCATCTCGGCTTACCTGGAGCTGGAGGAGCAGGCGGCCCAGGGCATCTTTCCGCACTACTTCGAGAAGCAGAAGACCGACGGCGTCGATCACCAAATCTACGTCGGCGCGGCCCTCGTCGAGGACGGCGGCTTCGACCCGCTCTATCTCAAGAGCTTGCGCCTCTGGCAGCTCATGGTCGTGTGCGGCATCGCCGCCCGGACCGAGCGGCTGGCGGGCGAGCTACCGCTGCCGCTGCAGGCCACCCACCTGGTGCTCGTGCAGCACGCGCCCCTGTCGATCCGGTTCCGCTTCGACGAGAAGCGCTTCGACGTCGACGGCGCCTACGACATCCGCTACGAGATCGTCAAGAAGCGGATCGACAAAGCGGTGATCAAGGGCACCCCCGAGCGCGTGACCCAGCCAGGCCGCATCGCCGTCGTCTACGGCCAGCCCGCCGAGGCCCAGGAGTACCGCGGCTACCTCGAGTACCTGCGCCACCTGGGCTACATCGCCGGAGAGGTCGAGGAGCTGGAGCTGGAGGAGCTGCAGGGCGTGCACGGGCTGCGCGCGCTGCGGGTGACCGTCGCGCTCCGCGACTCGCTCGACGGCCGCCCGCTCGCCGCCGACGCCGCCGCCGCTCGCTGACACTGACTCCTCCAGGTTTCGTGGCACGCGGTGCCGATCCCGGCGGGGGCGCGGGCGCAAGGGCCCGGGCGCGACGTCAGGGCTCGCCTGTCGCCGTAACTCGCTCCAGGGGCGGCTCACGCGGCCCGCCATCCCCCAAAGGGGGTTGGGTTCCCGGCCAGTCGATACGTATGCGGCGCGCTCGCCGCCCCTTCCGCTCGAACGGCGACAACGGCTCGCCCTGACGCCGCGCCCGGGCCCTTGCGCCCGCGCCCCCGCCGTCCCCCCAGCACCACGGCCCGACGCGCACGATGACCTGCGGCGGCTGAGCAACGGCTGACCGAGCCTTCGTGCCATGGCCATTTCCGTCGATTCTCATTGCCCATACGCTATCGCCGTCTAACTCACGTCTAACTCATAGTGAGGGTTCGGGGGCCGCGCGAGCCGATCCCGGAGCGAGCTACGGCGACCGGCAGGCCGGCGTGGCGCGGCGAGCGCCCCCACGCCCGCCCGTTCGGCGCGGAGCTTGTGGCCTGGTCGCGTCAGTAGCGCGCCGCTCGTGGGCTCCAGGACAGCCCGCCCCCCCGCGGCAGGCGTGGGCGGGTGGGGTTGGCGTGGGGTGCGTGGACCCGTTGCCCGCCAACCCAGACCGTGCGGCCCGCACCGAAGGAATTTAGCCCCAACGACGTCGATGCGGCCTCCCAGCACGTGGTCCACGCACCCCACGCCAACCCACCCGCCCACGCCGGTCGGCGGCGCGCCGGGGGGATGGTCAACGCATCACTTTGGCGTAGGCGTCCAGTCGCGGTAGCACGGCGTCGCGGGGCTCGGACGGCAGCCCGAAGATCGCCCGCTCGACTCCCGCCGCCGCCAGCGCGTCCAGTCGGTCCCGCCTGGGCGGCGCAAAGAAGATCGACACCGGTGCCGACCTGGGATCGCGCCCCGCCTGCCGCAGGCGCTCGTGCAGGACGGGGATGCGCTCCACGGGATTCTGGTTCGGGCGCAGGATGGGCATCCAGCCGTCGCCGAACTCCACCACGCGGTCGAACGTCGTCGCCCCGTCGCCGCCGATGATGATGGGCGGGTGCGGCTGCTGCAGCGGCTTGGGATCGGCCCACATCTTGTCGAAGCGCACGAACTCGCCGTGGAACTCCGCCTCGCGCTTGGTCCAGATCTCCTTCATGGCCAGCACTCGCTCGCGGAGCAGCCGCCAGCGGCTCTTCCAGCTCGTGCCGTGGTCCTCCATCTCCTCGACGTTCCAGCCGCCGCCGATCCCGAACAGGACGCGGCCGCCCGACAGCCGGTCGAGGGTGGCGACCTCCTTGGCCGTCACGATCGGGTCGCGCTCGATGACGAGACAGATCCCGGTGCCGAGCCGGAGGCGCCTGGTCGCCGCGGCGGCGGCCATCAGGGCCACGAACGGATCGTACGACGACCAGTATTCCCGCGGCAGCTCGCCCCCGCCCGGCCACGGGCTGCGCCGGCTGGCGGGGATGTGCGTGTGCTCGGGGAACCACACCGACTCGAACCCGCGCTCCTCGAGCGCCCGGGCCAGCTCGTCGGGAGCCATCGCGTACTCGGTTGGAAACATCACGACGCCGTAGTCCATGGGTTCCTCCTCTCCCGTACAGCGCCGCCCAGCATACGCCAAACCGGCCGAAGCGTTCCGGGTCTGAGGCATAGTAGAGGTGTCCTCGTCATGGCCCAGGCACGCGCCTTCAGAGCCAGTTCGCGAAAGACGCGCCGGCGGCGCGCGCGAACCCTGTCCGTGCGCCCGCTGGCGCGGGCGGGCCGCCGGGCGCTCGTGGTCCTGTTGGCGGCCCCGCTGGCGGTCCGGCTGATCGTGTTCGCCGTCGTCGTCGTGGCCCTGTGGTCGGCGGTGAACTGGATGTACCAGGTGGTGCGCAAGCCGACCGAGCTGTTCTTCCCGGTCAGCGGCGCGCTCGCCAAGACGCCCCCCGAGAGCTGGCGGCGGTACGGGCGGCTCTTTCGCGCCCACTCGACTGCCGTCATCACCCCGGAGCTGCTGGCGGCCCTGGCCCAGGTGGAAAGCACCGGCAACCCGGTGGCCCGGACGTACTGGCGCTGGCAGCTGACGTGGAATCCCCTCGCGGTCTACCAGCCGGCCTCGAGCGCGGTCGGCATGTTCCAGCTCACCGACGCGACGTTCCGGGAGGCGAAGCGGTACTGCGTCCACGACCACGTGGTGGTCGAGAACGGCCCGTGGCACGACTGGCGCTCGTGCTGGTTCAACGGCCTCTACACGCGGGTCGTCCCGGGCCACGCCGTCGAGCTGACCGCCGCCCTCCTCGACCGCCAGGTCGCGCGCACGCTCGAGCGCCGGGGGATCGTCACGGCCACCCTGAGGCAGCGGCAGGATCTCGCGGCGGTCATCCACCTGTGCGGCGCCGGCGCCGGCGACGCCTACGCGCGGCGCGGCTTCCGGCTCACCTCCGGCCAGCGCTGCGGCGACCACGACACCGGTCATTACCTGGCCAGGGTCAACGCCCTGAAGCAGCTGTTCCTCGGGCTCGCCGCCGCCCGGTAGCGAGCCCGTCTCGGCCTCGCCCCTCGCGTGCGATGCGATCGTTGCACGGCAGGGTGATCCGCGCGACCCTATAGCGCGTTGACCAACTGCGCCGAGTGTGGGCATGCGAACGCGCCTCTTCGGCGCGCCACTGGCTCACGAGGACCATGCCGTGCGGGCGTGCTACACGGCCGTCCGGATGCAGGAGGCTGCTGGACGAGCTGGGTCTTTCTCGGCCTTCGGCTGGCTGCTAAGCTTCGCACCCTGGCCCGGAAGGAGGCTTGACATGGGGACGTGGCGCACGACCGTGTGGCTGGCGCGATGATGACTGTCCGCCGCCTGGGACCGCAGATCGGCGCGGAGATCCGCGGGGTGGACGTCCGGACGCTGGACGACGCCGGCTTCGCGGCGATCTATCGCGCCTGGCTCGACTACAACGTCGTCGTGGTGCCCGGCCAGGAGCTGCAGATCGAGGACTTCCTGCACTACAGCCGGCGGTTCGGGCGCGTCGTCCCCCACCCGTCGAAGGTGACGCGCCACCCCGACTACCCGGAGATCACGCTGCTCGGCGTCAACAAGATCGGCGCGGACGGACGCCTCGACATGGCGATCTACCGGCGGGGCGCCGAGGGATGGCACACCGACGGCGCCTACGACGCCGAGCCGTTCAAGGCCACCCAGCTCTATGCCCTGGCCGTGCCGAGCACCGGCGGCGACACGCTGTTCGCCAGCATGTACGCGGCCTACGACGCGCTGCCGCCACGCCTGACGCAGCGCCTGGAGGGGCGCCGGGGCGCCTTCACCTACGGCGGCCGCCGCAAGGCGACGGCGCTGCTCGACCAGGAGGACCGCGACTGGACGCCGGTCTTCCACTCGATCATCCGCACCCACCCGGAGACGGGCCGCCGGGGGCTCTACTTCGACCCGGGCAAGATCCTCCGGATCGAGGGCCTCGACGAGCGGGAGAGCGACGCCCTGATCGAGGAGCTGACCGAGCGCATGATCCGGCCCGAGGGCGAGTACCGCCACCGGTGGCGCCAGGGCGACATCGTGATCTGGGACAACCGCTGCTCGTATCACAAGGCGGCGGGCGACTATCCGCCCGAGGAAGACCGTATCCACTGGCGGGTGTCGATCAAGGAGCGCACCGGCTCGAACGGAGAACGACAATGACGATCGTCGCGCGCATGCTCACGCAGGAGCAGGATGGCATCGGCGGCTACATGGCGCATCCCGAGGGGCCCGGCCGCCGGCCCGGGGTCCTGATGGTGCACCACGCGCACGGGGTCACCGCCGACTACAAGGTCGACGCGTACCGGCTCGCCCAGCTCGGCTTCAACGTCCTGGCGCCGAGCCTGTTCAACATGTTCGGGATTCCCGGCACGAATCACATCGGCCAGGGCGCCGACCTGCAGGCCAAGCACTCCGACGGCGAGTTCCTGGGCAAGATGGACGAGGCCTGGCACTATCTCGTCGAGCGCATGAGCTCTGATCCCGCCCGCACCGCCTGCATCGGCCATTGCATGGGCGGCCGGCTCCTCATCCCCTTCGCGGCCGACCATCCACAGGTGCGCGCGATCGTCCTCTACTACCCGTCCGTCCGCGACGAGCCGGAGACCTCCCACCGCCCCCGCCACGCCTTCGAGCTCGCCAAGACCCTGACGTGCGCGTCGCTCGTGTTCTGCGGCGGCCAGGACTTCATCGCCACGCCGGCCATCCAGGGCCCGCTCTGGCAGAGCTTCATCGCCAGTGGCCAGCCCGTCGAGTGGCACTTCTTCTCCGACGCCAACCACGGCTTCCGCCATCCCGACAACGCGGGCTTCCAGCCGCACTACGCCGACCTCGCCTGGCCGCTGGTGACCGACTTCCTGCAGCGCAGGGTGTGAGGGCCACCGCGCGTCAGAAGCCGTGCAGATTGGTGACGGGCTGCTTCAAGGCGGCCCCGTCCCGGATGCGCAGGATCGTGCGGGTCAGGACCGTTAGGTCGTTGTCGAACGCCCCGTGGGCGGCCGGAATGTCCGCCTCGCCGTCGAACACGGTACGGGCCCTCTGCAGCGTCACCGGCGGCGCCCCCGTCCAGGATGCCACCCACTCGTTCACGGCACCGCAGAGCGCCTCGTTGCCGAAGGGGTGCCGGCCGGGCTCGGCGGTGTACTGCTGCCAGCTCTGCGCCATGCCGAGCAGCGGCATCTTGTGGTGGTCTTCCAGGGCGCGGCTCACGAGGTAGAGCAGCGACTTGCCGTAGGGCCCGACCGAGTCCGCCAGCTCCAGCTCGTCGGTGAGGATCTCGAACGCCGTGCGGGCCTTCGGCACGACGCCGGCCTCGAGCGCGGGGCGATAGTACTTCAGGGCGAACGGCACGGAGCAGGCCGGGGCGAAGAGGGTGAGGCTCGCGACGCGCAGCCCGGCGAGCTTGAGCTTCTCGGTCATGAAGCCGAGGAAGATCGCGCCGGCCGAATGGCCCACGAGGTGAATGCGCAGGGCGGGACGCGCCTGCTTGAGCGCCGCCAGGTGCTGGACCGTGAGCGCCAGGGTCGCGTTGGCCTCGTGAGCGGCGCCGTGCGCGTTCTGCTTCATCTCGGACCACACGGCGCGCACGAGCACGCGCTGGCAGGCGGCCTCGACGGCGCGGTCCTTGGCCTCCCCGGCCGCATCCTTGACGCCCTGGAGCACGTCGCGCCACGCCCCGGCGGGCAGGATCCCCTTGACGGCGTCCCCCACGACGTTCTGGAGGCTCTCCAGGAAGCCGGTCTTCCAGATGAAGAAGACCGGGTAGATCTCGTTCACGTCGAAGTAGGGCGCCATGAGGCGCGCGCGGCCGAGGCCGGCCGCCTCGTCGTTCAGCCCCCCGTGCGCGTAGAACACGATGTCGTCACGGTCGTGATCGGCCAGCCAGGCCCGGGGCGCGTCGAGGACGGCGCGGCGGAGCGCATCGAGGGCGTCGGAGGCCGTCACGTCACGGCTGATGACGATGCCGTTGTTGCCCAGGACGACGGCGTGACGGTACCCGTCGTCCGGCGACCACGGCGCCACGTCGCCGCGGCGCGGGGCGGCGAGGCGGTCGGCGGCCGCGCCCACCCGGGCCGCCTGGGTCGCCGACAGCTCGGTCAGCGAGACCGGGCTCAGGTACCGCGGCGCCGGGGTGAGCGTCGGGGCTCCCATCACCGCCACCCACGCGTCGGAGCCACGCGCCGTCCACTCGGCGTACGGCAGGACGGCGAAACCGCCCGCGCCCCAGCTCGGGCCCCACGAGTTCTGGACGATGAAGCCATGAGGGTTGTAGCCGACGATGGCGAAGGCGTGACCGCCGGTCTTGCCGTCCGCCGGCATCGGGCCGATGACGGGCAGGGCGAGCCCGGGCACGCGCTGCAGGCCGTCGCCGAACCAGCCGTCGTGGACGTCCGCCGAGGCGTAGATCGCGCCCACCTCCGCGAGCGCTGCCTGCATGTCGGCCACCGAGCCCTTGTCGATGCGGTAGTAGGCGCCGAGCGGCCGGCCGGCGGCGTCCGCCTCCCAGCCGGGCGACGGCGGCACGAACGTCGCATTGCCTCGGCCGTCCCGGTATGGCCACAGCTCGGCCGCGCAGACGCCGTGGTGATGCCAGCCCTTGATCGCACCGCGACAGCTCGAGCCGTCGTAGTCCTCGCCCTCCCACTCGTCGTAGAAGCGGGCCAGGTGATAGAGCATCCGCTCGCTCGCCTTGGCCGGCGGCCGCGACCTCCGGTCGTTGCGGGTGACCCGCAGCTCGCGCCAGAAGAGGTAGTTCACGACTGCGGCGAGGCCGAAGCCGGTGCAGGCCCCCTCGGTGCCCTGGTCGAGGATCATCTCGTCCTTCGTGTAGCGCGGCAGGAGCGTCTCCACGGCGGCGGCCGGCGGGTACTCGGGCGGCAGCGACCGCAGCGGCGGCCGGTAGTCCCGGTCACGGAAGTCGGTGCGGTCGGGCCGGGCGTCGAAACGCAGGTTGTTGAGGATGACCTGTGACATGGCCAGCTCCTTCGTTCTGGGAACCGCGAGGCCTCGAGAATACAGCCGGGGCCCGTCACGAACGGACGAGTATCTTTCGGCCCAGCTCGGATGACGATCCATTGCCGAACGGGAGGGTGCGAGCCCGACGCGCCCCGCCGTCGACCACGAGGGCCGAGGCGGGGGCCCGATCGGCGACACGTGTGGTACGCTGCGCGGCGCCGGCCGACCGGCTACCCCACCAGACGAGGTGCGACAGTGCGACCGAACAGGCTGAAGCAGCTGTGGCGCGAGGGGCGATGGGTCACCATGGGCTGGCTGTCGGTGTCGCACGGCTTCACCGCGGAGGTGATGGCGCGCCAGGGCTTCGACGCCCTCGTGGTCGACATGCAGCACGGGCTGACCGACATGAACGACGTCTGGCCGATGCTGCAGGCGATCTCGCAGACCGATACGGTGCCGGTCGTGCGGGTGCCCTGGAACGATCCCGCCACCATCATGAAGGCCCTGGACCTCGGCGCCTACGGCATCATCGTGCCGCTGATCGACACCGCCGCCGACGCGGCGAAGGCCGTGGCCGCGTGCCGCTATCCGCCGGTGGGGATGCGCTCGTCGGGGCCGGTGCGCGCCGTGCAGTACGGGGGCGCCGACTATCTGGCGAAGGCCAACGACGAGATCGTGGTCCTCGCCATGATCGAGACCAAGGAAGGGCTCGCGAACCTGGACGCGATCTGCGCCACCCCCGGGCTGGACGGCGTGTACATCGGCCCCTCGGACCTGGCCTTCGCGCTGGGCATGCCCCCCCGCCCCGACAACCCGGACCCGGTGCACATGGCCACGTGCGACAAGATCCGCGACGCCGCCCACAAGCACGGCATCAAGGCGTGCATGCACTGCGCGAGCGGGACGTTCGCGGCCGGCGCGGTGAAGCGCGGCTTCGACCTGGTGATGGTCACCGCGGATCTCGCCTCGATGATCGCCGGCGTCCGCCGCCACCTCGACGACCTGAAGGCCGGCACCGCGTAGGGGCGCGCGGGCCCGGCGCTACTTGAACGTACCCTCCTGATCGAGCTTCATCAGCGCCTGGACGCCCGTGCTGAAGGTCGGTCCGCCGCCCGGCACCGCGGCGGACTGGATCGCCTCCAGCAGCTCGCGTTTCGTCGCGCCGTGCTGGACGGCCCGACGCATGTGCGCGACCACGCCCTCCTGCCGCCCCCGGAACGCGAGGATGCCGATGATGACCATCTCCCGGTGCTTGACCGAGAGCTCCCTGCCCTCGCCGATCGACAGCGCGCTCAGCGGCTGGCGGGCCCGGACGTACTCGGGGTCCTCGCGTGCGACCCAGTCCCAGAACGGGTAGCCGTACGGACTGGCGGCCTTCCCGTCGACCTTCTTCGGCTTCGCGGCTGCCTCGCGTGTCTTCATCGCGGCCTCCTGGGGGCGAGTCGTAACATGCGCCCGGTATTCTTCCACACTCGGGGCCCTTGACGCTGGCGGCTTCCCCGGCGATCCTCCACGTCGCAGAGGGCCAACATTCCTGGAGAGGAGTGACCGCCATGGCTGACTTCCTGAACCTGCGCGGCCACGTCCTCGTCGTCACCGGGGCCGCGTCCGGTCTGGGGCGGGCCGTCGCGCAGGCAGCGGCCCGCGAGGGGGCGCGCCTGGTGCTGTCGGACGCCGACGGGGATCGGCTGAAGGCCACTGCCGCCGAGCTGGGGGGCGAGGTCCGTCACCTGCGCGTCGACGTGACGAGGCTGCCGGAGATCGAGGCGGTCTTCGCGCTCGCCGAGCGCGAGTTCGGCCGGGTCGACGGCCTGGTGACCTGTGCCGGTATCATTACGACGCTGCCACTGCTCGAGGTGACGCCCGAGGAATGGGACCGGGTCTTCGCGGTCAACGCCCGGGGCACCTTCTTCACGGTCCAGGCGGCGCTGCGCCGCATGATTCCGCGCGGGCACGGGCGGATCGTGACGATCGGCTCGGACAGCTACAAGCTCGGGGGCGGCCGGATCGCCAACATCCCCTACGCCGCCACCAAGGGCGCCGTCGTCACGATGACGAAGGGCTTCGCCCGCGCCGTGGCCGGCACCGGGGTGCGGATCAACTGCGTCAACCCCGGTCCCTGCGACACGCCGATGCACGCGCCGCTGACGCCGGAGCAGCGCGCGATGGTCGCCGGCCGCATCCCGCTGGGTCGCTTCGGCCTGCCCGAGGAGATCGCCGGCGCCGTCCTGTTCCTGCTCTCCGACGCCGCCAGCTTCGTCTACGGCGAGAGCTTCAACGTGGACGGCGGCGTCTTGATGGAGTAATTCCCGGGAGGAACGCGCGTCATGAAGCTCGGACTGAGCATCGGTTACTCGGGCGCGGAGCTGAAGCTGCCGGTCGACAAGGTGCGGCTCGCCGAGCGCCTCGGGTTCGACTCGGTGTGGACGGCCGAGGCGTACGGCTCCGACGCGATCACGCCGCTGGCCTACCTGGCGGCCGTGACGCAGCGGATCCGTCTCGGCACCGGCATCATGCAGCTGGCCGCGCGCCCGCCGGCCACGGCCGCGATGGCGGCCGGCACCGTGGACGCCCTCGCCGGCGGCGGCCGTGTCATCGCCGGGCTCGGTGTCTCCGGCCCGCAGATCGTGGAGGGCTGGTACGGGCAGCCGTGGGGGAAGCCATACTGGCGCCTCCGCGACTACGTCGCCATCATGCGCAAGGTGTTCGAGCGCAAGGAGCCGGTGGCCCACGCGGGGCGCGAGATCTCGCTGCCCTACACCGGACCCGGCGCGCTCGGCGTCGGCAAGCCGCTGGTCTCGATCCTCCACATGAACCCGCGGCTGCCGATCTGGCTCGGCACCGGCACCGAGGCGAACGTCAAGCTGACGGCGGAGATCGCCGACGGCTGGCTGCCGCTCGGCTTCGTGCCGCGGCTCATGCCGATGCTGCGCCCCTGGCTGGAGGAGGGCTTCCGCCGCGCCGGCACCGGCAAGAGCTTCCGCGACTTCGAGATCCAGGCGCGCGCCGACGTCGTCGTCACCGACGACGTCAAGAGCGCGCTGGCCCGCATGAAGCCCCGGGTGGCGCTCTACGCCGGCGGCATGGGCCACCGCGACAAGAACTTCCACAAGGAGATGATGATCCGGCGCGGCTTCGGCGACGCGGCCCAGCGCATCCAGGAGCTGTACCTCGCCCGGCGCAAGGACGAGGCCGTCGCCGCCGTCCCCGACGAGTTCTGCGACGAGATGGCGCTGGTGGGCCCGGTCGGCCGCATCCGCCAGCGCTACCGCGCCTGGGCCGACTGCGGCATCACCGGGCTGACGATCGTCACCGATCAGCCGGAGGCGATGGAGCTGATGGCGAGTCTCGCCCGCTGAGCGTCGCCCCGCCGGCCTCGCGGTTCGTCCCCCGGGCGTCCGCCGGGGTGCTATATTGCCCACGCTCCTACGGTGTGCCGATTGCGTAAGGTCGCGCATGGAGGCGCCAGCCGGTGTCCCCGCGAAGGGCAGTCGCGATGCTTGCACTCGCCATGGCGCTCGCGGGCTCGAGCGCCGGCTTGGCGCCGGCCGGCTCGGATCGATCCGGCGGCTTCGACTATCTCTTCCCCGCGCTGAAGGAACGCCCGGACTGCCTGTTGCCGTACCGTCCCGACGGCGGCCTCGACCCCGCCGCCCAGGCGTCGCTGAGGGCGCTCGCGCGGGAGATCGAGTCCCCCGCGGCCACCGATGGCGACTCGGCGATCCCCGCCGGCATCACCTACCTCGGCCAGTTCATCGTGCACGACGTCTCGTTCGAGGCGACCTCGAAGCCCGATCGCGTGATTGCGGCCACGACGCTTCGCAACCTGCGCACCCCGGTGCTGGACCTCGACAGCCTGTACGGCCGTGGCCCTCTGGATCAGCCGTACCTCTACGAGCGCCTGGAGCGCCGCGAGACGGCCGGCGCCCGGCTCCTGGTCGGCCACCGCCTCAACCCCGCCGACCTGGCGCGCGACACGGCCGGGCGCGCCACCGGACGCGCGCTGATCGGCGATCCCCGCAACGACGACAACCTCCTCGTGTCGCAGCTGCATCTGGCGTTCGCCGCATTCCACAACGCCGTGGTCGACCGGCTGGCACCGGCCATCGCGGATCCCTGGGAGTTGTTCGTCGAGGCCCAGGCCTTGGTGCAGCGGCACTACCAGTGGATCGTCCTCAACGAGTTCCTGCCCGCCGTCGCGGACCCGGCCGTGGTCGAGGCGGTGCGCGCGGCCCCCTGCCGCCTGCTCTGCGGTCTCGGCGGCCCCTTCGTGCCGGTGGAGGCGTCGATGGCAGCCCTTCGCTTCGGCCACAGCATGGTCCGTCCGCTCTACACGATCGCGCCCGGAAAGGTCACCTCGCTGGAACAGATGCGGGGCCAGTTCACGTTCCGCAATCCCCTGGCGGCCGGGGTGCCGGTGGGCTGGGAGGTCGACTGGCGGCGGTTCTTCTGGCGGGCAAGCGCGCCGCCGGACGCGAACCTCGCCCGCAAGATCGACACCCACGTCGTCCCCGGCCTGCCGACGGAGACCGGACTGCTGCGCGCGTATGCCGCCAGGGTCCCGAGCGGGCAGTGCGTGGCCGCCGGCCTCGGCGTGCCGGCCCTGACGCCCGCGCAGCTGACGGCCGGACGGCTGGACGCCACCGCCCTGCGGCGCGACGGCGGGCTGCTGCTCGAGCGCACGCCGCTCTGGTACTACGTCCTCAAGGAAGCGGAGGTCCTGGCCGGCGGCGAGCGGCTGGGGCCGCTCGGCAGCCGCCTCGTGGCCGAGGTGCTGGTGAATCTCGCGCGGGCGGACCCCGGCTCCGTCCTCCGGACGCCGGGCTGGCGCCCCACGCTGGGGCCGCGTCCCGGCGAGTTCACGATGCTGGACCTGCTGTGCGCCGGCAATCGACTGGTGCCGTGCCCCCGATGACCCCGGTCGGGCGTCGACCGGAGGAGGGTTCCCATGACTGAGCGCCCCGCTGTCCTGTATTCGCGGCGGAGCATCCTCCGGTTCGCGGTCGGTCTCCTGGCGGCCGGCTGCGCCACCGAGACACGGGTGATGCGATCCATGCGTCCCGCCCAGGGGTTTCCGTATCCTTCGCCGTGGTGCTACCACCCGAGCACGGCGCGTCCGCTCGACGAACTGGGCCGCTTGATCATGCGGCATCGCAACCCTTCCTGCGTGCTGCTCGGCGTCCCCCCCTGCGATCCGACGAATACCGGCACCTGGCCCCACCAGCTGACCGACGAGACCACGTGGAAGACGCTGACCGAGTTCGATTTCCAGCCGGACTCCGCCGCGCAACCGTGGCAGTTCGTCACGGCCGCGCCGGGGGTGAACGCGCTGGTGACGCGAAGCATGCGGATCCCGTATCTCATCAAGCACACCAAGGCCAAGAAGAAGAAGCTCGCCATCAGCGTCGGCCGCGAGAACCTCCTGGTGGGGTTCGAGCCCCGCACCGACCCGGTGAGCGCCCCGCAGGCGTGGGGCGAGCCCGGCGTGGGGTGCCCGAACGACTCCGTGGGAGAGCTCGCGCGCTTCATCACCGACAACATGACCCCCGGCGGCCACACCGAGACGTTCTTCGTGCAGAACTGGAACGTCGAGCAGGCGGGCAGCCTCGAGCCGGGCACCCCGAACACGACCTGGTACTTCCGGCGGGCGCCCATCCTCATCGACTTCTCGTTCCGGTTCCCCGTCGGCACGCGCCAGGGAGCCGTGGGGGCGGTGAGCCCGGGCTGGATCTACGTGGGGTACGAGGGCGGCGGCGCCTACTGAGCGGGGGCGCCGGCGGCGGCCGCGTCGCGCCGCCGGCGCGCGGCCTTGAGGTTTGGCCGGGCCCACGCTAGGCTCGGCGTCATCCATGACGACGTCGTGCCTTGCCTGCGGCGCGGCCGTCGCGCCGGGAAGCCGCTTCTGCCAGGCCTGCGGCCAGCCCCAACCGGGGCCGGCCGCGGCGCTGCTGTCGCCGCGGTTCGCCTCGCCCGTGACCTATACCCCGCGCCATCTCGCCGAGCGGATCCTCGACAGCCGCAGCGCCCTCGAGGGCGAGCACAAGCGCGTCACTGTCGTCTTCTGCGACATCGTCGAGTCGTCGGCGCTCGCCGCCCGGCTGGGACGGGAGCGGATGCACGACCTCCTGCAGCGTTTCTTCGACCTCGCGCTGGAGGAAGTGCACCGGTACGAGGGCACGGTGAACCAGTTCCTCGGGGACGGCTTCATGGCGCTCTTCGGAGCGCCGCTGGCGCTGGAGCGCCACGAGCGCCAGGCCGTGCTGGCGGCGGTCGCCGTGCACGAGCGCGTGCGCCTCGAACTGCCGGTGGCGGCGGGCCTGCCGGAGGCGCGGCTGGCCCTGCGGACCGGGATCAACAGCGGTCTCGTGGTCGTGGGCCGGATCGGCGACAACCTGCGCATGGACTACACGGCGATCGGCGAGACCACCAACGTGGCGGCGCGCCTGCAAGCGCTGGCCGAGCGTGGCGGCATCCTGGTCGCCCAGACGACCTGGGAGCGCGCCCGCGACCTCGTCGAGTCGCGGCCCCGGGAGCCGATCGTCCTGAAGGAGCGCGCCGAGCCCATCCGGGCGTACGACGTGACGGGCACCCGCGCCGGGCGGACCGCGGAGCCGTTGCGGTCGCTGACGCCGTTCATCGGGCGCGCCCACGAGATGCTCGAGCTGCACGAGGCGCTCGACCACGCCCAGAAGTCACGCGGCCAGGCGGTGGCGATCGTCGGCGAAGCGGGCATGGGGAAGTCGCGCCTGCTCTTCGAGTTCCGCCGGACGCTGCGGGCGCGCGGCGTCCTGTGCCTCGACGGAGGCTGCCTGCCCTACGGCAGCACGATCCCGTACCTGCCCATCCTTGACCTCGTCCGCGGCGCCTTCGGGATCGTCCCGGGCGACACGCCGGAGACGATGGCGGGCAAGGCGACCCGGGGGACCGAGGACCTCGGGGCCGATCCCGCCACGGCGGTCCCGTACCTGCTGCACCTCCTCGGCGTCAAGGAACGGACGGCGCCGCTCGAGGCGCTGAGCCCGCAGGCGATCAAGTCCCGGACGTCGGAGGTGCTGGGCGACCTCGTCCTGCGGGCGAGCCGGCGGCGGCCCCTCGTGATCGTCGTCGAGGACATGCACTGGATCGACCAGGCCTCGGAGGAGTTCCTGACCGCCCTGATCGACGTGCTGCCGGCGGCGGCCATCCTCTTCGTCGCCACCTACCGGCCCGGTTACGGCCCGGCCTGGATCCAGCGCTCGTACGCCACGCAGGTGGCGCTGCGGGCGCTCGCCGACCGCGAGGCCCAGGCGCTCGTGCGGCAGCTCGCCGGCGCCGACATGACGGAGGTCGACGCGCAAGCGCTGGTCGCCCGGGGCGAGGGCAACCCGCTGTTCCTCGAGGAGCTCGTCCAGGCGATGGACCGGGCGCCCGACGACGCCGGCGCCATTCCCCAGACCCTCCTGGGGGTCCTGACCGCGCGGGTCGATCGGCTGCCCGACGACGTCAAGGAGGTGCTCCAGATGGCCGCCGTGATCGGGCGGCGCTTCGGGCCCGGGCTGCTCGCTCAGCTCCTCAGCCGGCCCGAGGGCCTCGATTTGCGCCTCCGGGAGCTGACGCAGCTGGAGTTCATCCACCAGCTCACCGTGGGCCCCGAGCCGGAATACGCGTTCAAGCACACGCTCACGCGGGATGCCGTCTACCACAGCCTCCTGGAGCGCCGGCGGCGAGCGGCGCACCGGGCGGTCGGGCAGGCGCTGGAGCGGCGGTACGAGGGGCGGACGGCCGAGGTCGTCGAGCTGCTCGCGTACCACTTCGAGCTCGGCGACGACGGCGAGCGGGCCGTCGACTACGCCATCGGCGCGGCGGAACGCGCCCAGCGGCGGTGGGCGAATGCCGAGGCGCTGGGATTCTTCGAGCAGGCGGTGCGGCGGCTCGCCACGCTGCCGGCCACGACGCCGAACCTCCTGCGCCGCATCGACGCGGTCACCAAGCAGGCGGAAGTGCTGTTCGCGCTTGGACGTCATCGGGACCATGTCGCCGTGCTCGAGGGCATCGCCGACATCGTGCATGCCGCGGGCGATCCGCCCCGGCGGGCCATCTGGCACTTCTGGCTGGGCTTCCTGCACAGCCTGACCGGTGCGCGCCCCGAGGTCGCCATCGCCCACTGCCGCACCGCCTCGGATCTCGCGGATGGCGCCGGGTTGCAGACCGTGCGCGCCTACGCCCACACCGGCCTGGCGCAGGCCTACGTCATCGCCGGTGAGCTGCGCCCGGCCATCGAGGCCGGCGAGCAGGCGCTGGCGGTGTTCGAGAGCCAGGGCGACGCCTGGTGGGCGAGCCGGGCGCTGTCCCAGCTCAGTCCGGCCGCCAACTATCTGGGCGAGTGGGAGCGCGGCCTCCGCTACTGCCGCCGGGCGGTCGAGCTCGGCGAGGCGGTGAACGATCTCCGCCTCAGGGTCTCCGGGCTCGTTCGCACGGCGTCCACGCACGTCCATCGCGGCGATCCCCAGGCCGCCATGCAGCTCCTCGACGACGCGCTCGCGCTGAAACCCACCCCGTTCGATGCCGCCGCCGTGCGCGCCGTCCGCGGCTACAGCCTGGTGAAGAGCGGCGCGCTCGCGGAGGGAGCCGTGCAGCTGCAGGAGGCCCTGACGTTCTACGAGCAGTCCCGGCTCCGCTACACCTGGGCCTCGTTCAGCCTGTGGCTGGCGGATGCTCACCTCCGCCTGGGCGCGCTCGACACCGCGCGTGCGGTCGTGGACGAGGTGCTCCGCACCGCTCTCGAGCTCGGCTACCGCTTCGTCGAGGGCGTCGCCCGACGCCTGGCGGCGGAGGTCATGGCGGGCGCCGACGCCCAGGCGGCCGGCGCGGAGCTGGCGGCGGCCGAGGCGATCTTGCGCCAGCGCGATGCGCGCAACGAGCTGGCCAAGGTGTGGGTGGCCCAGGCGTGCCTCGGGCGCCCGGTGCCCGATCGCGCCCTGCTCACGCGGGCCCTGGCGCTGTTCCGGCAACTCGGCACCGTCGACGAGCCCGCGCACGTCGAGCGCCTGCTGCGGACGGCCGGCGCCTGACGCAGCGGCGCGGCCCGACGGCCCTGCGCGCGGCCTAGGTGGCGGCCGCCGCGAAGCGCTCCAGGTGGTGGTCGGCGTCGCCGAAGGTCTGGGCCAGCATCGTCAGCCGCCGGAAGGTGTGGCTGATCTTCAGCTCCTCCGTCATGCCCATGCCGCCGTGGAGCTGGACGGCCTCCTGGCTCACGTGCCGGCAGGCGTCGGCGATCTTGATCTTGGCGGCGGCGACGACGCGGCGGCGCTCGGCGGCGTCGGCGGTGTCGACTTTCACGCAGGCCAGACAGGCCATGGAGCGGGCCTGCTCGTAGCTGATCATCATCTCGACCATGCGATGCTGCAGGGCCTGGAAGCTGCCGATGGGGACACCGAACTGGCGGCGGGTCTTGAGGTATTCCAGCGTCGCCTCGTTGGCGTAGCAGATGGCGCCCACCGCCTCCGCGCACAGCAGCGCGGTGGCGTAGTCGACGACCTCCTCGATCACCGGGTAGGCGTCGCCCTCGCGCCCGAGCAGGGCGTCCGGTCCCACGCCGACGCCGGTGAACCGGACGTCGGCGGCGCGGAGGTTGTCGATCGTCCGGGACTCCTTGACCGACACGCCGGGCGCCGTCCGTGGTACGAGCAGCAGCGTGATGCCGGCGGCGTCGGCGCCACCGCCCGCCGTGCGCGCGGAGACGACCAGCGTGTCGGCCTGGCCGCCGTGCAGGACCATCCGCTTGTCGCCGTCCAGCACCCAGCCGTCGCCGGCGCGGCGCGCCCGGAGCCCGACCTGGCGAAGGTCATATCGCGCGCCGGGCTCGGTGTGCGCGAACGCCAGCGTGTGCTTGCCCTGGATGAGCGCGGGCAGGATGCGCTCCTGGTGCGCCTTCGTGCCGGCGCGGGCGACAAAGCGGCCGCCGAGGCCGACGGTGGCCAGGTACGGTTCCACGAGCAGGCCCTCGCCGACGGCCTCCATGACGAGCATGACGTCCACGGTGGTGCCGCCGAAGCCGCCGTGCGCCTCGGCGAACGGCAGGCCGAGCAGGCCCATCTCGGCGATGGCCGCCCACACGTCCTCGCTCCAGCCGGCCGGCGAGGCGAGGATCTTGGCGCGGGCGTCGAAGGTGTAGTGGGTGGCGACGAAGCGCTTGAGGGTCTCGGCCAGCAGCGTCTGCTCGTCGCTCAGCTCGAAGTTCATCGCGTGGTCTCCCCGGTGGCGCTGGGACGGCTCACAGGCCGAGCGTCAGCTTGCTGATGATGTTGCGCTGGATCTCGTTCGACCCCGCGTAGATCGTCGCCTTCCGTAGATTGCAGTAGCGCGGCGCCAGCGCCGCCGTGAAGCGGTCGAAGTCGGGGTCGGCGTCAACGGGCCGGACCGCCTGGGCGAACGGCCCCGCCGCCTGCATCATGAGCTCGGTGAGCGCCTGCTGGATCTCGGTCCCCTTGATCTTGAGCAGCGACACCTCGGCGCCGGGCGGCTTGCCGCCGCGGCGGAGCTGGTCGAGGAATCTGAGATTCGTGATCTCCAGCGCCATCAGCTCGACCTCCACCCGGGAGAGCCGGTCGCGGAAGCGCGGGTCGTCCAGCAGCGGCCGGCCGTCCTTCTGCGCGGCCGTCGCCACCTGCTTCACCCGGAGCAGCTCGCGCTTGGAGACGCCGATGCGGCCGGTGCCCATGCGCTCGTAGCCCAGCAGGTACTTGGCGACCGTCCAGCCCTTGCCCTCCTCGTGCACGAGGTTCTCGGCGGGCACCTTCACGTCGTCGAAGAAGACCTCGTTGACCTCGTGGCCGCCGTCCATGAGGTAGATCGGCCGCACCGTGATGCCCGGCGTCTTCATGTCGATGAGGAGGAACGAGATGCCGTCCTGGCGCTTCTCGGTACGGGCGTCGGTGCGGACCAGGCAGAAGATCCAGTCGGCGTAGTGGGCCAGCGTCGTCCAGATCTTCTGGCCGCTCACGAGGTAGTGGCCGTCGTCGCGGACGGCTCGGGTCTTCAGCGACGCCAGGTCCGAGCCGGAGCCCGGCTCCGAGTACCCCTGGCACCAGAACTCCTCGCCGCTGTAGATCGTCGGCAGGAAGCGCCGCTTCTGGGCGTCGGTGCCGAAGCGGAAGAGGACGGGCGCGCACATGCGCAGGCCGAAGGCCACCAGCGGCGGCGTGCCCGCGTACCCGCATTCCTCCTCGAAGATGTAGCGCTGGACCACGTTCCAGCCGGTACCGCCCCACTCCACCGGCCAGTCGGGCGCGACCCAGCCCTTCGTCGCCAGGATCCTGTGCCAGCGCGCGAGGTCGTCCTTCGCCAGTTCCTTGTAGTCGAGCACCTTGTCGCGCAGGTCGGCAGGCAGGTTCTGGTCGAGCCAGCCGCGCACCTCGTCGCGGAAGGCCGTTTCCTCGGGCGAGTAGGTGAGGTCCATCGGATCGCTCCTCCCGGCCGCGGTCCCCTCGCGGTCGACCCGGCAGGCGCGATGGTATCAGGCGTCGAGGGGGGCGGTCACGTGAAGGTCAGGGGCTCCAGGGTGGTTTCGCCACGCGCGAACCGGCCCAGGCTCAGGGGCGCGACGTCGAGGGTGGTCGCGCGGCCGTCGGCGATCAGCTCGGCCATGAGCTGGCCCGCGATGGGGCCGTGCATGAACCCGTGGCCGCTGAAGCCGGCGATGACGTGGAGACCCTCCGCGCCGGGCACCGCGCTCACGATGCCGGTCTGGTCCGGCGTCATCTCGTAGAGGCCGGTCCACGTGCGCATGAGCCGGGCCTCGGACAGTACGGGCGCGCGGCGCACGGCGCGCTCCACGAGCGGCTCCGCCAGGCTCCAGTCGAGCGCCGTGCTGAACGATCCCGCCTCCTCCCGGCGGCCGATGCCGAGGAGGATCCCGGCGCCCTCGCGCCGCAGCGAGATGCCCAGGTGG
>Ga0214471_10000847_pt1 | contig 24807 bp, 22 predicted proteins | sample RVTome_5_FD_207665 | JGI IMG/M metagenome (GOLD analysis project Ga0214471, IMG submission 207665) | Soil microbial communities from uranium-contaminated site in the Upper Colorado River Basin, Wyoming, United States - RVT142D155 | ecosystem: Environmental > Terrestrial > Soil > Contaminated >... | reverse complement strand
CACGACGATGGGTACGAGCTCATCGCCGGCGAACGTCGGCTACGGGCAGCACAGCAGTTGGGGTGGGATGAAATCGGGGCGGTGGTGCGCGAGGTCGATGATCGCACGCTACTCACGCTCGCGTTGGTCGAGAATCTGCAGCGCGACGCGCTTTCCCCGATCGAAGAAGCGGAAGGATACCACCGGCTGATCGAGGAATTCGGCGTGTCGCATTCGGATGTCGCGATCCTGGTGGGGCGAAGGCGCCCGACCGTGGCGAACGCACTCCGACTGCTTAAGCTGCCCGATGAGGTCCAGGCCCTCATCAACGACGGGTCGCTCACGGCTGGTCACGCACGCGCCCTGCTGCAGCTCGCCGACCCGCGGGCGCTCACGGCGCTGGCGCACGAGGCCGTGCAGGACGGCATGTCGGTCCGCGAACTGGAAGGGCGGGCGCGCGGTGATCGGATCCCCGCACGAAGACCACGTGCATCGCGGACACCGCGGGCCCCCCGGAAGCCGGGCGCCGACGTCCGGCGGGTTGAGGACGCCCTTCGGCTTCATCTCAAGACCGATGTATTCGTCACTCGGCGCGGCAAAGGCGGACGTATCACGGCCAACTTCTACTCCAACGACGACCTGGCGCGGCTCCTCGAAGTGGTACTCGGTCGTCCGTTTGACGGATGAGTGCGCGGCGGTGGGTCACCTTGATGATCCACCACGATGGGGAACTCGAGTCGCGCACCTATCGACTGCCGCGTTGGCTCGTGCGGGGCGGGTTGATCGCGTTGTCGACCGGATTCGTCCTCGTGGTGCTTGGCGCCGTGTTGTACACACCGATCGCGCGGACGGCGGCCAAGGTGCCGGGACTCAACCGCGAGGTCGCGCGCCTGCGCCAGGAGAACGAACAGGTGAACGAACTCGCCCGAACACTCACGGACGCGGAAAGCCGCTATGACCAGATCAGGGGTATGCTGGGCGGCGACATCATCCCGGAAGTGCAGCGCGCGCGGGTCGGGCGATTGGTGGTGGCCCGGCCGCTGTTCGCCCGCTCACCGGGTGGCGCGCCGCAATACGAAACCGGACTGTCCGTTCCCCGGCATTGGCCTCTCGAACAGGTCGGAGTGGTCACGCGCGGTCAGATCAGCCCCGGGACCCGCGATGAGACCCACTCCGGTGTCGATATCGCGGTGCCGATGGGAACCGCCATTCGTGCATCCGGCGGCGGGATCGTGGTGGAGACGGGCGAGGACCCGGAATACGGCGTGTTCGTGAGACTCGATCACCCCGATGACTATCACACCATCTATGGGCACGCCTCCCGACTGCTGGTTGAGGTTGGAGATACCGTCAGCGCCGGTCAGGTGATCGCCCTGTCCGGGTCTACCGGGCGATCGACCGGCCCACACCTGCACTTCGAAATCCGTCGCGGCGGCCAATCGGTCGATCCGCGCTCCATTGTAAAGGAGGAGTTCTGACGATGGCGGTGTTCTCTTCAGACAAGCAGGACGGCGCCAAGCAGGCGGCCCAGCGCTCGGGCGAGTCGGCGCTTACGATCGTTGCCTCCGGTACGCGGGTCGTTGGTGAGATCGAATCCAGCGGGGTGGTCAAGATCGAAGGAGCGGTGGTGGGGACGATTCGCGCCGAGCGGCAGGTCCTCGTTGCCAGAGATGGCGTGATCGATGGAGACGTCGTCACCCACGAAGCGATCGTGGGTGGGAAGATTAACGGTGGCATCACAGCCGAAGCGCGAGTCGAGGTCCAGGCCGACTCCGTAATCACCGGCGATATCACGACCGCCCGCCTGATCGTCCACGAGGGCGGCGAGGTGAACGGGAACATCAGAATGGGGACCCCGGCGGGTGCCGGTCTCACTCAAGCGCCAGCGCAGGTGCAATAGGCAATCACCATCTCAACATCAATTCAACATCTGTCAACCTGGTTCAAGACTGTTCACGTAACATGTTGTTATCAATTGACTTTCAGTTACGTTGGAAAATCGCCGCCAATGACACTGCGCTCATACTCATGTATTACTGTACTTATACTGTCTCTTTATGACAGCTGAATCCGCAGCCGCGGTCGGCAGCGCCGAGTTGGTTTCATATCTGGACCAGTTTCTCCGTGTCTCTGAGTTGCCGGACGATCCGCGAGCGCTCAATGGGTTACAGGTTGAATCTGGCCGGCCGGTCCGCCGGCTGGCGGCGGCCGTCGACGCCTGCCAAGTCGTCATCGACCGGGCTGCCGCGGTGGGCGCGAACATGCTTCTGGTCCATCACGGCCTGTTTTGGGGTGGGGTTGAGCCGCTGACAGGCCGACACGGGCGCCGCGTGCGGGCGTTGGTTGAAGCTGAGATGGCGCTTTACAGCGCGCATATTCCGCTGGATTGCCACCCCGAAGTGGGAAACAATGCGGTGTTAGCGGCTGAACTCGGGGTGCGCGAACCGCGTCCGTTTGGGGCGTACGATGGAATTGCGATTGGCGTGGCCGGGTCGCTGAACCTGCCGCTGAATGAACTGGCGGATCGGCTCGAAGGGCGGCTGGGTCAGGCGCCGGTCGTCATCGGGGCGGGGCCTACCACGGCGGGAGTCGTGGCGATCGTAACCGGCGCGGGAAGCGAGTTCCTGCGGGAAGCCAGAGATTCGGGCGTCGACACCCTGATCACGGGGGAGGCGCCGCATCATGCCTACCTCGATGCAGAGGAATGGGGGATCAACCTCGTCCTGGGGGGGCACTACGCCACGGAAACGGTCGGTGTGCAAGCGCTGGCGCGTCACCTCGAGCAACGGTACGGCCTGCCATGGGAGTTTCTCGACCACCCGACCGGTCTGTAGCTACTCGTCCAACGGCACCACGAAGCTGACCGTGAGGGTCTCAGCGCTCTGTGGAGTCACCGCGCAGAAACAGTGGTCGCCAATCAGGCGCTTGATGCCGAGCACCTCGGTTTCATCGATCCGTGTGACATCCCGGTAGACGATCTCCAGCGCGTGACCCGCAATCACGCGATATGTGAACGGACTGGCTCGCAGCCGGTGATGTGGATCGACTGATGCGATCCCCTTGGCGAGTCGCTGTTGGATGTCGTTCAGCCGCTTGCGTAGAACCGGATCGGTTACGGTTCCCGGCATAGTGCCTCCCGCTGGTTGCCCCGGGTAATCCGGGCATTGCGCCGCATGCCCGCGGCGCCTGGTCGTGCAAGGGCCGTCTGTTCAAACCGCATGGCGAACTCGGCGTCCGAGATGGCGGCCATTTCCGCCAGATCGATCCACGCCAATCCCGCATCTTGCTCGAGCATCGGGTCGAGGCTGCTCGTGGCGAACTTGATGTTCCACGGGCAGACATCCTGGCAGACATCGCACCCAAACGTCCAGTCTCCCATCTGCCGAGCCAGTTCTGGTTCGATCGTTCCACGATACTCGATTGTCAGATAGGAAATGCACCGGCGCGCGTCCAACACTCGCGGGGCCACGAACGCATCCGTTGGGCACGCGTCGAGACACCGCGTGCAATTCCCGCAATGATCCGCCGGGAACGCGGGATCGACCGCCAGGTCGACATCGGTCAGCACCGACCCGATCAACGAATACGACCCGCGTCTCGGGTCGATGAGCATCGTGTTCTTTCCGATCCATCCCAGGCCGGCACGCTGCGCCAGCTCACGCTCCGGGACGGGCCCCGCGTCGATGAACGTTCTGGCCTTCGCGCGCGCGCCACCGAGCTCGCGGATGTATCCGCCCAGCTGTTCGAGCGGGGCGCGGAGTGCGTCATGGTAGTCCCTGCCACGGGCGTACTTGGCGACATGGCCATGGTCGACCGGATGGTCAGGCTCCGCGCCCGAGTAGTATTTGACCACCACGACGCATCGGTCCGCGCCGTCGAGGATCGACGCCGGGTGTTTGCGCCGGCCGGCCTGACGACCCATGTATGTCATGGAACCGGCCATGCCGGCGTCGAGCCAGGCGCCGAGGGCCTGCGCATGCGCGCTCGGTTGGAGGTCGGCTATCCCCACCGCGTCGAAGCCGAGTTCGATTGCGCGTGTCTTGATCAAGGCCGCGCGGCGTGCCGGCGTCATAGCGCGAGGAGCTTCCGCCGCCATCGGGCAAAGCGAACCACGTCGTCCACCGGCGGGACGGCGTGCTCGTCGCCGTATGCGGTATACATGCGCCAGCGCAGATACGTCCGGGAGGGAATCGGAAGAAACGGTGCCCGGGTAAACCAACGGCGTGCGCGGAAGGCCCACACGACGGCGAACAGGTCGAGTGCCAGCCGCGGACTGATCATCGCCCGGAGTGCCAGCCCGACGGTCAAGCCGAACCAGCTACCTCGATACGTGGATGCGTCCTCATGAACCTTGCTCTCCAAATGGTCTCCGTCCTCGGCGCGCTGTTGATTCTCGGCGCGTTTGTCGCGTTGCAACGTGGTCGGTGCTCCAGTCAGGACCGTGCGTACCTCTGGGCCAACTTCGCCGGGGCCGCGTTGCTGACGATTGTCGCCGTTCGGGACAGGCGGCTCGGGTTCATTCTGCTCGAAGGCGTTTGGGCCCTCGTGGCATTGCAATCTCTCCTTGCGGGGGTCCGGCGCGCTACACGGCGTCCCTGAACCCATCCTCGCATCTGTGTATATTGTGGCGCTATGACCGTCGCAAGTTCCCGGCAGATTCACCCGCTCGCGCACTACCGTGACGAGTTTCCGATCTTCGGCCGGCAGATCTACCTGAATTCCTGTTCGCTCGGCGCGTTGTCGCGCCGGTCGCGGCGTTGGGTGGAGCGGTATCTGGACGAATGGGAGGCCCGTGGCGCGTCGGCATGGTACGACACGTGGATGGACAGGCTCGGGGCGTTGCGCGAGGGCTACGCGGCGGTCATCGGCGCATCCGGGCGCGAGATCGCGCTGCACGCGTCCGTTTCCAGCGCGACCGCGGTTCTGGCGAGCACGCTGGACTATCACCGGCGACCGAAGGTCGTCACCACTGAATTGGACTTCCCGACCGTCGTTTATCAGTGGCTTGCGAAGCGGCCGCTGGGGATCGACCTGGTCGTGGTCGCGAGTCCGGATGGGGTCACGGTCCCGCCCGAAGCCATCGCAGCGGTGGTGGACGATCGCACCGCCCTTGTTGCCACGTCCCACGTGTACTTCACGACGGGCGCTGTGCAGGACATCGCGGCCGTGGCGGACGTGGCCCATGCGCGAGGCGCGTTGTGTTTCATCGATGCCTACCAGAGCGTCGGCCAGATCCCGATGGATGTGCAAGAGACCGGGGTCGACTTCCTGAGCGCCGGCGGTTTGAAATGGCTGCTTGGCGGTCCCGGCATCACGTTCCTCTACGCGCGGGAGGACCTTTTGTCCACGCTGCAGCCAACCGTGACCGGTTGGTTCGCCAACGAGCGCCAATTCGGGTTCGATCCGCGCAGCCTTGTGTTGCACGACGACGCGCGTCGTCTCGAGCTGGGCACGCCGGCACTCGGCGCCGTGCACGCGCAGCTCGGTGGCCTCGAGGTCATTCGCGAGATCGGCGTACCGGTAATCAGGCAGGTCGTATCGGACCTCACGACCGATCTGGTCGCGCGCGCGACCGAATCGGGCCTCAGGCCACGGGCCGCCGACCGTGCCGAGGACCGCTCGGCGATCGTCATGATCCCGTTCAACGATCCGGTCGCGGAGGTCGCTCGGCTGGCTGCCGCCGGAATCGTCGCCGATGCGCGTCCCGGGCACGTCCGGCTCTCTCCCTTCTTCTACAACCTGGTAGACGACCATGTCGCGGCGCTCGAAGTCCTCACGCGGTAGACTCCTTACCGGCACCGCCGACCAACAACTCCTGGCCGCACCGGCGGTGGCGGAGCGACGAGCGTTCACCAGCACGGATCCGTGGCGCGTGTTGCGGATCACCGGGGAGTTCGTCGAGGGATTCGATTCACTCTCCGACATCCGTGCGGCGGTGTCCATCTTCGGGTCGGCCCGCACCAAGGAAGATGATCCCTGGTACCAGGCGGCGCGCACGACCGGCCGCCTGCTCGGCGAAGCCAACTTCGCCGTGATCACCGGCGGTGGACCCGGGATGATGGAGGCGGGCAACCACGGTGCTTCCGAGAGCGGGACGCTCTCCATCGGACTGAACATCGAACTGCCGCACGAACAGCACGTGAACCCCTACGTCGATCGTAAGATCGACTTTCGCTACTTCTTCGTGCGTAAGACGATGTTCGTGAAGTACTCGTGTGCGTTCATCGTCTTTCCGGGCGGCTTCGGGACATTGGACGAAATGTTCGAGGCGCTCACGCTGATCCAGACCGGCAAGGTCGATGATTTCGTCGTCGTCCTCATGTCGACGGAGTACTGGAGCGGCCTCATTGACTGGCTCCGACACCGCGTCTGTGCGGAAGGGAAGATCGATCCCGAAGATCTCGAGCGGTTTCACGTGACTGACGACCCGGCCGAAGCCGTTCGGCTCGTCGTCGAAGCGGAGCGGCGGGCTCAGCTTGGTCCCCGCGCACCCGTCACGAAAGGCTAGGTAGTCGATGCGTGGTCCGAGTCGCGATTTCCTCGATGGTGCGAAGATCGACCCCAAACCGATCACCGGGAATGAGACGCTCTCCGAGTTGATCGACAACGCGTTCCTGGCGTATAACGCGGGTCGTCTTCGCGAGGCGTGCAGGTTGTTCAGTGAGAGGATGCTCGCGAAGAACGGCACCGTCGGCCTGAGTTTGTCGGGCGCGATGACGCCGGCGGGGCTTGGCATGTCAACGATCATTCCGTTGATCGAAGCGGGCTTCGTCGACTGGATCGTCTCGACCGGGGCCAACCTCTATCACGACGCACACTTCGCACTCGGGTACACCATGCACCGTGGCCGTCCGCAGGCCGATGACCGGGCGTTGCGCGCAGATGGGGTGGTGCGGATCTACGACATCTATTTCGACTACACGGTGCTGCTCCGGACTGACGCATTCATGCGCAGTGTGTCGAAGCGGGAAGAATTCCAGCGGGCGATGTCCACAGCCGAGTATCACTACCTGCTCGGAGGTTACTTGCGGGAGCGAGAGCAAGCGCTCGGCCTGTCGCGGAAATCGGTTCTCAGCGTCGCCCACGAGTACGCGGTCCCGGTGTACACGTCTTCCCCGGGCGACTCGTCAATCGGCATGAACGTGGCGGAGTTGGCACTCGATGGATCTGCGCTCCGGTTCGATGTATCGGCCGATGTCAATGAAACGGCGGCGATTGTCCTTGACGCCAAACGGAATGGTGGCTCGAGCGGCGTCTTGATCGCCGGGGGTGGCAGTCCGAAGAACTTCGTCCTGCAAACCGAACCGCAGATTCAGGAAGTGTTGGGGATCGATGAGGTCGGGCACGACTACTATCTCCAGATCACCGACGCGCGTGTCGATACCGGCGGGCTGTCGGGCGCGACTCCGGGCGAGGCCGTGACCTGGGGGAAAGTCGATCCTGACCGGCTGCCCGACGCCGTCGTGGCCTACCTCGATTCCACGGTCGGGCTGCCGCTGCTCACGGCGTACACGTTTGCCAAGGTCGAGCCCCGCGAGCCGAAACGCCTCTACGGTCGACGGGGGGAGATGATGGAACGGTTAGGAACGGCGTACCGCGCCGCGCGTGCGTTCCGCGACGAGCGGGCGGGCGCTACCGCGCTTCCCGGCATCTGATCGCAACCCCGTGACCCGCCCCACTCTGAAGGGGGTGCCCGGCAAGCGCATCCTGCTGGCGCTCGCGATGCTGCTGATCGCGCTGACCCTCATTTCCATCACGCTCGGCCGCGAAATCTATTCCGGGAAACAGCCCGGCCTCGCGTCGTTCGGCATCATCCACTTCGCCGGCTATCTGTTCTTCCTCCTCATGCCGGTCGAGGCACTCGTGCCCTACTATCAAGGCGAGGGGCACGCGGGGCCCATACTCATTGCGATTGCGCTGGTCTCGGCCACGCTGGCGCAACTGATCGACTATGGGATTGGGCACGCGGTGAGTCAGGAGGCGGTGCAGCGTGTCGTCGGAACGAAACGCTATGCGCGGGCGCAGCGGGCGCTGGAGAAGCACGGGCGGTGGGCGATCTTCCTGTTCAACCTGTTGCCGCTCTCGTCACCCAACCTCATCCTCGTCGCCGGTCTGCTGCGGTTCGGGATGTGGCGCACGATCGTCATCAGCATGATGGGCCTCATCGTGAAGTACATCGGCATCGTTTACGTGTACAGCTTCTTCTGACCGAGACCAGATTCCGGTCAGGCAGATGGCTCCGCCCGAAACCGCGTTCCCTGCGCAGCCTCCTCGAGATACGCTGCCAGCTCGCTCGCCTTTCGGGCCGGGTCCCAGCGCAATTCTGCTCCCACGAGATCCACGAGTTCCGGCGCCTGGGCCACCGCGTGGTTGGCCGTCTCGTAGAACACGTGGGTCCGGCGAATGAGCAAGTCCGAGAGGGTTACGGCCATCTCCCGTCGAATCGAGTGAAATAACTCGGCGCGAAGCGCCGGATGACCCGGGACAATCGGTTCAGCGAGCCGGCGGTCGCCTTTGGCGAGTCGAATCACGGCTGGGGCTTCCGTGCCGTACGCGCGCACGAGGTGCTGCGCGACCTCGGGCGAGGCGCCCTCACGCAGTGCGTCGCTGACGAGCACATCCTGGTCCCGGACCTCGCCTCCCGGCAACGGTTCACTGGCGGTGGGCGCGCGCGGCGGGATCTTCCTTCCGTCGAGTCGCCGGAGCACACCAGCCACCCGATCCACCACTTCCGCGGCCATCGCTCGATACGTCGTCAGCTTTCCTCCCACGATCGAGATCATGCCCGGCTGTTCGACGATCGTGTGCTCGCGCGGGACGGCTGACGGGTCGGTAGGATCGGGAGGCTTGACCAGCGGCCGCAATCCGGCCCAGGTAGACACCACGTCGTCGGGCTGAAGCCGGGCGTCGGGGAAGAAGGCATTGGCAGACCGAAGCAGATACACGACGTCGTCGTGGGTGGCATACACGTCGCTTGGCGAACCTGCATGATCCGTGTCGGTCGTGCCGATATACGCCAGGTCGTTCCAGGGCAGGATGAACATGACGCGCCCATCGATCGGCGAGGTAAGTGTGAGCGCCTCGACATTGCCTATTCGCGATCGCGGGACGGCTGCGTGTACGCCCTTGGTGGGTTGAAGCAGGGTGTTGCCGTCGTCGCGCAGCGCGTCCGACCAAGGCCCGGTGGCATTGACCACTACGTGGGCCCGGATCGTGTATGGTTCGCCGGTGACCTGGTCGGTCACCCGTGCGCCGCGCACGGATCCGTCGGCATGCTCCAGTTGAGTGACCTCGGCGTAGTTTGCGGCCAGCGCGCCGTGCCGGTGCGCGTCGCGCACATTGGCGAGTGTGAGTCGGGCATCATCGCATTGGGCATCCCAGTACCGTGCGCCACCTTTGAGACCGCGCTCGCGCAGGCCCGGTTCGGACCGTAAGATGGTGCGCTTGCTGAGCCAACGGTGACGACCCACATTCCTGAACGCGGCCAGCACGTCGTAGAGCCAGAGGCCGGCGGCGAGTTTCCATCTCGGAACGCGACCGCCTTCATAGATGGGGAACAGGAACGACCGGGGCCACACGAGATGGGGAGCGATGTGCAGCAGCGTACGCCGTTCACGGCTGGCCTCGAAGACCAGCCGCAGGTCGCCCATCTCCAGGTAGCGCAGGCCACCGTGGATCAGGCGCGACGACCGGCTGCTGGTGCCCGAGGCGAAATCACCCCGCTCGACCAGGGCGGTGCGAAACCCGCGCATCGCCGCATCACGGGCGATGCCGGCACCGGTCACGCCGCCGCCGATCACCAGCAGGTCGACTGCGGAGTCGGCCATGGCCCCGAGTTGTGCCGCACGGGCGGCGAACGAGAAGGAGGTGTCCACGCGGTTATTCGGCGGTAGACGATCCGAGCGTCCCATGCCACCGAGTGCCTGGTTTGCCTGGCACGCGCGGGTGATCGGTAAGGGGATGCGCGTACTCGACCTGGCGTGCGGAGCGGGCCGTCATGCCGTCGCCGCCGCCGAGCGGGGCGCTGACGTGGTGGCCGTCGACTCCAACCTCGACAACATTCGCGCGCTCGACCGCGAAGCGGAGCGACGCGGTCTGTCCATCAAGGGTATGCACGTCGATGTGCATACCAGCGACATCGCCCCCGACTCGTTTGACGTCGTCATGATGTTCAACTACCTGGATCGGGAGCGCGTGCCGGATTTTCTCCGCGCGGTCCGGCCCGGAGGATACTTCCTCGCTGAGACGTTCCTCGAGGGGCAACGGGAGCTTGGCTGGGGACCGCAGTCGGACGAGCATCTACTCAAGCCGGGTGAACTGTTGCGAATGGTCGACTCGTTCGAGGTCTTCCTCTTCCGCGAGGTCCTCGAGATGATCGATGGGCGCCCGGCCTCGATCGCGAGTGTCGTGGCCCAGCGACCGGGCGTATGATGATCGTTTTCCAACCGGCACGCTACCACGGCATTTCCTCACCGGGTAGCTTTCCTCCATGAGCGCTGACCGGAACGGCCACCGCGTGGCTGTGATCGGCGGCTGTCGAACGCCGTTTTGCAAGGCGGGGACGTCGCTCAAGGCGCTGACCAGCGTACAGCTCGCGCGGCATGCCACCGTGGAACTGCTCCATCGATATGAACTCGACGGCGCGGTCGTCGACGAGATGTATTTCGGAGAAGTCGTGGCGAGCCCGCTCGCGCCGAATCTCGCCCGCGAGGTCAGCCTGCTGCCGCAGTTCCCCCGTGATATCCCTGCCGCGTCGGTCAATCGCGCCTGCGCGTCCGCCAATACCGCCATCGCGATCGGGCATGATCAGATCGTGGGTGGGCGGGCAGCGGTGGTGATCGCGGGGGGAGCCGAAAGCCTGTCCGATATTCCCATCCTGCATTCGCGTCGGTTCTCCGACATCCTGCTCAAGGCGAGCAGAGCCCGCACCATGGCGGCACGGGCGAAGTTGCTGCTCTCCGTCCGCCCGCGCGATCTCATTCCCGTCACGCCGGCCATCGCCGAGCCATCGACCGGGGAAAGCATGGGGCAATCGGCGGAGAAGATGGCGAAGCTCAACGGGATCACCCGGCGGGAGCAGGACGAATGGTCGATCGTGAGTCACCGCCGCGCCCACGAAGGGACGGCCGACGGCCGGCTGGTGGACGAAATCGCTCCCGTTTTTCCGGATGCGGGAGAGCCGGTCGATCGCGACAACGGGATTCGGGCCGATACCACCATCGAGCAATTGGCGAAATTGAATCCGGCGTTCGATCGGAAGTACGGATCGGTGACCGCCGGTAACTCGTCTCCGCTCACCGATGGGGCGTCCGCGGTACTGCTCATGCGGGCGGACCGGGCCCAGAGTCTGGGTTATGCGCCGCTTGCTTTTATACGATCCCACGCCGTCGCGGCCGTCGACCCGGGTTGGCAACTGCTGATGGGTCCGGCAATCGCGGTGCCTCGGGCGCTCGATCAGGCGGGAATCACTCTCAAGGACGTGGGACTCATCGAGATGCACGAGGCCTTCGCCTCGCAGGTCCTGTCCAACATCCAGGCGTTCGAGTCCGCCGCATGGGCGTGCGAACATCTCGGCCGGTCCGAGCCGATCGGCGAGGTGAATCGGGACGCGCTGAACGTGATGGGCGGGTCGATTGCCATCGGTCACCCGTTTGGAGCCACCGGAGGGCGGCTGACCATTACGCTCGCCAACGAAATGGTCCGGCGCGACGTGCAGTTTGGGCTGATCTCCGTGTGCGCCCAGGGTGGAATGGGGTTCGCGATGGTGCTGGAGCGCACATGACCCGATCCGTGACGGTGACGTACGATGGCGCGATTGCTCGGGCCGTGATCGATCTGCCCGGCGAACCGGTCAATAAGATCACGAAGGGGATGCGCGAGGAGTTCGACGATCTACTCAACGCGCTGGCCGCGAACCGGCAGGTGAAAGCCGTCGTCCTGATTTCCGGAAAGCCCGACACGTTCATCGCCGGCGCGGACATCGATGAATTCACCGCACTCGGCTCGCGCGGCGAAGCCCATGACCTCGTCCGCGCGGGCCAAGAGCTGGTCAATCGGTTCGGCGACCTTGGCAAACCGGTCGTCGCGGCGATCCACGGCGCCTGTCTGGGTGGCGGGCTCGAAACGGCACTCGCGTGCGCGTACCGCGTGGCGACGGACGACGACAAGACGAAGCTCGGACTTCCCGAGGTTCAGTTGGGGATCATTCCGGCGGCCGGGGGGTGCCAGCGGCTGCCCCGCTTGATCGGGGTCCAGGCGGCGCTCGACATCATTCTCGCGGGCACGACCCTTCCCGCCGTCCCCGCGTATCGACGGGGCCTGGTCGACGAGCTGGTTCATCCGACGATACTCGAGCGGGTCGCGTTCGATGCCGCACGAAGGCTTGCCGACGGCTGGCGGCCGAAACGTCGGCGCGCGACCGTGCGCGAACTGGTGCTCGAACGCAATCCGGCCGGCCGCGGCCTGTTGTTCTCGATGGCGGCCAAACAGGTGCGGAAACGGACGGGTGGCCACTACCCCGCTCCGCTGGCTGCGCTGCGGGCGGTCCAACAGGGCCTGCGTTACGGGATCGAGGCCGGCCTGGATATGGAAGCCGCCCTGTTTGCCGAACTGGCGGTAGGGGACGTTTCACGTGAACTCGTCCGGATCTTTTTTGCGACCACCGCGCTCAAGAAGGACCCGGGGGCGTCCGACGCGCCTGAGCCGAGGGCGGTGAACCGGCTGGCCATTGCCGGTGCCGGCTTCATGGGCAGCGGGATTGGCGGGACAGCCGTGGCGCACGCCGCGGTGGACGTGCGATTTCGGGATGCCAACCTGGCCGCCGTGGGTAAGGGACTGACTGCGGCGCGGCGCATTCTCGACCAACGGCTGAAGCGCCGGCGGATGACCCGGCCGGAGCACACGCGACGCGTCGCGCTCCTTTCAGGCGCCACCGATTGGTCGGGATTCGGCCGCGCTGACCTGGTGATCGAGGCGGTGCCGGAGGATCTCGATATCAAGCGCGAGGTGTTCCGACTCATCGAGGGCCGCGTGGCGCCCGACGCGATCATCGCGTCGAACACGAGCACCATTCCGATCGAGCGGATCGCAACCGTCACCGAGCATTCGGAGCGCGTGCTCGGCATGCACTTCTTCTCGCCAGTCGAGAAGATGCCGTTGCTCGAGGTCATCGTCACGGATCGAACCGCCCCGTGGGCAACGGTCTCCGCGGTGGAGTTCGGCCGCCGCATGGGCAAGACCGTTGTGGTGGTGCGGGATCATCCGGGGTTCTGGGTGAACCGGATACTGGCTCCATACTTGAACGAGTCGGGCCGGCTGATTGGGGAAGGGGTGCCGATCGATCAGATCGACCGCGTCATGAAAGCGTTCGGATTTCCGGTCGGGCCGCTGACCTTGATCGACGAGATCGGGCTGGATGTCGGCCACAAGGCGTCGCACGTGTTGGTCGGGGCTTTCGGCGATCGCATGCGGCCGGCCGATGGACTGGCCGCGCTGGTGGCCGATGGGCGACTGGGCCGGAAGAACGGTCGCGGTTTCTACCGGTACGAAGGCTCCAAGCGTCGCGGGGTCGACCACTCAGTGTACGCCGCGTTCGGCGCGAGTACTCCGGCGGAGGTCGCCGATGGCGAAGTCGAACGCCGGCTCGTCTACCCCATGCTCAATGAGGCGGCCCGGGCGCTGGACGACGGCGTAGTCCGATGCGCTCGCGACGGGGACATTGCCGCGATTTTCGGTATCGGGTTCCCCCCGTTTCTCGGCGGTCCGCTGCGCTACCTCGATCGGGTCGGGATCGATCAGGCGGTGCAAACCCTCGAGGGGTTCCGGCGTCTGCACGGGGAGCGGTTTGCTCCCGCGCCGTCGCTTGCGCGGATGGCCGCTGACGGCTCGCGCTTCTATCCCACGACTTCCTAAGACACCGCCACATGCTGCGAAGCGGGTTCCTGTGGCTCAGCGAACGACGCGGAGTCTTCAACTTCATCAAGCGGAATGGCCTCGCCGGCCGGCTCGCGTCCCGGTTCGTCGCGGGCGAAGGCCTTGGCGACGCCGTCGAGGCGACGCGCACGGTAAACGAGCGCGGCATGACCGTCACCCTCGATCATCTCGGGGAAAGTGTGACCCGTGCGGAAGACGCCCGTGCGGCCTGCGACCACGCGATGGCCATGCTCGACTGGATTCATCGAGACGGGCTCGACGGCAACATCTCCGTGAAGCTCACGCAGATGGGGTTGGACATCGATCGTCAGTTGGCGGTCGACAACATGACCAGGATTCTGGAGCGAGCCGGCACCTACGAAACCTTCGTGCGCATCGACATGGAGGCCTCGAACTACGTCGAGCGAACACTGTCGGTCTTCGCGGAAGATCTGCGGCCCACGTTCGGTGACCTGGTTGGGGTGGTGGTGCAGTCCATGTTGCGGCGATCCGAACGGGACATCGACGACCTGATTGCCATGGGGGCGCGGGTGCGCCTGGTCAAAGGCGCCTACGCCGAGCCGGGAGAGATCGCGTTTCCGGACAAGCAGGACGTCGATGCGGCCTTCGCGTCGGCGACCGAGCGGCTGTTGGAGCACGGCAACTACCCCGCCATCGCCACCCATGACGGAGCCTTGATCGACCACGCCCGTCGATTCGCCAGCGCCCGCGGCATCCCAGCCGACCGGTACGAGTTCCAGTTGCTGTACGGGGTGCGCCGCGACTTGCAGGCCTCGTTACGAGAACAGGGGCACCATGTCCGCATCTACGTCCCCTTCGGCACCGAGTGGTATCCCTACCTCATGCGGCGCCTCGCCGAGCGCCCGGCAAACCTCGCGTTCATGGTGGGCAGCGTCGCGCGAGAGGTGTTTGCGCGCACGTGACCGACGACGGGACCCTGGCGGGCTATTTCAGGCTGCATGACCGGCCGCCGGCATTCGAGGGCTCCGACGGCCGTCCCTACTCGGTGGCGGTCTACGTCGCGGATGCGCCTGATGGCGACGGTCGCTACGGCGCGGCCTTGCTATTCGTGCAGTGGGCGGCAAGCGGCGCGGAGCCCTCGGGGCACCGCGAGACGGCATATCTGACGTTTGGTGCAACGCCGCAAGAGGCGGAGCAGGCGATCGGCCGCCTCACGCTCTACGAAATCAAGGCGCACCTCGACCGGCTCCTCGCCGCTCCGGACGCGGGTGCGGATTGGTAGGCCGGGAAGGGGTCGTACTGTCGCGCACCGGTGGGCGGTACCTGGTGTATTGCGAGGGGGAGGTCGTGGAGGCGTCGTTGCGCGGCCGGATGAAACAGCGCGACGAACTGTCGGTGCTGGTGGGCGATCGCGTCGCACTGGCGGGGAGTGGGGAGGTCGACAAAGCGGGCGACCTGACAATCGAACAGATCCTGCCGCGTCACTCCGTCTTGCAGCGCCGGAGCCCCGGACGCGGCCGGGGTGTCCGTACGGTGGCGGCCAACGTGGATCAGGTCGTCATCGTGGGCGCGGCGCGCGACCCGGTTTGGGATCCGTATCTCATCGACCGGTTCACCGCGATCGCCGAAGCCAACCAGCTCCCCTCGGTACTGGTGATCAACAAGGTGGATCTCGACCCGGACGCGGCACGCCACGGAACGCCGTACGAGGCGGCCGGGTATCCGGTCATCCTGACAAGCGTCCTGACGCAGGTCGGCATCGACGGCCTCTGGACTAGGCTACACGACACCATGTCGCTCTTCATGGGACCCACCGGCGTTGGGAAGTCGAGCCTCCTGAATGCGTTGGTTCCGGGGCTGACGTTGCGGACGGCGGCGGTCAGCTCCAAGTCGCGCGCCGGTCGCCACACGACCGTGTCGGCCGAAATGCACGCACTCGGCGGGTCGGGGTTCGTGGTGGACACACCTGGGCTGCGAGACGTCGGATTGTGGGGACTCGAACCACAGGAGGTCGCGGCGGCCTTTCCCGAATTTCGCGATTGTGTTGGGCGTTGCCGATTCGACAATTGCCGCCACGTCAGCGAACCGTCCTGCGTGGTGCGTGACGCGGTGGACCTGGGGGAGTTGAGCCGAAGTCGTTACGATTCATATTGCCGGTTGTTGGCCGAAGTCGACGACGCGTCGCGTCCATGGGCGTGATCGGCCTGGCGACGGTTGCCGACACTTGATTCGTCCATCCGGACGCGTCATATCCATGGACAACGAACATGAGATCATGACCGAGCCCACCTGTCCGCCCCTGGTCGCCACGTTCGCCGCGGAGCGCTATGCGGCGACGGCGCCCCTCGACGACCTGATCGCACCGCCATACGACGTGATCTCCGCGGCGCGGCGTGGCGAACTGGCCGCCCGCGACAGGCACAACATCGTGCACCTCATCCTGCCGGATGGTAACGGGGATCGCTACGCGAGGGCCGCCTCGCTGCTCTCTCAGTGGCGCCAGGAAGGGGTGTTGCTGCGCGACGACCGCGCGGGGGTTTACGTCATCCGGCAGACGTTCAGCACGCCGGATGGGCGCCAGCTTCGCCGCACCGGCGTCGTGGCCGGCGTGCACGTCGAGCCATACGGCGCGGGCCGTGTCAAGCCGCATGAGAAAACGCATGCGGGGCCCAAGGAAGATCGCCTGGCGCTTTCTTGCGCTACCGGCGCCATGCTCGAGTCCATCTTCATGTTGGCGCGCGACGAGGCCGGCTCGCTGGTCCAACGGTTGGCCGCCGTGACCGCCGGTGTCCCGACCGCCACGGCGTCCCTGGACGCCGTCGACATCACCTGCTGGCGCGTGACCGGTCCGGACGCGGTTGGCATCGCGGCCGCGGCCGCTCAGGGTGCGCTGTATATCGCGGATGGGCATCACCGGTTCGAAACCGCGAATGCGTATCGAGCGATCAATCCGTCGGCGACGCGGGTCCCGACACTGATCGTTCCGATCGCTGATCCGGGACTGGTGGTGCTGCCGACGCACCGAGTGCTGCACGGCCGGTCGAGCGAAACCGCTGGGTTGCAGCGGCAGTGGCGCGCGGGCTTCGCGGTCGAGCCGCATGACGTGAATACAGATCCGCACCATCTCCTTCGCGCATTGCCAGACCGGGGCACGGGTTGCGTCGTGGTGTTGCCCGACCGGTCGCTGCTGCTTGTCGCGAGGGACACGACTGACGAGCCGGCCATTGCGCGACTGGAACGGGATGTCGTGCAACCCCTGGTGCGCGAGATCGCCGAGGGGTCGCTGGGGTACACGGCCGATGCGGCCGAGTTGGTCGCGTCGGTGCGGGGCGGCGGTGCGGCCGCGGGAGTGCTCGTGGGTCCCACGCCGGTGGAGCAGGTGTTGGCGGTGTCCGATGCCGGTGGGATCATGCCGCCCAAGTCGACGTTCTTCGCCCCGAAGGTCCCTGGCGGGTTCGTCTTCATGGCGTACGATTCCCCGAACGAGGTGACCGTATGACTCCTCGGCCGCGCGAGCGGATCCTCACGAATCTGGAATCGCTCTACCGCGATGCCTATGAGCAGGCCGGCGCCGCGGGTGACGCCGCGCGACAGCGAGAGCTCGATGCATCGTATCAGCGCGAACAGTTGCTGCTGGAAGTGCTGTTGGACATCCGCGACGGGCTCTACGAGATTGCCGACGCGCCGGATACCTCATCGGCGTTGGACAAGGTCAAGGCGCTGCGCGATCTGACGCGTCGGCTTTAGCGGAGTATTTTCCTGCCCATGCCCACCAAAACCACGAGCAAATCGAAATCGGCATCCCGCCGGGGTCCGGCAGCCCGTCTCGACAAGGCGGAGTTGCTGGACATGTATCGTCTGATGCTCCTGTCACGCCGGTTGGACGACAAGGAGATCCAACTCAAACGCCAGAACAAGATCTTTTTTCAGATTTCCGGCGCGGGCCACGAAGCGATTCTCGTCGCCGCGGCCAAGGTTCTCAAGCCGGGCTACGATTGGTTCTATCCGTACTATCGGGATCGGGCGCTCTGTTTGACGCTGGGAATGACGCCGACCGAGATGTTGCTGTCGGCGGTCGCGGCGGCGGACGATCCCAATTCCGGCGGACGCCAGATGCCGTCCCACTGGGGGCACAAGGAACTCAACATCACGAGTTCGTCGAGCCCCACCGGGACCCAGTTTCTCAATGCGGTCGGGTGTGCGGAGGCGTGGTACCGGTACCACCGCATCGAAGAACTGACCGACCGCGACGACCGGACCAAGAGCGACGAAATCACCTACTGTTCCGCCGGCGACGGGACGACGAGCGAGGGCGAGTTCTGGGAGGCCCTCAACACCGCATGCAATCTGAAGTTGCCGGTGTTGTTTCTCATCGAGGACAATGGGTACGCGATCTCCGTTCCGGTCGAAGTGCAGACCGCTGGCGGGTCGATCTCGGACCTCCTGAAGGGATTTCCGCATCTGCACGTCGAGGCCGTCGATGGCTGCGACGTGCTGGCCTCCTACGACGCGGTGAGTCGCGCGGCCGCCTACTGCCGCGCCCGGAAGGGTCCGGCCTTGCTGCACGCCAGGGTGATTCGGCCGTACTCGCACTCGCTGTCGGATGATGAGGTGATGTACCGGCACGAGCGCGAACGCGAGGAGGATGCGCGCCGCGACCCGCTGGTCACGTTTCCGGCGTATCTCATCGCCCAGGGAATTGCCGCCCAGGCGGAAATCGACGATATCGGCGTGCGCGTACAGGAAGATGTGGAGCTGGCGGCTGAGGTGGCGGTCGCATCACCGCAACCCGCGGCCGATACGCTGTACACCCACGTCTACTCGCCGGACATCGACCCCACGGCGGAGCAGTTCGATACGGAGGACGATCCCCATTTCGAGGGGAACCCGACGACGATGGTCGATCTGCTCAACAAGTGCATGGAAGACGAGATGCACCGCGATCCGCGCATCATCATGTTCGGGGAGGACATCGCCGACGTTTCGCGGGACGAGCATATCGAGGATGTGAAGGGCAAGGGCGGGGTGTTCAAGGTGACCTGGGGATTGCAACGCAAGTTCGGCTCGGAGCGGGTGTTCAATTCCCCGCTGGCGGAGGCGAACATCGTCGGTCGCGCGATTGGGCTTGCGACCCGGGGGCTCAAGCCGGTCGTCGAGATCCAGTTTTTTGACTACATCTGGCCGGCATACCACCAGATCCGCAATGAGTTGTCCGTGCTCCGGTGGCGAAGCAACGGTGCCTTTGCGGCACCGGTCGTGATCCGGACGACGTACGGAGGGTATCTGAAGGGAGGGGCGGTCTATCATTCCCAGACCGGCGCCGCGATCTACACCGGAATCCCGGGGTTGCGCGTGGTCTGTCCGTCCACCGCGATCGATGCCAACGGGCTACTCCGCACGGCGATCCGTTGCGACGATCCGGTGATCTTCCTCGAGCACAAACACCTCTATCGGCAGACCTACAACAAGGCGCCATATCCCGGGCCGAATTTCATGATCCCGTTCGGCAAGGCGCGGGTGGTTCGTGAGGGCAGCGATGTCACCGTGGTGACCTACGGCGCGGTCGTGCAGCGGGCGATCAACGCCGCGAAGGAGCTGGAGGAGCGTGACGGCCTCCGCGTCGAGGTCATCGACCTCCGGTCGCTCAACCCGGTCGATTGGGAGGCGATCGCCGCGTCGGTTCGCAAGACGAGCCGCGTGATCGTGGCGTACGAAGATGCACTGTCGTGGGGATACGGATCGGAGATCGCTGCGCGGATCGCCGACGATCACTTTGCCTGGCTCGACGCCCCGGTGAAGCGCGTGGCGTCCACCGATACATTCGTGGCCTACTCGCCGGAGTTGGAGGATATCATCCTGCCGCAGCAGGAAGATTTGGCGGCAGCGATGAGGGACATCGCCGCGTTCTAACGGCCGAGTTCTTCCTTGATCTGGCCGGCCGCGTCGATCGCGGCTTCGACATCGAGCGATAGCGCGCGGGCTTGCTGGGTGGCACTTGTCAGGTCGTCCAGCACCGCGCCCACGCCCGCCGACCGCAGGCGTAGCAAGTCGAATCGTACGTTCTGTACGGCCAGCACGCACGATTCGAATTGGCGCTCGATCCCGGAACGACGATCGACCAGTTCGCCCAGCGCCTGCCGTTGCCGCTCCAGGAGTTCGATCCGCCGGTCGTCACCCGCGCCTTCCAGCTGCAGTGCTTCAATCCGATCGTCGAGGCGCGCCAGCGAATCGGCGTCGACGTCCTGATCCATTTGCACGAGCGTGCGACCGAGGTCGAGTGCGCGTTCCGCCAGCGCGTCAACCGTCTGCACCACATCCGGCAGCATACGTCGCTCTGATTCAGGCAGACGGTCGACGATGGTCTTGATGGCGATGCGATCGGCGTTCATCTGGGTGATCTGATCGCGCAGTGCGCCGAAGTCCTCGTCCGGATCCGGCGCGGGCCCAAGCGCCGGGACCTTCTGCTTCTTGCCACGGGATGGCTTGACGGCCCTTGGGAATTGGGCGGCGATGGCATCGTGGGCGGGTGGGCGATTGATCACGTCGCGCCACGAGTAGCCCGCCGTCCACAGGCGGGCGAACCGCGACCCGATACTGAACCCCCAGATCGCGGTCGGGAACAGAAACCAGGGAGATTCCAGCCCAGTGGCGACGTTCAGCAGCATCAGGCCACTGCATACGGAGACCCACGACGCGAAGTCGCCGCGGAACTTCCGGACCATTTCCGGCTCGCCGGTCTGATGGGCCGGAACCTGGCCACGTTGCCGATCGAGTCCACGGGACCTCCGTGGGCGTTCGCCCGGTTCCCACGCGCGCTCGAGCGCGGCGCCGGGTGGCTGGACGCGTGCGCGTGGCCGGCGGGACACGGAACTGGCGGGTCGGTACGGGACCGACTTGCGGCTCTCCAATGCGCGGCGCAAGGAGTCCGCGGTCGGCCAGCGCGCTTCCGGGTCCTTTTCCAGGCAGCGTGTGATCGTGGCGGCCAGATCGTCGGGTATGCTGGGCTCGAGTCGCTTGATGTCGGGCGCCGGCTCCGTGATTTGCTTCATCAGAATGCCGGGCACCGTTGGAGCGTGGAACGGCAGCTTGCCCGTACAGAGTTCGTAGGCAACGACCCCGAGGGCGTACAGGTCGCTACGGTGGTCGATTTCCCGCTCGCCCGCCGCTTGCTCCGGACTCATGTAATGCGGAGTCCCAATGGCCACCCCGGTCCCGGTCAGGGTCCCCGGACTCGCCTCGGAGAGCGCCTTCGCGATCCCGAAATCGGTGACCATCACCCGGCGCCGTGTGCCCTCGAGGAGGACGTTGTCAGGCTTGATATCGCGGTGGATCACGCCCATCGCGTGCGCCATGCCGAGGGCGTCGGCGGTCTCTTTCATGATGCGACGAACTTCCTCGGACGGCAGTCGGGTGCGTCGCTTCAGGCGTGCACCCAGCGACTCTCCATCGACGAAACCCATGACGAAGTAGACCAACCCGCCCTCGTCGCCGACCGCGTGGATCGGCACGATGTGCGGGTGCGAGAGCCGCGCCGCCGTCTGGGCCTCACGCATGAAGCGGGTCTTGATCTCCGTTCGGTAGGCCAACTCAGGGGGGAGAACCTTGATGGCGACGCGACGCTTGAGGGCGAGATCCCGGGCGGCGAAGACCACTCCCATTCCCCCGCGGCCCACCTCTCGCTCGAGGACGTAGGCCCCCTCGAGCACGAGCGCCAAGCGCTCGGCAAGTGGGTTGTCCAGGAGTTCCGCGTGTTCCATTGGCTAGCGCTCTCTTTCGCGCATACATTAAGGCCGGCTGCCAGCCCGTGGCAACACCGAGTCTGCCGGGTACTGCGAGGTTCCATGCGTTGGATCACCGACGATGCCGGACGCCGCTGGTCGGCTGAGCGTGTCGGTCGTACCTCCGGCATCGTACCTACGAGGAGACGGACGGCTAGTTTCCCCGAACCGGCCGATATCGTTCGCTTCGCCTGCGAAACCGACCCCGACGAAGCGGAACGAGAGATTACCGCCCGCGCCGGACTGCTCGAGCAACTCACCGAGACCGAACTCAAGGCCCTGTTGAATGTCGCCCCACGCGCTCCGGAATGATGGAGCCGATCTGTCAATTTGACAGCAGGCCCCACGGTCCGGACGACTCCGCCACCTGGAACGGCAGACATGGGCCGGGTATTACTCCGCAACCGGCAGGATCGGGTGGCACGCTCGGTGCGAAGTACCGGGGTCCACGGCCCCAAACTCCGCCATTCAATGGTGATATGCAATGACGACCGACGATCGCCAATCCGTGCAGGTCCGCGAGGGAGAGCGCTACCGGCTCCCGGTGCTCCCACTGCGAGAGGTCGTGCTCTTTCCAGGCGTCACGGCGCCGATCGGAGCCGGCCGTCCCGGTACGCTCCGGGCGATCGAAGCCGCACTCAAGACTGAGGAGCGGTTGATCTTCGCCGTCTCCCAGCGTGAGAACATAGACAAGGTAGACCCCGCCATTCTGTACACAACGGGTACGGTGGCTCGCATCGGTCAGGTGCAGCGGGGACTGGGTGGTGTACAGTTGCTGCTCCACGGGGAATTTCGGGCGAACGTCTTGCAGTATTCCGAATCCGACGGGCACATCGAGTCGGTCGTGTGCCCGGCACCGGATCTGCCACCGATCGATGCTGAGGATACCGCGTTTCTGGCCTTGCATCGCGAAGTGCGCCAGCGAGCCGCGGAGCTTGGCCAAAAAGCCGGGTTAGCGGAAGACGTCGTCGAACAAGTTCTCGCCGGCGTGACGGAACCGGGACGGTTTGCCGATCTCGTGGCGGGCTATCTCGATATCCGGCCAGGCGAGCGGCAGGCATTGCTCGAGACGTTTGGCGTGGAAGAGCGCTTGAGGCGGGTGCTGGTGCACGTGCAGCGCCAGATCGAGCTGCTCGATGCCCAGGAGGATATCAAGTCCAAGGTGCAGGAGGAGCTTGGCGAACGGCAACGCGAGATGTTCCTCCGCGAGCAGCTGCGGGCCATTCGGAAAGAACTTGGCGATGAGGACGAGGACGAGAGCACGGACGAGCTGCGGGATCGACTGGCGGCACTCGAGCTGCCGGACGACGCGCGCAAAGAGATCAACCGCGAGCTATCCCGGCTGAGCCGCGCGCCACGCGAGTCGATGGAATCGCAGGTCATCCGCACGTTCCTCGAGACGATCGCCGAGCTCCCGTGGAGCGCGCGAAGTGCGGAACATCTGGACCTCAAGAACGCGCAGCATGTGCTCGACGAGGACCATTTCGGCTTGCATGACGTCAAGGATCGCGTCCTGGAGTTTCTCGCCGTCCGTCAGCTACGGCGCGCCAAGGGGACCGATGCGGATGACGCCACGCCCGGGAACGAGGACGACCGCCGGGCCAAGGGATCCATTCTGTTGTTCGTAGGTCCGCCGGGCGTCGGCAAGACGTCGATTGCCAAGTCGATCGCCCGCGCGATGGGGCGGGAATACGTGCGCATCTCCCTTGGTGGTGCCCGCGATGAAGCGGATATCCGAGGGCATCGCCGTACGTACGTCGGCGCGATGCCGGGACGGATCATCCAGGGCATGAAGAAGGCGGGCCGCAAGAACCCGGTATTCCTGCTGGATGAGGTCGACAAGCTCGGCGTCTCGTTCCAGGGCGATCCCGCGGCGGCGTTGCTGGAGGTACTCGATCCGGCGCAGAACGACAGCTTTACGGATCACTACCTGGGCGTGCCGTTCGATCTGTCGGAGGTGATGTTCATCGCGACCGCCAATTTCATGGAGCAGATTCCGGCGCCGTTGGTCGATCGGATGGAGTTGGTCGAATTCAGCGGCTACACCGAGGTGGAGAAGCGCACGATCGCGACGAGCTATCTCATCCCGCGGCAACTTGGCGAGGCGGGGCTCGACGAGCATCAACTCGTCATCGACGAAAGTTCGCTGGGTGCCGTGATCTCCGGGTATACACGCGAGGCAGGGGTACGGCAACTCGAGCGCGAGATCGGGAAGATGGCGCGCAAGGTCGCGCGGAAGATCGCGGTCGGCGAATTCGAGCAGACGACGGTCACCGGCGACCAGGTCGAGTCCCTGCTCGGGCGTCCACGCGTTCACCCCGAACGTGCGGCGGGGGCCGATCAGGTCGGGATCGCCACCGGGATGTACTACACGCCGGTGGGTGGCGACATCATGTTCGTGGAAGCGTCGATCATGGCCGGTCGCGGCGATCTGGTTCTCACCGGCCAACTCGGCGACGTGATGAAGGAATCGGCGCGGGCCGGGCTGACCTATGCCAAGACCCACTCGGACGAACTGGGCATTCCGCCCGAGCGCTTCGACGACAAGGACATCCACATCCACGTGCCCGCCGGGGCGATTCCGAAGGAGGGGTCTTCGGCGGGCATTACGATGGCGACGGCGCTCGCCAGCGCGCTGTCACGGGTCCCCGTGCGACACGACGTTGCCATGACGGGCGAAGTAACGCTCTCCGGCCGGGTCCTTCCCATCGGCGGGGTCAAGGAAAAAGTGCTTGGAGCGATTCGGGCGGGGATCACCACCATCATTCTGCCCAAAGAGAACCTGGCCGATCTCGACGACATCCGTGAGGACGAACGAGCGCGCCTGGATGTGCATCCGGTGGAGCACCTGAGCGAAGTCTTGGCGGTGGCGTTGGGAAAGCCTGTTGACGCTGACGACCCGTCTCTGCGGGAATCCGGTGACTACGCGCTGAGCACCAACTAGGCGACGCCTACCAGACGAGCGCGCGCAGCAACAAATCCGAGATCTCATCCGTCCAGGTGGCTCCATCGCCTGGCGCGGCCCCTAGCCCGAAGTTCCTGCCAATGAAGCCAGCGCAACTCGTTGGCTTCAGGTATGATAGGCCCAGAATGCGGCCACATTTTGCGCCCATGTAATGCAGGAATGCCAGGCTTGTGTTAGAGTGATAATGTGGTA
>Ga0214471_10000844_pt1 | contig 24834 bp, 19 predicted proteins | sample RVTome_5_FD_207665 | JGI IMG/M metagenome (GOLD analysis project Ga0214471, IMG submission 207665) | Soil microbial communities from uranium-contaminated site in the Upper Colorado River Basin, Wyoming, United States - RVT142D155 | ecosystem: Environmental > Terrestrial > Soil > Contaminated >... | reverse complement strand
AGCTGACGATGATCTCGTCGGCGCCCTCGATGACGTGATTGTTGGTGACGACAAGGCCGCCCGGGTCGACGACGAAGCCCGAGCCGAGCGAGCTCACTTTCCGGGGCGGGCCATCCTTGTCGTCTTCATCGAAGAAATCGTCGAAGAACTCCTCGAAGGGCGAGCCCTTGGGGCCGGGCCCGTTGGGGGCGTTCTCCGCCGACCCTTTGAGAGTCTGGGTGGTGGAAATGTTGACAACGGAGTCCTGCAAGCCCTCGGCGACATCGGCGACGGAATCGGGGCCCCGCGCGAGGCTTGCGGTGACGAGGAGCGGCGCGGCGGCGAGAGTGAGCGCGAAGGCAGCCGCCATGAAACACGACTGCCGAAGGCTTGGCACAAATCCAAGAGGCTCGGCCAGAGTGCCGCGCTGTGGCATCGATCGAATTCTCCCGCCTCGCTTGCCGATCAAGCCGCGATTTGCCGCCATCTTAGCGGAAATCGGCAAGGTAAAGCACATCCCGTCGCGGCCTCGCATGGCGTTAGCCGCGCACGACCCAAATGAGGAGCACGCCGGCGGCGACCGCCAGGGTCCCGGCCATGCGCAAGTTGGACTCAGGCATATCCGCCGTCGCTTGCAAGAACTTGCGGCCGAGGCCGGGCGAGAGCGCCCACAAGGTCCCTTCGATGACGAGAACGAGCCCGAAAGCGACGGCAAGACTGCTCATTGCGCCAGCGGCATGTCTTATTGCGCCCGCTTCATGGCCTTAAGGGGCCTGTGGCGCTTGAGGGAGGCTCTCGCCGGCCGAGACGTCACGCTCCGGCGTCGCCGCACCGCCCGCCGCAGCGCCCTGCTCGGGCGCCTCGCTCTCGCTGTCTCCCGCCGGTGCGTTCGGTCTCTCGGCAGGCTTGGCCGGCTGGCTGGAGGGCGGAGCGGCGCCGTCGGTCTTGCCGAAGGCATTGTTGAAATACTGGAAGAACTGCGAGTTGGGGCTGAGCAGCAGCCTCGTGTCGTCCGCCTGCAACGCCCCCTCGTAAGCCTGCATGGAGCGATAGAAGGCGAAGAAGTCGGGGTCCTGGCCGAAGGCTTCGGCGAAGACGCGGTTCTTCTCGCTGTCGCCGGCGCCTCGGATTCGTTCCGATTCGCCGGTCGCCTCGGCTTTGACAACGGTGACCTGCCTATCGGCAGTGGCACGGATACGCCGCGATGCCTCCTCGCCTTGGGCGCGGATCTCCGCGGCCTGTCTCTGTCGCTCGGTCTGCATGCGGCGGAAAATCGCCAAACTGTTGGCCTCGGGCAGATCGGCGCGCTTGATGCGCACGTCCACCACGGTGACGCCGAGACCCTTCGCCTCGGCGTTGACCTGCTGGGTGATGTCCTGCATCAGCGCATGGCGCTTGTCGCGCACAACGGCTTCGAAACTCGAGGAGCCAAGCACGCGCCTGAGAGACGCCTCAAGGACGGCACCAAGCCGTGAGCGCGCCACGCGCTCGTCTCCCACCGCCTGATAGAAGAGCAGCGGATCGGCGATGCGCCAGCGGGCGAAGGCATCCACAATGAGCCGCTTCTGGTCGGAGGCAATCACCTCCTGCGGCGCCGAATCGAGGTCCAGCAACCGTTTGTCGAAGAACTCCACGTTCTGGATGAACGGGATCTTGTACTTCAGGCCCGGGGTGGTCACGAGTCGCTTGGGCTTGCCGAACTCAAGCACGAGCGCCTGCTGGGTCTGATACACGGTAAACAGCGTGAGATAGGCGGCAATCGCGGCCAGGCCGATCAACACGAGAATGAGGGTGAGACCGCTGCGCCTCATTGCTGCCCCCCTTCCTGAGTGACGGGCGGGGCCCGCCTTTGCAGCTCGTTGAGCGGCAGATAGGGCACGACGCCGGCGCCTCCCTTGTCGTCGATGATGATCTTGTCTGTCTTGGACAGCACCTCCTGCATGGTGTCGATGAAGATGCGCTGGCGGGTGACACCAGGCGCCTTTTGATATTGCTCGAGCACCTTGATGAAGCGGTCCGCCTCACCTTTCGCCTCGGCGATCACCTTATCCCGGTAGCCCTGGGCCGCTTGCAGGATGCGCTCGGCCTCGCCTCGCGCTTCGGGAATCACACGATTGGCATAGGCCTGCGCTTCGTTCTGCAACCGCTCCTGATCGGCGCGGGCTGCCTGCACATCACGAAACGCGTCGATCACCTGTGCCGGCGGATCGACCTTCTGAAGCTGCACCTGAACGACGCGAATGCCGGCCCCATAACTGTCCAAGATGCGCTGAATGAGCTGCTGCACGGAGGCCTCGGTCTTGGCACGGGCAGCGGTGAGAATCGGCTCGATGTCGTTTTGGCCGACAATCTCGCGCATGGAGCTTTCGGCCACAGCCTTCACCGTGCCTTCCGGATTTTGGATATTGAACAGGTAATCCGGCGCGTCGTTGATCTGCCAGAACACGACGAAATCGATATCGACGATATTCTCGTCGCCGGTGAGCATCAGGCTTTCCTCGGGCACGTCGCGCACCGTGGTCGTGGCGTCGCGCGTATCCGAGGAGCCGCGCATGCCGACCTCGATGCGGTTGATGCGCGTCACCTTGGGAAGCTCGACCTGCTCGATCGGGTAGGGCCAGCGGAAATTAAGGCCGGGAGGAAGCTGGCGGATATATTCGCCGAAGCGGAGCACGATGCCGAGTTCGTCGGGGTTCACCCTGACGGTGAAACCGAAAAAGCCGACCAGCGCGATCAGCACCACCGCGAGCAGCACCGCGAACGGGCCGCCGATGCGGCCGCCCGGCATGGCTTGGCGAAGCCGGTCCTGGCTCCGGCGCAAAATCTCTTCCAGGTCGGGCTGCTGGCCGGGGCTGGGGCGCGGGCCCCACGGCCCTCCGCCGCCCTTCCAACCGCCGCCGCCGCTCTGATTGCTCCAAGGCATGATGAAATTTGGTCCTGATGTCTTGTGAAGGGGTGGCGCGGGGGGACCCGCCTCAAATGGTGAGCTGCTAGCCGACAAGACTAGCCGCATCAAAATGGCGGTCCTGCGACAAGGATCACGAGGGTTATAGGCCACTCATCCTTGGGGCGCAATGTGGGCCGGCGGTCAGTCTATGCGGTCGAGGACGACAAAGCTGAAGGCGTGGTCGTCCTTGGGACCGGCCGCGTGCGCCTCGCGGGACACCTCGCGCCATTCGCTCAAGTCGAGCTGGGGAAACCAGGTGTCGGCATGGGGGGCGGAATGGACTTCGGTAAGATAGATGCGGCTTGCTTGCGGCAAGACCTCGCGGAACACGTCCTCGCCTCCCATCACCATGATCTCGTCGACGCCTGCTGCCGCGGCGGCACGGCGTGCCACATCGATACCCTCTGCGAGGCTATAGGCCATGACGGCTCCCGGCGCGATGAAGTCGCGATCCCGCGTGAGCACGATGTTGACGCGACCATCGAGGGCGCGCCCAAGCGACCTGAAGGTGAGCCGCCCCATGATGATGGGCTTGCCCATGGTCACCTTGCGGAAATAGCGCATGTCGCTGTGCAAGTGCCAGGGCAGGTCCCCGCCCCTGCCGATGGCGCGGTTCTCGCCCATGGCCACGACCAGCGCGATGATCGGCGTGCCAGCCCCTTCCCGATCAGGACTCACACCGCCACCCGGGCATTGATCGCGGGGTGCGGATCGTAGCCCACGAGCTTGAAGTCCTCATAGGCGAAGTCGAAGAGCGAGCGGATGTCGGGATTGATCTCCATGCGGGGAAGCGTGCGCGGGGTCCGCTTGAGCTGCTCATCGGCCTGGTCGAGATGGGTGAGATAGAGATGCGCATCGCCGAAAGTGTGGATGAACTCGCCGGGTTCGAAGCCCGTCACCTGCGCCATCATCAAGGTGAGCAGCGCATAAGAGGCGATGTTGAAGGGCACGCCGAGAAAGACGTCGGCCGAGCGCTGATAGAGCTGGCAGGAGAGGCGCCCCTCCCCGACATAGAACTGGAACAGACAATGGCACGGGGAGAGCGCCATCTTGTCCAGCTCGCCCACATTCCAGGCGCTAACGATGTGGCGGCGCGAATCGGGGTCGCGCTTCAGCCCTTCGACCACTCGGGCGATCTGATCGATGTGCCGTCCGTCCGGCGCCGGCCATGAGCGCCATTGCCGCCCATAGATGGGGCCCAGCTCGCCATCGGCGCCGGCCCACTCGTCCCAGATGGTGACGCCATGCTCGTTCAGATAGCGCACATTCGTCGAGCCTTGCAGGAACCACAGGAGCTCATGGATGATCGACTTCACATGCAGCTTCTTGGTGGTGACCAGGGGGAATCCCGCCTGAAGATCGAAGCGCAGCTGGTGGCCGAAGAGGCTGAGCGTGCCGGTGTTGGTGCGGTCGCCCTTTTCGAGGCCGCGTGTCCGCGCTTTGGCAAGCAGATCGAGATATTGGCGCAACGGGGGTCTTCTCTCCTATGGCTCGGAACGGTCGCCGCCTGAAGGGGTTGTTCCGGTTATAAACTCAAGCTTCCGGCCCCTATCGATAGGCCAAACGAGAAGGTGCTTTCAATGCGTGTCATTCCGGTTTTCCTCGCCCCGAGCCTCGCTCTTGCCGTGCCTGCCGCCGCCGGGCCCCTCAGCATCGACGACGTTCGCGCCCTGGCCTTCGAGAAGGGCATCGTGAAGATCGAGGAGGTCGAGCTCGACGACGGCATCTGGGAGGTCGAAGGCTATGGCTCTGACGGCCACGAGATCGAGATGAAGGTCGAGGCCGCCAGCGGCAACATCATCAAGCTCGAGCGCGACGACTAGCGTCGCGCCCTCGTTTCCCGCCTCGCACCATACCATCCGGGTCGATTCGCGGTGGGTTATCGAAGCATCAATCTTTTTTTTGCCGCCATACCGGCTTATATAGATTCTGTCGGTGCAAGCCGGCTATGGCGATAAATGGCCGTCGTAATAAGCCCATTCGGACCCGGGGGCGGTACCCGGCGCCTCCACCAGGTTTCAGAAGCGTTCCGGCACCTGTCTTCTGAATCCTGGCGGGGGCGAAATAGGATCGACGAGGGTGTAAAGGGTGTGCTTTCGCTCGGCATGGTACCGCCGTTATCGGGCCAACCCTATAGTTGCCAATGACAACTATGCGGAGGCTCGTCTCGCCGCGTAAGCAGCGCGATAGCCTGAAAATAAAGTCCTAGCCGCTTCGCGGCGACTAGGCGCGGTTCGGAGGGCACCGGCCAACAGAAGCCCTCCACTTTACGGGGTGACGAGACTGCCTCACGTCGCAAGAGGGTAGGCGGCGGTTTCCATGGCAGAAGACGAGATCAGATACGACCTTCTCACGCAGGACGCTCTGCGTGGCGTGGTGCGTCAGGTTTTGTCGCGCGTGCAGCGCGAGGGGCTTCCCGGCGAGCACCACCTCTACATCGCCTTCGATACCGGCGCCGAGGGCGTGTCGGTGTCGAAGCGCCTCAAAGAGCAATATCCGGAAGAGATGACCATCGTGCTGCAGTACCAATTCTGGGACCTGCAGGTGACGAACGACCGCTTCGAGGTGAAGCTCTCCTTCTCCAACATCCCTGAGCGGCTCCTGGTGCCGTTCAGCGCGGTCAAAGCCTTTTACGATCCTTCCGCCCAGTTCGGGCTCCAATTCGGCAAGCCGGGGGCGGCCAACGATTCGGCCCGCCAGCATATGGCGGCGGCGCTGCCCGACCTCGTCGGCGAGGCGGAGGAGCCGCGCGGGGCCATCGATCTCGCCCAGGACGAGGGCGGCGAAGGCCAGGGTGCGGAAGTCGTCCTATCGCGCCCGCCGGCCGAGGTCGTGCATCTCGACCGCTTCCGCAAGAAATAGATTCGACAGTTTGCTTCGTCGTTAATCTCCCCTTGCACAAGATTTCAGCAGCGCCTGGTCGCCTCGGTCATTGATCTTGACTGAAGCCGCGAGTTGGACATGGCATGATTTCTGCCTAAAGCTGTCGCCGCCGCGTCGAGCTGTTGGACTTGGGGATCGCGTTGAACAAGATTGATGCCGTCCGACCGGCGCCAGACATCAAGGACCCCGCAGCGCTTGCGCCCGTCCAAGATTATTTGGCAGAGCTGCACGAGCGCGTCTTGGGCGTGAGCGGCGGCAAGCCTGCCGACTACATCCCCGAGCTCGGCAAGGTCGACCCCAATCTGTTCGGCATCGCCATCGCCACGGTCGACGGGCAGATTTATTCGGTTGGCGACGCCGAGGTCGGCTTCACCATTCAGTCCGTGTCGAAACCGTTCATGTACGGCTACGCGCTACAGCGCTATGGCCGCGCGGCGGTGCTGAAACATGTCGGCGTCGAGCCGACCGGCGAGGCGTTCAACTCGATCGTGCTCGACGAGGTGGCGAACCGCCCGTTCAACCCCATGGTGAATGCCGGCGCCATCGCCGTCGCCGAGCTAATGGACGGCGAGACCGGAGACGAGCGCGTCGCCACCATGCTCGCGCTGTTCTCCAGTCTCGCCGGCCGCGAGCTCGCTATCGACGAGGCGGTGTTCCGATCGGAACTTGCCACCGGCCACCGCAATCGAGCCATCGCCTATATGATGCTCAACACCGCCATGATCGAGCGCGACCCGAACGAGGTGCTCGATCTCTATTTCCGCCAGTGCTCGGTCAACGTCACCGGCCGCGATCTCGCCATCATGGCCGCAACCCTCGCCAATGACGGCAAGAACCCGCTCACCGGGGAGGTGGTGTTCGACACCCAATATGTGCGTGACATGCTGTCGGTGATGAACTCGTGCGGCATGTACGACTATGCCGGCGAGTGGGCCTATGAGGTCGGCATGCCGGCCAAAAGCGGGGTGTCGGGGTGCATCATCGCCGTCATCCCCGGCCAGATCGGCATCTGCGTCTATTCCCCGCCGGTCGATTCGCAAGGCAACAGCGTGCGCGGCATCCGGGTGTGCCAGGAGATTTCCAACGAGTTTGAGCTGCACGTCTTCAACAACCGCACCAATGTGCGGAGCGTCATCAGGCGCGACTACCGCGCCGATCTGGTGCGCTCAAACCGTCTACGCACGCCGGAAGAGCGCGGGATCCTGGCGGAGCGAGGCGGCAAGATCGCCGTGCTCGAAGCGCAAGGGGCGCTGTTTTTCGGCTCGGCGGAACAGCTGTTGCGCCGGCTCACGCAGCTCGCCGCCGAGGCAAGTTACGTCATCGTCGACTTCAAGCGGGTGCATCTCGCCGACACGTCGGCGCGCAAGCTGATCATGCGCGCGGCGCGCGCAATGGCGCGAGGAGAAACCGAGCTACTATTCGCTTCGATGGCCCATGACGGGCCGCTCGGCCGCCTCGCCCAGGACTTCGCCGCGTCTAAGAACGAGCATCTGGTGCGCATGTTCCGGGACACCGACGCGGCGCTGGAATGGTGCGAGGACCGGCTGCTCGCTTCCTCCGCGCCGAGCGCGACGAGTACTAAATTCGCGTTGTCGGAGATCAACCTGTTCAAAGGGTTGAAGCCGGAGGAGTGTCGCCTGGTCGAATCCATCGTCCAGCCGCTGGTATTCGAGAAGGGCGACGTCATCATCCACGAGGGCGCCGACGCCAATTTCTTCTTCGTGCTGGCCCGCGGCACGGTCAGCGTCCAGATCAGGGTGCCGGGACAGGGCGACCGCAGGAAGCGCGTGGCCTCGATCGGACCGGGTTTGAGCTTCGGCGAGATGGCGCTGCTCGACGGCGGCAAGCGTTCGGCCGACATCGTCGCCGACGAGCGGGTGATCTGTTACGGGCTTCGGGTCGAACAGCTGCACGAGCTCACGGCGGAGCATCCCAACATCATGATCACCATCCTCAGCAATCTGACGCGCGAGTTCTCCGAGCGCCTGCGCCACGCCAACGAAGAGATCGGCGTTCTGGAATAGTCTTAGACCGGCTCGGTCGCCGCCTTTTGCGACTTCGTGCGCGACTCTTTTGACGGCTCGAGCGGCACGTTCAGCTCCACATAAAGGCCGGTCGGCCTGAACTCGACCTTGGTGTCGCCGCCGAGATTGTGGCGGATGCCCTTGTCGATAAGCTGCATGCCGAAGCCGCTCGAGCGCCGCGCCGGGACCGGCGTGATGTTGGCGGCACGCTCCTCCCAGGTCAGCAGGAGCCGGTTGCCGCGTGCGGTCTTCCAGCTGATGCCGAGTTGGCCCGTGTTCGACGACAGCGCCCCGTATTTCACCGCGTTGGTGGCGAGCTCGTGCAGGGTCATGGCGAGGATCGAGGTGCATTGCGGCGGCAGCAGCACGTCGGGCCCCTTGATCATGATCTTCGGACCGCCGTCGCGCCGATATGGATCGAGCTCGCGCTCGACCATGGCCTTGAGGCTTGCTCCCGACCACTGCGATTCGAGCAGGAGGTCGTGGGCGCGATGGAGCGCCTGGAGGCGCTCGGCGAGCGTCTGGGCCATGGCCTGCGCCGGCCTCGACGTCGCCTGACGCAAACTCGCCTGCACCAGCGACTGCACGATGGCGAGCGCATTCTTGACGCGGTGATTGAGCTCACCCACCAGCATCGACTGGCGCTGCGCGGTGCGCCTTCGCTCGGTGACGTCGCGGAAGATGAGCACGGCGCCGGCGAGCGAGCCGTCAAAGCCCAGAATGGGCGCGCCGCAATGCTCGACCGGCAGCTCCTGTTTATCGCGGGTGATGAGAAGAGCGCCCGATTCGAACCGCGTCACAGCGCGCTCGCGGAGCGCCTTCAGCGCCGGGTCGTCCACCGGCTTGCGGCTGCTCTCGTTGATGACACGAAAGACCTCCCAGATCGGCCTGCCGCGCGCCTTCGGTCCCGACCACCCCGTCATTTGCTCGGCGATCTTGTTGAGCAGCAGCACGCTGCCGTTCGGATCGGTGGCGATCACGCCGTCGCCGATGCTGGCAAGCGTCGTGCTCAGCCATTCGCGCTGACCGCGCAGCTCCATCAGCGCCGCGTTGCGGTCGCGGTCGGCGCGTCTTACGGCGCCGATCGTGGTCCAGGCGAACAGGGCCAGCACCAGGATGCTGGCCACGGCGAAGATGGCAAGGGTCGCCGCGCTGTCGTAATAAGTGTGCGCCTCGGCCTGATGGGCGAACCAGCCGATCACGAGCGGCAGCACGAGAATGCCGGGCAACAGCCGCCGCAGCATCTCGCCGGCCGGCGACTGCTCCACGATGGCGGCGGCGATGCCGTATTCGGGAGAGGCCGCAAGCAGCCCGAGCGCGAGCAGAAAGCCGCAGATCGCGCCGTACATCGACATGTCGGTGAAGGGGAACGGGTAGTAATAGGTGGCAACGCCGTAGGCGTAGCCGGCGAGCACGATCAGGACCTGGGCGAGGATGATGAGCGCCAGGATCTGGCTGAAGGCCGAGGATATGCCGCCCTGCTTGGCGTAAAGCAGCGCCAAGCCGAACAGGATCAGCAATCCGGTGACACCGGTCGCCATGTGCATCTCTCCGGCTTGCGCCGCTCCGGCGGCAACGCTGTTGCCGCGAATGAGCGCCTGATCGATGCCAAGGTCGAAACCCAGCAGGTCCTGACTGAGGACGGCCAGACCGAGCACAACGAGGGCAAAGCCGATCAGCCGGGCGAGCGGGCGGATCGCCCTGAAAGTGAAGCAGAATAGCCCGACGGCAGCGGCAATAATGCCCACGGCTGAGGCAGGCGTCATGCTGGCGAGGCCCGGAAGGGTTTCGGTCCCCGGGAGCTGCCACGCAAGCAGAATGAGAGCGCCGATGATGGCGACGACAAGGGCAGCGCAACGCGCGAGGAGCAACGAGATAAGCTCCGCGCGCGGCGCGGGCAGCGCCATTTTCACTGGAACTTCAGCCACTCGCCTTCCTCACCCAAATTCACGGAAAATGAAACCGGAAGCTTTGGGCGCTCCTCGGTAGAAGGCCGCAACGCATGCGAACCAGCGCGTTCTCCCACCCTTTGACCGTGTTATAGCGTAGCCCCCATAGAGCCGGTAGGGCATTCGGTGCCAGCGGGGCCGGAGTAGAGTGTCCCACTGGCCGAATGCCATCGACAGGAGAAGTGAGCATGCCTCAAGACAGAGGTGCCAAAAGCGGGTCCCCAACTCCCGCGCGGATCGAGACCGATTCCCTTGGCCAGATCGAGGTGGCGCACGACCGCTATTGGGGCGCGCAAACCGAGCGCTCGCGCCGGAATTTCAGGATCGGCGAGGAAACCATGCCGAAGCCCCTGATCCGGGCGCTCGCCCTCGTCAAGAAGGCGGCAGCCGTCACCAATCGCGAAATCGGCCTCATCGACGAGCGGCTGGCGCAGACCATCGCTACCGCAGCCGACGAAGTGATTGAAGGCAAGCTCGATGCTCATTTCCCCCTGGTCGTGTGGCAAACCGGCTCGGGAACCCAGAGCAACATGAACGTCAACGAAGTCATCGCCAACCGCGCGAGCGAATTGCTCGGCGGGACTCTGGGTTCAAAACGGGCGGTTCACCCCAATGATCACGTCAATCTCGGTCAATCCTCCAACGATGTCTTTCCCACGGCCATGCATATCGCCGCGGCTTGTGAAATCGCCTATCGGCTCAACCCAGCGCTCGCCCGGCTTTACCAGGCATTCAAGGACAAAGCTGAGGCGTTTCAGGACATTCTCAAGATCGGCCGCACGCATTTGCAGGACGCAACTCCTCTCACTTTAGGGCAAGAATTCGGCGGCTATGCGGCGCAGATCGACCATGGCATCGAGCGCATCAAGCTAACTCTGCACGGCCTCTACGCGCTCGCCCAGGGCGGCACGGCGGTCGGCACCGGGCTCAACACCAGCGCGCTCTTCGCTGAAGCCTTCGCCGCCAAGATCGCCGAGATGACGAAGCTCCCCTTCGTCAGCGCCGAAAACAAGTTCGAGGCGCTGGCCACCCATGACGCCTTGGTGTTCGCCCACGGCGCGCTCAACACCGTGGCCGTGTCGCTGTTCAAGATCGCGAGCGACATAAGGCTGCTGGGTTCGGGTCCGCGAACGGGATTCGGCGAGCTTATTCTGCCCGAGAACGAGCCGGGTTCATCGATCATGCCGGGCAAGGTGAACCCCACCCAGTGCGAGGCGGTGACCATGGTGGCGGCGCAAGTCATGGGCAACAACACGACGATCACCTTTGCCGGAAGCCAAGGGCATCTCGAACTCAACGTGTTCAAGCCGGTGATCGCCTATGCCATGCTGCAATCCATCAGGCTTCTCACCGACGTCGCCGACAGCTTCCGCGAGAAATGCATCGTCGGCATCGAGCCCGACCGGGAGTGCATCAAGGAGCATTTGGAGCAATCGCTCATGCTGGTGACGGCGCTGGCGCCTCATATCGGCTACGACAAGGCGAGCGAGATCGCCAAGGCCGCGCATAAGCGCGGCACCACCTTGCGTGAGGAGGCGGTACGGCTCGGCCATGTGCTCGAGGAGGAATTCGACCGCCTGGTGAGGCCCGAGGACATGATCGGTCCAAAACGCTAGGCTTTCCAGCATGGCGCGGCCAAGCAACAAGCGCTCGCTCACCATCGCGCGGCATCGCACATCCGTCTCGCTTGAGAACGATTTTTGGGATGGGCTGGTCACCATCGCCCGCGCTGACGGCAAGTCCGTCGCGGCGCTGGTCGGCGAGATCGACAAGAGACGGAGCGCTAGAGCAAGCCCTCAGCCGAGCCTATCGGCGGCTATCAGGATCTATGTGCTGGAGCGCATGCGCGAAGGCTATTAGTTTCGAATCATGCTCTAACCGCCGCCGAAGATACTGATACCCTTTTTCCAGTCATCAGGCGCTTCCGGCTTGGGGCTCGGCCGGCGGGGCTTGACCGGACGAGGGCGCGGCTTGACCACTTCAACGGCGGCGGGGGTCGGTTCCGCTGCCGGGATTGCTGCCGCCTCGGCTGGGGGCGCAGGCGGTTGAGACTCCATGGTTGGCGCTACCGCTGGAGGCTCCGGCACCACCGCAGCGGAGGATGAGGCCGGCGCTTTCGGCGCAACGGCCGCGGCAGGAGGCGTGGGCATTGCCTCGGAAGGTTTGGTTGAAGCGGGCGTCACCGTCTCGGTTTCGGTCTGCCAAGCCTCCTGAAGCAGCTCGATCGCCGAGGGCGAGGCCTTGGCCGAGGGCGAGGATTGCGGGATCGCCTGGTTGGGCTGCTCCGTCTCGGCCGTGGGTTTCGATTGCTCGAGCGGTTCCGGCTCAGGCACGGGCGCTGACTCCACCAGCGGCTCGGATGGCTCCTCAGGCACGGAGGAGGTTGTCTCCTCGGACTCCGCTTCGGCAGGCGGCGGCGTCCGGCCGCTCACGTCGAGCGTCTCCAGCCGCTCGACATCCTCCTGCATGCGCCGCATGGTGAGATAGGCCTCGATGGCCGCAATATCGACGGCAGGCGAAATCTCGCCGGCCTTGTTGAGCGCACCGGTGAAGACGAGGGTCACCGGGGGCATGTCCTTATTGGCGCCGCCGGCGAGGCTCACGGCCCACTCGCTATCGAGCTTGAGGCTGGCCAGCTCGACATAACCGTTGACCTTGGTTTCGGCGCCGGGGCCTACCAGCGTTGCCGGAGCGAGGCGGAGCGTGCCGTTCTTGATCTCGAAGGCGAGCTTGGCCGGGGCGTATTTGTAGACGCCCTTGGTGATGTTCTCGCGCACGCTCTGCGTCTCTGCCTCGATCTCTTCCTTATCGGCCTTGATAGTCTTCTTGGCGGCCGCCGCAGCGACGCCGCGCAGCGGGGCGGATGACAGCGATTGGAGCGCGCCGGCGCCTAGCGACAATGTCCCCTCCCCGCTCAAGCCGGCAACGACGCCCGGAGGGCTCAATCCTTCGCCTTGAACATTGAAGGCGAGATCAAAGGGACCTTTGGCGAGAACAGATCCGGTGACGCTCTTGGCGAGTTCGTCGAGCTTGCCGTTCTTGACCTCGGCACGTGCGGTAAGCTCGGCGCCGTTACCGCGCGGCGAGAGGCTCCCCGAACCGGCAAACTCGCCGCCGAACAGGCGCCCCTTGAGATCGGTAACGGAGAGCCCGTCCTTGCCGACCGAAGCGGTCAGCGTGGCGCCCTGCACCTTGACGGCCGAGCCCAGGGAGAGCGTATTGGCTTTCAGCGCGATCTCGCCTTCTGCATGCTCGATCGGCCCAAGCGAGAAGCCGCGCGCCGGCCAGACCCCCGAAGCGCCGGCGCCGATCGCGCCCAGCATCTCCTCCGTCGAGGGAGTGCGGTGCCAGGCCACCAGCACCCCGAGCAGCGACGGCAGTGACATGGTGCTGGCGCTCCCCGACAGGGCAAAGCGCGTCTTGGCGCCGCTTAGGTCCAAATGGGCGGCGCCGGTGACGTCCTCCCCCGCGATGTTGCCGGCGATGGTGTTGAGATCGACCTTCGAGGCCTGCTTGGTGAAATCGAGGCGGAGACTCAAGGGAACACCCGCGGCGCTTGGCGGCGCCTCGAAGCCGAGCAAGGTGAGCGCCGCGCTCGCATCCTGGCTCACGACCGCGCCTTTGCCGCTAAGGGCAAGCCCGCTTGGCTGCAGCGACCCTTGCCCGACGAAGGCGACCTCAATCGCCGCCGTCTCGAGGGCGGCCTTGCCGGTGACCTTGGTGCTCGGCACGCCTGAGAGCTTGACGATAAGCCTGCCCTGGCTCCCGGCAGGGGTGGCAATGCGCTCGAGCGGAAGATCGGGGAACAGCAGAACGAGAAACGCTTGCGGCTTCTCGCCGACGACCTTGCCGTCGATATCGATCTTCGCCTCGCCGGGTTTGCCGGGGTCGCCGAGCGCACGGGCCACGAGGGAGACATCGGACGCGCCCGCCTTGCCGCCAAGCTCGACGGAGGCTTTGGTCAATTCGCCTTCGCGGGAAGCCACCAGGCTTACACGCACATTCATGGGTGCCAATGGCGAGAGCTGCATCGAGCGGCTCACGCCCTCGGGCAGCCCGAACAGTCCGGCGGCAACGCGTAGGCTGTCGGCATTGGCGGCTTGGAGGGCGAAATCAACCCGGCCAGACGGCTTGTCACGCAAATTCTCGATCCGGCCCTTGCCGTTGAGCGCGAGTGCGCTGGCAGCCGCAAAGTCGAGCTTCTCCACGTCGAGCGTGCCGGCCTGAAGCGCGAAGCGTGCGTCGAGTTTGCCGGGTGGAATATTGGGCAGCAGCAGCTCGCCGACGCGCAAGGTCACGCGCATGTCGTTATCGGGGAGCTGCCCAAAGAGGTCCTGGCCAGGGCTGGCCGCCGCGTCCTTTCCGGACGAGAGCAGCCAGGATTGCCACAGCGGACCTTCGCCGATCACCTCGCGCAAATCGAGGCGGTCGCTGTCGAGGGTGAGCTCGATCATCGGGCGATCTCCGCCATGCAGATGCAGGCCGCCGCGGAACTTGGTGCCGCTCAGCTCGCCCGTGGCATCAACAAGATTGAGCTCGCCGTCGCCGATAGTGGCGTTGGCCATGAAGGTAAAATCACCGACCGAAGCCTGTCCCGACATATCGCGGTCGCCGGCAGCCCAGCGGGTGAGCGGCTTCAGCCCCGAGCCCTCGATCTTGATCGGACCGGCAAAGACGGGTCCGAACCCGCCACGGGCCAAGCGTCCCGAAGCCTCGATACGATTGCCGCCGGGAAGCACGGCTTTGAGGTGGTCCACGGTGAGCGCGCCATCCTTCGTGGCAAGCGCAAGGTCGACGGCGCCCACGAGATCGCCGCCCAATCCAGCCTGCTCGATGGCGACGGCAAGCGTTCCTTCCCCGAACTCGGAAGCTTGGGTGAGGACCTCGTCGGCAAACATGTAAAGGACGGTGGCCGGCGAAGGCCGGTCCTCGGCGCCAGGCACGACAAACAGGGCATCGAGATCGACAAAGCCCGCCGTAAGCTCAGCGCTGGCCTCGATGCGCTCGCCGAACTCGAGCGCGAGCTTGCCCTTGAAAATCTGGGGATGCCCCTTGGCATGGACGATGAGGTCGAAATCGGGAAGCTCGGCGCGGTCAGGGGTGGCTTTGAGCGGGCCCTTAAGCTCGAACAGCGACGCCTTGTCGCGCCGGGCAGTTTCTGCCGGTTGATTTTCGCTCTCAGAGCCGGCTTGCTCCGGTCCCTCGCTGCCGGGAACGACATTGGCGGCGCGCACGACGATGGTGCCGTCATAGACGGGCTTGCCGCCAAGCCCGGCCACGCCGCCGTCGAGCAGATAGGTGGTGTTGCGGTCAAGGTCGCGCAGCGCCGCCTTGATGCGCAACAGTCCGGCCGCATCGGGCTCGCTCGTGGAGAAGCGAAGGTCCTGCGGGTGCCCTTGGAAAGAATAGGTCGCCGACACCTTGTAAGGTCCCGACAAGGACTGGGCGCTCAAGTCGCCGGCGACGTCATCAAGGGTGAACTGCGGCACACCTTGCTTGGTGATCTCGATCCGGCCGCCGCTGATGCCGACCGCATCGAGCATCACGTCCTTTTGGGCGAGCGGCAGCGCCACGCCGCGGCGACCCACGTCGCTCCAATTGCCGGTGCCGTCCGCCTTGAGATCGAGACGCAAGACGGGATCCACAATGGCGATCTTGCGCGCCTCGACGGTCCCGCTCAGAAGCGCGCCGATATTGAGCCAGGCCTCGAGCGAGCGGGCCTCGAGGAACGGCCGGTCGAGGCGTCCCTCTTGATCGGCGACCTTGATGTCGTCGAACTTGAGCTCGGGCGAAGGCAGAAGGACGAGATGAACCTTGCCTCCGACCTTCACCTGGCGGCCGAGCAGATTGGTGGCTTGGGTCTCGAAGACCGAGCGGTAGTCGTTCCAGTCGACGAAGAGCGGCGCGGCAAATAGCGCGCTCAAGACCAGAATCAGCACTGCCGTCAAAGTGAGCAGGAGCGAGTTCACCGCCGTCCAGACCCAAGGCTCGAGGCGCGCGCTCTGACGCAGTTAAGCGCCGAGGACCCGGCCCCCCCGCGACGCGCCGTTATGCTAACGCAAAAATCTTGCCAGGATTGAGGATATTCAACGGATCGAGCGCCTTTTTTATGGCAGCCATCACCTCGACCCCCGGTCCGTGCTCGGCGGCGAGATAGTTAATCTTGCCCTGGCCAACGCCATGCTCGCCAGTGCAGGTGCCCCCGCAGGCCAGGGCCCGCTCGACGAGCCGGTCGAGGAAGGCTTGCACCCTCCGCCGTTCCTCCGGGTCGGAAGGCTCGATCAGTGGCATGACATGGAAGTTGCCGTCGCCCACATGGCCCACGATCGGGGCAAGCAGGCCCAGGCGGTCGATGTCCTCGCGCGTGGCCGTGACGCAGGCGGCAAGCGCCGAGATGGGCACGCAGACATCGGTCGACAGCACCTCGGCGCCCGGCTTCAACCCGCGCGCGGCCCAATAGGCATCGTGGCGCGCCTGCCAGAGTTTGGTGCGGTCTTCCGGCCGCTCGGCCCATCGATACTCCCCTCCCCCTTCGGCGCGCGCGATCTCGGCGAAGGCTTCCACCTGCTCGCGCGCGCCGGAAGCGGTACCGTGGAATTCGAGGAACAGCGTCGGCGTCTCGGGCAGATGAAGATGCGAATAGGCATTGCAGGCGCGGATCTGCGCCTCGTCGGCAAGCTCGATGCGGGCGAGCGGAATCCCCATCTGCAGCGCGGCGATGGTGGCGTTACAGGCGCCCTCGATCGAATCGAACGGGCAGACTGCGGAGAGGATGGTCTCGGGAATGCCGTAGAGCTTGAGCGTGAGGCTAGTGATGACTCCAAGCGTGCCTTCCGAGCCGATCAGGAGGCGGGTGAGGTCGTAGCCGGCGGACGACTTCCGCGCTCGGCCACCGGTCTTGATCACGCTGCCGTCGGCCAAGACCGCGGTGAGGCCGAGAACCGCGTCGCGCATGGTGCCGTAGCGCACAGCGTTGGTGCCGGAGGCGCGCGTCGCCGCCATGCCGCCGAGGCTCGCGTCAGCCCCCGGGTCGACCGGGAAGAAGAGGCCGGACCCGCGCAAATACTCGTTGAGCACTTTGCGCGTGACTCCAGACTCCACCACACAGTCGAGATCGGCCTCATGCACGGCGAGGATGCGGTTCATGCGGGAAAGATCGAGCGAGACGCCGCCGAACGGCGCGTTGACGTGACCTTCGAGCGAGGTGCCGGTGCCGAAGGGGATCACCGGCACGCGCGCCTCGGCGCAGAGCTTCACGATCTTCGAGACCTCGGCTTCGGTCTCGGCGAAGAGGACGGCGTCGGGCGGCTCGCGCTTGAGCCAGGTGAGCGTATTGGCGTGCTGCTCGCGAAGCGCCTGGCTCAAGGAGAAGCGCTCGCCGAAGCGCGCGGCAAGATGAGTGAAGAGGGCCCTCTTGCTCTCTCCCGTGGAGCGTTCCTGAGCTCCGGCCATGACTACGGTCATGCGCCCATCTTATAGGCGCTTCGCCGGGAAATGCTTAGGTTTTTCAGCGCCGCGATCAGAGGCCGACGACGACGATGACGGCCGCGAAGTGGCAGCTTGCCGCCGACAGCACGAAGCCATGCCAGATGGCGTTCTGATACGGGAGCCGCTCCCACAAATGGAACACAACGCCGATGGTGTAGAGCACGCCGCCGGCCATAAGGAGCGTCAGCACGCGGCCCGGCATCGCCGACATCAATGGCTCCCAGGCGGCAATCACCGCCCAACCCTGCACCAGATAGAGCGCGGTCGACAGGCCCTCGAGGAAGCGCGGTAGGAAGAGTTTAATGGCGATGCCGATGGCCGCCATGGTCCAGACCACGGCGAGCAGGCCGAGCCCCCAAGGGGTGTTCATCTTGATCAAGATGAAGGGGGTGTAGGTTCCGGCGATCATCAGGAAGATGGCGGCGTGATCGAGCCGGCGGAAGACTTCCTTGAGCTTGGGACGCCCTATGAGATGGTAGCCGGCCGAGCAAGCGAAGGTAGCGACCATGGCAAGCCCGTAGATCGAAAGACTCACCGCCCAGAGCATGGTCTGGGACTTAACGCCGATGATGAGGAGGGCGATCAGCGCGACGAGACTGGCGGTGACGCCGATGAGGTGGATGCACCCGTCGGCCACGCGCTCGCGAATGGTGTAGTCAGGATACACGATGCTGCCTCTGTCCCGGCTGATGCGGTCTTGGCTCATATAAGAAGATTAAGGCTGAAAATCACCTTACCAAGCCATATGGCGAGGATGAGGCGTCAACGTGAAGCGTCGCGGATGCGTTCAGGGTACGGATTGTCGCGCCACGCCGTCACTCACGCATCATTCCGGGTCAAGGCGGGTAATGACAAGCGCGGGGAACAGGACTATTGGCCGCAGACGCTCGAGCCCGTCGTGCAGACATAAGGCACGACCACGCCGGTAAAGCAGGTCGTGTAGAAGCGTGTGGTGATGATGTCGGGCTTGAGCTGCGCTTCCCGGGGGACGCCAGTGGGGCGAACGGCTTTCCAGAAGGGATCGCCCTTCACGCGGTAGGCGTAAAGGGTGACGTAGCGCCACCTCTTGGCGCGCTTCAGGTCAGAAGCGCTCTTGACGACAAGGGCTTGCGAACTTCTGGCTGCCTCGGCCTTCGAGCCGGCGCTATGGGTGGCCTTGATCAGTTGGCAGGCCGCCTCGGCGGGCCGGACCGCGCCGCAGGCAAAGGCCGCAATACCAAGCACAGCGACGCCCACCCTCAAAATTTGAAGCATATCCCAGTCTCCCGACTGACACGGAGGTCGTTTTCTTCTTTGGCAGCGCCGTCGACTAATCGCAACGGCAATAGCAGATTTTTCCTGCGGTTTTTTGTCAGACGCAGAGTCAGAGCTTGGCGTTTTCCCCGGCGTGACGTCAACCCTCTAACGCCGGTCAGGGGCCGGCCGTCGCACTCTTTGAGGCAGGCCCTCTTTTTATGCAGGGCCGAGGGGATGATATAGTTTTGAGTTCCATGACAAAGATTCGCTCCTCCGCCCTCCCTGCCCTGCCCCCGCCCGGCGAGGAGCAGCTCTCGACGTCGCAGCGCGCCATGCGCCGGCGCCCCCTTGCCTATCTCGACGCGCTCAATCCTGAGCAGCGCGAGGCGGTGGAGACGCTTGACGGCCCGCTGTTGGTCCTTGCCGGCGCGGGAACCGGCAAGACGCGCGTGCTCACCACCCGCATCGCCCATATTTTGAGCTTGGGGCGGGCGCGGCCGGGGGAAATTCTCGCCGTCACCTTCACCAACAAGGCGGCGCGGGAAATGAAAGCCCGCATCGGCCAATTGATCGGCGGCGTGGTGGAGGGCATGCCCTGGCTCGGCACCTTCCACGCCATCGGGGTCAAGATCCTGCGCCGCCACGCCGAGCTGGTCGATCTCAAGCCCTCCTTCACCGTGCTCGATACCGACGATCAGATCAGGCTCATGAAGCAACTGCTCGACGCCGAGAACATCGACGAGAAGCGCTGGCCGGCACGGCTGCTGGCTTCCATGATCGACGGCTGGAAGAACCGCGGACTCACGCCGAAGCGCGTGCCCGAAGGCGAGAGCTTTGCCTTCGCCAACGGCAAAGCGCGCGAGCTATACGCGCTGTATCAGCGGCGCCTGAAGGAGCTGAATGCCGCCGATTTCGGCGATCTCTTGCTGGAGAATTTGCGGCTGTTCCAGGAGCAGCCCGACGTGCTGCAGAAATATCAGCAGCGCTTCCTCTACACGCTGGTGGACGAGTATCAGGACTCCAATGTCGCGCAATATCTCTGGCTACGCCTGCTTGCCCACGGCAACGGCAATGTTTGCTGCGTCGGCGACGACGATCAGTCGATCTATGGCTGGCGGGGCGCGGAGGTCGACAACATCCTAAGATTCGAGACCGACTTCCCCGGCGCCAAAATCATCAGGCTCGAGCGCAACTACCGCTCGACCGGCCATATCCTCGGCGCGGCCTCAGGACTCATCGCCCACAACAAAGGGCGCCTCGGCAAGACGCTCCGCACTGACGGCGATCTCGGCGAGAAGGTCGAGGTCGAAGGCTGCTGGGACGACGAGGAGGAAGCGCGGGTGATCGGCGAGGACATCGAGCAGCTCCAGCGGCAGGGCGAGAATTTGAGCGAAATCGCCATCCTCGTCCGCGCGTCCTTCCAGATGCGCGCCTTCGAGGACCGCTTCATCACCCTTGGGCTGCCTTATCGCGTGATCGGCGGCCCGCGCTTTTACGAGCGCCAGGAGATCAGAGATGCCACCGCCTATTTCGAGGTGACGCTCAACCCCGCCAACGACCTGAAATTCGAGCGCATCGTCAATACGCCCCGGCGGGGCCTTGGCGAAGCGAGCCTGAAGTCGCTGCATCAGCTGGCGCGGGCAAGCGGAGTGCCGCTGATGCAGGCAGCGCGGCTGATCGTCGAGACCGAGGAGCTGAAGCCCAGGGCCCGCAAGGCGCTGCTCGACCTCATCTTGGCGTTCGACCGCTGGCGCTCGCTGATCGACACCATGGGCCATACCGAGCTTGCCGAGCTGATCCTCGATGAGTCCGGCTATACCGGCATGTGGCAGGCCGAGCGCTCCCCGCAGTCGCAATCGAAACTCGAGAATTTGAAGGAGCTGATCCGCTTCATGGAGGAGTTCGACACGCTCGCAGGCTTCCTCGAGCATGTGTCCCTCGTCATGGATGCGCAGACCGAAGAGGGCGAAGCCCGAGTCAATCTGATGACGCTCCATTCCGCCAAAGGACTCGAATTCGACACCGTGTTCCTCCCCGGCTGGGACGAGGGACTTCTGCCCCATCAGCGGAGCCTCGACGAGGCGGGCCGCTCAGGCCTGGAAGAGGAGCGGCGGCTTGCCCATGTGGGGCTGACGCGGGCGCGGAAGCGGGCGAAGATCACCTTCGCCCAGAGCCGCCGGAACCACGGGACATGGCAGCAGGCGCTGCCCTCGCGCTTCATCGACGAGCTGCCGGTCGATCATATCGCGGTCGCCGAGGACAAGGGCTTGCGCGGCTACGGGCCGAGCCGTTTCGATACGGCGGAGAATTTGTTCGCGAGCGGCTTTTATGAGACCCCCGGCTGGCAGCGGGCGCAGAGGAACCGGCCGCGGGGTGCCGCGCCGTCGGCGCCGCGGCGCGAGCCCTTGACCATCGACGGCACGCTGGTGGCGGCGAGCACCGCCGAGGGCGCAGGCCTTGCGATCGGGATGCGCGTCTTCCACCAGAAGTTCGGCTATGGCCGCGTGACGCAAATCGACGGCAACAAACTCACGGTCGATTTCGACAAGGCCGGGCAGAAGAAAGTGGTCGACAGCTTCGTCGAGCGGGTGTGAGGCCCTCTTCCCTAATGAGAACAAAACGTGTACATTCGTGGGGTTGTCGTTTTGAGGGAGGTTTCCATGCGCGCTTTCATTGCGGTGAGTTTGGCCCTGGTCTCTCTTTCGCTCCTCTCGCCCCCTTCCGTATCCCAGGCAATTGCCCAGGACTCCTGCCGCTGCAAAGGCTGCGGCTGCAAGGGCGGCCCCGGCTGGCGCGGACCCGACGGGTTCTGCGTCTCTCAGGCCAAGCTCGCCGAGGTGTGCGGGTCGCCGGCCGGCACGCCCTGCAAGCAGGAGGCGGCCTCCCGCGTCTGCTTCGGCAAGCAGTCATAGGGCGTCGGCGTCGGCTCCGTCGAGCGGGCGTTGGGTATCAGGCCCTAATCCGCTCGACGAAGCCGCCTATCAGTAAATCGCTCTAGACGCGGTCAGCAGACCCAGACATAGCTGCAACTCAAGCTGTCGCAGAGATATTCGTAGTGGCAGAAGCCGGCGTAAGTCCGTGAGGTCGGTTTCGCGCTGCGGTTGGCGGCATAGCCATCAGCCTCAACGACGATGGCATCCACGTCGTAGAACACGGGCTTGCCGCCGTCCGCGCTCGCCTTGGGGTCGGCCACGGGCGCGTCGATGGCCGCCAGCAATTTCGCCGCGGCCATCAGCATGTCCGGATCCTTGGCGGAGCGGCCGATGATGATGAGCGTGTTGGCGACGCCGGCCTTGGTCTGCCCCGCCGCGATCTGGGCGGCACTCATCTTCGCGTCGTCTTCGGCAAAAGATTTCAGAGGGACTACGGCGCTCAACAGCAACGCTGCAGCGACAAAAGCAATGGACCGTAATTGCATGAGGTTTTTCTCCAGGACTGATGCGACAGCTCTTTATCTTCAAGAGCAGAGCAAGCCCCGGAAGGGAGCCAAGCATGCGGCTAGCCGATGCTACTCTGCTCCCTCTGCTTCCTGCTGCAGGAATGTCAAGTTAACTCTCCAAGCTCCAATTGATTGTGAACCGGGCGCGGGCCTAAGCTCCGCGCCATGCAGGCCTTCGTCGACACCGTACCGCCGCTCTCCCCTCCTCAAGGCGGAGGGGAGACGCCATGATCCATCAGGCCACCATCGAGGCCCAAGCTTTGCCGGCGGAGCGCATCGCGCGTGCGCTCGATGAGGCGCTCGACCCGGCGCCGGTCGCGGTCGGGCTGTTCGATCGGGGAGAGGGTCGCTTCGAGGTCTTCGCCCACTACGAGGAACCGCCGCGCCACGATGCTCTGCGTGCGCTGATCGCGCAGGCTGCCGGCGGCGATGGTCACGGGCCGCTCCGCATCGAAGAACTCGCCCCTGAAGATTGGGTCACGCTCTCGCAAGGGAAGCGCGGGAAGGTTGAGGCCGGGCGCTTTGTCGTGCATGGCAGTCACGACCGGGGCCGGCTGCCGCGCCGATGTCTTTCCATCGAGGTCGACGCCGGCCAAGCGTTCGGCACCGCGCATCATGCCAGCACGCGCGGCTGCCTGCTGGCGCTCGACGAGCAGCTCAAGCGGCGCCGCCCGGGCATCGTCATCGATATCGGCACCGGCACCGGCATCCTCGCCATCGCCGCCGCCAAGGCCCTTAGGCGATGCGTGACGGCGAGCGACAGCGATCCGTTGGCGACAGCGATCGCAGCCGACAATGCGCGGAAGAACGGCGTCGGGCCCCTGGTCAGGGTGCTTAAGGCGCGAGGATTTGGGCATCCCCTCCTCGACCGCGTGCAGGCCGACCTCGTGCTCGCCAACCTGCTCGAGCGCGCCTTGCACGATCTCGCGCCCATCTTCGCGGAGCATGTCGTTCCGGGCGGCACCGCCATCCTGTCCGGCCTCACCGAAACTCAGGCGCGTGGAACCGAAGCACGCTACCGCGCTTATGGTTTCACCATGAAAAGCCGAATCGTTCTCGATGGATGGACGACCTTGGTCATAACCCGTCGCAGCGCGCGGACCACGCGCGATTGATCGCAACAGAGCTTTCCGCTTACAAAGGCCGACCATGTATCAAATGTTCGACGATTTCAGTTCACCGGCCGACAGCGGCGAGCGGGTCAAGGCGTTGCAGAGGGAACTGAAGTCGCGAAAGCTCAAGGGCTTTCTCGTTCCCCATAGCGACGAGCACCAGGACGAGTTCCTGTCCCCTCCCGCAGAGCGCTTGGCGTGGCTCACCGGCTTCACCGGGTCGGCCGGCGTGGCCATCGTGCTGGAGAAGGCGGCGGCGCTCTTCGTTGACGGGCGCTACATCCTCCAGGCCCGCGCGCAAACCGACGCGACGCTGTTCGAGGCGCTGCAGACGCCGGAGGCCAAGGCTTCGAGCTGGATGGCCGAGAAGCTCACCAAGGGCGCGGTGGTGGGCTATGACCCCGCATTGCACACGATCAAAGAGATCGAGCGCCTGACCGAGACGCTTGCCAAGTCGGGCATCAAGCTCGCGCCCGTGGACACCAATCTCATCGACCTCATCTGGCAGGAGCGGCCGAAGCCCTCCCCTGCCCAGATCGTGCCGCATGGCCTCGAATATTCCGGGCGCAGCGCCCACGACAAGATCCGTGACGTGCAGGCGCTGCTCAAGGATGAGCAGGCCGACGCCGTGCTCCTCACCCTGCTCGACTCCATCGCCTGGCTGTTCAATATCAGGGGCGGCGACATCAGACATACGCCGGTCGCGCTCGCCTTCGCCATCGTGCCGGCCAGCGGCAAGCCGACGCTGTTCATCGACCCGGCCAAGGTGGGCGACAATGTGAAGGGAGAGCTCCGCGAACTCGCCGATCTCGCCGAGCCGGGCGCGCTCATGGACAGGTTCAAGGCGCTCGGGCAGGCGCGCGCCCGCGTCAGGTTGGATCCCGAGACGGCGCCGATCCGGTTTGCCCAGGTGCTTCAGGCGGAGGGCGCCAAATTCGTGCCCGGCCAAGACCCCTGCATCCACCCCAAGGCCATCAAGAACGCGGTCGAGATCAAGGGCGCGCACGCCGCGCATTTGCGCGATGGCGTGGCCATGGCGCGCTTCCTCGCCTGGCTCGATGAGGTCGCCGAGTCGGGCAAGATCGACGAGATCGCGGCGGCGGTGAAGCTCGAAGCCTGCCGTCGCGAGTCGGGTCAGCTGAGGGATATCAGCTTCGACACGATCTCGGCGGCGGGGCCCAACGGCGCCATCGTCCACTACCGGCCGACGACCAAGGGCAAACGCATGCTGCAAGCGGGCACGCTCTATCTCATCGATTCGGGGGCCCAATATCGCGAGGGGACCACCGACGTGACCCGCACCGTCGCCGTGGGCACGCCGACGGCGGAGATGCGGCGGCACTATGGGCTGGTGCTGAAGGCGCATATCGCCGTCGCCGCGGCGCGTTTCCCCAAGGGCACGCGCGGCCAGGACCTCGACCCGTTCGCGCGGAGGCCGCTATGGGAGGCAGGACTCGATTTCGATCATGGCACCGGCCACGGGGTCGGAAGCTATCTCTCGGTGCATGAGGGACCACAGCGCCTGGCGCGGTTCGGCACCGTCGAACTCGAACCCGGCATGATTCTCTCCAATGAGCCGGGCTATTATCGCGAAGGCCATTACGGCATCAGGCTGGAGAATCTCGTGCTGGTGACGCCGCCCGAACCAGTCCCAGGAGGCACGCGGGAGATGATGGGGTTCGAGACGCTGACGCTCGTGCCGTTCGACCGGCGGCTCATCGATCCCAGGCAGCTCCTGCCCTACGAGCTGGCCTGGCTCAACGCCTATCACGCGCGC
>Ga0214471_10000843_pt1 | contig 24862 bp, 24 predicted proteins | sample RVTome_5_FD_207665 | JGI IMG/M metagenome (GOLD analysis project Ga0214471, IMG submission 207665) | Soil microbial communities from uranium-contaminated site in the Upper Colorado River Basin, Wyoming, United States - RVT142D155 | ecosystem: Environmental > Terrestrial > Soil > Contaminated >... | reverse complement strand
AATGTTAAAATGCAATGTGGGTTCCAGTTAGCTTCCAGCCTCCAGCCTCCAGCCTCTCGTGTGGATTCGCCACGGCCCGCGGCCCACGGTCCAAACCTGGTTGCTTGTCGCTTGTTGCTTGTTGCTTGTTGCTATCGGATGACTTGTCACCTGTCACTTGTCACGCCTTTCTCTGTTCTCTGGTTGCCCCGCAAGCTGCGCTTGCGGGATCCCCTCCGGACACCGAGTGTCCTTCGGGGACTCCTTCCTGGAGAGCGAACCGTCAGTCGCTCCCTTCGGCCACCATCCCGCCTACGGCGGGACGGTGCCGGCCTCGGTCGCTGGTCTCTGGTCGCTGATTGCGTGCTATGATGAACCCATGCGGCAGCCGCGCATGTGGAACGCCATCGCGATCGTGATGATCGCGGGACTCATCCCGTGGTTCGCCGCCGAACTCTCCGCCCAGGATCCGTCCTGGCACACGCTCACATCACAAGTCCTCGAGGCCTGCCGGCAGCGGCACTACGACGACGCGGCGCGCCTGGCGTCCGACGCCCTGGCGCTCGCGCGCCGGACATCCGCCCACGACCCCTTCCCGCTGATCGCGTCTCTGAGCAACCTGGGAGAGATCCGCCGCGCGCAGGCCTCGTATGACGAGGCCGAGGCGGACCTGCTCGAGGCGCTGCGCGTCATCCGCGACCGGGACGTGCCCCCCGATGACCCTGCCGTCGGCGTCGTGCTCAGCCACTTGGCCGCCGTCTACCGGGCTCAGGGCCGGGACGAAGAAGCCGCGGTGCTCGAAGCGCGCGCGCAAGAGCTCGCGCCTCCTCCGCCGGATGAGCAGCGGCTCCTCCCTCCGGCGCAGGACGGCGCGCCGGACCGGGACACCGCCGACGCGGAGACGCTGGAGCGGCGGCTCTTCAGCCAGGAACAGGCGCTGGGCGAACGCCATCCCACCGTCGCGCGGACGCTGCGGGACCTCGGCGCCCGGCTGCATGCCGAGGGCGCGCCCGAAGATGCCGTCCCGCTCCTCGAGCGCGCCGAATCCATTCAGTCGGAGCAGCTCGGCCGCAGCCACCCGGAACGCGCCGGCACCGCGCGCCGCCTCGCCGACGCCTGCGCGGCGTCGGGACGGCTCGAGGAGGCGCTCGCGTGGTACCGGGATGCCCTGGCAGCCCTGACGGTGGGCGACCGGGCCGCCGGCGCCGACCATCCGGATGCGGCGCAGATCCTGACGGCGATGTCCGGCCTGCACGATCTTGCGGGCGAGTCCCAGCCGTCACGAGCGGCCATCGAACGCGCGCTTGCGATCCTCTCATCCCGCATCGGCCCGCACGAGGCGCGCCAGCAGGTCCTGGCGCGGTTGCTCTCGCTGGGCCTCCCCCAGCCACCCTCGCGGCCGCTGCTGCGCCGGCTCCTGCCGTATCCGTCCTCGGGCGAGGCGGGCGCGGGCGAACCAGCCGGGACAGCCGGCGATCCCAGGTTCCAGCGCTTCCATGAAGTCATGGAACTCGCGGCGGCTTCGCTCAACCGGACGGGCAGACTGGCGGGCAAACCAAGCCAAGAGATTCTGCTGGCCCTATATGAGGAAGCCTTGCGCCTCTACGAGGGCCTCGTCGGGCCCGATCATCCGGAGCTGCTGCTCCTGCTCGGCGCGTACGCCGACGCGCTCCGGCAGTCGGGTGACGCCGCCCGAACCGAAGCCGTCGAGCGGCGCATCGAGCGCCTGAGGACACAAGACCGATGACGAAATCCTTGTTGCCGAGATCGGTCCGTGCCGCCGCCGCGCTCGGCGCCGCCGCCGTCCTGGCGGCCTCCGCGGCGGCTTATGGATCGGCTGCGCTCGCGGCGCGCGCGGAGCGGGAGCGCCGGCTCGATGCGGCCCGGAATCTGAACGCCGCGCACCGGACCCTGGATCGCGAGCGCCTGATCGAGCGCGCGGCGCTAGCGGCGGACATGCCGCGCCTGCGGGCAGCGGCCGTCACGCCGGGGCTTCCGAAGGACGCCCTCGAGTCGGTGGCGGACGCGGCCCGCGCACGGGCAAACGCCGACGTGGCGGTCCTCTTCGACGGCCGCGGCCGATGGCTCGCCGGCGTCGCCGCGGACGGCACCGCCGCGACCGCGACGGCCGCGGGCCTCGCGCAGACCGCCGTCGCCTCTGCGCTGCGCGGCGTCCCCTCCGCCGGCGACGGCATCTTCGGCGGACTGCCTCACGATATGGCGGCCGTGCCCATCCGCCACGGCGAGGCCGTCGACGGCGTGCTTCTGGCCGCGTCGGCCGTCCCGCGCGAGTCCGGGTTTCCCGCCGGAATGCCTTCCCCGGCGGATGAGCGGCGGCTCCCGCTCCGGTCCGCGCTGATCGTGCTGCTCATCGGCGGCGGACTGCTGGCGCTGGCGCTCACGCACATCCGCGAGGCCTCGCGGCGGGCGGACCTGGCGCGCCGGATCTTCGGCGAGTCCGGCGCGGCCGGAGAGGACGGCGACGCGGCGCCGGCGCTGCTGCAGACCATCATGCACGCCATCCCCGTCCCGGCGCTGCTCTTGGACTCCTCCGGAGCGATTCGCTCGGCGAACGCCGCCGCCGGCGCCCTCCTTCCGCGGGACGCGCAGGGCGGACGGCACGTGCCGATCGGGACGTTCCTCGCCGACCGCGACGGGGTCCCGCTCGACCCCGCCGCGAGGACGGAGCCGCTGCGCGGCGTGGAGGCGCTGTGGTCGCGCGGCGACGGGCGGCGCGCCTCGGTCCTGGTCTTCACCGCGCGCGTCCTGGATGAGGCGGTGCTGTGCCTGCTGCAGGACCTCGAGGAGCGCCGCCAACTCCACTCGCTCCGGCACGCCTACGATCAGCTCAAGCAGCTCCCTGGCGGCGGCGCGCGCGCCCGCGAAGAGGCCGCCCCGTCCTCCGGCATCGAGCCGACGCTCCGGGGCCTCGTGCATCAGGTGAAGAACCCCCTCGCCACGCTGCAGCAGGGCCTCGACTACCTCAGGCAGTCCGCGCAGCACCCCGAGCAGGACGACGTCCTGAACACGATGGCGGGCGCGATCGGGCAGATCGACGCGGTCGTCACCGGCGCGCTGCGCGCCAATCTCCCGCCCGTGCTGGATCTCGGCCCGCAGAACTTCGCGCACCTGCTCGAGGACTCCCTCGGCGCGTGCGCCGGGGCGTGCGCGGCGCAGCGCATCGGCGTCGTCCGCGAGTTCGCTCCGTCGCTGCTGCCCGTGCTCGCGGACCCCGCGCAGATGCGCCGGGCGCTCGATGAGCTGTGCCGGAACGCCGTGCAGGCCATGCCGCGGGGCGGGACGCTGACGGTCTCCTGCCGCCAGGACCGCCTGACGGAGATCCGGCCGCACGTCGGCGCGAGGGCCACGGACCGCTTCCGGATCGGGCAGACGGCGCTCGTCTGCGAAATCCGCGACACCGGCGCCGGCGTCGAGGACGCGCAGCAGGCGAAGCTGTTCGAGCCCTTCGCCACGACCAGGATGTCCGGTCAGGGCGCGGGGCTCGGCCTGGCGACGGCCCGGATGATCGTCCAGGCGCACGGAGGGAGTCTGGAGCTTGAGAGCCGCGCGGGCGCCGGCGCCTGCGCGCGGCTCCTGCTGCCGCTGGCTCCGGCGGCCGGCGGCGCCGAGAAGACGCGCATCCTGCTCATCGACGATGACGTGTCGCTGTGCAAGATGGTCAAACTGAACCTGGAGCACGGAGGCGACATCGACGTCGAGACGGCCTATCTGGGCGCCGAGGGGCTCCGGCGGGCGCTCGAGGAGCGGTTCGACCTCGTGATCACGGACTTCCAGATGCCCGACATGACCGGCGATCAGGTGCTGGAGCGGATCAAGGCGGCGCGGCCGGAGCTGCCGGTCCTGTTGTTCTCCATCTACCACGACCTGAACGTGCCCATCACGCCCGAGGTGCGCGGCCGGGCCGACGGCCTCCTGAAGAAACCCATCGACCACCGCGAACTTCACGCCGCCATCAACCAGGCCCTCCACCGCCCTCCTCCCCCTGGGGTCTGACCCCAATAGTACTGCCTGAGCTGCTCATAGAGCTGGGGGTGCTTGGCGTTCATGTCCTTTGGCCGCTCGAAGAAGCACTCGGTCGCGACGGCGAAAAACTCGGCAGGGTCCTCTGCGCCGTAGTGGTCGAGAATCGACGCCTCGCCGTTCTTCGCCTTCGCCCGCAGCGCCTGAAATTCCTTCCTGAAGACCTTGGCCCAGTCCGCCTGCTGGCCCCGGCGCAGCCTCGGCACGCCCCAGGCGGAGGCGTTTTCCATATCCAGCGCGTGGGCGAACTCATGCAGGACGACGTTGCGCCCGTCGTCATCATCCGCCATCCCGCGCCTGACGCTGTCCCACGCCAGGACGACGGCGCCGTGCTGCCAGGCCTCCCCCTCGCGCGACTCCCGCCCCTCCGCCACGACCAGGTAGTCGGTGTGCTCCGTGTGCGGCGCCAGGTACGCGGCCGGATAGAGGAGGATCGAATAGACCCCGGGGAAATAGTCGGTCCGCCGGTGCAGGAGCAGCCGGCACGCCTGCGCCGCGATCGCCACCTTCATCGCCTCGGTGACCGCAAGCCCCCCGCAGCCCTCGAACCGCTTCTCCGCGAGGAACACGATGACATGCTCCAGGAGCTCGCGCTGATCCGCGGAGGACAGCCGGCCGAAGCCGTGCCACGCATCGGCAATCGTCTCCGGCCAGTGCTTCGGCACCGGCTTTCCGGCAATCCGCCTTCTTCGCCAGACCTTCAGGGGGTTCCACATCTCAGGTGCATGGGGTCTGACCCCACCAGGTTCCCCAGAAATCCGGAATCCCTAGCGGGAGGACTGCAGCTGAACGGCCGCCTGCAGGGGCGTCGCTTTGATCAACACGACGCCGTGCGCCGGCACGAGCGAAGAGAACTGTCGGTCGTGTCTGCCAAGATCGGCGCGCCGCCACAGGTCGCGCACCTCGGCCGGCTGTGCCGAGGCGTATCCGAGTTCGTCCCAGCTGACGGTGATGCGGGCCTCGACTTGACCCCGGTTCAGCAGCGCCACGGCCGCTGACCCATCGGCGAGCGGCTTCCCCCAGACTTCAGCTTCGCCGTCATCCCTCACCTTGCTCCCCTGGCGCCCGAGCGGGTCCTGATTGACGGCGATCACGTCCGGGTTCGTGAGCAGCTGCCGGATCTCCTCGGTCATGGATCGGACGTCATGCCCCATCATCAGCGGCGCGGCAAGGATGCACCACAGACTGAAATGCGCCCGGTATTCCTCCAGGGTCATGCCGCCGTTGCCGACTTCCAGCATGTCGGGATCGTTCCAGTGTCCCGGACCGGCATAATCGGCCAGCTCCACCTGGTGATCCAGAATGCCCGTCCAGCTCTCCCAGGAGTCTTCGATATCCCCGGTGGTTCTCCAGAGGTGGCCGACCTCCCGGGCCCACAGCCACGGCTTGTTCATGCCCCACTCGCAGAGGCTGAAGATGATCGGCCGGCCGGTCGCCTTGAGCGCGTCGCGCATGCGTGCATAGGAGGTCTCCGCGTGCTGCCCCTCGGCGTAGCACCAATCATACTTCAGGTAATCCACCCCCCACGCCGCGTACTGGCGGGCATCCTGCACTTCGAACCCCTTGCTGCCTGGCCGCCCTTGGCAGGTCTTGGCGCCGGCGCAGGAGTACAGCCCGAATTTCAGCCCCTTGGCATGGAGATAGGCCGCCAGCGCACCCATGCCGGATGGAAACCGCTCCGGGTCCCTCACGATTCTTCCTGAGGCGTCGCGGCCGACCTGCCAGCAGTCATCGATGACCACGTACGCATACCCGGCGTCCTTCAGCCCGCGCTCCACGATCGCGTCCGCGATGGACCGGATCAGCTCCTCGCTGACATCGCAGTGGAACCGGTTCCAGCTGTTCCACCCCATGGGAGGCGTCCTGGCCAGCCCGTCGTCCAGCGCCGGAGCTTCGGGCGCCGGACCTCCCAGCAGTGCCACACCGACGGCGATGAGCAGCATGCCACGGGCCGGCATCGTCTTCATGCGTCCTCCGTCTTCGCTCGGCATGCGACCAGGGGGTCGCCGCCATCCGCACGCGGGGCTCAGTATAGCACCGGACCGCGCGGGACCGCGCCCCGCGCGCCTGAACCCCGCAATCCGGCTTGTCTTCGGTGCGCCGACATGCTTAACTGAAACGCGGAAAGGAGACCCCTCATGGCGCGTAGTCCGATCAGGCGTGCGGCGGCGCACGCCTGCGTGCTGCTCCTGGCGGCCGGAGGCCTCGCGCGCGCGGCCGAGGAGCCGTCAGAGCCCGCAGCGGAGTCCGCGCGGCCGGCCCGCGCAGCGGCAGTCGGAACCGGAGTGGACGATGGCGGCGTCCCGACGTATGTCCTGAGCTTCTATTACCCCTGGTACGGGACCCCGTCAGGCCCGGCCGGCCAATGGGTGCACTGGGATCCGGCGAGCCCGACCTTTGTCGCCAAGCACACCCCCGTGCTTGGCCACTACGATTCGCTCGGCCACTACGATTCCCTCGATCCGCACGTGATCACGCAGCACATTCGCTGGGCACAGGACGCCGGGATCGACGGCTTCATTGTCTCCTGGTGGGGCCAGCGCACGTTCGAGGACCGGGCGTTCCGCCGCATCCTGGACCAAGCCCAGCGGCTGGGATTGCTGATCACGGTCTATTATGAAACGGCCTCCCCGCCGACCCGTGAGCAGGTGCTGGATGACTTCCGGTATTTGCTTGACACCTGCGCCGCCAGCCCTGCCTTCCTCAAGGTCCACGGCCATCCGGTGCTGTTCGTCTACGGCCGCGTCGTCAATGAGCAGATCCGCCCTGCCGACATGGCCTGGGTGCTGGACACCCTGGCCGGTGAGGGCAAACGGATCCTGGTGATCGCGGAGGGCCTGCGGCCTGAACTCCTCGACACTTATGACGGTCTCCACATTTACCATGTTGCGGGTCTGGCCGAAGAAGCGGTCGCGGCGCGCTACCGTGAGATCTCGGCCCTGGCCCGCGCGCGCGGGAAAATCTTCGCGGCCACGGTCATGCCCGGCTATGACAACACGGAGGTGCGGGATGCCGGAATTCAAGTCCTCCGCGAAGGCGGCCACTACTACCGCAAGAGCTGGACGGCTGCGCTCGAGTCGGCGCCGCAGTGGGTCCTGATCACCAGCTTCAACGAATGGCACGCGGCGACGCAGATCGAGCCCAGCCTCCAGTACGGGGACCAGTACCTCGGGATCACCGGGCACTTCGCGCGCCGGTTCAAGGGAGCAGCGGCGGAGGCCCAGCCGGAGGCGGCCGCGCCGTGCGTCGCGCCCGAGGCGTTGCAGCCCAGCGGGCAGGCGCACTCCGCAGACGGCACGGTCACCCTCTCGTGGAACCCGGTTGAGGACGCAGCGCTCGTCTATTATGACGTCAGGCTCGATGACGGCAGCCAGGACCGCTACCGGGATCCCCGGTTCGTCACGTGCCCGGAAGACAACGCGTACTACTGCGAGAACCTGGTCCCAGGCCCCGCGATCGAGGGCGTGCCGGTCCGGCCTGGCCGCCACTACCGCTTTCAGGTGATCCCGATCTTCACCCCTCCGCGGAAGCCGTGCCGCGGGGAGACGTCATTCTCCGTGCGCCTCGCTCCCCCACCGTGACGGGGTCCCCGACACCGAGTGAAGCGAAAAGAGCGCGGCGGCCCACTTGAAGTCGTCGGCCCCGTGCTCGAGCGTCGGCACTCCCGCATAGCCCTCCGTGTAGCCGTTCCAGGCATTGAAGGTCATGCCGGCGGCGCCGAGCCGGCTGACCATGGCTGCAGTGGCGGATCGCCATGCGGCGTTGTTGCCGTACACGGGGGAGCGCGGAAAGACCACCCGCGCGTCGTAGCCGGGCACGACGTCGTGGATCACGGGGATGCCGGTCCCGATCCAACTCGAGAGCCATCGTTCCTTCCACGCGAGCAGATGCGGCTCGTCGGATGTCCCCAGCCAGACCTCCGGGTTGTAGCACTGGATAGCCAGCACCGCCGGCTCGCGGGCGAGCCACTCCCCCGCCTCTTCGGGCGTCGCCTTGAAGGCGCCCGGCGCGTGCGTCCCGGCGGGCAGGACATCCAGCAGGAACCCGACCAGGATCCCCGTCTCGCGGTGGATCCGTTCCGCCACCCGGCCCAGTCCATCCGCGAATGCCCTCCCGGTCATCCCGGGCTGATTGGACGCCGCATGGATGACCGCGACCGCGTACCGCGGCGCCCCGCGGCGATCGAAGACCTGCGCCCACCGTCCGGACCAGGCCGGATCATCCGGCTCAAGCAGATAGCGGGACACGAGGTCCTTAATCTGGCTGACCAGGCCTGGCGCGGGTTCCGCCGGCTGGCCTGGAAACTCGTCCAGGAAGCGCCACTCCGGCGTCGACTCGATATAGGGGATGATGAGAACGGGGCGCCCCGCGGCCGAGCGGAAGAGCTCATCGTGGGCGTAGGTGGAGGTCTGCATCGGCGCGTATCGCGTCCATCGATCCAAGCCGCGCTCGCCCCAGGAGGACATGTTGATCACGTTGACGCCGGCCCGGATCATCGTCTCCACCGCGAACGCCTGGTGGTCGGCGCTCTTCGACCAGGCCAGATGCCGCGCATCCGACGGGTGCAGGGTGAAGAGGCTGAGGTTGGAGCTGACCGGAAACTCGTAGGCTTGTCCGCCGTCGCGCGCGCCGCCGGCGAAGAAGAACGCGCTCTTGATGGGCTGTCCCGCGAATCCGGGGTTGGCCAGCGTCCCGCGCGGCGCGCGCGGCATCGGATCCTCGGCTTGCGCGAGAGACGCCGGAGCCGGCGCCCCGAGCATCATCACGCTCAGTGCTGTGACCCGCATCATCCGGCAACGCATGGGGCGTCCTTTACGTTTCCCGTCAAGACCTCAGGGGCCGGCGGTGCCATCCTCACCACCTATCTGCTGTCCGCTCGGGTCATCTTCCCACTTCACTCCTTCCCATAGAGAGCTCTGGGAAGATGGACTGCGGTTGGCAGCCCCATAGGGGTGGTGGGGTCAGGTAACTGCATCTGGACGACCAGCGGCAAATGGTCCGAGGCGATCTGATCCAGCATGGTCCAGGGGACCGTGACCTCGCTGACCGTAATGTCCGGGCTGAGGAAAACGTGGTCGAGACGGCTGATCGGACATCGGCTAAACCAGGTGCGGGGGATGTGGGGTGTGTTCATCGCCGATTGAGAGTCACGGACCGCGCCCATCAGACGCCGGTAGGTGGGCGAACCTGGAATCGCGTTGAGGTCGCCGCAGAAGACCACCGGCGACTGGCACCGCGGATCCGCGAGCCACCGGGCTCCGATCAGGGCGCCAGCCTGAGCGAACCGCTCATGCGGCCAGATGCTCAAATGGCAGTTGATCACCTGCACCGCCACCCCGTCGACATCAACCGTCACCCACAGGGCACCGCGCGGTTCCAGGTACCGCAGGTTCCCCCACAACGGAAGCTGCTCGGCCTGCATCAGGCGCATGGGAAACCGGCTCAAGATGGCATTGCCATATCGGCCTTGCGCACGATCGATGACAGGGTGGAAGCAATTCGACATGCGCAACAAGCGCGCAATTCGCTCAGCCTGATCGATGCCATGGGTTCGTGGCTGTCCGACATCAATCTCCTGCAGCGCGACGATATCCGGTCGATGTCGCGCAATGATGCGCGCAATCCGCTCGGGAGCGGCCTTCCCGTCCAGGCCGATGCACCGATGCACGTTATACGTCATCACACGCAGCAGCGGGGATGGGTGGGTGGCTTCGACTCGCGAGGTCACCGGCTGAGTCATTGAGGAGCGTCCTAAGTGCCTCAGCGCCGCTTCCCGAAGATCCAACGGCCGCAGATACGGCCGTTCACGGGGAGGCAGCGGAGCATCGATCGGCAGCAGCGCAAACCCATGAGTCTCCTCCGGCCCAAAGCCCGCATGAGCTCCGTATTCCTGTTGGAAGCTCAACGGGTCGCGGCCGGCTCTCCAACCGAACAGCACCAGGGCCCCGGCGCTGGGATGGCGGCACAGCGTCAGGAAGTCCTGTGTGAGGTCTGCAAGAAAGGGATGGTCCAACCCGAAAAGGCGCGCCGCATCGTCGGGAAGCTGGAGCAGTCCCTCGTCCGTCCACACCCGAACGGTGTCGGCGCCATCGAGTGCCGCGACGACAGGCACACCGGCGCGTTGCACCAAGGCCTGCGCAAGGCGATCGCGTTGTTCCGCCACGAACTCCGGTGAGGGATACAGATGGGCTACCGGACCCATCGCCGTCACCACGACGCGCGGTCGCGCACCCAGCGCTGCCCCGCCATTCCCCTCGAAGGATCGGCTCTCGTTCAGCGGCTTGCTGGCCGGGGCTGTCCGGTACGGATATTCACACGCGTCCCAATGCTTCGGAGCGAAGACGGAACGCGCCCCATCGCACAAGGACTCGATCGCGCCGGTCAGCGACATCCCTGACCGTTGCCGATACGGGATGGCTGACTCTTGGCCATGGTCGGAATACACCCAGACGTCGTGGTTCCGCCGGCGAGAACGATGAGCCGCGTGCCATACCCGAGCGACCGCCCAATCAATGCCTCGCAGCGGCCAGCGCGCAAACGATGAATGCGGGCCGCGGTGATGCGAGTGGTCATCATAGCCGATGAGGTTCATGTGAATGACCGGGATGCCGCGCGCGATATCGATCTCCACCCCTCGCACCACAAGCTCCCGCAATAAAATCACCGGCCCAATCCGTGCCAAGATAAACATCAACTCCGGCAGCAGCATCTTGCCTTTGAGGACCTGCTGCATGCCTGAGGCGATCGCTAACCCGCACTCGAGCAGCATGAGCAGTGCCACCCAGATAAACACGTCGAAATGCAGCAGGATCAAGACTGGAAACAGCACGGGATTGATGGCCCGCAGCACGCCGTCCCAGCCTGGTTTTGCGGCGCAAAAATGCGCTTCCGCAGCGCCGCCGGTGAAGATGTTTGAATAGGCACTGCCGCGTTCCAAGAGCGACGCGCCCTGACGCTGCAGCCGCTGCTCGATGGCGAGGGCCGCTTCGAACTCGTACATCTTCACGACCTTCCGGGTGTCCCGATCCACGAAACTGAAGGCGGGTACTCCGCCTTTGACGCCATAGAACAATTCTGCCTGTACCGCCGGAGTATTCGAGGGCAAGCCTGAGTAGTGCGGATACGTGACATAGCGCTCCCGCAGGCCCAAACGCCTGAGAAACGGCAGGCCGCCCTGCTCCAGCGCCCTCTGGAATTCACGCTGGGACAACCCATCAATCTGGATCATGACCAGGCCAGGCTCGTTGCCGGTGCCCTCGGACCGTGATAAGTTCAGCAGGCGACTGGTCCACTCGCTCCGGCTCAGGCAGCGGCCGAGTCTGAGAGCCCAACGATTACGCATGCGCGCACGCCTCCTGGATCAGGACCCGTATGGCATGAACGGTCTTCTTCAGAATCAGCATCTCCGTGTACCAACTGCGCTTCACCCGGGCCCAGCGCCGCGCATCTTCGATGCGCCGCTTGCGGGATCCAGCGATCAGCGTCGCGTAGAGCTTGAGGGCCCGCTCCGCGCAGAGCGTCATCGAGAGTTGCTTGGCGGTGGTGATGACTCCCCGATGCATCGCGTCTCGCTGCCCGGTGGTCAAACCGCTGATCCAGTGCAGCGCAGCGGCAAACTGCCGTACATGTTCTCTTGGCAGCAGCCGTCCGTTATACCCGTCGATGACGACATCGCGCACCCCGGGCGCGTCCACGGCGACCACGGGCACACCGGCCGACATCGCCTCAACGAGGACCAGCCCTTGGGTTTCGCTCTGCGACGCGAACACGAAGACATCCATCAGATGATAGGCATCCGCAAGCCAGTGGCCCTGTAACTCTCCCAACATCCGCAACCGGCCATCCACCCCGGCGTCCTGACACACCTGTCGCATCATCGCTTCGCCCGGCCCCTGACCGCCGACGACAAACCACCCGCGCGGCTCCTCACGGAGAAAGGACGCCACCGCCGTGGCCAGAAAGCGCAGATTCTTCTCCGGGGCCAGCCGGCCCAGGTGCCCCGCGACGAAGGCATCGGCCGGAAGGCCGGCGGCCTTGCGCAGACGTGCGCGGTTCCCACCCCTGAAGCGGGCCAGATCGACACCGGTGGGCACCACGTCAACCGGCGCGGTCACCCCACGCTTGTGCAGCAACTCCGCCACGCTCTGGCTTGGGGCGAAGACCTGATCGCACAGGTTCGCGAATTCTGTAGCCAGATCGATCACGAACCGCTGGGCGACGTGAGTACGCAGAGGCAGCAGACACCGCGTGTATTGTTCGAATAAGACGTGGTGCGTAAACACGAGGGGCACCTGCCTCAGAGAAGCGATCCGCAACGCGGTGTCGCCCATGAGAAACGGATGATGCGCGTGGATGATGTCCGGCTTGAACACGTTCGCGACATGCGAAAGCAATCCCGGGATCGGCAAACGCGCGGAAAACGCGCTGCCGCCAATACGCGGAATGGAAGCGACCCGAAGCACGCCCGGCTCGCGGCGAGGCATGCGATCAAACGCCGGAGCGACAAGGAGCACTCGATGACCGCGCTTGCGGTAGGCCAGGGCAAAACTCTTGACGGATCGCTCCAATCCGCCGGCCAGCGGCGTATAGGTGTTGGACATCATCAGGATGTTCATACGACTGTCTGTCCTTCGGCCGGCAGGTCAGGTAATGGGGCCAAGGCTTCGCGCCGCTTCACAATCAAATGGCGCTGATCACTCCGAGCGGTCACGCGGGAGTAGCCGGGCAGGTGCACGTCGATCGCCGGAGCGGAGGTATGCCATTGACCGCTCCACGATACCGTCATGGCCTGCTCCTCAACGCGAATGGAGACCGTCACAGGCCCGTATGATGTCGGAGCCGGTCCGAAGGAGAGTGTGGCCGGTTGATCACACCAAGCCTGCGGAAGACCTGAGCACAACACCAGGCGATCGAGCCCTTCTTCACGGACGAAGCTATTCCGGACCATCAGGAGCCATTCCGCCGCGGCCCAGACATGCTGGCCGTCGCCCATGCAGCCGCCCTTCGTGGTGGGATGCACGGCTTCGGGCCATTGGCCGGTCGAACTCGCCAGCTCAGTGATCACCTGCATGACCTGCTGGTGCCGCAGGTCTCCTGAGCGCAGCAGCACCTGGGCGATGTGAAGGGTGAGATACGGATTGATGCCGGAGTGACTGATGCTGTGGAAGAACCCGCCCTTGAAGAAGCAGTTCGTCAGCAGGAAATTGACCGTCGCCTGTATCCGGGGGTCATCCGGCGCCCACAGATGGAGGGGGTAGCTGGCGGCCAATGATCCAACGGCCCCGGCGTCCATCCGCCGATACACGGACGCGGGAACGGCGAGATGACCCAGCCGGTGTTGGACAAACTCGAGACTGCGATCAATGCAGGTCAGCAGCTGATCGGCCTCTTGTCGAAACGATTCGGCCGGCGCGGGACGGCGATCGGCCTCGGTGAGCGATGCCGCCGCCCGCAGTCCGGCCACGGCCCAGAAATCATCCCAATAGTAGAAGTCATTCGGACCCAGGTGCTCTGCGCTAAAGCCGGCAGGAAGCAGCCCGGCGTGCGGCTTGGCGAGGCGCTGGGAGAGCCGTGTGCGTTGAATCCACCGGCCGGCCCTGGCGATGGCGCGGGACCACTGCGGCTTGGGTGGGCGCGCCGTCATCTCGCAGAAGCGCTGCAGAATCCACAGGGCTTGGCCGTTTGAATCCCATTCCCCCTCTTGGGATCGGAAATAGCCCGATGCGGTCTGGCGGCTCGGAAACAGGTCCAAGGCGCGTTCGGCGCGCTGCGTCAATCCCGCGCAGAGCATGGCGTGGAGAATCAAGGCGGCGTCGCGAAACCAAAAGCGTTTGTACGTATACGGCCCTGCATACACGTCCCCCGGCCCATGGAGAATGAGCGTGCGCACCGCCGTTTCATATAAGAATTTCCAGCGGGCATCCGGCACCTGCAACAGGCAATGCCCGGCCAGCGCGTCATCCCACAATCGGAGCGCGTCGACGGGGCATCCGCTGGTGCGCGCGGGCTTGTGCAGCTCCACCAGCGGGACATGGATCGTCATCTCGGCGGGGCTCCCGGGTGCGAGTGGAAAGAGCGCCGCCGCCGTGGCCAACCCCACGGGGCACTCAACGCGAGACTCTTCCTTCGTCATGGAGATCCGGGTGGCGACATCGCCCAATCGGTAATGGGACGAGACGAAGCGCTGCGGCGGGGCGGCAAAGGTCACCGGATGTTGCTCATTCACGATCCAGCCGGTGCGATCCGGCGCGACGTCAATGCGGCGGAGTGGGCTGATGCCCTCCGGGTTGTACGGGCGCAGGGCCGCCACGAGCCAGCCAGCGATGCTGGCGCACCCCAGCAGGCGAATTTGGCAAGTCGCCACACCCTTCACGTTGATTACGTTGACCGTCGAACGCAAGGTCAGCTCTCCCTGGCGCGTTTCTGTAACCACAGTCAACCCGTCTTCGTGGGTCAAGTGCTGGGACACTGTTCGCAACTGCGAGGGAAAGAGTGCGCGGTGGTCATTCGTGACGATCCATCCATCCAACGACCAGCCGGCGAGCCAGGGGGTCACCAGTCCGCGGGGATCAACGATGGGAAGCTCCTGGACATCCGGCAAACCGACGGCGGTCCAATTCCGATGGGTCAGATTGATATGTGTCAACGAGAAGGCCCGCGGCACAAACGCGGGATCAGCGGGATCAAACTGCCGTACCACCCAAAAGGGCCACACCCAGTCCAGGTTATGCTGGATGGCCTGGCTGTTCATCATCCCCCGGGCATGCATCACGGCCCCTGCCCGGAGCAGTTCACCGGGTGCCAGCATCTCAGCGGGCTGCCCGAACCGTTCCATTTGCTTGAGCACCGAAACCGGATCGAGGAACCCTTGCGAATGAGCGAGCCATCGCACAGCCCACCAGGCAATCCGGCCGCGGAGCCGCATGGTCAGCCCCGCCAGATCTTGGTTCGTAGCGCCGGCACTTCATCGATTTGACCGGGAGACTCAAGAAACGAACTCGGTCTGCCGAGGACTTCCTGGGCGGTGTAGCCGTAGAGACGCTCGGCGCCCAGGTTCCAGCTCGTGATCTGGCCCTCCAGGTTCTCGCCGATGATCGCGTCATCCGAGGAGTCCACAATGGCAGCGTGCTGGAACTGTGCAAGGGACGGGGCGGAATCCCGCCCGCCCTGGTGTTCGCCCGAGGCGGGCCGAGTCGACGGATGGCGCTCACCCCTGGCGTGACGTCCAACGTACGAGCGGCGTCTCCCGGTGCGGGAGCTCATCATGGTCTCCTCAGGACATCCCGCGGCTGCCTCAAGGACGATGGCCTTGACCTGGGCTCCTCTGGACCATTCCACGCATGGGCCCGACGATCGCCTCCGACGCGCCCGGCGCGACCCGCATCAAGCCTTGGCAGACCAACCACCCCCACGGCCGTCATGCCGTGACCTTATTCTTGCATCTTATCGCCGAGGCGCTCGACATCGGCACCCGCTCCACGCATGATTCCGCTGTGGCAGCCGCTCAATACACCAAGCAGGCAGGTGACAAGAATAACCGCCACGAATGTTTTCATAGGCGTTCCTTCGCCGCCAGTCCAAGCGGCGTCATGAGCGACGCATCCCTCCGAGCTAGAACTAGCGTGGTCTCAGCGGTCACGCAGCTTGAACACTCAACAGACGTTGTAGCCGTGGGCATCTCAACACCGTTTCCCCCATCTCACCCGCCTGCCGCTGTACCACGAAAACACTTCCTGGCATGAGGTGCCTGGCACCCTACCCATACGCTCGACAGGCGACACGGAGCGACAATGGGTATTGTGTCCCCGGATCTCCAAGATTTCCTGAACGCGCAGATGAGGGGCGCACAGGTTCATGTCTTTCCGCAGTGACGACTTGAGGTGCGGTTACTTCTGGAACGGTTCCTTCAGGACGACTTTGACTCCCGCGATGGTTCCGGTCAGCGCATTGCGGACCTTCTCGCCAGCCCCCGACCCAATCTCCCCGGCGGCCTTGAGGGCTCCCGTTGCCGCGGCCGAGGCGGCCTCCATGGTATCGAGGCCGAGTTCTTTTGCCCCCTCGATCGCGCCTTCAACCAGGCCCTTCGCCGCAGTTCCCAGATCGCCACCGACCTCTGCCGTGGACTTGATGACAGTCGCCGCGGTCTGGCTGATCGTCTCAAGCGACGCGGCTCCGGCTTCCTTGGTACCACGGAGCACGCCCAGAATGATGCCCTTCGCCGCCAAGCCAAGATCGCCGCCCACCTCCATGACCGCCTGGATGGTGCCTTGGGCGACAGTCGACGTCGTACTCACGAGCGACGTCGCGATGTCGCCGATACCCTTCAGGGTGGCCGTCACGGTCTCGCTCACAGCGTCCGCCACCGCACTGGCGACGTCCCCGGTGCCTTTGATGGAGCTCACGATGCCGTTCTTGACCGACTCGATAAGTCCCGTCTGCTCGTGTGCCATTTCACACCTCCAGTGTTCTGCCCCGGGGAACGCGTAGTATTCTCACTGCACTCACCGTTCCCGAGACTCCCCAATTCCGTTCCCCAGACGACACGGGGATCGACTGAGGAGGATTGATTGCTACGTGGCCATAATGTTTCGTCCGGCCCGACGATTCTTTACCTGTCCGCGTCCACCGGACTTCTTCGCGGCTCGCCGCTTTGCTGCGGTCATACGACCTCCTCGACTTTTCTTCGCCATGGCACTCACCTCCTCTCCAGGGTTCGTCCTACTTCGTAAACTGCTCAGGAAATTGCTGCACGATCCCCTTGGCCAACATATCCGACAGCATCTGAGCAGCACGGCCAGCCTGTCACCTGCCATGCTTCCGTAATACGGCTTGACCGCATTGCCGATTTGCTCCTGGTTCTGCACGAGCTTGCGTTCGACCGACGTGACGTCGTCAAGTCCTGACAGCGCGCTGACGATGTAACTTCTCATCCAGGTGACCTGATACTGCCAGAGCTCTCTGAGGGCCAGCCGGACATCAATGGTCGATTGAGAAGAAGGCGACAGCACTTCCGTATTGTTCTGGGCATAGGCCACGGGCCCCAACACGCATGCGCAACAAACGGCCAATAGAATGCTCCCGCTCTTCATGTGACCCTACGCGTGGGCCGGCGTCGCTCTCAATAAGATACTCGGCCAGGTGATTCTCGCTCACCGCTGCTCACGGGCCGCCACCACCCACCCAGGGTTCTCACCATCACCTCCACGCAGATCAGGCCCGTTGGACGAGGCCAATGAGGCCCACCAAGACCACCGCGCCGACGAGCGCCGTCACGAAGGCGCCCAGCGCGCTATAGGAGACGAGTCCCGTCGCGCCGGCCAGCCACCCGCCCAACATGGCCCCGACCACCCCAACCACGATGTTCCCGAAAAGCCCAAACCCGCGGCCCTTCATGATGATCCCTGCCAACCACCCAACGGCCAGACCGATCAAGAGAAACCACACTACGTGTTCCATCTTCGTCTCCTGCGTTTTCTTCTTTTCTTACTGGCCGGTCATGCTGTCCAGCCCCTTCCGCAGCCCTGCACCAGCCTCGCGGAGCCCGTGTTCGGCGTGTTTGGCTTGGTGCTCGATGGCCTGCTGGGTCCGCCTGGCCGCACGCGCCGTGCGGCGCTGGAGCAGAATCGAGTCCTTCTCAAACCCGGATTTGCCGAGGGTCGCAAACCAGTCTCCGATACGCGTGAACACCGCCTCATCGCTGGCATGCTGGTAGGCCGACGCACTCGCGCCACGCTGGCCGCCGTCAGCCGCCAGCACCGGTATGGACGAGCTGATCAACCCCGCCAGCAGCGTCCCCATTACGATGCGTCCTGTTTTCATCCTCTCGCTCCATCTCCTCTCGACCATTGGTTCGTAGGTCGGCCAGGCCCTCACGACTTCTCACCGGCCGCTCCCATACTCCCTTTCGCTCCATTCCATTGCTTTCTTCCATCCGGATTGCCCCGTTGCTGTGGCCATTCACCGCCAAGACTCGCTCCAGGAAGGGAAAGAGGTCAACCTCTTGGGCATCCATTTGACGCTTCAAACTTGCGATAAGGCTGATCATTAACGGTCCCGCATGGGTGACCCATCCATGACTTTCGTGCGCAAGCAATTGGTTGATGATGCGCAGGCTCTCCTGATCGACGTGATGCTCTAAGGCCAACCGTGCTAATTCCTCTGGTCCCATGCGGCCGAGCACCATACTGCAGCGGGTCGCTAATCGCCCCTCATGTCGAATGTGGGCCCTCAACTGTCTGGCGAGTGCTACGCAGAGCGCTCTCGCACCCTCTTGAATCCTGACTCCCTCTTGTGAAAGGTCCAAGGTTCCGCCGTTGAGTGCGTACTTCAACTGTTGAAGCTGCGCGCGTATCGTTCCATGGTCTCGCTGCAACCGTTGGAGTGCTTCCGCATTCACGTGATGGGCCGGCATGGCGTGCATCCTTGCAAACCTCCTTGCTGTTGGCACTCAGCCGCACTTGGTACATCGAATTCTTCCGCTCACTTCTTCTTGCCGATCAGGAAGTACAGCACCATGCCGATGACGGGCAGCACGAGAATCAAGATCACCCAGAGCACCTTCTGATTGGTCGGCACCGCGCTCTTGACGACATCGACGATCGCGATCACGTCCAGCACCAGCACGAGCAACCCCACAAGCCCACCCATCGTTGACCTCCGCGTGATTCATGGCACGTCCGTGTACGGTCTCCGCTGCTTCTTCGTGCCACCGATAACCGCTTGGGCATCCGCCGCCAGCTTCGCTTCGGCCTGTTCCAACAGATCCGCGGCCGCTTGGGAGTGCGTGTCAACGCTTAACAACACGTATTGCGAAGTCGTGATCGCTTCCTGGTAAGCTTCCGACTTCACGAACGCCCGGGCCTGGCTCACCAGGTAGTCGGCTTGCTGCTCAGACGTCTTCAAGGTCTTGGCGTGCTGAATCGCCTCTGATGAGGAGGCCGCCTGCTTGCTACACCCAGCCAGAACCCCCAAGCCGACAATCGCAGCTGCCGCCAGCAATAACCTATTTGTCATGGGAACACGTGGTGACTCCTTTCTCGGGTCCGGGCACTCTCGGGAACCGGCCTCGCTGTCACGCGTTAGAACAGGGCGCGGAGCAGAGCGCCGACTAAACGAAACGGCCAACTGATGACTTCGCCCAGGAAATGGACCGTGGTAGAGAGCACCCCGCGCGACTCCTGAGGGTGCTGGGTAACCGTGGTGGTCGTCGTTTCCTTGCCCACTCGGACCCCTTCCGTGCCCACCATGACTCCTGGTCGTTGGACTCGCTCCTCCGTCTTGACGGTGGTGGTCCGACTGCCCGCGCAGCCCAGCGGGCCACTCACGAGCAGCATGCCGGCCGTCATGAGGTACAGAACATGGCGCATCGCGGCCTCCGTCGCTGCTTACTTCGTCGACGCGTCCTTGATGACCCTATTGCGTTGTGGTCGTTGTGCTTGTGATCGTGGTGGTCGTGGTCGTCGGTGTCGGCGCGGCTGAATACCGCATCATCGAGCGTGCATAGCGCCTGCCGTCGTTCACCACGTAGTCCACCTTCACGAAGTCCCCGGGCGTCACTTCCAATCGGACCGGCTGCAGACTCGGGTGTTCCATGACGACGATGTCCTGGGGATCAAAGACGAACACGGACGCCATCCCCGCGGCTCCGGGGCTCGCGGTCTCCCTGAGGGTGAACGTGCCTGGGGTGACGTCAATCGACTCGATCGTGCCCTCGGCGTGTTGAAACAGCGGCGCCGACGTGGGTTCCACGGTGATCTTGGTCGCGAGCCGTTCGTTTCCGCTGTCTTTGGATTCAATCGTGATATGTTGCCCGGCCCGCAAGTCCGCGATGGTGAGAAACTGCTTATCCAAATGGTCCGTCACACGGGTCTCATGCTCGGTCATGCGGTACTCTGTGGTGGCTCGCGTGCCTCGGGAGTGATCCGCGTACAGTTGCAGTTTGCCAAGCTGGAGATCCAGCCACACGATTTCTCCCGCCGCCTGGTGCACGGGCGCATCCGGTTCTGCCGCCGAGACCGCGCCTGGGACAAGCCCGCCACACAACCAAACGCCCAGCACTCCCACCACAAGTGATGTAAGTCCCAACCTTGATGTGCGCCTTTTCATCAATGCGCTCCATTCTGCGAAACGAGAGCGGGCAGTTCCTGTGAATCCTTCTCCACCAGCAGGACTACCCGCTCCGGTTTCTTAGCCCACCCTCACGCTGCTGCGGCCACTCGCTTGATGAAGCCCGTGAGGGCCACCAAGAGCACCGCACCGGTGAGCGCCACGAGGAACGCGCCGATCGAGCTCGAGGTGTACAGCCCAATCGCGCCGGCCAGCCACCCGCCCAACATGGCCCCGACCACTCCGACTGCGACGTTGCCGAAGATTCCAAATCCGCGCCCCTTCATGAGGTACCCTGCCAACCACCCAACGATCGCGCCCATCAGAAGAAACCACGCCCAATAGCTTGCGCTGTGTTCCATTGTCGTCTCCTTGTTTGCACTGATACGCACTCGCGCGCTCACGGCGCGTGCACCACTCTCACCATCCACTCCCATAACGCCTTTGACCGCGCACCAGATCGCGCCCGTATCGGTCGAGCGCCTCCTCTCCACGGTCTCGCCGACACAACCATATGCGCATACTGTACTGAGTTGAGAGCTGTGCAACAATCAGTCGAACGCTGGATTGAGCCTCGTGGTGGGGACGGCGATGGGATCGTCGGCGAGCTGACACCGCCATCACAGTTTGTACGACCTGCCCCCGTGGTGAGATTTCAAGGCCGAAGGTCGAGAAATCTACGGGGGTGGGGGGAGTGCCGGACGTGCTAAGGAATGGGGGCGAGCGACTTACTCGACCAACTGATGCTGGAGGGCGTAATGCGTCAGTTGCGCGTTGTTCTCCAGGCCCATTTTCTCGAGGATATGGGCCCGGTAGGTGCTGATGGTCTGGACGCTGAGGGACAGCGTCTCGGCGATCTCTGACACGGTCTTCCCGGAACCGATGAGGCACAATACCTGGAACTCTCTATCCGACAGTCGCTTATGTATTGGCTGCTCCGAGTCAACGCCAAGATCGACCGCCAAGGCGTCGGCCGTCTCCGGGGTGAGGTATTTGCCTCCACTCACAACTTTCCGGACTGCCTCCACCAGCTGCGCCGAGACGTGGGCCTTATGGAGATAACCGGCTGCGCCCGCCTTGAGGACGCGGACTGCGTACTGACTCTCGGCATGCATCGTGAGGACCAGCACAGGAAGCTTGGGGTGTTCGGATTTGAGTGCCTTCAACGTCTCCAATCCGCCGCGTCCCGACATGCTCAGATCGAGGACAACCACATCGCAGGGTTTGGCTTGCACCTTCTCCAGCAGCGCTTGGCCATCGCACGCCTCGGCTACCACGCGAATATCCGGCGTGTCGGCCAGGATCCGCTTCACCCCCTCCCGGATCACGTCATGGTCATCGGCAATGACGACTTTGATCATGGTTCGACTCGCTGACGCTCGCTCACCATCGATCCTGAACAAGGCCGCTGTGGCGGCCGCGTCGAAGGATCATACCGCCACCTCCGGCGTCGTATAGGGCATCTCGACCCGCACCGTCGTCCCACGGCCTGCAACGCCGGTCATGATCACTCGGCCGTTTAAGAGCAGGGCGCGCTCCCGCATCCCTGTTAACCCCAGCGAGGTGGCATCGTTGATCTGCGCGGCGCTAATTCCTTTCCCGTTATCGACGATCTCCAGGATCAACTGGCCGTCAGGAACAGTGAAACTGACCGTCACTTCGGTGGCGTTGGCATGGCGCGCCACATTCGTCAGCGCTTCCTGAAGAATTCGAAACAGCGAGGTCGCGTGATCAGGATCCAACGTCAGCTGCTCCAGCTCAATGCCGATCCGGCAGGTGATGCCTGTTCGCTTCTGAAACTCTCTGCCTTGCCACCGCATGGCCTCCAGCAGGCCGAAATCATCGAGGATCCCCGGACGCAGCGTTGAGGAGACCTGCTGCACCGTTTCCACCATGCGATCCACCAGCGCCACCATCGCGGTCATCCGTTCCGGCAATGGCTCTGGCTCAGCCGGAAGCTTGCCCGAGGCCCACAAGAGGTCCATTTTCAGCGCGGTGAGCGCCTGGCCGAGCTCATCATGCAGCTCTCTCGCGATCCCCGAACGCTCATCCTCCCGAATGGACTGCAAGCGCAGGGCCAGACGCCGGACCTGCTCATAGGACGCTTGCAGATGTGTGTTCGCGCTGGAAAGCTCTCCGGTGCGCTCCTGCACTTTCCGCTCCAGCTCGGCGCGCGCACGCTGCAGCGCCTCTTCCGCCCGCTTGCGCGCGGTGATGTCGCGGATGTTGCATTGGATCACGCGCTTGCCATCGACACGATAGCTATTGCTGACGAACTCAACGTCCATCAGCCGTCCGTCTTGTGTCTGCAGGGGAAGATCTTCGTACCGGACGTATTCTTTCGCCTGCAACCGGTCAAACGCCACCTTGGAGCGCTCGATGTCCTTGAACGGCCCAATCTCCCAGAGGCGCTTGCCCACGATCTCCTTGGGAGGATAGCCCAACATCTCCACCAAGAAGGGGTTGACGTCGGTGATGCACCCGGTATCTCCATCGAGAATCAAGATTCCGTCTTTGGCGGTTTCAAAGAGCCGACGATACCGAACTTCGGAAATGGTCAGCGCCGCCTCGGCGCGCTGATGGTCGGCGACTTCCACGGCGAGCTCTTCGGTGCGTCGCGCGACCTGGCGCTCCACCTGCGCGCTCCGGCGCAGGGCATTGAACAAAATGTTGATCAACAACCCGGTCAGGAGCAGGCCGATGCTCAACACGCCCCAGGGCAGCCAGGTGCGATGCATCGCAAAGAACTGCCGTGTGGGAGAGGCGTAAAACGACCAGAGTCGACCGCCGACATTGAATGTGGTCGTCCACATGAAGGGACTACGGGTGAGCGGTTCGAGGCCTGAGGGCTCGCGCAGAGGACCCGGACGCGACTGGTACTGATAGAGCACGCGCTCATCCGGAGCGGCTGACTCATCAGCGAGCCACACGTCCATCAGGGCGGGCTTGAGCCCGATGAGCGAGAGTTCCACCAGATCGCGCACCCTGAAGACCGTCACGATAAACCCCTGCAGATTGTCGCGGCGCGTCTGCGGGGAAGCGGCGCGGGCTGCGCCGCCACGATAAATCGGAACAAATGCCTGAACGCCGAACTGGTCGGAAGGCCCTTGCAGCAACCGGAGACGGCTCGTCGTGACCAGCTCACCGGCATCCCGCGCGCGTTCCATCGCCGCCCGCCGGGTGGCGTCAGACGAGACATCAAACCCAATGACCGATTCATTGTCAGTCATCGGCTCGGCATAGGAGACCGGAAAATACTCCGGCCGCGTTTCGGCTTTCACTCTCCGGCCGCTGGCATCGAACTCAAAGAGCTCGACCGTATTGCCGTGTTCGCTCATGTCACGCTCCCACTCCACCCGAGAGGAACCGGCAATGCGTGGAGCCCACTCGATGGCCTGAATCTCCGGATGCTGGGCCAGGATCCGCCTCGCCAAGATGTGAAATGCCGGCCGGTCAACCTGCGGAGTGACGGCGTAGAGCGCCCCGACTCCGCTGAGAGCTTCCAGCGATGTGATGATGCGCTGGCGCACGGCGGTAGCGCGGATTTCAGCCTGCTGGTCGAACATGGCTTTGAGGTGGGTCCGCTCCCATCCACCGATGGCGAAAAAGAGCGTGGCCGACAGCGCCACGCCAAGGCCTCCTGAGATCAGGATCGGGAGGTACTTGCGAACGGATGACGCCGTTGATCGCGCAGGCGCAGAATCAGAAACGACAGAGGTCTCCATGACGATGGGAACAACCGCCTCCTCACGGAGCCTGGCAGGTCGAGGCACGCCCAGCCAGGTGGTGTCCGGGTCCACCGGGCGAAGCAGAAGCCTCACCAGTTGCTTGACTCATGTATTTTAGCACACAATACATACTTTCAGAGAGGAGTCTGGTCCAAGAGGGACAGCCCCCGAGGGGACACCCGACGCGCGAGCGGGAGACTCGGGAAGGTGTCAGACACTTTTCCCGCTCTAAAAAGTGCCTGACACCTTGAAGGCCGTTCGTCCATCCGTCTGTGACGAACGCATTGCCGCGCATCGCTGCCACCGAGCTCCATCAGTCTTCTCACTAATGGAATTCGCGGAACTCCGGGTTCAGCAGACGGATCTCGCTGCATGAAGTACGCTGTCCCAAGCAATACAGCCCACCACGCGGTCCGAGTGCTGAGCCGTATGGGTTATTTCGTCTTGAAGGCAACACGAATGTTGCTCTCTTGCGCGACAATCTCGGCGAACCGCTTCCTGATCTCCTCGGGAGATTCCAGGCGAGAAACCTTCATGTTCGCTTGGTTCAGCTTGACCTGATGCCCGGTTTCCTTCCAAAGGATCTCTTCAATGTCTGCAGCCGTGGCGCGTGCGGGATCAAACCTGACCACCTTCAAAGTGTGTCGATCCCCAGAACCTGCGGCGGTCCCCGGAAGATAAATCGCTCCGGTAGAGAAATCGATCGCAAACGCCACCAGCCCAGGAACGATAAACAGCAACAGGCCGATTCCATCCAGAATCGCAACGGCAGGGTCAATCCTCCCTCCTTGTTGTCCTCTCCGCTCAGGGTATATCAGGGTGCCGCAGCCTACCAACGAAGCCATTAACGTGAAACAGATCGCTGTCCGCAACGGTCTCATGAGGTCGTTCATCGCTGCTCCTTTAACGTGTGTCCATCTGACGTCATCGTTGCATCCTCTCGCCGAGACGCTCCACATCGGAACCCGCTCCCCGCATGATCCCGCTGTGGCAGCCGCTGATCACACCGA
>Ga0214471_10000842_pt1 | contig 24895 bp, 31 predicted proteins | sample RVTome_5_FD_207665 | JGI IMG/M metagenome (GOLD analysis project Ga0214471, IMG submission 207665) | Soil microbial communities from uranium-contaminated site in the Upper Colorado River Basin, Wyoming, United States - RVT142D155 | ecosystem: Environmental > Terrestrial > Soil > Contaminated >... | reverse complement strand
CGCCACCGCGTGAATCAGGTCGAAACCCGCGCGGCACAGGTCGAGATGGTGCGAGAATTTTTTGACGCCCAGGATACGACCCTGTTTCGGGCCCTGGGCTACGGCGGAACCGCCGGCCGGCCGGCACCGCTCTCGGAGCTGGCGGCATGACCAAGGAACGCAAAGCGCCGCTTTCCGCCTGCGTAAAGCAGTCGCTGGATCGCTATTTCAACGACCTCAATGGGGAGAAAACTTCCGGCGTGTACGACATGGTCATCGCTGAAGTGGAAAAGCCGCTGCTCGAAATCGTCATGCGTCACGTCAAAAGCAATCAATGCAAAGCGGCTGAAATCCTCGGGATTAATCGCAATACACTGCGCAAAAAGCTCAAGACCTACAAACTCACCTGACGGAATTGATTGCGGAAGCGGACGGTGGAATTTAAAATTCCCCCTTTCCAAAATGCCCTATTCCCCATTCCGCACTCCATGACAACCATCCGGCGCGCGCTGATCAGCGTCTCCCACAAAAACGGCGTGCTGGAGTTGTCCCGCGAACTCAAAAAGTACCACATCGAAATCATTTCCACCGGCGGCACCGCGAAGCTGCTGACCGACAACGGCATCGATGTGGTCGAGGTGTCGGATTACACCGGCTTTCCGGAAATGCTCGACGGGCGGGTGAAGACGCTGCATCCGAAAATTCACGGCGGCCTGCTCGGGCGGCGCGACCTGGATACCCATGTGGAATCCATGCGTGCACATGGCATCCCACCGATTGATCTCGTGGTCGTCAACCTCTATCCGTTCGAAGAAACCGTGGCACGCCCGGACTGCCGCCATGAGGACGCGATCGAAAACATCGATATCGGCGGCCCCACCCTGCTGCGCGCCGCGGCCAAGAATCATCATGCCGTAACCGTGATCGTCGACGCCAACGACTATCAACCCGTGTTGGATGAAATGAAGCAAGGCAAAGGGTACGTGAGCGCGGCGACACGCTATCGCCTGGCAGTCAAGGCCTACGAACACACCGCCGCGTACGACGGTGCCATTGCCGATTATCTCGGCCGCCGGAATCCGGACGGCACGCACACGGATTTTCCGCCGACGTTCAACATGCAATTCGTCCACGCCATGCCGCTGCGCTACGGCGAGAATCCGCATCAAAAAGCCGCGTTCTATGTCGAGCGAAAGCCGGTCGAGGGTTCCGTGTCCAGCGCGCGCGTGTTGCAAGGAAAAGAGCTGTCTTTGAACAATATCGCCGACGCGGATGCGGCGCTTGAATGCGTCAAATCCTTCAGCGAACCCGCGTGCGTGATTGTCAAGCACGCCAACCCGTGCGGCGTGGCCGTGGCCAAGGATTTGCTCAGTGCCTATCAGCATGCCTATGTCACCGATCCCACCTCGGCCTTCGGCGGCATCATTGCGGTCAACCGGCCGCTCGACGCGGCCACCGCCCAGGCCATCCTTGAACGCCAGTTTGTGGAAGTCATCGTCGCTCCAGCGGTCGACGAAGAGGTCAGTCGCATCCTCGCTTCCAAGCCGAATGTCCGCGTGCTCGTGTCCGGCCCCTGGAAAAAGACGACCCCGGCCAGTACGGATTTCCGTCGCGTCACCGGCGGACTGTTGGTGCAGCACGCCGATTTCGATTCCGTAACGGAAAAGGATCTGAAAGTCGTCACGAAACGCGCGCCGACGCCGCAGGAGCGCGATGACCTGCTGTTTGCCTGGAAGGTGGTGCGGTTCGTAAAATCGAACGCCATCGTGTTTTGCCACAACGGCCGCACCGTCGGAATCGGCGCGGGGCAGATGAGCCGCGTCACCAGCGCGCGCATTGCCGCGATCAAGGCGGCCGACGCCGGCCTCGAGGTGCGCGGCAGCGTCATGGCCTCGGACGCATTTTTCCCGTTCCGTGACGGGCTCGATCAGGCGGCCGAGGTCGGCATTACCGCCGTCATCCAGCCGGGCGGCTCGATGCGCGACCGGGAAGTCATCGAGGCTGCCGGTCAACACAACATCGCCATGGTGTTTACCGGCGTGCGGCATTTCCGGCACTGAGGCCGAAAAATAACGCCACTGGGAATTTCAATGAAAATCAGCATCGCCGCCACCGATGACGAACTGATCCGATGCTATCCGATCATGGCGGAACTGCGCCCGCACCTGAGTGAAACGGAATTCATCGAACAGACGCATCGCCAACAGCGGGATGGGTTCCAGATTGTTTACCTGGAAGACAAGAACCAAATCGTGTCCGTCGCCGGATTCCGGATTCTGGAATATCTCGGTTGGGGCAAGACGCTGTACGTCGATGATCTGGTAACGGTGAGCACCGCGCGCTCGCGGCGGCACGGGGGCAGGCTGTTCGACTGGCTGGTGGAACACGCTACGTCCCGTGATTGCGATCAACTGCACCTCGATTCGGGGGTGCAACGTCACGCCGCACACCGGTTTTACCTCCAGCGTCGCATGGATATCACGTGTCATCATTTCGCGCTGAAGCTGAAGCGCTAGCCGAACGAACTGGTTTTACGGTCTGCCGTTAAATTGCAATATACCCGATGAAAGTGCTCGTTATTGGCGGTGGCGGTCGGGAACACGCGCTGGCGTGGAAGGCCGCGCAATCCCCACGGGTCAAAAAGATTTTCGTCGCCCCCGGCAACGCCGGCACGGCGCAAGAAAACAAATGCCAGAATGTCGCCATCAGCGCGGAAGACATTGACGGCCTGCTGAAGTTCGCGGTTGAAAACAAGATAGACCTCACCGTCGTGGGTCCCGAAGCCCCGTTGGTGGGCGGTGTGGTGGATATCTTCCAAGCCGGGGGGATGCGGATTTTCGGTCCGCTGAAGGCGGCAGCGCAGTTGGAAGGCTCCAAGGCTTTCGCCAAGAATTTTCTCGCGCGCCATAAAATCCCGACCGCTGACTATGGAAACTTCACAGACGCTGACAAGGCCAAGGCATACATCGAAATGATGAACAAACCGATGGTCGTCAAAGCGGACGGCCTGGCCGCCGGCAAGGGCGTTATCGTCCCGGAAACCAAGGATGAATCGCTGACAGCGGTAGACAGGATTTTTCACGGCTTTGCCAATACCGGCGCGCGCGTCGTGGTGGAAGACAAACTCGTGGGTGAGGAAGCAAGTTTCATCGTGATGGTGGACGGCGAACACATCCTGCCGCTCGCCACCTCGCAGGATCACAAGCGCGTCGGCGACGGCGACACCGGCCCGAATACCGGCGGAATGGGGGCGTATTCGCCCGCGCCGGTGGTCACGGCCGCGCTGCACGCGCGCATCATGCGTGAGGTTATCGAGCCGACGGCGCGCGGGATGCGCGCGGAGGGTCTTCCCTACACCGGTTTTCTGTACGCCGGGTTGATGATCGCGCCGGACGGCGCACCCAAGGTGCTCGAATACAACTGCCGCTTCGGTGATCCCGAAACCCAGCCGATCATGCTGCGGCTGCAATCCGATTTCATCGAGCTCATCGAGGCCGCGCTTGACGGCCAACTCGACCGGGTGCAGGCCCGATGGGACGCGCGTGCCGCGCTGGGCGTGGTCATGGCCGCCGGCGGTTACCCCGGAACATATCAAAAGGGTGATGTCATCTCCGGCCTGCCGTTGCAGCCGCAACCCGACTGCAAGGTTTTTCATGCCGGCACCGCCTTGGAGCATGGAGCCGTGGTCACGAACGGCGGGCGGGTGTTGTGCGTCACGGCGCTGGGCGCTACAGTTGGCGCGGCGCAACAACGCGCCTATGAACTTGTAAAAAAAATCCGGTGGCGCGGCGCGCAGTATCGCACCGACATCGGCCACCGCGCGATCACGCGGGAGACGAAGCAATAGACAGGATTAACAGGATTTCGCAGGATTCACCGGATTACTTCCAAAATGTTTTAATTTTGTTAATCCTTTTTAATCCTGTAAATCCTGTCCATTCAATTTAATTGGGACCAGCACGATGACCAAACCGTTTGTCGCCATCCTGATGGGTTCGGACTCCGACCTAGAGACCATGCAGACCACGGTCGAGACGCTCGACAAATTCCACATCGCGCGCGAAGTGCGGGTACTATCCGCGCACCGCACCCCCGACGCCACGCACGCCTACGTCAAGGACGCGGACGCCCGCGGGTGCGCCGTGTTCGTCGCCGCCGCCGGCATGGCGGCACACCTCGCCGGCACCGTGGCCACGCTCACCCACAAACCGGTAATCGGCGTGCCCATGGCTTCGGGCCCCCTCCAAGGTCAGGATGCCCTGCTCTCCACCGTGCAGATGCCGGGAGGAATTCCCGTCGCCTGTGTCGCGATCGGCAAGGCCGGCGCCATGAACGCCGCCTACCTGGCCGCGCAAATCCTCGCCCTCGGCGACCAGGAACTGGCGCAACGGCTGGCGGACGAACGCCGGGCCAATGCTTCGGAAATATTGGCCAAGGACAAGGCGCGGCGTGAAAAACTCGGCTCTGTGGAAGCCGGAAGCACCGGTCACGGAACCAAGCACGGAAAGTAAGCCCGTTGATTAGCGGCGAGGTGATTCACGCGGCACGCATCCTGCAACAAGGCGGTGTCGTGGCCTACGCCACGGAATACTGTTTTGGACTGGGGTGCAACCCCATGAACCACGCGGCGGTGCGGCGGCTGCTGCGCGTCAAACACCGCCCGGCCGGCAAGGGCCTGATACTCATCGCCGCAGATCTCGAGCAACTCGCGCCCTTAGTCAACAACATCCCATCCCATGTGCTGGCCACCTGGCCCGGTCCGCACACCTGGCTGCTCGAACCGCGCAGCGACGTGCCGCGGTGGATCACCGGCGAGCATCCGCGCCTGGCGGTGCGCGTCACCGCCCACGCCCAGGCCGCGGGCTTGTGCCGCATGGCAAGGATGGCCCTCGTCTCAACCAGCGCCAACCGCGCGGGCAGCCAACCGACGCGCAGCTATCGCGAGACCCTGAGGCGATTCAACGGCGAGGTGGATTACGTGTTGCCTGGAAAGGTGGGCGCTGCACCGGCGCCGACGCCGATCCATGACGCTGCCAGCGGCGAACTGGTCCGCCCAGGATAAATCCAATAGACAGGATTAACAGGATTTACATGATTAAAAACAAAAGCAAAAAACCAATTTTATGCTTTTTAAAATCCGGTTAATCCTGTAAATCCTGTCCATTCTATTTTTTACATGGCCTTCGACATACAGGTTGTACGCAATTACCTCCTCGACCTGCAGGATCGCATCTGCACGGCGCTGGAACAGGAAGACGGCAAGGGAAAATTCCGCGACGACACCTGGGAGCGCCCGGAAGGAGGCGGCGGACAATCGCGGGTGCTCACCGATGGCGCGGTATTTGAACAGGCAGGCGTGAATTACTCCCACGTCCATGGGAAAAATCTCCCGCCCTCGGCCACGGCGCAACGCCCGGAAATCGCGGGTCGTTCATTCCAGGCCCTGGGCGTTTCGCTCGTGATGCACCCGCGCAATCCGCATGTGCCCACGGCGCACTGCAACGTGCGGTTTTTCAGCGCCGAGCGGAACGGCGCCGACCCGGTATGGTGGTTCGGCGGGGGGTTCGATCTCACGCCGTATTACGGCTATGCGGAGGATTGCGTGCACTGGCACACAACCGCCCGATCGGCGTGCGAACCGTTTGGCGCCGATTATTATGCCCGCTTCAAAAAATGGTGCGACGATTATTTCTATCTCAAGCATCGCAACGAGCCGCGCGGGATCGGCGGCTTGTTCTTCGATGACTTCAACGAAAAGAATTTCGCGCACGCCTTCGGATTCATGCAAAGCGTGGGCAATCATTACCTGCCGGCGTATTTGCCGATCGTCCAGCGGCGCAAATCCGCGCCCTACGGCGAACGCGAACGCGATTTTCAGTTATATCGCCGCGGGCGGTACGTCGAGTTCAATCTGGTCTACGATCGGGGTACGCTATTCGGGCTTCAGTCCGGCGGCCGCGCCGAATCGATCCTGATGTCGCTACCTCCGGTCGTGAAGTGGCGTTACGACTGGAAACCGGCCGCGGGCACACCCGAGGCGAAACTCTACGAAGTCTTTTTAAAGCCCCGCGACTGGATCGCGACGGAGAGCCTATGACGAATCAAACACAGCTTCCCAACCGGCACGCGACACTGCGGCTGGTACCCATGCCGAAAGACACCAACGCCGGCGGCGACATTTTCGGCGGCTGGATCATGTCGCAGGTCGACATCGCCGCCTCCATCCCGGCTAGCCGGCGCGCCAAGGGGCGCGTGGTGAGCGTGGCGGTCAACGATTTCAAATTCGTCGCACCGGTTTTCGTCAACGACATCGTCAGTTTTTACTCCGACGTCATCAAGGTGGGCACCACTTCGATCACGGTGAAAGTCGAGGTTTTCGTCGAGCGCGGGCAACGCTCGCCGAAACCGGGCGAGGTGGTCAAGGTGACCGAGGCGGTGCTGACCTACGTCGCCGTGGATGAAAACCGGATCAAGCGCCCCGTGCCGCCGGAATGACGCGGTCTCCCGGCGGGTGGACAGCATCGGCTCCGGCCGCTAGGCTCTTTTCATGAACCAGATGGTGACAAAGGATGATGCATGGCAGGAACGCCCCGTTGCTTACTCGACGGTCGCGTTCGCCGTCATCATTCTGCTGAGTTTCATCTCCGGCCTCCACGCGGCCGATTCGCCGGTGCTGATGATCCTGGAGCACGTGGAAGCCAACGCGAAGATCCAAACCAAAATCGAAACCAAGGGCGGTTTGATCGCCTCTCCGTTCAAGGGTAAGCCACAGGAAAAATGGAGCATCCGCCCCGGCGAGGCCCTCACCGCCGAGTCCCGGCCCGGTGAACGGGCGGTCAACTTCTTCCAGGGCTCCGGCATTCAACGCACGCTGCTTTTTATCGTGCGGGTCCGCTATTTTCAGAACAGCGAAGGCAAGTGGGTGCCGCAGTTTCAGCTTAACGAAGAGCCGCTGGTGGTGCGTGGCAAGGACGGCCGCTGGAAACCGCTCACCACGATTCACGGCGTACCCAACCTTATCGTACAGACCGGCACCGCGTTGCCCAATGCCGAAGGATACTCCACTGCGCTCGAGCTCGGCTTCACCACCGGCGCCACGCCGATCGACGCGTGGCAAGTGCAGTAGAACCGGGCCGGTTATTTTTTCTTCAGCAGCTCCAGAAACGGCGTAACCAGATCGATCGGCAGCGGGAAAACAATGGTGTTGCTCCTATCGTTGGCCATGCCGGCCATGGTCTGGAGATAGCGCAGTTGCAGGGCCTGCGGACTCTTGCTCAAAAGATCCCCCGCCTGCACCAGCTTTTCCGCAGCCTGCAATTCGCCCTCGGCATGAATCACCTTGGCGCGCCGCGTGCGCTCGGCCTCGGCCTGTTGCGCAATGGCGCGCACCATGGTGGGATCGATGTCGATGTGCTTGATCTCGACGCTCGAGACCTTGATACCCCAGGCGTCCGTGGCCGCGTCGAGGATTTTCTGGATGTCGGTGTTGAGCTTGTCGCGCTCGGCCAGCATTTCGTCGAGTTCGTGCTTGCCGAGCACGCTGCGCAGCGTGGTCTGGGCCAGCTGGCTGGTAGCGGAGTAATAATCCTCCACCTGGATAATAGAACGCTGCGGGTCAATCGCGCGGAAATACACCACGGCGTTGACCTTGACCGAGACGTTGTCGCGCGATATCACGTCCTGCGGCGGCACGTCCATTACAATGGTGCGCAGGTCCACCTTCACCATCGATTGAATGCCGGGGATGATGACGATCAGGCCCGGCCCCTTGACCTTCCAGAAGCGCCCGAGCATGAACACTACGCCGCGCTCGTATTCCCGCAGAATGCGGAAGGCGGAGAAAATCAACAGCACGATTAAAATAAAAACAAAACTCGTTGTGGTGATGAATCCCATGTTAGTTACCCTCCGGGTTAAACGGCTCCACCGTTAGAATCAGGCCCTCTATTTTGACGACTTTTACTTTCTGTCCGCGTTTGAGCGCCGCCGTGGTAGTCGCCCGCCACTCCTCGCTGTGCATCCGCACGCGGCCCTCGCCTTTGAAATTCTCCAGCGCCTCGCCGATGGCGCCAATCATTTCTTCCTTACCACTTACCACCGTGCGTTGGCGCGCCTTCATCGCCATGATGACGACACTTATAAAGAACACCGCGCTGACCAGGGCCACCGCCACGATCAGGGGCCAGGAGATGGTATAACCCTCAACGTCCGTGTCCATGAGGATGATTGAACCGACGACAAACGCCACCACCCCGCCGATGCCGAGCGCGCCGAAGCTCGGCATGAACGCCTCGCCCACCATGAAGGCGATGCCGAGCAGGATCAACCCCAGGCCGGCAAAGTTGATGGGCAGGATCTGAAAGGCATACAGCGCGAGCAGCAGGCAGATGCCGCCCACCACGCCGGGAAGCACGTAACCCGGATTCCACAGTTCGAAGAACAGTCCATAGATGCCGAGCAGCATGAGGATGTACGCCACGTTCGGGTCGGCGATGACCGCGAGCAGGCGGTTGCGCCAGTCCGGATCGTAGCCGTGGATTGCCAGTCCTTCCGTTTTCAAGGTGATGTCACGACCCTGCATGTTCAGCTTGCGGCCGTTGAGCTGCTTGAGCAGGTCGGCGGTGTCGGCGGCGATGAGATCGGCGACGTTCAGTTTCACTGCTTCCTCGGCCGGGATCGAATCGGCATCACGCACCGCTTTCTCGGCCCACGCAGCATTGCGCCCACGCATCTGCGCCAGGCTGCGGATGTAGGCGATCGCATCGTTCATGGCCTTTTCATCCATGCCGGGCTTGGCGGGTTTTTCCTTTTTATCCTTCTTATCATTCTTATCATTCTTGTCCTTTGAATCTTTTTTGTCTTCCTTATCCGCCGGCTTGGAGCCCCCGCCCGGATCGGGAACACCGCCGATATGCACTGGCGTCGCGGCACCGACATTGGTCGCGGGCGCCATGGCGGCGATGTGGGACGCGAGCAGGATGTAAGCCCCGGCGCTGGCGGCGCGCGCCCCGGAGGGCGCGACGAAGGTCACGACGGGTACGGGTGAGGCGAGGATATCCTGGATGATGCGGCGCATCGCGGTGTCGAGCCCGCCGGGCGTGTCCATCCTCAAAATGACAAGTACCGCCGCTTGGTCTTTCGCCCGTTCCAGACCGCGATGTATGTAGTCGCTCGTCGCCGGCCCGATCGCGCCGCTCACGTTGAGCAGCACGACCTGTCCCGGCGGAACGGGGTCCTTGCCCAGCAGCAGGAGCGGCCAGGCGGCGAGCAGAAAAAACAGGATGCGCCAGCGCCTCATACGGTAACACCATACCAGACTCCGGGCCTCGGGGAGAACTATGCCCCGGTGGGAGGAAACAGTGATGCTGGTTACGAGCCGAACAGCAAGGAAACAACCCTTACCCTAAGACCCCAATACACCGCGTCGGGCGGACGCCGGTACGGCGAGTTGGGATGGATCGCGAACGATACGCTGAGGAATCAGACCGTAAGGCTTAGATGCACTTTTTGACTGTCTGCCAGTCGTAGTTGCCGTTCGTGACCTGCTGCACCACGAGACACTTTCCATACAGCCTGCCGAATTGTCGCCCTTCCTCCTTGCTGGCCACAAAATCCGGCATGGATTTCAACAGTTGCGCGGTGCAGATCGGCGCCACGGCGGCGACTTCCGATTCGCAGTGTTGTTGCGAGACGCTGAGGCACGAGCGATATCGCTGCTCCGCGCACAATTTTCGCGGGGACTCCCGCTCCATAAACTGCAGGTAGACTTGCGTCGGCACCGTGTCGGCCGCAGTGTCGGTTGCCGCCTTGATTGCCGAGACACCGGCGGGCGGTGGTGTGGCCGCGTAGGCGGCAAGCAGCGAGGCTGCAAAAAAGATGGCGCCGATTAGATATTGCTTAGGCATGACCGCTCCCTTGGGCGACTGTTCGTGTTCGTTTGGCGGAGGCGTTGACCCGATTGGATCACGCCGCGAGGTGTAACGCTGTCCGCAAGACGGTGTTTTTAAGTATAGACCCTGAATTTCGGGGGAGGCGTGATGCGCTCTCTGCCGCAAAAGTTGTAATAAAATCAGCGGCGATGCGGATGTGACAGATAGCGCAGGATGAATTCAAGGGTTTCGAAGCGGTTGTAGGCCTCCTGCAGGCTCGCCCCCCAGACCGTGGGGCCGTGGCCGCGTACCAGGAGCGCAGTCAGTGGCGGCGGCACCTTTTTAAATCGCGCTTCGATTGCTTGCGCGATCTTCGTAACATCGAGATGATTCTCGAAGGCCGGCAAATCCACCTTCGGGTTCTGTTCCCAGATATCGAAACCCTTGATCATCTCAAGCGGCGGCAGCCGCAAACCCTTCGCTCCCTTTTTCACGCGCTCAGCCGTAAGGCAGGATTCCACGAGATGCCCGTGCAGGCAGGCGCGTGCGTCGGGAAACAGCGTGTAGAGAGTGCGGTGGATGCCGGTCTCGGCCGACGGCTTGTTGTCCGGTCGGGCGCGCTCGACGACCTCGCCATCCTTCACGCGCACCCGCAGAAAATCATTGTCATCCAGCCGGCCCTTGGGCTTGCCGCTGGCCGTGATCCAGAAATGCGCGTCATCATCGCGCGCCGAGAGATTGCCCGCCGTGCCCGCCATCCAGCCGCGCGCATGGAAGTCGTGCGCGATCTCTACGAGCGCCGCACGGGGCGGAAGATCATCGAGTGTCTGGGCCATCTTCAATCGGCGGCTTGCGTTGGAACCGGATCGGGCGCCATGATGGGCATGTTAAGAGGCGTCAATTTCAATGTCCACATCTTGTCAGCCTACGGATCAGAGCATGCCCGAGCGATTCGTCAGTGAAGCCATCAAGCCCGTGGTGGCCACGTATGACACCTCGCGGATGGCGCTTGGGGAACCGGGACCGCCGCGGGAGTTCGTATGGCGTGGCCGCACCATCGAGGTTGCCGCGGTCATGCGCAGCTGGCGCGAAACCGGGAAGTGCCGCCATGGCAGTCCCGAGTTATACGTTCGCAAACACTGGTACGAAGTCGCCACGATCTCCCACGAAACGATGATCATTTATTTTCAGCGGCAGCCACGCGGTGGACGTCGAGGTGACCGGTGGTGGCTGTTCAGCATTCGTGATTCGGCATAAGTCATGTTGACATTGAATATTTAATGGCGTTCTAACACCCGGAGAATGGGGCGTCAGTTGTTCATTGGGCGGTCGCAGCGCCCATGGCATGGCGCAATTCGGCGCTCCCTGTTAGGCTAGTTCCACAAAAAATCCGTTACCCGCAACAGGAGGAGACAATGCTTACCTTGGCCAGATTTGCCCTGGCGGTGACGCTTTCGCTGCTGCTTGGCTTATTCGTCGGCATTGCGCCGGTACCCGCCGCAACCAAAATCAAGTATGCGTTAGGCGACGTGATTTCCATCGATGAACTGCCGCTGCTTGTGGCGGTCGAGCGCGCGAAGCAGCGCGGCGTCGAAGTCGAAGTCACGGCGTTCAAGAACGAGGAGATCGCGACCCAAGCCGTGATCAACGGCCAGGCCGACATCGGCCAGGGCACGCCCTACGCCGCGGTTCAGAAAGTAACCATCCCGATCCGGTTTTTCTATCAGTTGAGTTCACTCCAGTTTTTCCCGATTGTGAACCAGGAGAGCTACAAGAATTGGAAAGACCTTGACGGCCAGGACATCGCCGTCCACGCCCGTGGCTCGGGAACCGAGGCGATCATGATGCTGATGGCCAAGGAGCACGGGATCAAGTACAAGAGCGTGAGTTATGTCCCCGGTTCCAACGTGCGCGCGCTGGCGCTGCTGAAGGGTACGATCAAGGCCTCGATCCTGGACGCGAGCAACAAGAACCTGGTGATGAAGGAAGCGCCGGATAAGTTCATGGTGCTGCCGTTGGGACAGGTGAAGGCCAGTGACGAGGCATTGTTCGCCACGAAGGAATTTCTCGACAAGAATCAGGCCGCCGTCGCGGTGTTCCTGGAAGAGCTGATCAAGGTAAACCGCGCCATCAACGCCGACCCGAAGGCAATGCCGGATGAACGCAAAAAGCTCGGACTGCTGAAGGATATTCCCGCCAAGCTGGAAGATGAAATACTTCCTTATTTCCAGGAAGGAGTTAAGAACGACATCTTCCCCAACGACGGCGGCGGCGCGCGCGCGGCCGAGAACGACCTGGAGTTTTTCAGCCTGTCCGGCGCTCTCAAGGGCGAGAACCTCAAGGTGGAGGATTTCTGGACTTTCGCGCCGCTCAAGGCCGCGCTCGACAAGGTCAAGTGATCGCTAGTGATCGTGGGATGCCCGGTGTCCCGCTTCCGTGAGCCGTCCCGACGTCGCGAAATCTGAAATGTAAGTAATGCGCCAACCGCCCGTTGCCGGTCACATCGTTTGGCAGCTGATCTCCTTTGTGTGCTTTTTCGGCCTGTGGGAGCTCGTGGGGCGCTGGCCGATCAGCGCGACGTTCCCGCCGTTCAGTCAGACGTTGCTGGCGCTGTGGCAGATGATCGCGGACGGAAGCCTCGGTAATGCCTATCTTTCCACGTTGCAGCCGCTTGTCATCGGCATCGTGCTGTGCGGAATGGCCGGAATCGGATTCGGCATCGGCATGGGGCTGTCGCGCACGATCGAGTGGTTCTCGCTGCCGATTTTCATCATCCTGCAGGCCGCGCCGATGGCGGCGATCATCCCGCTGATCACCTACCTCTACGGGATCGGGCTGACTTCCAAGGTGCTGGCGGTGATTCTATTGGCCGCGCCCGTGATTGTGATGAACTCCTATAAAGGAATCCGCAACACGAATCCGTCGCTGATCCAGATGTCGCGCTCGTTTCTCGGTACCCGGCGACAGCAGGTGGTGAAAATCATTCTTCCGCACGCCGCAGCGCTCATTTTCACCGGCCTGCGATTGGGGCTGGCGATGGGATTCATCGGCGTGGTGATCGCGGAGCTTTTGATCACCCCGACCGGCATCGGCGATCTGATCACCTATCACAGTTCGGTCGCCGACTACCCGAAGATGTTCGCTTCGATCGCCTCGATCATCGCGTTCGCGGCGGTCACGATCCATGCGCTCGAGCGCGTGGAGCGTCGCCTGTTCCCGTCCGAGATTCGTGGAGCGTAACGATGCCGGATGACGCCATTGTCGAGGTCGAGGGGATCGGCAAGACCTATCCCGGCGGCGTCGAGGCCCTCAGGAACGTGAACCTGGCGTTCCCGCGCGGGAAACTCAGCACGCTGCTCGGCCCGAGCGGCTGTGGGAAAACGACGTTGCTCAAGATCATCGCCGGTTTAATACCGCACAACGCCGGCGAGGTGCGGGTCAACGGAAAAAAAATCCAAGGTCCGGGGCCGGAGCGCGCCTTCGTGTTCCAGGACTTCGCGCTCATGCCGTGGGCGACGGTGCTGCGGAACGTCGCCTTCGGCCTGGAATTGCGCGGTGATCCCCGGGCGCAGCGCGAAGCAACCGCGCGCCGGTATATCGCCGAGGTGGGCCTGAGCGGATTCGAGGCGAGCCATCCGAACCAGCTCTCCGGAGGCATGCGGCAACGCGTCGGGCTTGCCCGCGCGCTCGCGGTGGATGCCGACATCATATTGATGGATGAGCCGTTTTCCTCGGTTGACGAGCAAACGCGGCGCAAGTTTCAGGAAGACCTGCTCGATTTGTTGCGGCACCGGCGGAAGACCGTGATCTTCGTCACCCACAGCATCGAGGAGGCGGCGTATCTTTCCGATCAGATCGCGCTGCTGTCGCCGCGACCCGGCACGGTGTCCAGGATCATCCGTCCCAACGTGGATCGCGGCCGCGGCGCCGATGAGATTCGGCGCGATCGGAATTACCTGGACACGGTGGACGAAATCTGGCAAATCCTGAAGCAATATGTGTGAGGAAGTGACATGACGTTATTCGGCAAGAAGATTCCGATTGTTTTTTCGCTCCTGATCTGGTTTATCGTCTGGGAGGCGATCGGCCAAGCAAAATTTTCGCCCATCATTCCGCCGTTCAGCGGCGTGATTCAGGCCGCGATCACGATCCTGCCGACCGAGAAGTTCCACACCGCAGCCATGATTTCGCTGCGCTCGTTCGGCATCGGCATGGCGTTGGCCATCCTCGCCGGTATCCCGCTCGGCATCCTGATGGCGCGGGTGCAGGGCGTGGGCCGGATCCTCGGGATGTGGGTCAATATTTTCGTGAGCGCGCCGATCTCCGCGCTCGTGCCGTTGCTGATGGCGGTGGTAGGCATCGGCGAAACCACGGTGGTCGTCACGGTGTTTCTGTTCGCCGTGTTCGTGATCATCCTCGATACCCAAATCGGCGTGGTGCACGCGGACCGGTCGCTCGTGGACATGGCGCGCGCTTTCGGAGCTAAACGCCATCAGATTTATACCAAGGTGCTGATTCTGAGCGCCTTGCCGGAAATGCTCGCGGGCTTGCGCCTGGGCGCGATCCGCGGCGTGAAAGGGGTAGTAATTGGCCAGTTGCTCGTCGCCATTATCGGCGTGGGGGAACTTTTCGAGCTGTATTCCCAGCACTTTCTCATGGAGGAATTCTGGGCGCTGGTGGTCACGGTGTTCCTGTTTGCCTTCGCGGTCTCCGAGGCCATCGCCGCCCTCGAGCGCCGCGTCGAATATTACGCCAGCGCCCGTTAACGGAAGTTTGGTACGCTCATCGGGTTGGTGAATGGATAGCGGTCATCATTTTTTGAAATACTCGGAGAAACTTTATGACATTTGTCATTCCCGTACCGGCGATTCCCGCCCTCGACGTTAAGGGAACGGAGGCGAAATTTCCCGTGCATCGCATCTACTGCATCGGGCGCAACTACGCCGAGCACGCCCGCGAGATGGGCCACGATCCCGATCGCGAGCCGCCGTTCTTCTTTCAGAAACCGGCCGATGCGCTGCTGCCGAACGGCGGCGACTTCCCCTATCCCGCGAAGACGAGCGACCTGCATTTCGAGCTCGAACTCGTCGTGGCGCTCGGCCAGGGCGGGGTAAACATCGAGGCCGCCAAGGCGCTCGATTACGTCTACGGCTATGCCGTCGGCATCGACATGACGCGGCGCGATTTGCAGGCTGAGGCGAAGAAACTCGGGCGACCTTGGGAGGTCGGCAAGGCCTTCGAGAAGTCCGCGCCGTGCTCGGCGATTGTGCCCACGAGCCAAATCGGGCATCCGTCGAAGGGCGCCATTTGGCTGACGGTCAACGGCAAAACCCGCCAGCGCGGGGACCTGTCGCAACTGATCTGGAGCATTCCGGAATCCATATCGCACCTCTCAAGTTTCTTCACGCTCGCCCCCGGTGATCTATTGTTCACCGGCACGCCCGCCGGCGTCGGCGCCACCCAGCGCGGCGATCGGCTCCAAGGCGGCGTGGACGGCGTGGGCGAGATTGAGATTCGGGTGGTGTGAGCACGCGCGCGCGGCGAGGAGCCAAACGCTTGTTCGAGCCGACACACGCGTTCTGCCACCTCTCGTGAATTTCGATAAGCTGCGTCTACTTCAACACACGCGGGGTGTGGTTGAACACGTGACGCTTTGAGCTAAAGCGCGATGAAAAAACATCGAAAATTCGTCGTTAACGACCTTATGCCTTTGAGGGGGAAACCTTTATGACACAAGAACACTTGTTTAGCGATGCCTACCAACCCATCCAGATTGCGCGGCGGGTGGAAAGCATGGGCGTGGCGAAGGCACGAGCGGATACCTTAACCATGCTCGTGCTGGCAGTGCTCGCCGGGGCGTTCATCTCGCTTGGCGCGCTCTTTTTCACCGTAGTAGTGACCGATGCCAGTCTTGGCTTCGGTGTTACCCGTTTGCTCGGTGGCCTGAGTTTTTGTCTCGGTCTGGTTCTTGTCGTGATCGGCGGAGCCGAACTTTTTACTGGCAACAACCTGATGGCGATGGCTTGGGCAAGTAATCTGATCGGTACCCGCGATGTGCTGAGGAACTGGTTTCTCGCCTACCTTGGCAATGTCATCGGCTGCCTGGGAACGGTTCTCATTGTCGTGTGGGCCGATACGGCCAACGTGGGCGGCGGCGCAGTGGGGGAAACCGCGCTTCAGATCGCCCGCGCCAAGTCGGATCTCACCTTAAGCGAGGCTTTCGCGCGCGGCATCCTGTGTAACGCACTCGTGTGCCTGGCGGTTTGGCTCGCGATGGGTGGGCGCAGCGTAGCGGACAAAATATTGGGCATTATTTTTCCCATCAGTGCCTTCGTGACAATCGGCTTCGAGCACTCGATCGCGAACTGGTTCTTTCTGCCATACGGGCTTGCATTGGATGGGCAAGGCGTTGTGTCGATTATCGGTGCCGGCAGAAACCTCGCCGCAGTGAGCGCGGGTAACATCGTCGGCGGAACGCTCTTGGTCGCCGGCGTGTATTGGCTCGCCTACCTGCGAGGCGGACACGGGGCGAAAGTCCGGCGATCTTGATTGGCGATGGCGTTAGACACCGATGTACCATCAATCAATAACGTGCAGCCGACAGCGATTCATGTCGCGGTTGAGAACGGGCGTTAGAGGCGGAAGAGGCGGAAAATTCTCCTGGAAGCGCTAATCCTTTCAACCTCGGTTGTCGCACTCGCCGAGATGGGCGATAAGACCCAGCTTTTGTCATTTGTGCTGGCGGCAAAACTTAAGCGTAGGGTCCCGATCATTCTGGGCATTCTCTTCGCGACGCTCGCCAATCATTTTCTCGCCGGTTACCTGGGTGCGTGGGTCGCAGGGCTGGTATCCCCCGGGGTACTCAAGTGGATCGTTGCCCTCGCGTTCTTCGCCTTCGGCGCGTGGGCGCTCAAGCAAGACAAGCTGGAGGAAAACCGGAATCTTCGGGGCGCCGGTGTGTTCCTGACGACTCTCATTGCGTTCTTTCTGGTGGAGATGGGCGATAAGACTCAGCTGGCCACGGTCGCGCTGGCGGCCCGCTACGATTCACTCGTCGCGGTGGTTCTGGGAACGACCCTGGGCATGATGATTGCGAATGTTCCCGCTGTCTGGATCGGCGGGGCGCTGGCCCATCGAGTCAATATGCGGGTGATGCGTTGGGTGGCGGCGGGGCTGTTCGTTCTGCTTGGCATCTTAGCGTTGCTGGCGTGGAATCCACGCGCGTAGCTCCGCTCCATCCAGCCTAGGGAGCAGACATCGGGCGAGTCACGCGCGCTCGGCTGTCGCCATGCGCAATTTTCGATATGCTGCGCCTGTTTCAAATCGAATCGGGCGCGAATAAACCCGCGCTTTGTCAGGCGCCGCTGGTCATTACTAATGCATTGGCCTGCTCCGGCGTAATGTGCGATTACTGTCATCCTGACGCGAGATAGGCGCAAATGAAAATAGAACGACATCTCCGGGCAATTCTGTTTGATTTGTTCGGGACGGTGCTGGATTGGCGGGGTTCGATCCTTGACGAACTGGCCGAGTTCGGGAAAAAGCACCGTTATGAAGCGAACTGGAGCGAATTCGCTGACCGCTGGCGCGCGGGGTTCCGGACACTCCAATCCCGAATCGCTCAAGGTGAAACTGCCTGGATGACCATGGACGAAATTCACCGTTCGGTGCTGGATCGGCTGCTCGAAGAGCTTGACGTACCTGGTCTCGAAGATGAAGAAGTTGCAAATCTGAATTGCGCCTGGCACCGGCTGCGGCCGTGGCCGGATGCGGTCGAAGGCATTGTCCGCCTCAAACGCAAATACATCGTATCCCCGCTGTCGAACGGCAGTTTGTCAATGCTGATCGCGGCCTCGAAGCATGCCGGGCTGCCCTGGGATTGCGTGTTGTCGTCCGCCATGTTCGCAAGTTACAAACCCGATCCGAAAGTGTACCGGGGCGCCGCAAGCCTGCTGGGATTGGCCCCGCATGAAGTAATGCTGGTGGCCGCGCATGCCTACGATACGGATGGCGCGCGCGCCGCCGGTTTCAGGACGGCGTACGTTTTTCGCCCGGAAGAATTCGGGCCCGGGCGTGGAGAGGATCCGGGTGATACGTCCCGGTTCGACTTCGTCGCAGCGAACTTTCTGGAATTGGCGGACGCGCTGGGGGCTTGAACGAATGGCGCCGGCGCGGTTTGCTCCTGTAATAATGTGAAAGCCCGCAAGCGGATTTTCTGGCTCACGCTGATCGGCGTTGTCGCCATCGTCGGCCCGGGTGCAATTTACCTTTACCTGCTGGGCAATACCCCGCTCTCCTTCGCGAGCATGGATTTCGACGGCAACGGGCTTGTGACTTTCGGCGAACTTGCCTACGCCGGCGCGTATGAAACACGGCGGGTACCCGTGGCGGAAAAGTCATGCACGGAGTTTTACTCTTTGAAAGACGGCCGGCGATTGAAACTGGAATGCGACGCATGCGATACCGCCCCGGAATCTCTTCCATATAATTCTGATTTTAAAAAAAGGAGTTGCTGATGCTTGACTGGATAGCAAGCCCCGAAGCATGGATTGCACTCGGGACATTAACCGCTCTGGAGATTGTCCTAGGCATCGATAACATTATTTTTATCTCGATCCTGGTAGGGCGCCTCCCTGAAAATCAACGCAACGTCGCGAGACGACTGGGTCTCAGTCTCGCAATGATTGCCCGACTCGCTTTGCTGTTCTCGATTGCCTGGGTCATGGGGTTAACCGAGCCGTGGTTCACCGTTTTCAATCAGGCGATTTCGGGGCGTGATGTCATCCTGATCGGCGGGGGCCTGTTTCTTCTGGCTAAAGCGACGCATGAAATACACAACAGCCTTGAAGGAATCGAGGATGACGCCAGAGCCATCCTTCCCATGAGCCTCGGGATGGTGCTGGTGCAAATCGCGATACTGGATATAGTTTTTTCACTGGATTCGGTCATTACGGCTGTCGGTCTGGTCAAGCAAGTGTCGATCATGGCCATCGCGATTATCCTGGCGGTGGTTGTCATGCTGATGGCGGCAAAACCGATCGGGGATTTCGTCGACCAGCACCCTACCATCAAGATGCTGGCGCTTTCGTTTTTGATACTGGTCGGCGTCACCTTGATCGTTGAGGGTTTCGATGTTCACATTCCGCGGGGATATATCTATTTCGCCATGGCTTTTTCGGTAACGGTGGAGATGTTGAATATACGTATGCGCCAAAAAAGGGCACAACCGGTCAGGCTGCACAAACCGCTACGTGAGTTTGCCGAAGACATGGATAAATCGGGATAACCGCAGCGGTACGGCGGCAGATTAACCTGCGACATATAACCGGGCATCGAGCAGCGCCGGAGCACGAGGTGTTCGGGAAACAGGCGCTGAAATTCCCGCGGTTTTCACGTTGTTTTTCCTGGCCCCGGTGTTCCCGCGACTCGCCTATTTCGCCGGGAAAACCCCGTCAATTTCTTGAACACGTGCATAAATGGACCTCACGGCAGGGGTTGTGAATAATGCAAGGCTGGCATCAAGGAGAATAAAACATGCCCCTCGTTCGTATTTCCCTGCTGCAAGGAAAATCCCCCGAATACCGGAAGCAGATCGGCGATGTGGTGCACCGGGCCATGGTGGAAAAAATCAATTGCCCGCCGCAGGATCGCTTTCAACTGATCACGGAACATGCCCGGGATAATTTTCTATACGCTCCTGTCTACCTGGGTATCCCCCATTCCGACAATCTCGTTATCATTCAGATCACACTGAATGAGGGGCGAACGACGGAATTGAAAAAAGCCCTTTACCAGGCCATCGTCGAGGGATTACAAAAGGAGATCGGCCTCGACAAGCAGGATGTTTTTATAGGCCTAATCGAGGTCAAAAAGGAGAATTGGTCTTTCGGCAATGGGTTGGCGCAGTATGCCGGCTGATTCCCGATATGAGGAGCCGGACCTGTGTCACTGCCGTCAACGTAGGCCGGATGCCCAACAGGGCGTGCGGGTATCCGGAATCCGATCGCAAGCGTAACCATGGAGGAACGATATCGATGACCGTTAAAACTGAGTTGGTTAAAAAAATCGGCGATGTCCTGGTGGATACCTTTCATTACCTCGCGCTGTTCGTTATCGGCGCCACCATTGTCTGGTCGGCCGTACATAAATACATAGACATCATGGCTACCGGTCACGCGCCATTGGAAGATATCCTGCTGCTCTTCATCTACCTCGAACTGGGTGCCATGGTCGGCATTTATTTCAAGACGCACCGTTTACCGGTGCAGTTCCTGATATATATCGCCATCACCGCGTTGTCACGGCATCTGGTCATCGACGTTCAGAAGGTCTCCGACGCGTTTCATCTTTACGTGCTCCTGAGCGTCACCGGCGCCATCGTCATACTGAGCTTCGCCATACTGGTCCTGACGTTTACCGGGCGAAAATACGGCCGCCCGGAAGACGTCATCGGAACGACGAAATACAAGAATTAATACCGGGGCGGCGTGCCGGTGCATCGACCCTGGCAGTACCGGCCGGATCTCAACCTTTACGCGAACGCCATTTCGCGTTCCGTATACACCGGCGCCCAGCCGGCGGTGTCGATAAAATAACGCACCGCCTTGATCCGCTTCGAGTCCTTCATCTCGAACCAGTGCTCGGTATTCGCGGGAACATTGATGTAGTCACCGGCCGCGACTTCGAGCATGAATTGCTCGCCGTCCGGCTCGACAAAACCGAAGAATCCGCGTCCGGCAAGGATGTAACGCACTTCGTCGTCGGTGTGATAATGAATTTTGTCGAATTTTCCGAGCATATCGGGCAGACCCGGGATGTCCTCGTGGATCACCACCATGTCGCGGGTGACATAACCCTTTTCCCGCTTGAGTTCCTCGAACCGATTCTGCACCAGGCCAAGCAGTTCCTCTTTCTCCGCGTCGTTCAGACCCTGCTTGGCAAGCAGCTCCCCGGCGCGGCTTCCCGTCGGCGCGGGCCAGTGACGCAACGTGATGCCCAGCGATGACAGGCGACGTTGAATGGCTGGCAGGTCTTTCAGCTCCTTGCCGTTTGGAAAAATGATCCGGGCCATGATCGTTTCCTCCTTCAGGTAGTGTTAAGTGGGTTTCATCCGATGACCGGTTTGTCGCTTCCGGGACGGCGTACCGACGGTTTGACCAGGCGTTTTGCACCGGCCACCGGTTCGACAGGCGCCGGCGCCGAAGGTGCCGGGCGGGTTTCGGAATGGCGCGGCGGGCGCGACTCCGATTCGAGTCGGCGCGTCTCGCGACCGCCGCGTTGTTCATGTTCCGCGTGCTGGCGCTTGGGATGCGCCCCGGGGCGTCGTTCCGGGCGCCGGCCGCGACCCCGCTCCATGCCGGGTCGCGCGCGATGTTCACGCTTAACGGGCGGATCGAGCTTGGGCAACATCTCCGGCGAGATCGGCACGGTCGGTATTTTATGGCCGAGATAGTCCTCGATTTCCGGCAGCGAGAACACGAAACGCTCGCAGGCAAAGCTCACGGCGTCGCCGCTCGCGCCCGCGCGCGCGGTCCGCCCGATCCGGTGGATATAGTCCTCGGCATTCTGCGGCAAATCGAAATTGAAAACATGTGATACGTCCGGGATATGCAGCCCGCGCGCGGCTACATCGGTCGCGACCAGCACCGGCAACCGGCCTTCCATGAAATCGTGCAGGATGCGCAACCGCTGCGTCTGGGGCACGTCACCCGATAGAACCTCCGCGTTTAACCCGTTTCCCTTGAGCCACGCTGCGATGGTTTCCGCGGCATCCTTGGTATTGGCAAACACGAGGCTGCGGGTCGGGTCCCTGCCTCGCAGCAAGTGGACGAGCAGCGGTATTTTTTCTTCAACCGCGGTGTGATACAGCGCCTGCGTCACCTTGTCGACGGTACGCTTGTCCGGCTCGATGCGCACGAACTGGGGGTTGTTCATGTGCTCATAGGCGAGTTCGGTGACGCGATAGGAAAGTGTCGCCGAAAACAGCATGCTCAGTCGTTTGTCCGGTGGTGGCATGCGCCGCAGGAGGAAGCGGATGTCCTTGATGAAGCCGAGATCGAACATGCGGTCGGCTTCATCCAACACCATCACTTGCACGGCATGCAGATCGAAGACATGCTGCTTGAAATAATCGATAATACGGCCGGGCGTGCCGATCAGCACGTCCACGCCTTCCTCCAGCATCTTGCGCTGCGAGTCGTAGCCGGTGCCGCCGAACACGAGACCGAGCCGGAATCCGGTGTGCTTGCCCAGGACCTCGGCGTCCTTGTGAATCTGCACGGCAAGTTCACGTGTCGGTGCCAGCATGATGGCGCGCGGCTGGTTGGCCCGGCGGTCTCCAACAGGTGTGCGCAACAAATGGTTAAAGGCCGCGAGCAGGAACGCCGCGGTCTTGCCGGTGCCAGTCTGCGCCTGCCCGGCAACATCCTGGCCGGCCAGCGCCAGCGGCAGCGCTTCGGCCTGGATGGGGGTGCAAAATTCGAAACCGGTTTCACGCACGCCCAGGGCCAACGCCTCGGGCAAATTCAGGCCGGCAAAGGATATATCTGTAAGGTGGTGTTCACTCATAAATTTCAGGATTGTCAAGCATAACATCTTGCTTTTCCGTCAGCACTTATTGGTAGTTAATCTGGCTGACTTGCAATCCGAGGGGGTTTCTGCTCAAACTTATAGTTGTAACCCTATTCAATTTGTCCGCCCGCGGCCAGCCGGTCCGGCCGAATCACTTTCCACATTTATATACGGGAGGCTTGAAGCAAATGAGTCATGGCATTGTCAACATCAGCGATGATAGCTTTGAGACGGAAGTACTCAGGGCTGATGGGCCGGTGCTGGTGGACTATTGGGCGGAGTGGTGCGGTCCGTGCAAGATCATTGCACCGGTGTTGCAGGAAATCGCCGAGGAGTTCAAAGGCAAGCTCAAGGTCGCCAAGCTTAATATTGACGAAAACCCGCAAACCCCGCCCAAGTACGGCATCCGCGGCATCCCGACCCTGATGCTGTTCAAGAACGGCAATGTCGAGGCCACCAAGGTGGGGGCGGTATCCAAGTCGCAACTCACCGCATTTATCAATGGCAATCTATGACAATTTTCCGGGGTCCCCGATGGACTGGACGGGGGCCGAGACAGATGCTAAGGTTGAATGGCGCAAGTGAAAAAATCCAAAGACGTTCCTGCTTTATAAACTAACTTCCTGTTCATTCTTACCCCGGATTTCAACGGCGGGTCGCATGCACTCTCGATGTGTCCGGAAGTGATGACCACATGAATGCTGGACTTATGAACCTGTCTGAACTCAAGCGCAAGCCCGCCACGGAGCTTGCGGAAATGGCCGCTGCCCTCGAGGTGGAAGGCGGCGGCCGATTACGCAAACAAGACCTGATCTTCGCGATCCTCAAGGCGCAGGCCAAAAAAGGCGAGGACATCATCGGCGAAGGCGTGGTCGAAATTCTGCAGGACGGATTCGGGTTTCTGCGATCGGCGGATGCCTCCTACCTGGCCGGGCCGGACGACATCTACGTTTCCCCGTCGCAGATACGCCGCTTCAATTTGCGAACCGGAGACACCGTCAAAGGCAACATCCGCCCCCCGAAAGAATCCGAACGCTACTTTGCCCTCCTTAAAGTCGACGAAATAAATCTTCAGAATCCGGACGAATCCAAGAATAAGGTACTGTTCGAAAACCTGACGCCGCTTCATCCGACGGACCGGTTCCGGCTCGAGCGCGACAACGCCTCGACCGAAAATCTGACCGCACGTGTGATCGACCTGATCGCACCCATCGGCAAGGGCCAACGCGGTCTGCTGGTCTCGCCGCCCAAGGCCGGCAAAACCGTGATGCTGCAAAACATCGCCCACGCCATCACCGCCAACCATTCCGATGTGTTCCTGATCGTGCTGCTCATCGACGAGCGGCCGGAAGAAGTCACCGAAATGCAGCGCTCGGTGCGCGGTGAGGTGATTTCATCCACTTTCGACGAGCCGGCGTCGCGTCACGTCCAGGTCGCCGAGATGGTGATCGAAAAGGCCAAGCGACTCGTCGAGCACAAAAAGGACGTCGTGATTCTGCTCGACTCGATCACCCGCCTGGCGCGCGCCTACAACACGGTGGTTCCGGCTTCCGGCAAGGTTTTAACGGGCGGCGTTGATGCCAATGCCTTGCAACGGCCGAAAAGATTTTTCGGCGCCGCGCGCAACATCGAGGAAGGCGGCAGCCTTACGATCATCGCCACGGCGCTGATCGACACCGGCTCGAAGATGGACGACGTGATCTACGAAGAGTTCAAGGGCACCGGCAATATGGAAATCCATCTGGACCGGCGCCTCGCCGAGAAACGCAGCTACCCCTCGATCAACATCAACCGTTCCGGCACCCGCCGCGAGGAGTTGTTGCTGGTCCCGGAGGAACTGCAAAAGATATGGATTTTGAGGAAGCTCCTGCACCAGATGGACGAACTCGAGGCCTCGGAATTTTTGCTTGAAAAACTGCGCGCCACCAAGAACAACGGGGAATTCTTCGATTCCATGAAGCGCTGACCGGGCGCTTGCCCAAGCCCCCGGGATTGCTTTAGACTACGCGCCCTCCGGAATCACGGCGTTCGCAAATCGCCGGCAAATCCATGAGATGAACCATATGAAAGACGGTATCCATCCCGCCTATCAGGTAACCAAGGTCACCTGTAGTTGCGGCAACAGCTTTGACACCCGTTCCACCCTGGGACACGATCTGCACGTGGAAGTGTGCTCCGTTTGCCATCCGTTCTATACCGGCAAGCAGAAACTGGTCGACACGGGCGGGCGCGTGGAAAAATTCCGCCAAAAATACGGCATGAAAAAATAGCCGGGAGCGGCTTCAACCACTCACCAAAAGGCGCTTATGCACGGCACCTTTTCGTCATTACGGTTCACCAATCGAGTCTTGTTTTCCTGCGTAGGCTTTACACGCCTATGCCGCGGTCCAATCCGTACTGAGATCAATTCCTTATCGCCGTAACCGGTGGACACGCGTGCAGACTGAGCCATCTTCGCAACGCCGGCTGCATTTTGT